>Ga0224557_1001393_pt1 | contig 23476 bp, 20 predicted proteins | sample 714S31014metaG_FD_180677 | JGI IMG/M metagenome (GOLD analysis project Ga0224557, IMG submission 180677) | Peat soil microbial communities from Stordalen Mire, Sweden - 717 S3 10-14 | ecosystem: Environmental > Terrestrial > Soil > Wetlands > Peat | place: Sweden: Norrbotten County, Stordalen... | reverse complement strand
ATCTGCGGCTTCTGCGCCATCCCCTCCTTTCGCGGCAAGCAGCGGTCCCGTTCCGCCGAGGAGGTCCTCGCCGAGGTCGATGCACTCCTCGCCCCGGCGGACGGCGCGCCCCCGCTCCGGGAGATCGTCCTCGTCGCGCAGGACCTGGCCTCCTACGGCCGCGACCGCTCGGGCCCCGGCCGCCGCACGCGCATCGCCAACGGCATCGCCCCGATCGCCGCGCTGACGCGTGCCGTGTCGGACCGGGTCGAGCGCACCCGGCTGCTCTACCTCTACCCCTCGGGCCTGACGGACGAGCTGATCGAGGCGGTCCTGGCGACCGGCGTGCCGTACTTCGACCTCTCCCTGCAGCACGTGTCGCGGCCACTGCTCGCCCGCATGCGGCGGTGGGGTGACGGCGAGCGCTTCCTGCGCCGCATCGCGGACATCAGGTCGGCCGAGGCCGACGCCACCTTCCGGTCTTCCTTCATCCTCGGCTACCCCGGCGAGACCGAGCGCGACCACGACTTGCTCCTCGAATTCCTCGAGGCGGCACAGCTCGACTGGGCCGGTTTCTTCCCCTTCTCCAACGAGGACGGGACGCACGCCGCCGGGCTGGGGGACCAGGTCCCGACCGAGCTGGCCCTCGAGCGGCTGCGCGAGTGCGCCGAGCTGCAGGACGCCATCACCGCAGCCAAGCGGGACCGCCTCATCGGAGAGGTGCGGCAGGTCCTCGTCGACGCGCCGGGACGAGGCCGCACGGTGCACGAGGCGCCCGAGATCGACGGCATCGTGCACCTCCCGGTCGACCTCCGGCCCGGCAGCCTCGTCGACGTGCTGATCACCGGCGCCGAGGGCCCGGACCTCCGCGGCCTCCCCGCCGGCGACCGGGAGCCGGCCACCGCAGGCTCGGGAGCGCCCCCACGATGAGCGACGCCACCCACGAGCACCCGGGCCACCCCGGGTTCACCTTCGGGCCGAGCGCGCTCGTCACGCCGGCCAATGCGGTCACCGTCGCCCGGCTCCTGGCGGCCCCGGTGTACGTGGTGATGCTCATCGCGTGGGGGGCGTCGTGGGTCAACGTCGTGGTCGGCCTCGTGCTCGCCGGCAGCGACGGGCTCGATGGCTACATGGCCCGCCGCCACGGGACCACCCGCTCGGGTGCCTTCCTCGACCCGCTGGCCGACAAGGCGTGCGTCCTCGGGGCCATGTTCACTCTCGCCGCCCAGGGCCACCTGCCCTGGCTGCCGATCATCCTCATCACCATCCGCGAGGTCGGGATGCAGCTCTACCGCTCGTGGGTCGGCCGCCGCGGCGTGTCGATCCCGGCCCGCAAGTCGGCCAAGATCAAGACACTGGTGCAGGACATCGCCATCGGCACCGTGATCATCCCGCCCCTCGCGCACCAGCACGGGCTCCAGGTGGCGGCGATCTGGTTCGCCTGTGCGCTGACCCTCTACACCGGCGCCGAATACCTGCTCGATGGTCGACGTGCGCTGCACCGGCCGGCCGCCTCATGAGGTCACGCCCGTGAGGATCGAGATCGTCGCCGTGGGGACCGAGCTGTTGCTGGGCCAGATCGCCGACACGAATTCGGCGTGGCTGGGCGACCGGATGGCCGCCAACGGCGTGGCCTCCCAATTCCACCAGGCCGTCGGCGACAACCACGGCCGCATCACCCTCGCGTTGCGCACGGCGCTGGCGCGGAGCGACGGCGTCATCATGTGCGGCGGCCTCGGACCCACCCAGGACGACATCACCCGTGAGGCCATCGCCGAGGTCATGGGCGTCGAGCTGGTCCGGGATCAGGCCATCATGGACCTGATTACCAAGTTCTTCGAGGCCCGCGGCCGGGCCATGTCGTCCAACAACGCGCGCCAGGCCGACGTCCCGAAGGGCGCCGCGGTGATCCCGCAGAACGGGGGCACGGCGCCCGGGCTCATCTGCCCGGTGGGCAACAAGGTGGTCTACGCGGTCCCCGGCGTCCCGTACGAGATGGCTGAGATGTTCGACCGCGCCATCCTGCCCGACCTGCGCGCCCGCATGGCCGAGGCCGGCGAGGAGGGCGTGATCGCCAGCCGGGTGCTGCGGACATGGGGAGCGAGCGAGTCCACGCTGGCCGAGTCCCTGCAGGGGCGGATCGACGTGCTCGATTCGGGTGGCGACGTCACGCTCGCCTTCCTCGCCTCGGGCATCGAGGGCATCAAGGTGCGGGTCACGGCCCGGGCGCGCACGCTCGACGACGTCACCGCGCTGCTCGACAAGGAGGAGGCCGAGGTGCGCCGCGCCATCGACGAGCGCCTCGGCGACATCGTCTTCGGCGTCGACGACGAGTCCATGGAGGTCGCCATCGCGGCACGCCTGGTCGCCCGCGGGCTGACCTTCGGCGTGGCGGAGTCCCTCACTGGCGGGCTCATCGCCTCTCGGCTGGTCAACGTGCCGGGAGCGTCGGCGTGGTTCCGCGGTGGCGTGGTGGCCTATCACTCGGAGGTCAAGTTCGACGTGCTCGGGGTGCCCACCGGGCCGGTGGTGACCGAGCCGGCCGCGGCGGCCATGGCCGCGGGTGCCGCCCGGGTCACCGGAGCCGACGTGGGCCTGGGCATCACCGGGGTGGCCGGGCCGGACGAGCAGGAGGGCGTGGCGCCCGGGACGGTCTTCGTGGGCCTGTCGCTGCCCGGGCAGCCCACTCAGACCCGCCAGCTGCGGGTCCCGGGGGACCGGGAACGCGTCCGCCAGTTGGGGGCCATTTCGGCCCTCGACCTGCTCCGACGCGCTCTCGACGCCCACAACTCCTGAACCCCCGCGTTCACAGGAGGCCCACAGCGGGGCCACACTGGACGGAGAGTCGGTGGCGCGATTCTGTGAGCGCAGGAGGTACGACAAGTGAAGACCGACAACGGACCGCGTGTCCTGGTGGTGGACGACGAGCCCTCGATCGTCGATGCAGTGGCGACGTCGCTGCGCTACGAGGGGTTCACCGTGGACGAGGCGATGACCGGCCGCAAGGCCCTGGCCCAGGCCCAGGAGGACCCGCCCGATCTCGTCATCCTCGACGTGATGCTGCCCGACCTCGACGGCCTCGAGGTGACCCGGCGCCTGCGCGCCGACGGGCTGCGCGTCCCGGTCCTGTTCCTCACGGCCCGGGACACGCTGCAGGACAAGCTGGCCGGGCTCACGGTGGGTGGCGACGACTATGTCACCAAGCCCTTCGCTCTCGCCGAGGTGATCGCCCGGGTGCATGCCATCCTGCGCCGCACCGGCTACGAGCCTGAGGACGACGGCATCCTCCGGTTCTCCGACGTGGAGCTCGACGAGAGCGCGCACGAGGTGCGCCGCGCCGGGAACCCGATCAACCTCACCGCGACGGAGTTCAACCTGCTGCGTTACTTCATGCTCAACCCGCGCCATGTCCTCTCCAAGGCGCAGATCCTCGACCACGTCTGGCACTACGACTTCGGCGGTGACGGCAACGTGGTGGAGACCTACGTCAGCTATCTGCGCAAGAAGCTCGAGAAGTTCGGACCTCCGCTGATCCACACCATCCGTCTGGTCGGTTACACGCTGAGGGAGCCCGAGACCGTCAACGGAGCAGCCTGAGTGTCCCTGCGGCTCCGACTCCTCCTGGCCGTCGGGGCCATCGCGATCGTCGCGCTCGTCGTGGCCGACGTCGCCACCTACTCGGCGCTTCGCTCCTCGCTCTACAGCCAGATCGACCAGGAGCTGTCGCAGCACGAGTCCCGGTTCTTCGTGGACTCGACCGGCGCCGTTCGCTGCCCGTCACCGCGCAGCGAGTTCGGAGGCACGCCGACCGCCGCCGGCCCGGGAGCCGGTCCGGGGCCGAACGACGGTGACGGGGGCTCCGCCAACATCTTCGGCATCAGCTACATCTCCGTGGTGAACCAGCACGGAGATGTCGTCCAAGGGTTGGAGTGCCCCGCCTACGTGGGAGACCACCCGTACCGGCCGTCATTGCCGTCGACCATCACGGGATTCACCACGCAGTCGGACGGGACCCAGGCCGTCTACTTCACGACTGGATCGATCGCGCAGGGAGGCCCGTCGTTCCGGGTGCGAGCACAGAAGCTGAGCGGTGGTGACGTCTTCGTGCAGGCCCAGACGATCGGTGACCAGACGAGCACGCTGCACACCCTCTTCCTGATTGAGCTCGCCGTGACGGCCGGTGCGTTGGTGTTCGCGCTCGCGGCGGGGTGGTGGCTCGTTCGCCTCGGGCTGCGGCCGCTCGAGGACGTCGAGCGAACGGCGGACTCCATCGCCGCCGGCAACCTCGACCAGCGCGTCCCGGGCGCGGAGAAGCCCACCGAGGTCGGTCGCCTGGCCAAGGCGCTCAACGTCATGCTGGAGCGCATTCAGACGGCGTTCGCGGCCCGGCTGGCCTCCGAGGCCCGCCTGAAGGAGTCCGAGCACCATCTGCGCCAGTTCGTCGCTGACGCGTCGCACGAGCTCCGTACGCCCATCGCCGCGGTGTCGGCCTACGCGGAGCTGTTCGAGCGGGGGGCCGCCCAGCACTCCGATGACCTCCCCCGGGTGGTGTCGGGGATTCGCACGGAGACGGCGCGCATGGACCGCCTCGTCACCGACCTGCTCACGCTCGCCCGGCTGGACGAGGGCGTGCCCATGCAGAAGGCGCCGGTCGAGCTGGTGTCGCTGGCATCCGAGGCGGTGCGTACCGCCACCGCGGTGGGGCCCGAGTGGCCGGTCCGGTTCTGGGCGGCACGACCGGTCGAGGTGATCGGGGACCAGGATCGCCTGCGCCAGGTGATCGACAACCTGCTGGCCAACGTCCGGGCCCACACCCCGCCGGGGACGGCGGCGACCGTACGGGTGGACCAGGTGGGCGAAGAGGCCGAGGTGGAGGTGCGCGACACCGGACCGGGCATGCCGGCCGAGGAGGCCCGCCACGTCTTCGAGCGCTTCTACCGGGCCGACCCGGCGCGGGCGCGCACCAGCGGTGGCAGCGGCCTGGGTCTCTCCATCGTGGCGGCCATCGTGGCCGCACACAGCGGCACGGTCTCGGCCACCTCGGCGCCGGGACTCGGAATGACCGTGACGGTTCGGATCCCGATGAGCACGGTGGAGCTCGACGAGGAGCAGGCCGAAGCGGGCGGGACACCCGAGTCAGCTGCCTGAGGCCGCCATCGTGCGCCGCCCGCGATTCACACCGGATCCACAGCCGACCTTCACGGAGCCCGGAGGCGACTCCGGCACCATGCGTGACATGACAGCACTGGCTCCCTTCGAGGCTGACGTGGATCCCCGCCGGGTCCCGGTGGACGTCGAGATCGTCGTGCCCGTCTACAACGAGGCGGCGCAGCTGGAGGAGAGGATCATCGCTCTCCGGACCTTCCTCGACGAGTCCTTCCCGTTCCGGGCGCTCGTCACGATCGTGGACAATGCGAGCACCGACGACACCTACCGCGTGGCGAGCCGGCTCGCCGCCGGCGTGCCCGGCGTCGCGGCCATGCACCTGCCGCGCAAGGGGCGGGGCTACGCCCTGCGCTCGGCATGGTCGACCAGCGAGGCTCCCGTCGTCGCCTACATGGACGTCGACCTCTCGACCTCACTGTCGGCCCTGCTCCCGCTCGTGGCACCGCTGCTCTCGGGTCATCGGGACGTCGCCATCGGCTCACGTCTGGCCAACGGCGCGCACGTGGTGCGCGGGCCCAAGCGCGAGCTGATCTCCCGGGCCTACAACCTGCTCCTCAAGCTCACGCTGCGGGGCCGCTTCAGCGACGCCCAGTGCGGGTTCAAGGCGCTGCGTCGCGACGCGGCGGAGACGCTGCTGCCGCTCGTCGAGGACAACGAGTGGTTCTTCGACACCGAGCTGCTGGTCACGGCCGAGCGGCTGGGCCTGCGGATCGGCGAGGTCCCGGTGGACTGGGTCGACGACCCCGACTCGCGGGTGGACATCGTGTCGACCGCGACCGACGACCTGCGCGGCGTGTGGCGGATGCTGGTCCGGCGACCCAAGGGCCTCCGCCGGATCCGCTCCAACGAGGTCACCTCCGATCAGCTCCTGCGCTTCGCCGGCGTGGGTGTGGTGTCCACGCTCGGCTACCTCTTCCTCTTCGTCGCCTGGCGGCCTCTGATCGGTGCCTTCGGTGCCAACGCCGTCGCCATGGCGATCGCCACCCTGTTCAACACGGCGGTCCACCGCGAGCTCTCCAGCACGACGGACGGCCAGAGCCGTCGCGGTCGCCTGCTCGCCGTCGCCGGTGGGGCGTACGCCCTGAGCCTCGCCTTCACCACCCTGGGGCTCGTCGTCGCCCAGTGGGTGGCTCCGGGTGCACTGGTGCCCGAGCTCGTCGCGATCACCGTGGCCAACGTGGTCGCTGCTGTCTTCCGGTTCGCCGTGCTGCGGGCCTGGATCTTCCGCCCGAGCGCACGCCCGGGTGCCGACCCGATGGAGGTGTCACGATGACGGACCTCACGCCCGCCCCCGACGCCCCCGTCGGGCTGCTCGACCCGCCGGCGCAACTCGTTGCCGCCCCGAGTCACGACCTCCATGCCCCGGCGCCGACCGGATCCGCGTGGCCCCCCGGCCCGCGGCGCGGCCGCGTGGCCCGTTTCGTGCGCGGCAAGGAGAGCGACGCGCCCTGGGTGCGGCCCGCGCTGCTGGCGCTGCTGGCGGCGACCGCGGTCCTCTACCTGTGGGACCTCGGTGCCAGTGGTTGGGCGAACTCCTTCTACTCGGCGGCCGTGCAGGCCGGCACGAAGAGCTGGAAGGCCTTCTTCTTCGGGTCCTCGGACTCCTCCAACTTCATCACGGTGGACAAGCCGCCGGCCTTCCTGTGGCCCATGGAGATCTCGGCCCGGATCTTCGGCCTCAACTCCTGGAGCATGCTCGCTCCCCAGGCCCTCGAGGGCGTCGCCACCGTCGGCCTGGTCTACCTGTCCGTCCGGCGCTGGTTCAGCGCGCAGGCCGCGCTGCTCGGCGGCGCGGTCGTCGCGCTCACGCCGGTGGCCGCCATGATGTTCCGCTACAACAACCCCGATGCCCTGCTGGCGCTGCTGCTGACCGGTGCTCTGTACGCCACCATGCGCGCGCTCGAGCGGGCCCAGACCAAGTGGGTCGTCCTAGCCGGGGCCCTCGTCGGGTTCGGCTTCATCACCAAGATGATGCAGGCCTTCCTCATCATCCCGGTGATGGCCGTGGTGTACCTGCTCGCCGCGCCGACGGGATGGTGGCGACGGTTGTGGCAGGTCGTGGTCATGGGCCTGGCGGTGCTCGTGGCGGGCGGTTGGTGGGTGGCCGCGGTCGCGCTCACCCCGGCGGCGGACCGGCCCTACGTGGGCGGGTCGCAGAACAACAGCATCCTCAACCTCATCTTCGGCTACAACGGCTTCGGCCGCCTCAACGGCAGTGAATCCGGGAGCGTCGGGGGTGGACGGGTCGCCGGGAGCATGTGGGGACCCACCGGGTTGACCCGGCTCTTCAACAGCGAGTTCGGGAACATGATGTCGTGGCTGCTCCCTGGCGCGCTGTTGATGGGCGCCATCCTGCTCGCCGTCACCATCCGGGCCCGCCGCACCGACCGCGAGCGCGCCGCGCTGCTGCTGTGGGGTGGATCGCTCGTGAGCACCGGCCTGGTCATCAGCCTGGCGCAGGGCATCATCCACCCCTACTACGCGGTCGCCCTGGCGGCGCCGCTCGGTGGCCTGGTCGGGATCGCCACGATGGGTCTGTGGCAGCGCCGTGCGAGCTGGGTGGGGAGGATCGGCCTCGCCGCCGGCCTCGCCGCCACGGTGGTCTGGAGCTACGTGCTCCTGGGGCGCACGTCGGACTGGTTCCCCGCTCTGCGCCCCGTCGTCGCGGTGGTGGGATCACTCGGGGTCATCGCCATCCTCGCCCTCCCGCTGCTGCGATCGGTGCCGAAGCTCGCGATCGGGCTCGTCGCCACACTCGGCCTCGGTGCCGCCCTCGCCGCGCCGCTCTTGTCGACGGTGGCCACGGCGAACACCCCGCACAGCGGGGCCATCCCGTCGGTCACCCCGTCACCGGCCGGTGGCCTGGGTGGCCCGGGTGGAGGCTTCGGCGGCGGCGGTCCGGGCGGAGGTTTCCGACGTGCATTCGGCGGCGGCTTCCCCGGCGCGGGCACCGGCACCGGCCGCTTCCCCGGCGCGGGCACCGGGACCGGCGGCTTCCCAGGCGCGGGCGGCTTCCCCGGCGCGGGCACCGGGACGTTCCCCGGCGCGGGCACCGGGACGTTCCCCGGCGCGGGCACCGGGACCGGCGGCGCAGCTCGCCGCGCCTTCGGCGGCGGTGGCGGTGGTGGGTTCTTGAGCTCGAGCCAGTCCAACCCCGCGCTCAACAAGCTGCTCCAGGCGAACGCCAGCCGCTACACGTGGGCCGCCGCCACGGTGAACTCGAACAATGCGGCCGGCTACCAGCTCGGGAGCGGAGAGCCGGTGATGGCCATCGGCGGGTTCAACGGGACCGACCCGGCGCCGACGCTGGCCCAGTTCGAGAAGTACGTGTCGGAAGGCAGGATCCACTACTTCATCTCCGGCTCGGGCGGTTTCGGCGGCGGGGCCGGGGGTGCGGGTGGCACGAGCAACGACGCATCGCAGATCACGTCGTGGGTCGAGTCGCACTACACGGCCCAGACCGTGGGTGGGGTGACCGTCTACAACCTGTCGTCCTGAGGGACCTGCAGGGGCGTCGGCTCAGAGCAGTTCGAGGTAGCGCTCCAGCGTCGCGGCGTCGAAGGCGACGAACCGGATCAGGGTGACATCGGTGTCCGCGGCGCGGACGGTCGTCACGGCGACCTCGGCGGCCTGTCCCGGCGGATAGCCGAACACCCCGGTCGATATGGCGGGGAAGGCGACCGAGCGCGCGCCTACCTCGTCGGCCACGGCCAGGGTGCTGCGGTAGCACGAGGCGAGCGTTTCCGACTCACCCGCGGCGCCACCCTCCCAGACCGGGCCGACGGTGTGGATGATGAAGCGTGCCGGCACGTCGAACCCGTCGGTGACCACGGCCTGGCCGGGTGGGCAGCCGCCGATGGCACGGCAGGCGGCCTGCAACGCCTCGGCCCCCGCGGCGCGGTGGATGGCCCCGTCGACTCCTCCGCCACCGCGCAGGTGACGGTTGGCGGCGTTGACGACGGCGTCGACGCGTTCGGTGGTGATGTCGCCCAGGGCGGCCTCGAGCCGCAGGGGCACCCGGCCTACCCCGCCGTGGTTGTCGTGGTGGCGCCCGAGGTGGTCGCGGGGACCAGCTTGAGCAGGGACACCGAGGTCCCGGGTGCCGACTCGCTCGTCTTTTCGCCCCACTTGGTGAAGACGACGACGCCGTGGATCGCCGTGGAGCCTCCCGTCTTGCCCGGGTTCGTCACCTCTTCGATGGGCACCGGGGAGCCACTGGACGGGACGTAGAGGACCACGGGCACCTTGCTCCCGCTCTGCGTGCTGACCGAGCCGCGCACGGCCTCGACGTGCTGGCCCTGCACCGTGGTGGCGGAGCCGTAGCTGTACGGGCCGCTCATCTGCAGCTCGGTCGTCACCTGCGAGTTGAGCAGCCCACTGACGAGCTCGCCCAGGGCGCTGTTCGAGGTCGGGAAGGAGAGCCAGGTCCCCGCGTACTTCTTGGACTGGGCCTTCGTGAGCCCGATCACGTTCTGGAGGGCGGTGGCGTTGCCCTGCACGTATCCAGTCGACCCGACCACCTTGGCGCTCACGTGCTCTGCGAGCGATCCCTTCTTCACCGTCAGCGTCTGCGCGCCGGAGGTGACACCGGTGTCGCCGTCGACCTCAATGGAGACCCCTCCCTGGGTGGCCGAGGAGGCGAAGTGCACACCCTGGGTGCCGGCCGCCTTGATGGCGGCCTGGTACTCGGCCTGGGCGCTCGGCGTGGTGGCGGCGCCGGCGGTGGGCGGGAGCACGGCGAAAGCGGCCAGGGCACCGATGCCGGCGACGGCGATCGCGGCGTTGCGAACGTGAATGGGGCGCGTGGGGCGCATGGAGTGCATGACCTTCACTCTCTGGGGGGTTACCGGCCCGGGGGCGCAGACGTCCGCCGGGGTCGTTTGGGGGTTGGGACATTTTCGCACGCCCCGGGGCGGGACCGCGGTCGGGGGGCCCCGCCGTCACGCCGTGCTGATCCGACCGATGGATATCGTGGCCTGCGGGGCTTCCGGGCGCACGATCTCCCCCCACTTGGAGTAGACGACGTGCTCGGCGGCGGTGGGCTTGCCCTGGGCGTCGAGCGAGTCCTCCTCCACGGGGACGTGGGTCCCCCGGGCCCGGACGTAGAGGACGACGTGGAGCACCGTCTTGGTCCCGAAGTCCTGGGTGCCCTGAATGGCGTCGACCGCCGTGCCCTCGATGGTGCGGGGGCGCCCGAGCGAGAGCGGCTCCTTGAGCGCCAGCTCCTTGACCAGGTCCTGTGAACGGACACCAGCGACGAGCTGGGAGAACGCGGCGTCGTCGGTCGGGAACTCGATCCATTGGCCCGCGGCGACGGCCGCCTGCGTCGCGCTCATGCCGGCCAGGCTCTCGAGCCCACCCGCGTTGCCCTTCAGGTAGGTGATGCCACCGATCACGTCGATCGTGGCGCTGTCGTCCAGGGACCCCTTCCCCGTGAGGACCGTCTGCGTGCCCGAGGCGGGGCCGGCGTCCCCGCTCTCGACGAGGTTCACCTTCGACTGGGTCGACGAGGACGCGTAGTGGACGGACCACGAGTGGGTGGTGGCGAGGGCTTCCTGGTACAGCGTCGACGCGCTCGGCGTGGAGGCCGCCGCGGTCGTCTGGGGGGCCATGGCCAGGACCCCGGCCAGCACGGTCCCGGCCAGCACGGTCCCGGCCAGGACGGTCCCGGCCAGCACGGTCCCGGCCAGCACGGTCCCGGCCAGCCCAGCGCCGGCTCCCTGCCTTCTCTCGCGCACCGCACCTCTCCCGTCTCCCCACTTCCCGCCGTGGACGCGTCAGCTTCGCACGCGGTGGGTGCGCCGCTCCGTCACGATCGGGCGGTTCTTCCTGTCGGCCCGGCCGGGGGAGCGACCGTTCTCCGGCGGTCTCCGGCATCCGCCAGGAGGGTCCACGGCCTACGAACACACGTTCGTTATGATGCAAACAGGCAGCGCCGGCGGGTTCGTCACACCCCCGCCGTAGGGTCACCGCACAGCACCGGTCGAGGCCGGCACGGGTCGCAGAGCGCACACGAAGGAGAGATAGATGGCCGAAACGGAACGGGACAAGGCGCTGGACGCCGCACTGGGTCAGATCGAGAAGCAGTTCGGCAAGGGCTCGGTCATGCGCATGGGCGACAACCTCTCCATGAACATCGAGTCCATCCCCACCGGCGCCCTCTCCCTCGACCTCGCGCTGGGCATCGGCGGGCTCCCCCGGGGTCGCATCGTCGAGATCTACGGCCCCGAGTCGTCGGGCAAGTCGACCCTGGCCATGCACGCGGTGGCCGAGGCGCAGCGCAACGGTGGCATCTGCGCCTACATCGACGCCGAGCACGCCATGGACCCGGTCTACGCGCGGGCCATCGGGGTCAACGTCGACGATCTCCTCATCTCGCAGCCCGACACCGGCGAGCAGGCACTCGAGATCGCCGACATGCTGATTCGCTCCGGGGCGCTCGACGTCCTGGTCATCGACTCGGTGGCGGCCCTGACGCCACGGGCCGAGATCGAGGGCGAGATGGGGGACACCCACGTCGGCCTCCAGGCGCGCCTCATGTCCCAGGCCCTGCGCAAGCTCACGGGCACGCTGTCGAAGTCCAGCACCATCGCCATCTTCATCAACCAGCTGCGGGAGAAGATCGGCGTGATGTACGGGTCGCCCGAGGTCACCCCCGGTGGCCGCGCGCTGAAGTTCTACTCCTCCATCCGGCTCGACATCCGCCGGATCGAGGCGATCAAGGACGGTGCCGACGTGGTCGGCAACCGGACCCGGGTCAAGGTCGTCAAGAACAAGTGCTCGTCGCCGTTCAAGCAGGCCGAGTTCGACATCATGTACGGCAAGGGGATCAGCCGCGAGGGATCGATCCTCGACGTCGCGGTCGAGCTCGGGTTCGTCAAGAAGTCGGGCGCCTGGTTCACCTACGAAGGGGAGCAGCTCGGGCAGGGCCGGGAGAACGTCAAGACGTTCCTCTCGGAGAACCCGCAGCTGATGGCGGAGATCAACGACCGGGTGCGTGAGTGCCTGGCCCCCAAGGACCCCGCGGACGCCCTCTCCGACGAGCTCGTCGTCGACCCCGACGACCTGCCCATCACGCTCGACTCTTAGCCGCACCCCGCCCCTCACGGCACCGAAGGCTCCGGGTCGTCCCCGCCACTCCCGCGGGTGACCGGCCCGGAGCGCTTCGCGTCCGGGATCGGGAGGGTGCGGGGCCAGCGGCCACAATGGTGTGATGCCGGCCAGAGAATGGAAACAGCGGGCCTACCGCGCCTTCGACCGCTTCGTGCCCACGATCCCCTTCCGCTACCTGCCGCCGAAGCAGTCGGTGCGCCTGGCGTTCAACGTGGTCCTCGACCGGGAGCCCGACCCCGAGGGCGGCCCCGACTACACGCGCAAACTGGCCGCAGGCGAGCTGACCCGGCGCGGCGTGGCCGAGGCCCTCGCTCATTCGGAGGAGTTCCGCCGACGCGTGCCCATCCGCGACGTGCTGCTGTCCATGCACGTGAGCCGGAGCGAGTTCGTCGCCGGACTGCCGCGTGCGGCCCGCATCCTGGACCTCGGCGGGACCCACCAGGGGCTGCCCGACGGTGCCCTGGTGCACCTCGGGTATCCCTACCCCTTCGAGCGCCTGGTGGTCGTCGACCTCCCGGTCGAGGATCGCCATCAGATCTACCAGGGTGGGTCGACCGGTGCGCCGGTCCTCTCCGAGCTCGGGCCGGTCCAGTTCGCGTTCCACTCCATGGTTGACCTCAGTCCCTACGAGGACGGCTCCTTCGACCTCGTCTACAGCGGCCAGTCGATTGAGCACGTGACCGAGGCCGACGGCGACGCCGTGGCCCGCGAGGCGTTCCGGGTCCTGGCCCCGGGCGGATGGTTCTGCCTGGACACGCCGAACGGCCCCGTCTGGCGCCTCCGCTCGGAGGCGCTGATGAACGAGGACCACGAGATCGAGTACTCCGCGGGAGAGCTGGTCGCCAAGCTCGAGCGGGCGGGCTTCGAGGTCACCGAGTGCAAGGGCCTCAACCTGATGCGGCGCGGCGTGGCGGCGGGAGTGTTCGACGAGGCCGAGGCCAGCGCCCACCCGGGCGTGTTCGCCGAGGCGCAGGACTGCCTGTTGCTCGCCGTGGTGGCGCGTAAGCCGACCGGAAGCGCGCCGTCCGCGTCGTCCTCGGTGTGACTCCCTAGGGCGTCGTGGTGGCGATGATGGTGTTGGGGACCAGCTCAACCCAGGTCTGACCCGGCGCCATGGGGATGGGGTTGCCCGCGGCGTCGAGGTACTGGGTGGGCGACGCGAGCGTCGTCCGGTGCCACGTGGCGGGTATGGCCACGCCATTGCGGAAGACCGTGGCGGTCCCGCTGGCGTTGGGGTAGAGGTCGGCCTGGACCTCGAGGCCGCCCTGGGAGTTCTCGGCCCAGGGCCCGTAGCTGATCTGGACGTACTGCACGACGACGTTGGCGGCGGCGTTCTGGACCCCGTTGGCCAGCATGTCGGGCGTCAGGTAGTTGTAGTAGCGCTGGAACGTGTTGGTCGTCGAGCTCCACTTCCAGGTCACGTTCGAGGTGCCCGAGAAGTCGATGTGCACCAGCGAGACCGGGGTGCCGCCCGCCGGGGGCGCCGCGGTGTAGGTGAACAGCGGCTGTGGCGGCGTCGTCATCGTCGGGTGCGTGCCGTAGACGATGGCGGTCGAGGTGTAGTCGGCGTCAGGTGGCACCTTGCCCGCCGGGTGGATCATCAGCGAGTTGCTGGCGCCGAGGTCGACGTTGACCAGCGGGGAGGCATCGATGTTGGCGAGGACGGGGTTGATGCCGCCCACGTGCGCGATCAGCGGGTTGCCCAGCTGCCCGAGGATCCCGATGTCGATGTTGCGGGCCGAGCGGGCCGGGCCGATCAGCGCCACGTTCTGGCACTGGAACACCGCCGCGAAGCGGGTGATGCCGCCCTCCACGGGCTCCTCGAAGATGATGTCCGCCTTGTCCAGCCCCGACTGCGGGCGCCCGGCCGGGTAGTTGTCGATCTTGACCGCCAAGGCGGGCCGCTGGGGGACCGCGCCACCCGGCGCCGGCTCCCCGGTGAGCGGGCAGGGCGGCGCAGGTGCCGTCGAGGTCGTGGTGGTCGCCTTGGGCTTGGGCGCCGCGTCCTTGTGTGCGGGCGACGAGCTGCAGGCGCTCAACACCAGACCGGCCAGACCCGCCGCCAGCACGACCCAGGCGAGCGGACGGCGCGCCCGGGTGCGGTGTTCTTCGGAGTTCGCCATTTCTGCGGTTCGATCGTAGGGGGGTGGCACTCGCGAGTGGTGGCATACCCCGGGACCGGGGCATGCGCCGGTCCCGGCCGCTCAGGCCGATGCGGTGCCGGCGGCGGTGCCCGCCGCGGCGGCAGCCCCCGTGTAGACCTCGGTCCAGCTGCCGCTCGAGCTGCCGTAGGAGGTGGCGGGCCCGAGCCCGAAGCGCCCGTAGACGTTCTCCATCGCCCGGCGGACCACGTCGGTGATGCCGGGGAAGGGACCCGGTATCACGAGCGAGGGGATGCCACCGGTGGTCGACAGCATGGAGACGAAGCTCGCCGAGCCGCTGGCCAGCACGCCGCCCCCGTTCCCCGCAGCCGTGTAGTAGGTGATGTCGGACCAGTTGGACTGCTTGGGGACGGGCGAGTGGGCCAGCACGTCGACGTTGCGCGGGCCCGGCATGGCCGGGACGTAGCGGTCGTACTCCCCGAGGATCATGTTGGGGAGGATCTGCCCGTCGGTCAGGTTGCAGCCGTCGTAGAACCAGGAGGACGCGTCGGTGACCACCATGTCGGCCTTGGCGCGCACCGACTGGTACATGGATCCGATGAGCGTCGACTCGGGTTGGCCGACCGGCGCCTGGGCCCAATTGACCGTCGTGAGCTCGGGCTGTTGGAGGGCCAGGGGGTCCTCGGTCGCGTCCTTGTAGCAGACCTCCAGGCGGTTGGGCCCGACGGAGCTCGGCTCCATGCGGATCTGGCGGTAGCACGCGTTCGCGCCGAGGAAGGCCAGGTTGACGCCGTTGGCGTTGGCCTCGGCGGCGGCCTGGCGCATGGGCTGGGACCAGTACTCGTCGTGGCCGAGGCTGAAGAGGCAGCGGTGGTTGGCCAGCAGCTGGGGCTGGGCGTGCAGGTCGACGTCGGTCCAGTAGGTGAGGTCGAGCCCGAGGCTCTCGAGGTGGAACAGGAGGGGGAGCTCGTTCCCGACGAAGTCCGCCGCGCCCGACGCCCAGGTCTGGGGGTAGGGGCGGTCGAAGGAGACGATGCGGGCGCGGTCGGCGAAGTCCTGGCCACCGGACGCCGTCTTCCCGTAGTACAGGCTGTAGTCGCCCCAGAGGTTGTAGGCCTGCCAGGTGGTGACGCTGTTCTGGAGCACGTAGGCGGCGGTCGATGTGTCGTCTCGGATCGTGAGCGGCACGAACTGCTCTTCCCCCCCGCTGCCCACGAGCTTCAGGAGGTAGCAGCCGGGCAGCCACGCCTTCGTGATCTTGATCATCGTCGTGGGCGACCACGGGCAGGTGACCGTGCCTGTGCCGGGGGTGACCACCGGGGCCGGCTGGGCCTTGGCGGCGACGAAGTCGCTCTGCCAGATGAGCCGGCCGCCCAGGCCCTGGTAGTACCCCATCCGGTAGGCCTGCACCTGCACGGCGCGCGCCCGGGTGTTGACGAAGAGGGCGACATCGTCACCGGGGACCGCGCTCACCTGGCTGGCGTACCCCTCGAGCGCGTGGTCGGGTTGGACGAAGTTGCAGATCCAGTTGAGCGTGCCGGGCTTGGCGTTCTCGGCGATCAGCCAGGGCGCGGTGGGCACGATGATCCCGCTGGGCAACGTGGTGTTGACGACGGCCGGGCCGGATCCGTGCGCGTGGTGGCGGGCGTGGGCGGGCACCCGGTCCTTTGCCTTGGTGTTCGCCAGGCGCGTGCCGGCGAGCCCGACGGCGCCGAGCGCTGAGAACTGCAGGAACTGTCGCCGGTCCAGCCGGCGGCGCTCCTCGGGTTCCGGCGACGGCACCGGGTCGGAGCCGCCGTCCGAGGGAGGGGGCTGCACGAGGCCATTCTACCCAACAGCCCCAGTTGCACTCCCGGCGGGGCCGGTCACGGGGTGCCGGCGGCGGCACCTACCATTCCGGGGTGAGTTGGGCCCGCTCCCTCCCCGGACCGCTGCGCCGGTCGCTGTCCCGGCTCGTGCATGCGGCATGGGACGGCGCCGCCGAGCTGGGGGCGATCGGCCCCGACGATCCCTGGGGCCGGCGCTTCGGCCGGATGGGGCAGGGTGCGTGTCTGCTCTTCCCCCAGGGCGCCGTCTACAACGAGCACCTGATCCACATCGGTGCCCAGACCATCGTCGGCCCCGGTGCCTCCATTTCGGCGGGGATGGCTCCGGGACAGGAGATGCCGACGGACCCGGTGGTGTCGATCGGCAGCCGGTGCCTCATCGGCCGGGGCTCGCACATCGTCGGCCACTGGGAGATCGTCATCGGCGATGACATCCAGACGGGCCCCTACGTCTACATCACCGACCAGAACCACAGCTACGAGGACCCCGTCGAGCCCATCGGGCGGCAGTGGCCGACCGAGGCCGCGGTCCGCATCGGGTCGGGCAGCTGGCTGGGCGCCAATGCCATCATCCTCCCGGGCGCGCAGATCGGCGAGCACGTCGTCGTGGCCGCAGGGGCGGTGGTGCGCGGGGTGGTCCCGGACCGCTGCGTCGTGGCCGGCGTGCCCGCGCGCATCGTGCGCCGCTGGGTCGAGGGGTCCGGCTGGGTCGCCGAGAAGGACGTGGCGCGCCCATGACCGCGCCGGTGGGCGCTGCGGCGCCGCACCTGGTGTCGGTGAGCGGCCAGGACGGGCCCGGCATCGCCGAGCGGATGTTCGCCGCGCTGGCCGAGCAGGGCGTGGACGTCGACGACGTGGAGCAGGTGCGGGTCCACGGGCGCCTGCTGCTCTGCGTCGAGGTGGCGATGCCGCCGGGCGACCTCGACGGCACGCGCGCCGCGCTGGCGCGCCGCCTGGACGGCTCGGGCGTCGAGGTGACCGTCGACGCGCTGGTCGAGTCGGAGGTGGGCCACACGGCCGAGCGGCACCTCGTCACGGTGCTGGCCCCCGACATCGACGCCGCCACGCTCGAGGGCGTGACGGGCCGCATCGCGCGCTGCGGGGGCAACATCGAGCGAATCGTCCGCCTCTCGGCGTACCCGGTGCACAGCTACGAGCTCTCCGTGGCCGGCGCCGACCTCGACGGCCTGCGCCGCGCCCTGGCCCAGGAGGCCGCTCGCCGCCAGGTCGACATCGCCGTCCAGGTGGCCGGCCTGCACCGCCGGGCCAAGCACCTGATCGTGATGGACGCCGACTCCACCCTGCTCCAGGACGAGGTGGTCGACCTGCTCGCCGAGCGTTGCGGCTGTGGGCCGGAGGTGGCGGCCGTCACCGCGGCGGCCATGGCGGGCGAGGTCGACTTCGCCGAGGCGTTGCGGCGCCGGGTGCGGCTCCTGGCCGGGTTGACGGAAGCCGACCTCCAGGCCGTGCGCGACGGCATCGTCCTCGCTCCGGGCGCCCGCACGCTGGTGCGCACGCTCAAGCGGCTCGGTTACGAGCTCGCGGTGGTGAGCGGCGGCTTCACGCAGGTGATAGAGCCCCTGGCCGCAGAACTGGGCATCGACCACCTGGAGGCCAACGTCCTGGTCCTCGACAACGGGGTCCTCACCGGTGAGCTCGACGGCGCGATCGTGGACCGGGCGGGCAAGGCGGCGGCGCTGGTCCGCTTCGCCGAGGCCGCCGGGGTCCCGCTGGCCCGCACGATCGCGGTGGGCGACGGGGCCAACGACATCGACATGCTGGCCACGGCGGGGCTCGGGATCGCGTTCAACGCGAAGCCGGTCGTCCGCCGGGCGGCCGACACGGCGCTGAGCGTGCCGTATCTCGACGCCATCCTGTTCCTGCTCGGCATCTCGCGCCGGGAGGTCGAACTGGCCGACCGCCTCGAACCGGAGGTGGTGCCGTGACCGTGCAGGCCCAGGGCGAGCAGGGGAGGCTGGCCCACAACCGGGGCGACCGCCCCCTGCTGCGGGGCTGGCTGCACGTCGCGGCCTTCGCGGCGTGGCTGATCGGCGGCCCCTTCCTCATCGCGGCGGGGCCGGACGCCTGGGCGAAGGCGGCGCTGTCCGTCTACGTGGCCGGCATGCTCGTGATGTTCGGCACCAGCGCCGCCTTCCACCGGCTGCGCTGGTCCGCGCCGGCGTGGCGCCGCATGCGCCGGGCCGACCACAGCGCCATCTTCGTGGGCATCGCCGGGACCTCGACGGCGGTGGCGGGGCTGGCGCTCACCGGGTGGGCCGAGGTGCTGGTGCTCGCCATGGTGTGGGGCGGGGCGGCGGTCGGGGTCGCGCTGCGCCAGGTCTGGCTGGACGCGCCGCAGTGGGTGGTCGCCATCCCCTACGTCGTGGTGGGCTGGTGCCCGGTCATCGTGACGCCCCAGCTGGTGCGCAGCCTCGGCTGGGCTGGCTTCTGCCTCATGTTGGCCGGCGGGCTGGCCTACACGGCGGGGGCGCTCGTGTACGCCCGCAAGCGTCCGGACCCGTGGCCGGGCGTCTTCGGCTTCCACGAGGTGTTCCACGCCTGCACCCTCGTGGGCGCGGGGCTCTTCGCCTACCTGGTGGCGTTCATCGCACTGCCCCGGTACTAGGCGCCGCCGCGGCGATTCGTAGCGGGCCGCCACGCTGCACTCAGCGCACCCGGAGGTGACGGGGGCACCGTGCGGTCATGGGATCGAGACTGCGGTCGGCGCGTCCAGGGCCCGGTCGGGTGGCCACGCTGCTGCGCTACTCCGCCGTGTCGGGCGTCGCCACCGCCACCAGCCTCGGCATCCTGGGGATCCTCGTCGGCCTCTTCGGCGTCGACGCGGTGGTGGCCAACGTGATCGCCACCGCCGTCGGGACGGTGCCGTCCTTCGAGCTGAACCGGCGCTGGGTCTGGGTCGACCGCACCCGGCGGTCCGTGCTCCGCCAGCTCACGCCGTTCTGCACCCTCTCCTTCTCCGGCCTGGTGCTCTCGAGCCTGGCCGTGCACGCGGCGTCGGCACGGACTCTCGGTTGGAGCCGCGGCTGGCACACCCTGGCCGTGGAGGCGGCCAACGTGTCGGCCTACGGGGCGTTGTGGGTGGTGCAGTTCGTCCTGCTCGACCGCGTCCTGTTCCACCACCCGGGCCGGGTCCCGGCCGGCGCCGACGCGCCGGCTCGACGCGAGGAGGAGCCCGAGTTGGGAGAGGCCGCGCTCATGCGATGACCCCCTCGGCCCGGAGGGCCGCCAGCTCGGCCGGTCCGAGCCCGAGCTCGGCCGCCAGCACCTCGTCGGTGTGCTCACCGAGCCACGGCACGCGCGTCTCGGGGCCCTCCGCGACCTCGGCGAACTTCACCGGGAGCCCCGGGATCAGCACCGGTTGGGCCACGCCGTCGGTGCGCGGGTGCTCGACGAGCATGTGGCGGCCGGCCAGGTGCGGGTCGGACACCACCTCGGCATCGGTCGCCACGGGCCCCGCCACCAGCCCGGCGGCGTTGAGCGCGTCACTGGCCTCGCGCTTGGTCCTGGTCGCCGCCCACGACTCGACGGCGGGGCGGATGTCGCTCTCCAGGTGGTCCAGCCAGCCCTGCGGCGTGGCGAAGCGCGGGTCGTCGGCCCACTCGGGGCGACCGACCGCCCGGGCCAGGTCCGGCCACTGGTGCGGCCGGAGCACCTGCAGCATGAACCAGCCGTCGGCGGCGCGGAAGCCGTGCAGGATGCCGGGCCACGGCGTGCCCATGGGCATCCCCATGGACCAGAAGTTGGGCACCACGTCGAGCACGGCCACCATGGCGTCGAGCATGGCGAGGTCGACGCGCTGCGCGCGCCCGGTCCGGTCGCGCTGGCGCAGTGCGGCCAGCGTCCCGATGACGGCGAAGAGCGCGCTGACGATGTCACCCAGGCCGCCCATGGGGGAGCCGACCGGCGGCTGGCCCTCGGGGCGCTTGAACTCGTAGGCGCCGCTCATCGCCTCGACGATGGAGGCAAGTGCGGGCCAGCCGTCGTAGGGCGAGGCGGGCGACCCCGCCGGGACGGGACGCCCGAAGCCCGAGATCGACACGTAGACCACGGTGTCGTGCACGGCCACCACGTCGTCGTAGGCCAGGCCGAGCCGCTCGGCGGCACCGGCCCGGAAGTTCTCGGCCACGACGTCGAAGCGTGGCGCCATGCGCAGGACGAGATCGCGCCCCGCCGGCTGCTTGAGGTCGACGACGACGGAGCGCTTCGAGAGGTTGTTGCGCAGGAAGGTGGCGCCGACGCTGCGCCCGGACGGGTCCGTCATGGCCGGCATGGCGCTGCGCCCGAGGTCGCCCGTGCCCGGGGCCTCCACCTTGACCACCTCCGCCCCGAGGCGGCCGAGGAGCTGGGTGGCGTAGGGCAGCGCCTGCATCTGCTCGAGGGCCAGGATGCGCACGCCCGAGAGCGGCTTGCCCCACTGTGCCGCCTCCGGGTTGACGACGTCGCCCAGCCTCACGTGATGTCGAGGCCCAGCATGGTGATCGCGTTGCCGCGCATGATCCGGTACACGTCGTCGTCGGAGAGCCCGCGGACCATCTGCTCGGCCACGACCCGGGTCTCGGGCCAGGTCGAGTCCGTGTGCGGGTAGTCGGTCTCGAACGTGATGCGGTCGGCGCCGATGACGCCGAGCGAGTCGAGCCCGTGCTGGTCGCGGAAGAAGCAGCCGTAGACCTGCCGGTGGAAGTAGGTGGACGGGGGCTCGGGGACGATGTCCTTGACGCCGCCCCAGGCCCGGTGCTCGCGCCAGACGTCGTCGGCCCGCTCGAGGATGTACGGGAGCCAGCCGATCTGCCCTTCGGAGTACGCCAGGACGAGGCGGGGGAAGCGGATGAGGACGCCCGAGAAGAGGTAGTCGGTGAGCGAGGCCATGGCGTTGCCGAAGCTCAGCGTCGCCGCCACGGCGACCGGTGCGTCGGCGGAGGTGGCCGGCATCCTCGACGACGACCCGATGTGCATGCACACCACGGTCCCGGTCTCCTCGCAGGCGGCGAAGAACGGGTCCCAGTACCCCCCGTGGATGCTGGGCAGCCCGAGGTGCGGCGGGATCTCGCTGAAGCACACGGCCCGCACCCCGCGGGCGGCGTTGCGGCGAACCTCCTCGGCCGCCTTGGTGGCGTCCCACAGCGGGATGATGCACAGCGGGAGCAGCCGGCCGTCGCTGTCCCCGCACCATTCCTCGACCATGAAGTCGTTGTAGGCGCGCACGCAGGCCTCGGCCAGCTCGCGGTCCTTGGCCTCCAGGAAGGTCTGGCCGCAGAAGCGCGGGAAGGTCGGGAAGCAGAGCGACGCCTCGACCCAGTTCGCCTCGTTGTCGGCGATGCGGGCCTTCGGCTCGTAACAGCCCGGGCGCATCTCGTCGTAGGTGATCGGTGACATCGTCATGTCGTCGCGGTCGAACCCGACGGCGGCGACGTGACGCTTGTTGATGTAGACGAGGTCCTCGTAGACCCAGCAGTCCGCCTGGGGCCCGTCGGGGTCGAAGGTCTGCCGGTAGGTGCCGCCACCGATGTGCTCCATCTCCCCGATGCCGCGCCGCTCGGCCTTCGGGCCGCGCTCGCGGTAGCGGGTCGGAAGCCAGGTGTCCCAGAGGTGGGGTGGCTCCACGATGTGGTCGTCGACGCTGATGATCCTCGGGAGCGGCGTGGTGCTCCCGAGGCGGGGAGTCGTGTCGTCGCGGCGGTCGGTCACGTCGGTCATGGTTGCACCAGTGTGGCCGCGAAGGGGACCAGTGGCGCCAGCGACTCGAGCTCGGCCCGCATGGACGCCTCGTCCCCGGCCCGGATGCGCAGCACCACCTCGGTGACGCCCAGGCCGGCGTAGTGCTCGAGCTTGCCCTCGTCGGCGATGGTGCCGAAGGGGACGACGTCGAGACGGGCGGGGTCCCGGCCGGCCGCCTCGGCCAGTGCCCGCAGCCGAGGGATGGCCTCACCGAGGCCCCGGCCGCCGATCGGGATCCAGCCGTCGGCGCAGTCCACGACGGCCGTGAGCACCGCGTCGCCGGAGCCGCCTCCGACGAGCACGCGCACGCGTGGCTGCTGGCGCGGCTTCGGCCAGGACCAGGTGGGGTCGAAGTCGACGAACTCGCCGTGGTACTCGGCCTGGTCGCGCGACCAGAGGACCTCCATGGCGGCCAGGTGCTCGCGCAGCGCGGCGTGGCGGCGCGCGAAGTCGACGCCGTGGTCCTCCGCCTCGGCTCGGTTCCACCCGAAGCCGACACCGAGCGTGACGCGCCCACCCGAGAGGTGGTCGAGGGTGGCGACCTGCTTGGCGAGGACGATGGGGTCGTGCTGTGCGGCCAGCAGGATGCCCGTGCCGAGCCCGATGCGGGTGGTCAGCGCGGCGGCGGTGGCGAGCGCGACGAGCGGGTCCAGGCTGCGCTTGTAGTCGTCGAGGCGCACGCCCTCGACGAGGGCCGGCGGGACGTCCTCGCGCACGGGCAGGTGCGTGTGCTCGGGCAGGTAGAGGGAGTCGAACCCGAGCTCCTCGACGGCGACGGCCAGCGCCGCCGGCGTCGCGTCGAGGTCGGTCAGGGCGGCGGTGATGCCCAGGCGCATGGTCAGGACGTTTCCGGGACCCTGGCCGCGAACTCGGCCAGGGTCCCGCCACCGACCGCGGCGCCGAGCAGCGAGCCGAAGGCGGCCTGCTCGCGGCGGTTGGCCTCCACCACGGCGTCGCGGCGGGCGGCCCGCATGAGCGACGTGATGGCGCGGGTGGCGGCGCGGGGGTGGGCGGCGACGCGCGCCGCCAGGGCCACCGTCTCGTCGAGCGCGGTCCCGGCCGGGCGGACCTGCAAGGCCAGGCCGAGGCCGACCAGCTCCTCGGCCGGTACCCAGTCCGAGGTGAGCAGGATCCGCGCCGCCTGCTGCCAGCCCATGGCGGCGGGGAACAGGAGGCTGCTGGCCGCCTCGGCCGGGACGCCCAGCTCGGCGAAGGGCACGCGCAGGCGCGCACCGGCGTCGACCAGGACGAGGTCGCAGTGGGCCAGCAGGGTGAAGCCGAGCCCGACCGCCACCCCGTTGACCGCGGCGAGGAGGGGGACCGACGTCCCGATGAGCGTGTCGAGGAGGCCCATGAAACCCTGCCCGGCCCCCTCGACGGCGGTACCCGACGCGATGGCGGCCATCTCGGCCAGGTCCTGGCCCGAGGTGAAGGCGCCACCACGACCCGTGAGCACGACGGCGCCGACGGCCTCGTCGGCATCGGCGTCCCGCAGTGCGGCGGTCAGCTCCTGGTACATCGGCTTGTCGAAGGCGTTGCGCACCTCGGGCCGGT
>Ga0224557_1001391_pt1 | contig 23497 bp, 21 predicted proteins | sample 714S31014metaG_FD_180677 | JGI IMG/M metagenome (GOLD analysis project Ga0224557, IMG submission 180677) | Peat soil microbial communities from Stordalen Mire, Sweden - 717 S3 10-14 | ecosystem: Environmental > Terrestrial > Soil > Wetlands > Peat | place: Sweden: Norrbotten County, Stordalen... | reverse complement strand
ATCCTCAGTGTTATCCCCTTCGAGAAAACCCCCATTTTGCAGGCACTTCAGGCCTCCGACTCCCAATCCGACTTAGACGAAAACTCCACACAACTGATTCTGTTCAACTTATAGCCGGACAGCAGTGGATCGCCGATACCTGCGCCAAACAAGGCATCGAGCCGGGAACTCTCACCATCCACGCCGACCGTGGAACCTCGATGACCTCGAAACCGGTGGCCCTGCTGATGGCTGATCTGGGCGTGACCAAGACTCATAGCCGGCCCCATGTCTCGGACGATAATCCGTACTCGGAGAGCCAGTTCAAAACCCTCAAGTACAGGCCCGAGTTTCCAGATCGTTTCGGATCCATCGAACACTCGCGGGATTTTGGCCAGACGTTCTTTGCCTGGTACAACCATGAGCATCATCACAGCGGAATCGCCTTGCTGACGCCGGAGATGCTGCATTACGGCATGGCCGGGCAGGTCATCGAACAGAGGCAGCAGGTTCTCGACGCGGCCTATGCTCGCAACCCCGAACGCTTCCCACATGCTCGACCAAAGCATCCGCCCCAGCCCACCGCGGTCTGGATCAACCCGCCAAATACCATTACCGGCGACAGAAGAGAATAGACACTAAACTCTCTCGCCACCTGTCTCAAACTCGTTGACACGCTCCGCTCCGGTTTAGTGTCCTTGTTCCGAATTGAACGCATGATTCGGCTACGCGTTTCAGCCGGTAGCCAATCTGCAATCATAGGTATTTATCGCGCCATGCAACATTGGCGGGGTTGACGAAATCTGGAAGCCGGATTCTCCGGGGCAAGAAGGCATAGTTAGGGCTAGCAACCAAGGCGTCAGAGAATTGCAGGGCACCAGTTGCCTTCAGTCGGATGTGGTTGGAATCGAACAGCCGATGCATGTCCACGCGGAGGCAAATTCCATTGTCACGAGTATCCGCCCCACCATTCCTAAAAGGGATGATGTGCGCAGCCTCGAGAATCTCGCCCATCGAATCTCCGGTCAACAAACAGCAGCTTCTATAAGCCTCAAATACAGAGTCCCTAAACCGCGCTTGATTAGGACGCGCCAGTACGGAAGTAATCATGCGCTGCCGCTCGATGATTGAGGGCAATTGGGAATGACGGATTGATTGAACAACCTCAGCAGAGTTGTCTTGTGGGTCGAAAATCGATGCAGGAACCTCAATCCCGATAGCCTCCGTGCCGTACGCCTCGTCTAAACAAAAAGCGTCCTCCATCCGGTTTTCGCGGTGAACCATACGGCAAAATCCATAATGAGCCAGAAACAGCAAAAACTCACGAGCAAGCCGATGGTCATTTGACTCAGGTGTGCAGTCAGGCCATTTTGTAACATTCAATTTGCCCGCTCGCTGAAGTGATATGGCTTCGGCGATTTGTTCTGCGCGAGCCTTCGTCCCCGCGAGAGGAATGCAAATTCTTATTAGCTCCCAGGGCGTGATGAAGGATTCCTTGACGCCTCCGTATCGTCTTGCGAGCACTTGGAGAACTTGAAGGATCAGTACAAACGGTCTGAATTCGAGTCGGGCCTCACTCCACAATTCGATCTCAGGAGGTGTGTACGTCCAAGGATTTGGGAGCACCGTCTGCTGAACCATGATCGAGGCAAACTCACCCTGCGTGACTCTGCCCTCGGCGACCATCCGGCCCAGAGGCGTTAAGTGAATATCGCCCCGGTCAGGGAGCAAAAGCCCTGTCCCCTTCCAGTATTGGCCCGAGTTGCGTATCAGGTTGCGCTCGGGGGTACGCACAAGATCAACACGAGTTTGCGTTTCTTCTGCAACACGTCCAAGTTCAGTCGCTATTGCAGGGCTGGAAGGTGGCTCGCCCTCGTGGCGCGCAAGCACCCTGAGCACCCCGAGGAACACTGGTGGCTCAAGAAGACTTTCCGTCGGTGCCACGCTGAGCCATCTCCACTTGTAGGTTGGAAATGGCTTGACCGGAACTGGAATCATGCAGCCTCAGCCTTTCTTGCTATGCCTGCCGCTTCAGCTTCCGCAAGCATCGTGCCAATAGCTTCCCCGAGCAAAGGAGGCACAGCGTTCGCGATTTGCCTGTAAGCAGATGTCTTTGTCCCGGAGAACACAAAGTCATCAGGAAACGACTGGACCGCTGCGAGCTCCCGCGCGGTCATTCTGCGATGGTTGCCTGGATGATGCAGCACAACGACACCACCCCGGTCGTCGCCTCGCGCAGTTACGGTTGGAGCGGGTTTTGCAGGATCAACAAAGCGATGCCCGAGGTGACCGTTAAAGCGCAGCTTGTATTGAGAGTTCTCGTGGTTCGGAATATGCCTCCCATTCTCAGGCTCCGGGAAATGCTCCAGTGCATCGCCCACAGTCACCCACGGTTTCAGCCTGAGCATCCGCGCAGTGCTTGGGTCTGCATGAGTTGGAGGGGGAGGAAAGATCTGGAAGTCGGGTTGGTCCCCTCTAACTCCAACAATAATCACCCTCATGCGAAGCTGAGGCACACCGTAATCGGCAGCATTGACGAGCTGGTGACGAACGCGATAACCGAGTTGCGAGGCCTTCTCAAAGGCGGCCTCAATCACTGACAAGGCCCTCCCCTTGTCCATTGAGAGAAGCCCTTTGACATTCTCAGCAACAAAGTAACGCGGTTGTTTGTCGTGCACGACCCGAACCAATTCGCCAAAAAGCCGATTGCGGGGATCTTCCAGCGTCCTTCCCCAATTGGCTACGGAAAAACCTTGGCAAGGGAAGCCTCCGACTACAACATCGCACTCTGGAATTTCCTCGGAGGGAACTGTGCAAATATCGCGGGTGTCAATGTGATCGCCGATGTTCGATTTGTATGTCGCTGCCGCGTCCAAAAAAATGTCGTTTGCCCACACAATCTCATGACGTGCCCTGCGCAAGCCAAGATCAAGCCCACCCGCTCCCGAAAAAAGCGACACAATCCTCATTACGCTGCATCCCTTCCTGGCTCCCCAATCGCTGCTTCACATTCCGCAAGCATTTTCCCAACACACTTCGCAAACAACACTGGCACAGCGTTCCCGACCTGCCTGTAGCAGGAGTTCATCTTTCCGACAAATTCAAACTTCAAAGGGAAAGTCTGAATAGTCGCAGATTCTCTCACGGACATACGCCTGTGATTTTTCGGATGCTGTATGGCACAGACGCCACCCTTGCCATTGCCCCGGGCAAGTATCGTCGGCGACGGCTTGCTTGGATCAGTTGTGCGATGTCCGGTGAAGTTGCGGTTTGTCACCTTATAGCGCGAAAACACGTGATTGGGAAGGCTATGCGGCTCATCTGGCTCAGGAATACCGGCAAGAGCCTCTCCGATGCTCAACCGCATCTTGCGGCCAAGGGCCTTTGCGGCGGCAGGGGCCGCGTGTGTTGGCACTGGGAATTCGAAATCGGCAGATTCCGGCAAATCACAGCGCGTCCCCGCGATAATGACCCGCCACCGATTTTGCGGAACGCCAAAGTCGGCGACATTGAAGAGCTGTTTTTTGACGCGATAGCCACAAGCAGCAAAGTCCTTCTCAATTTTCTTGATTGCGCGACCAGCTCCCAAGCTAAGAATCCCTCTGACATTCTCTGCGAGAAAATAGAGCGGACGCTTATCTTTAATTACTCTTTTGAACTCCAGGTACAACCTGTTCCTCTGGTCCTTCTCAAAACGGAGAAGGTTCGCCTGAGAGAATCCTTGACAAGGAAAACCGCCCACAACCGCATCGCAATCTGGTATCGCCGTCGAGGGAACGTCTTCTATCGGGCCCCCGACGATGTGATGCCCAATGTTCCTGCGATATGTCGCGACGGCATCCGGATCGATGTCATTGGCCCAAACAACATTGTGCCCTGACTTGATTAGGCCAAGGTCCAGCCCACCAGCCCCCGAGAAGAGCGACACGATCCTCATTTGCGAATAACCCCCACGACCTCGTTGCTGCGAAACAAATCACGCTGGGGATTCGATTCCAGCATCTTCTCAATGGATCTTCTGACCAGCCACGCAATCGACACGTCGTTCTTTTCCGCAAGGCGCTGCAAGGCTTCATAATCGGGCTGATGGAGCGAAACGGTAAACCGCGCGCTCTTTTCCGTCTGTCGTAGCATAGAAGTATCCCATCCGGTGCGATCTTCACCATTTTACACCGCCTAGATTCGCATTGGAAAGCGTTCTCTTTGCGTTCGCCGAGACCGGCGTACTTGGAGTGCCATATAGATTTTCCTTCCCGATTCGGGAAAATTCCTAAGTGCCATTACTGGAATCAGATACATAACAATAAGGGCAAATTCAGGTGGCTGAATGATAGGTGGCCCACACCTCAGAAGAATTGTGTCCCTCCGCACCTCACGGATACGAGGTCGGCTCCCGTTCTCTCAGCCCCTGCGCTTCTGCTCCCGCCTCGCTTACCCGCTAGCCCGCCGACTTGCCGACTCGCCGGGTCGTAAATCGCTTTCTCCAAATCTCGCGCTCCACCAGCTCCATCGCGCGATCCTCCAGCGGCCGCTCCCACCGGAGCCTGTTCTTGTATAGTCAAGAAGGAATGTCGACCACGCCGAACAGGCCCGTTGCGGGCAAGAAGTCTGACAAGGGATTGGTCTATCTGCCGCTGATCGCCGGATGGCTGGTGCCCGGCGCGGGGCATTTCCTGCAGGGCAAATGGGTGCGCGGGACGCTGCTGGCGGTCTCGATCGTGGCCATGTTCGTGCTGGGACTGGCCATGCAGGGCAAGCTCTACACCAGCGCGCAGGACATTCTGGACCTGCTGGGCGTGGCCGGCGACCTGGGCAGCGGGCTGCTCTACGTGGCGAGCCGCGGGCTGGGATGGGGCGCGCAACCGATCCAGACCACGGTGGCCGACTACGGCACCAAGTTCATCGTGGTGGCGGGCCTGTTGAACGTCATTGCCGCCGTGGACGCGCACAACCTGCGCACGGGGAGGAAATCGTCGTAATGCATCCCTCCCACTTCACCGCAGTGCTGCTGTTCTCGCTGTTCGCCTCGACGGTCTTCGGCATTACCATGCGCGACACGCCACGGCAGATGGTCCGCTACGGGGCCTACTGCTTCCTGCTTTTTGTGGGCTCGGCGATTGCGCTCAGCTGGGTGATGTTTCTGATTGCGCGGTAGTTTTTTCCTTATTCAAGACAAAAGCGGCGGGTTGGCGCCGCTGGCGCGACGTGGCGGGTTCGCCGGTTGGCGGGCGCAAGGCGCAGGGGCTAAAGCCCCTCGTTTTTTGCGCTTCTATCGGCACGACTCAAGTCGTGCCCTGTTACAAAACATAAGCGCCAGTCTGTGTGACGCACCACGCTAGAAACAAACCTGCAAGTGGTTGCGAATCCGCAAAGAGACAAAAGCGGCAAGTTCGCGTCGCTGGCGCGACGTGGCTAGTTCGCGAGTTGGCGAATCGATCGCGGCTGGATGCGCCGATGATGCTGACACGAACGTGAGCATTGCGATGCGCGGCGGAGTGCGGTGGCGCGACGGTTAACTCGCAGGGCGCGAGAAATCGCCGCTTTTGCCGCCGGTTTTGGATTCGAGACGGAGTTCGCGGATGACGATGGCTTTGTCGAGGGCTTTGGTCATGTCGTAGACGGTGAGCGCGGCTACGGCGGCGGCGGTGAGGGCTTCCATCTCGACGCCGGTGGGGCCGACGGCGGCCGCGGTGGCCCTGATACGCACACCGGTGCGCACGCCGCCGGCAACCAGCTCGGTCTCGACATCGACGTGGGTGAGCGCGAGCGGGTGGCACATGGGAATGAGCTCGGCGGTGCGCTTGGCGGCTTGAATGCCGGCGAAGCGCGCGACTTCAAGCGGGTTGCCCTTGGGGTTCGAGGGCAGAGCGGCGACGACCGCGGCGGAGAGCGCGACGAATGCCGAAGCGGTTGCGGTGCGGCGCGCGGGCTGCTTGCCGCCGATGTCGACCATGGACGGCTGGCCGGATGAATTGAAGTGCGAAAGTTCTGACATGGTGCTCCTCAGGGTAGAAGAATGCGGACGGTTGCGCCTGCCTTGAGACGATCGGAGTCTTCGGGCACGACCAAGTAGCAGTTCGCCAGCGCCATGGCGGCCAGATCGCCCGAGCCCTGCCAGGAAACGCAGGCGACTTCAGGCACGGGAGCGGCAAAGGTGCACGCGGCGGGCAGAAAGCGCGTGAGGCCGGGCTTCGTCTTGACGTCTTCAGTGAGGCGCGCGAGGGCGAAACGGGGGCCGCGATGGAGCCGGCCGGCGAGTGCGGCCAGAATCGGCGCGGCAAAGAGCAGGAAGGTGACGGCGGAAGAGACGGGATTGCCGGGCAGCCCGAGGAAGCTGCACTTCTTGCCGTTCTGGCGTTGAACGGAGCTATCGATCCGGCAATAAGATAGTGACATCTTCTTCCCACCCTTTCCCGCAAAGAACGCGGGAAAGGATGGGGCACCCGCACAGTCGTTCGTTGCCAGATCAATAGTGGGGCCATCGCGACGACGCGGCAGTTCTCCAAAGACCAGCGGCTTGCCGGGCTGAATGCGCACGCCGGTGAAGTGAAAGCGGGCGCCCAAGCGGGCGAGGGCGGGTTCGACGAGGTCGAATTTGCCTGCGGAGACGCCGCCGGTGATGAGCAGGAGATCGGCCGCGGCGGCGCGGGCGAGCGCGGCGTCGAGAGATTTCAGGGTGTCGCGTGCGATGGGCAGAATCCAGGGCTCGCCGCCGGCTGCGGAGACCATCGCGGCCAGCATGGCGCTCGAGGAGTTGCGAATCTGGCCGGGCTTGGGCTTGGCCGCGATGGGCACAAGCTCGTCGCCTGTGGAGAGAATGGCCACGCGCGGGCGGGCGTAGACGGTGAGCTGGGTCGCGCCGCAGGAGGCGGCAAGGGCAATCTGCGCCGCGCCGATCAAGGTTCCCGCCGGCAGCAGGGCGTCGCCTTTGCGCGCCTGCGCGCCTCGGGCCACGATGTTTTCGCCTGGTTCGATGGTCCGCGGCGGCAGGAGGCGGATGGTTGGCTTGGCCGCGGCTCCGGCGGATTCGACGTGCTCGATCATCACGACGGCGTCGGCGCCGCGCGGAACCGGCGCGCCGGTCATGATCTCCCAGACGACGCCGCACGCGAGCGGCCCGGAGGGAGCGTCGCCGGCGCGGGTCGCGCCAGCCACAGCGAGCGGCCCATGCGTGGAGATCTCCGCGGCCCGGCAGGCGTAGCCGTCGCGCGTGGAGCGGGCAAAGGGTGGCTGGTCGCTCGAGGCGCGGAGAGTTTCGGCAAGCACGCGCCCGGCCGCCGCGGTCAGCCGCACGCGTTCCGCCGCAGGCTTCGCGCGCGCAAGGCGCTCGGCGCGCCGGGCCACAAAGGCGCATGCCTCGGAATAACTTAGCAAGTCATTGGCCGGCATTCGGCTCATGCAATGGATTGTAGATGGAGGGCCAGTGTTGGGGAGTGGATGGCAATGGGTCAGCTTGGAAGAGACCGTTCCTCAGGGGCTAAAGCCCGTCGTTGATCTTGCGCTTCTGCGGCACGACTGAAGTCGTGCCCTTTCACGTTCCGTCGCTCCGCAAGGCTCTTTCGGCACGCTGTAAAGTCGTGCCCTGTCCTGGCGGCTTCAAACTGACCCATCACCGAGTGCAGGTGTGCCGCCGAAGACACAAAGGGCGTCCGCTGTGGCGGACGCCCCTGCGGTGATTCCTTCTGCCGCCGCGTTACTTCGACTTCGGCGCGTGGTAGGAGGGGCTGACTTTCTCGCCCGCCTGCGTCAGAATGCCCGCCACGTCATTGGCGAAGGGTCCAGTGGGCGCCAGATCCAGATATTTCTGGTAGGCTGCCGTGCAATCCGGGGGCAGAATGTAACGGCCTGTTTTGGAGTCGACGGTAGCGTTCATAATCAGCCCCTGACCCTTCAGGTAATACATAAGAGCGAGGCCGGGATCGTTGGGGTTCGGAGACGCCTTGATGGCGATATCGGCCGCGGCAGCCTGCGCCGCGGGGTTCTGCTCCTGGAAGAAGATGACGGCCTGATTGCGGAGATAAAGCTGTGCGTTTGCGGGATCCGCCTTGGCGGCTGCGTCAAAAGCGGCATTGGCCTCGGGGACCTTGCCGGTGCGCGCATAGACCTCGCCCAGGCCGGATTGCGCCTGGCCAAGGACGGAGGCGCGCGGCTTCGCGGCAGCGGTCTCGATATCGATGGCTTTTTTGTAGGTCACGATGGCATCGTCGTACTGCTTGAGCCCAGCCTGCCCGTAGCCCAGTTGGGTCCACAACAAGGCTTCTTCCGGCTTAAGGCCGGTGTCCCTGGTCATCAGACTCACAATGTCGGTGTACTTGGCGGTCTTGATCTCGGTCTCCTTGTTGGCAAGATCGAGCTTGGAAGCGGTGGCCCCCAGAGCCTGGGTCGCGGCCACGGCGGCGTTGTCGATGTCCTTCTTATCCTGGGTGACCGTCTTCAGATCGGCGTTGAGCTGGGCGATGAGGGCGTTGGACTTCAGCGCGTCGGCATTCTTTTTCTTCAGCTCCTCAAGTTGCTTCTTCTCCTCGGGCGTCATCTTTTCGAGGTACTCCTGGCGCGACATGTCGAGGTCCTGTACCGTGTCCTGCCCTTCGACGATTTTGACGCCGCGGATGGAATCGACCATCTGGCCGGCCGGAGTATTGTCGGCGCGGTAGATCACCATGTAGGTTCCCTGTGGCGCTTCACCGGAGTAGCTGCCGGTTTCATCGACCGGGAAGGAGTACTTCAGGGTCGTGCCGCCATCGCTGGAGAGACTCACTTTGCCGCCGGACTGGGGCTGGCCGGTGGGATTGATAACTTTACCGTGAATCTTGCCTATTTTTGCAGACGCTTGCTCGGCGTGCATAGGCGTGAGAGCCAGCGCCAAGAGTCCAGCAGCAGCCAGGCGCAGCCAAAGTGAAAGATTGCGTTTCATGTTTTCTCCTCGAGAGCGGCGGGAAGCCATGCTGCCCGCAGGCTCAAATAAATTCAAAACTTCAGGCGCGGCGTGGAACGGAGCGCCTTCGTGAGCAAAACACACGTTAAATCCAAGCGCGCACTCTGCACAAGAGGGCTCAGGCCGGCGACGCTCCTGCGCTCCGGAATTTGCTTGAACGGCCCACGCGCCTGGACGAGGAGACCGACCCGCAAGCTGCCCGCTGCGTCCCAAAGTCAGGATGCGCCGCGCTGCATGTTGTTCTTATGGTAGTGCGGCGGGTAAAGGTGCGTGTGTGGCGTCGATCACACAGTAAAACAGCGGAGTTAGCGGAGCTAGCGGAGTTGGCGGGGATGGCGGAGCTAGCGGGACTCGATCGGCTTCCTTGATCGGCTGTGGGAGCGATGAGGTTTTGTACGCGGCGGGTCGAGAGGTTCGCACGGGGACTCCAGCGTCTGACCGCATGAATTTGTGCCTGTGGGGTTCGTGCTGTCCCACCCTTTCTCCGAAAGAACGGGCGAAAGTATGGGGCACGGTGGAGGTTTTTCAGGTTATTGGGAACAAAGGATTGGACAAAGCGGCAGGATTGCGCCGCTCTCGCGGAGATGGCGAGTTGGCAAGTTCGCGTGCGTCGATCGAGATCGAAGGCATCAGTGGGGGACTACTTGCGAACAGGCCCTAAAATCAAAGCATGGGAACGGCGATTCGAAATGCGACCCCGGCAGATGTGGCGCAGATTTTGGCCTTTATACGCGCCCTTGCGGCGTATGAGCGGGCGCCCGACGCAGTGGTGGCCACCGAGGAGGGGCTTTTACGCGATGGATTCGGGCCCAGCCCTTTTTATTCCTGCCTGATGGCCGAGCACGACGGCCAACCCGCCGGTTTCGCCCTGTTTTTCTATAACTACTCCACTTGGATGGGCCGGCCAGGCATCTACCTTGAGGACCTGTTTGTGCTGCCGGAGCTTCGCGGGCGGGGCATTGGCAAGGCGCTGCTCGAACGTGTGGCCGCGGTGGCCCTGGAGAAGGGCTGCGAGCGGTTGCAGTGGGAGGTTCTGGACTGGAACACTCCGGCCATCGATTTCTATCGCGCCATGGGCGCGGAGTTTCTGGACGAGTGGCGCAATGCGCGGTTGAGCGGGGAGGCGATCCGGCGGCTGGCCGGGGAACTGGGAGAGAATGGTCTCCCACCCTTTCGCCAAAAGGCCGGCGAAAGGATGGGGCACGGTGCGCAGGAGAAAAACCAGGAAGGGGTTGCGCCGTGAGGATTCGCGTGATCGGCGGCGGCCTGGCGGGGTGCGAAGCAGCACTGACGGCCGCGCGGCTGGGCTGCGACGTGGATCTCTACGAGATGCGCGCGATTGTGGATGGAAAGCCGCGCCTGACGCCCGCTCACCAGACGACGGATTTCGGCGAGCTGGTTTGCTCGAATTCCCTCAAGAGCGAATCGCCGTACACCGCGCCGTGGCTGCTCAAGCAGGAGATGCGTCGCGCGGGTTCGGCGCTTTTGCGTCTTGCGGATGAGTGCGCGGTGCCGGCGGGCCACGCGCTGGCCGTCGATCGCGTGGAGTTTTCGCGACGCATCGCGGAGGCGATCGAAGCCGAGCCGCGCATTCGCGTGATTCGCGAGGAAGTCACTTGCCTGGAATCGGCGGGCAACGAGATTGCCCTCACAGTGATTGCTACGGGGCCGCTGACATCGGACGCACTGAGCCGGGAGATTGAGCGGCTGACCGGCGCGGGGCATCTGGCGTTTTACGATTCGATCTCGCCGATCGTCGATGCCGATTCGATCGATATGAGCCGCGTGTATTTTGCGGCGCGTTGGGAGAAGGGAACGGCCGACTACATCAACTGCCCCATGGACCGCGCGGAGTACGACCGCTTTTACGACGCGTTGCTTGCCGCCGAAGCCGCGGAAAGCAAAGACTGGGAGAAGCTCGAATACTTTCCACCCCATGCGCCAGAAGCGGGCGCACGGGGGCCCCGGTACTTTGAAGGTTGCTTGCCGATCGAAGTGCTGGCTACGCGCGGGCGCGACACGCTGCGCTTCGGTCCCATGAAGCCTGTGGGGCTGCGTGATCCACGAACTGGGAAGAATCCCTGGGCCGTGGTGCAGTTGCGCAAGGAGAATCTGCGCGCCGACAGCTACAACCTGGTTGGCTTCCAGAATCATCTGAAGTTTGGCGAGCAGGCGCGGGTTCTGCGGCTGATTCCGGGGCTCGAGAACGCGCGCTTCCTGCGCTATGGGCAGATCCATCGCAATACTTACATCTGCGCGCCGGTGCTTCTGGATGAAACTCTCTTCCTAAGGACAAAGGAGCGGAAGCTTGCGTTTGCGGGGCAGATCAGCGGCGTGGAGGGGTACACGGAATCCATCGCGACAGGAATGCTGGCAGGGATCTATGCCGCGGCGATGGCGCGCGGCGAGGAGCCTATTCCGGTTCCGCGGGCTACGGCGATGGGCTCGCTGGTGCACTACATCACGCACGCCGATGCGAAGAACTTTCAGCCGGCCAACATTACCTTCGACTTGCTGGAGCCTCTCGAAGAGGAAGTGCGAAAGAAGATTCGCGACAAGAAGGAGCGGCATCGGCTGCAGTGCGAGCGGGCGCTTGCGGCGTTCGATGCGTGGCGGGCGGGGGCTCTGAGCAGGGCAAACGCGTCTGATCTCTAACAGCATGAATTTGTGCCTATGGGGTTTGTGCTATCCCACCCTTTCGCCCCAAATGCGGGCGAAAGGATGGGGCACGGGGAGGTTCTTGTTCATGCGGTCAGAGGCCTTGATGCGTTTGCCCTGGCGCTGTGAGCCATGTACTCGCGAAGGGAACAAACCAGTGCGTAAACTCGTAACCGTTGCATGAGCACCACGACCAATTTGCCCATCCAGACGACCGACTTCCTCTCGAGCCGCCTATTCTCGCTCACGCGCCGGATTGAGGAGATCGATCCGCATCTGTCGCGGGTTCTGGTTCCATGGGTGGTGCGGCATACGCGCTACCTGCCCGGGTTCCTCCGCCTGGCGCGCACCATTGGGCAGTCGCGGCGGGTGCGGGCCCGCGCGCTTGCCGGCGGGGTGCGCGTGCCGCCCTTTCTGGTTCTCAGCGTCACTTCCAAATGCAATCTGCGCTGCACCGGCTGCTACGCAGGAGCGGTTGGCACCGTCACCAGCGCTCCGGCGCAGCCGGGGCTCAGCCTGAGCGACTGGAATTCCATTGTTGACGAGGCGGTTCGGCTGGGCGTGATGGCCTTCATGATCGCCGGCGGCGAACCCTTTCTACTGCCGGGCATCGCGAAGCTGTTCCGGGATCATCCCGACCGGCTCTTCCTGGTCTTCACCAACGGCACCGCGTTGCAGCCCAGCGATTTTCAAATTTTGAAAAACTGCTCGAACACGGTGGTCGTGGTGAGCCTTGAAGGCAATCGCGAGCTGACCGACCTGCGCCGGGGCCGCGGCGTCTACGAGAAGGCTCTCGGCGCTCTCGACCGGCTGCAGGATGCGGGTGTTTTGACGGGCCTCGCTGTAACGGTGGGATCGGCAAACATCGCGTATTGGTCGGAGCCGCGCAACATCGACGAGTTGATTGCCCATAGCGGACCGCTGGCGATGTTCATCGAGGAGATTCCCGCGAGCGGTTGCGAAAGCGGCGCGCCGCTGACGGCCGAAGAGCGGATTCGCTTCCGCGAAACCGTCGTCGAGTATCGGGAGCGCGCGAGCGGCGGCGCTTTCATCATTCATTCACCCGGAGATGAAGAGATGTTCGGAGGGTGTGTTTCCGCGGGGCGCGGCTTCGCGCATGTAAATCCGAACGGAGACGTGACCGCCTGTCCGGTCTCCGCGCTGGCGACGCATAACGTGAAGAGATGCAATCTGCGCGAGGCCCTGGCCAGCCCACTCTTCGCCATGATCCGGGAGAATGGGCATCTGTTGGAGACGGCGGGGCATCCCTGCGGCCTCTCCGCACACGCGGAGGAGTTGGAGAGCATGGCAAAGGGCCTGGGCGCTTATCGCACCGGGACGCCGGATTCTTTGCCACGAGAGAACGGATGGCCCGTGGCCATTCATTGACCGGACAGAAACCCGCTCTTTGATTTGGCGTGGATGTGCCGCGCAGGGTTCGCGCTGTCCCACATCTCAAAAGCGAGATGTGGGGCACCCGGCTTTTGCGGAGAGTTCGAGGCGCTCGAAAGACAACCACAGATCCTTCGACTCCGCTTACCCCATGATTGCGCGGCAATCATAGGGCCCCAAACGCGCTCCGCTCAGGATGACAATTCTATTGTGATGCGAACTTCTGATCCACCACACTCGCATGGCGGAAAGGAGCAGTGCGGGAACCTTTCCGCCCATTCAGTTGTCCAAATAAAAGCGGGCTTTGCGCGCGGCGATGGCGCGGCGCGACCATTTAACCTGAAGCATGGGGCCGCAAAAGACTGAGGGTTGGTGCGCACGCCCTGGGAGTGGGAGTTTTTGATGCGATGGTTGGCGATGGTTTGTGGTGTGGCGGCGATCGGTTGCGGCGCGGCAATAGCGTGCGCCCAGGCGGGGCAGCCTACCGCGGCGGAAAAGAAATCCGCCACTGCGATCACGCTCCCGCCCTCGCCGAAGGCTCTCCTTCCCGACGCATTTGACGGCTGGGAGACAGCGGAGCCAGCGAAGACTGTGACCGACCCCGCGCGGGCTGACCCGGCGAATGCCGTGGCGCTGAAGGAGTACGGGTTCAACGCGGCCGTGGTGGCTAATTACAAGCGCGAAGGCGAAACGCTGAGCCTGCACGCACTGCGCTTCAACGATGTAAGCGGGGCCTACGGCGCGTACAGTTATTACCGGCAGAATAACTGGCCGAAGGAATCGATCGGCAACGGCGCGGCTTCGGACAACAACCGCGTGATTTTCTGGGTGGGGACGACCGTGGTGGACGCAACCTTTTCGCACGTAGAGCCGATGTCGGCAGGCGAACTGCGCGACATATCCCGGCAACTGCCTACAGCGAATGGAAGCCGCGCACTGATCCCGCCCATTCTGGCCAGCCTGCCGCAGTCCAAGCTCGACCCGCAGACTACGCACTACGCAGTGGGCCCGGCCAGCTACGCAGGCTCGGGCGGCGTGTTGCCGGCGTCGCTGGTCGACTTTGACAAGGGCGCGGAAACGGTGACGGCGAATTACTCGCTGGCCTCCGGGCCGGCCACGCTTACGCTCATCGATTACCCCACGCCGCAGATGGCGCACGCCAAGGTGGACGCGATTCGCGCGTATCTGAAAGCCGGCAGCCAGGCGACGCCACCCTGGCCCAAGCCGCTCGTCGACTCTGATGCTGCGTCGCTCGAGGTACGGGACAGCGGGCCGCTGGTCGCGATCGTGAGCGGCGATGCGGTTCCCGACGAGAGCCACCGGCTGCTGGAATCGGTGCACTACGAGGACGAAGTGACGGCGATTCCTCAGCCGGTGGAGTCGGAGATCGAGAAGACCGGCAAGCTGCTCTTGGGCATCACGGTGCTGTGCGTGGTGGGCGCCGCAGCGGCCATTTTGCTGGGAGGGTTCCTGGGCGGCGGCAGGGCGCTCTACCGGATAGCCAGGGGCAAGCCGGCTTCTTCGGCCTTCGACGAGGAGTTCATCTATCTCGATCTGCGCGAAAAATGGGTGGACGGGAAAGAAGCCATTGACAGGCCGCATCCGAAGGGTTAACGCCCCTCTGAACCTGTGGAAAAGTGGACATAAACCCAAAGAAACCCAGCAAATTCGCGGGAAAAGCCGTAATTGGATAGGCGAAACATCGGCGAAGATAATGCCGGTCCCGGCCCCTGTATTGAATTGTTAAATGATTGAAATATAACAATTTATTTTCCTGCACATTTTCCCTTGACACTGCTTTCCCCCCAACCTAACATGCAGCCAGAAAGTTCTAATGGGTTTGCCTCCGTTGGAACTATTCTCCCTGAGGGAAGAGCTGCCCCGTTGCCGGGCGGCTCTTTCCGTTTATTGCGAGTCATTTGCCGCGTTGGGCGTTCCATCTTCCGTCTTCGGCATGGTTTCCGTCCATTGCTCGTCGCATTGCTCGCAGCGCCAGATGTTTGCGGGGTCCACGCCTTCGAGAACGACGTCGTCCGATCCGCATTTGGGGCATTTGGGTTCGACAAACTCCGGAGGTTCTTCCTTTTCCTCGTCAACGATCTCCCGCGGAATCGGTTTGGCGGCGATGAGGCGCGCCTGATCGAGTTGATCGGCGGCGACGTACACGCGGGGATAAACAAGGCCGTAACTACCCCTGCAATCGATCCCCGCCGCTCGCAGAGCTTCGCAGAGTTGTACCGCCTGCTCTCTGCTCTCGCATTCGCAAAGGTATGTGAGCCACGTGTAATCGTGAGGCTCCGCTTCGCCCACCTCGCCGCCATCTCCATCGGCGACCAGCGCGGGCGTATTGCCGCCGAGACCGGCCACCACTGGCATCGTCATGGAGTCCGCATCTTCCGTCTCATTGAGTACGCGCGCTTCGACACGCGGACGGCGCCACGGGGCCGACGCTCCCGGCTCAGTGCGCGGCGCCTGCGGATCGCCCAAGCCTCGGCTGCGCATCTCGCTGCGCAATATCTGCTGCGCGGTTTCCGTCAGATCGGCGAAGTCGCCGGCGAGTTCGAGCAGTTCGCCCTCGCTCTTCTCGCGGTACTCCGCGGTCAGCCTTTGCCATTCAAGAACAGGATCGATTTGCATGGGCAGAAGTATAGCTCCGCGCGGCCAGTGCCCGCCTTTACCTTCCTCCGGCGCAAAGATACAATCGAAGATGCAGGCCGACGTAGCTCAGTTGGTAGAGCAGCTGATTCGTAATCAGCAGGTCGTCAGTTCAAGTCTGACCGTCGGCTCCAGAATCCGGATAACGGCACGACCTCTCCATTGCGAGAGGTCATTTTATTGACGCCTTGTCTCGATCGACCACCGCTCTCTGGAAGAACCCCGCGCCGGTTCACGATCGATGCGCGGAGGGAGGCGGAAAGGGTAACCATTCTCCTATTACCGATGCGCCACGGCGCAATACTTATTGGGCAGCTCGCGCAGCGAAGGATGCATTGCTCATTTTGGGTCTCCCCCCTTAGATTCAGGGTTGATGCTGAGGTCAGAGAGGCGAGCAAATGCACCGCAAGATGCTCAAGTTCTACCTGACCATGCTGAACCTTGCAAGCGACGAAGAGGGCCAGGATCTTATCGAATATGCTTTGGTGAGCGCACTGATTGCAGTCTCGGTGGTCTCGAGTTCGAAACACATAGCGTCAGCGATCTCGTCGATCTTTTCCAATGTAAGCAGTTCGATGTAGCTTAGCCAGCTGAACGCGCGCAATCGCTCATTTTCCTTACACAAACTCGCCCATCCATGGAGATCCATGGGTGGGCGAATCTTCATGAGGCCGGAGAGCGCGTTCTCATCGACCTGGCCTGGCAGTTCTCAAAGATGGCCCCCAGAGAGCCTTAGAGCAAATCTCCTGTTGGTGCAGAGTTGTTTGGTTTGTTTCGTCGCGGCCCTCCGGGGCAAAGGCTGCGAACCGGCCAGATCGTCACCCTACACCGAGAAGAGGGATGTTCTCGTGATTGCAGTACAAGCTGACAGACGCCACCGAAAGATCCATGAGCCGTGGCATAAAATGGTTATGCTCGAAAAAGCTTGATGCGCGCGGCATTACGCCGGCAAGCGCCAGACAAAGGATTGCCAATGCGACTGGGCCCCTTCCTCCGTTTCCCCCTCCTCTCCATTCTTCTAGCCGGATTCGTTTACGCGCAGCCTTCAGGCGGGCCCTATGGGCCGATCGACCGGCATTACGAGATCCCCAAAGCGGGAACGGTCTACTACGTTGCGCCGGACGGGAAAAGCGATGCCAGCGGAACCGGCCTTGACCATCCCACAACCCTGGAGGCGGCGATGGAGCGCGTGGTGACGGGCGATGCCATCGTCCTGCGGGGCGGCATCTACAGAACGGGCGGATTGGTGCTGAACCAGGGCATCACGCTGCAGCCGTATGGGGACGAGCATCCGGTTCTGAAGGGCACAGAAGTCGCAACGCAATGGGAGGCATTGCCCAACCACGTGTGGAGAACTCCCTGGAAACATCTTTTTCCCGGAGAGCCATTGCCGTGGTGGCGGCGCAGCCACGAGGGAATGAGGACGCCGCTCTACCGGTTCAACATGGACATGGTCTTTATCGACGGCGAACTTCTGACCTCCAAAGGCTGGGAGGGCGAGCTCGATCCGCATTCGTACTACGTCGATTACAAGAACGGATATGTCTACATTGGCGCCGATCCCACCAACCGGCTGGTCGAAATCACCGCCCAGGACAGCGCGCTGGTGCGCACCAGCGGGCCCGCGCACGGCAAAGTCTCCGATGGGAAAGGCCCGGTGATTCGCGGCCTTACGTTTACGCAATATGCGTATCGCGCGCTTGAGATCGAAGGCAAGAAGCACTTCACCTCGGCCGACGAGCCCACGAACGAGCCGGTCGGCCTCTCCGATCCGGCGACTTATGGCAAAGAAGTGACGCACACGCTGATTGAAAACGTGACCATCACCTACTGCTCCCGTGTAGCGGGTTATTTCCGGGGCGATGGGCTCGTCATCCGCAATTCACTCATCAGCGATACCGGCACGGAAGGCATTTACGTGATCGGTTCTTCGGATGTGCTGATTGAGAAGAACATCATCCGGCGGAACAACATCAAGCAGTTGACCGGCTATTTCCCTTCCGCGGTCAAGATCTTCAATCAGACCTGGCGCGTCACCGTCCGCGACAACCTGGTCACCGACCAGAGTTATTCCAACGGGATCTGGTTCGACGTGGGAAACCACGACGGCGTCATGGTCGACAATTGGGTGCAGAATGCGCTGAACGGCCTCTTCGTCGAGATTTCGCGCGGCATGACGATCGCAGGCAACGTGGTGGTGAATTCGGGCAAAGGGCTTGAGGTTCTGAACTCGGCCGATGTGCGTGCCTACAACAACACCTTTGTGAATGCGCCCGTGGTCTTTGAGCGCAACGAACGCGTGGCCGCGGGCGATGTCTTCGACTGGCATGCCACAACGGGTCCGGGCCTGGAGCAGCGCGAAGGCCATGTCTTTGTCCATAACCTGATGGCCACGGATGACTTCCGTTTTCCGCTGCTTGGGTTCATTCAAAAACCAACGCTTTGCGGCAAGCTCGAGCACCCGGAGGCGAAAGAAGTGGACGGCAATGTCTACATCCGTTCTCCCTTCGCCGCCGCCTCCGGCACAATACCGGCTCTGATTTCCTATGCTCCTACGGCGGGGACAAACTGCTCCGCCGAGGCGGCTTCGCTGGCCGAGTTTCGCAAGCTGGAGCCCGGGTTTGAAAAGAACGGCGTCGAGATCGATCAATCGCCCCGCTCGGTTCTGAAGGGGCCCGACCTGGGGAACTTCGAGCTGCAGCACGACCTTGCCAATGCGCCCGCCAACGATCTTCTTCCCGCAGATGTGCGCGCGCTTTTGGGATGGAACGAAGCAGAGGCCAAGACGCCTGGGGCGTATCCGCTCGAATAGGGACGGGGCTGCGGCGCGGGGTGCGGGGGCCTGGAGACCCCCGCTACAGCCGGTCTGGAGACCGGCGGTACAGGTTCTTGCTGCGCGTGAGAAATGCGGGCTTGCCGTCTCCGGTTCTCAACTACGGCTTGTAGTTGAACGACTTGTCCGGATAGGGCGGATGCGGCGGGACGGGCCGCGGATCTTTCTCGATCTCGTGCGTCAACAGATCGATGGCCGCATCGAGCTGTGCATCGGCGCCCGCAAACGCGGCATGCGGCAGGTTCTCGACTGTCTTGTCCGGATCCACGCCGTGGCCCTCGATCAGCCAGACTCCCTCCGGCCCATAGACGCCGATCTCGGCAGCCGTGGCCAAGCCGTTATCGGCCTGCACGTTGCTGCCGGAGAGCCAGATCTCGCCGCCCCAGGTACGCGTGCCGATCAGCGTTCCGAGGTGCAGGCGCTTGAAGCCTTCGCTGAAGGCTTCGCCGTCGGAGGCCGTCAGTTCGTCGCACAGCACCGCAATGTGCCCGCGGAAGGCATACTGCATGTTCCACGCCGGATTGCCGACGCGCGGCTGCCAATAGAACCACGCCTTGCGCAGCAGCTCGCCCAGCAGCCACGAGTCGATATTCCCTCCTTCGTTGTGGCGCACGTCGACGATCAAACCCTGGCGGTCAAAAACCGGGAAGTAGTCGCGCGCCCATTGATCGATGTCGTCCGCGCCCATCGCTTGCAGGTGCACGTAACCGATGGCGCCCTTCGATGCCGCTTCAACCTGCGTCCGCCGCGTGTACTCCCACTCCGCGTAGCGCATGCGATTGTCGGTGTTTGCGGCGATGGGCGTTGCCAGCACATCGCGGGTTTCGCCTTTGGCGTTTTTCACCTTGAGCATCACCTGCTGCCCGGCCTTGCCGCGCAGCAGCTCGCGCTCGTCGCTGACGTTCAACAGGCTCTGGCCGTCGATCGAGACAATGGTTTCGCCCTCCTTGACGAGCGAATCGGGCCGCGCCAGCGGGGGCGCCTGGTCGGGCAAATCGGGATCGTGGAGGTAAATGTGCTCCACCACATAGCCGCCGGCCTTCTCATCGCGGCGCAACAACGCGCCCAGGGTCGCGATTCCGATCATGTCGGCGGGTTTGCGATCGTCGCCGCCCCCCGCAAAGGTGTGCAGCGCCGAAAGCTCGCTCACCATCTGCGCAATCACGGCATTGAGCTCGTCGCGGGTGGCCACGCGATCCACCAGCGGCAGATAGCGGTCGCGCATCGCGGTCCAGTTCACGCCCTGCATGTTGCGGTCGTAGAAGTAGTCGCGCTCCAGCCGCCATGCATCCAGAAAGATGCCGTGAAACTCCTCGCGGGGATTGGTCGCGATCATCCAATGCGAAAGGTCGACGGCGCTCTTGGCGAGCGTCTTAGGGTCATACAATCCCGCGCCCCTCACATCAGAATCGAAAACGAAAAAGTTGTCGCCCTTCAAGACCAGCATCTTCTTGCGGTCGAGGGAGATCTCGAAACCCTTCACGCCAGAGAGCACGGTATCCGGCTCGTCGCCCTTGTTGGCAATGTCGAGACATTGCAGCGCGGCGTTGCCTTCGGCGCCTTCGCTCGCATTGGTCCAGCAGAGCCGCTTGTCCGCGGCGTCGAGCGAATCGTAGTTGCCCGGCGGCACGGGAACCTCATTGAGACGCAAGTCGAGGCCGGTGAAGTCGATCTTCACCTCCAATGGATTCTTCTCGCCTTTCCCGGCGGCCTTGTCGGTTTCATTGCTCGGCGGCTTCGTGTCGGGAACCGCCGGCTTCCTGTCTGTGGCGGCAGGCGGGGCGTTCTCCGTTGGCTTTGGGATGTCGGGTGGCTTCGGGGTGTCGGGTGGCTTTGGGGTGTCGGGTGGCTTTGCTTCTTTCTTCTCCGCGCCATCGGGATGCAGCTCATCGTCCGGCAGGAACGGCGAACGCAGCCCGGGGGTGAGCGCGAGCTCGTAGATCTTCATCGTCCGGTCGAAGTGGGGTTGTGGCGCGCGCGGTCCGAACGGATTAGGAATCGTCGACTTGAGATTGCGGTCAGAGAGGAAGTAGAGCCACTTGCCATCCGCGCTCCACGCCGGGTCCTCGCTGTTGAAACGGTTTGAAGTGATCGTCTCGATCTTGCCCGACGCGATATTGAGCACCTTGATCTGGTCGTAGCTGTTGGCGGCGGTCTCATTGCAGGCGAGCCAGCGGCTATCGGGCGACCAGGTGAGATGATTGAAGTCGCCGTTCATCGACTGCGCGATAAGCTTATCGGTCTTGGCCTTGACATCGTAAATCCACAACTGCTGGTCCTTGTCGCGATGCGCCAGCCACAGGCCATCCGGCGAGGGAACGCCTTCCCAGCGCAGCACCTTGGCATCGTTGGTCCATTGTTCGGGCGCGCCTTCGCCATTGGGCGGAAACTTCCAGAACTCTGTCTCGCCGCTCCTGGTCGATAGCGCCAGGATGTTCTTGCCGTCGGGCAGGAAACGCGCATCGCGATAGCGCACATCCGATTCGCCCGCGACCTTCAACACACGGCCGGGCTTGGCGGGCATGACGTAGATCTCGCCGCGCGCGGTAAGCACAACCTCCGATCCATCGGGCGAAATATGCGCATTGGTCAGATATTGGAACGGCTTTGTCACCCAGTGCTGGCGAAGCTGATCGAAGTCCGAAACCAGCGTGATGGGAATGACCTCTTCCTTCCCGCTCTTCAGATCGAGCAGCCACAAATCCGCGCCCGAAGCGTAAACAATGCGCCCCCCGTCGAGCGACGCCGACGCGACATCGAAGATATGCTGATGACTCTCCTGCTTCACGTGGCCGCCCTGCCCGTCCATGGAGTAGACATTCATCACGCCATCGCGATCGGAGAGAAAGTAGACACGGCCGTTTGAGAACATCGGATTGGTCGAAGTGCCAGGGAAGTCGCCGGTTAGCGGCACCGCTTCATCCTTGCCGTCAAAGCTCCAAATGTTCTCCGCCGTACCGCCCTTGTAACGCTTGGTCATGCTCGGCTGCTTCGGCCAGCGCGTGAAATAGAGCGTGTGGCCGTCCGTCGAATAAGTCCCTTCCGCCGCCTGGGCCAGCGGCACAATCTCGCGCCCGCCACGATCGTCTACCAGCACCAGCTGCATCTCCGGCAGCGTGGAGTAACGGGCGGTTGCAATCAGCAGCCGTCCATCCTGCGCCCAGCCTTCCGGCTCCGACTCGCCGTCCCAGGTGCGGCGCTGGGGCAATCCGCCATCGATGGGCATGGTATACACCTCGATCGGTCCCTCGTAATCGGCGCTGAAGGCCACCGTCTTTCCGTCGGGCGAAATATGCGCGTCGTCCTCGATGCCCAGGCCGGTGGTGAGCCGCCGCGCTGCGCCGCCGCGCACGCTCACCGTCCAAAGATCGCCCTCCGAGGTGAAGACGATGGTGTCGCCGTGCAAAGACGGGCTCGAATAGTAACCGCGGCGGCCTTCGGGAGCCTGTGCCCTGAGCGGAAAGGCTGAAGCTAGGAAGAGGAGGGCGAATGCAAGATGAATCGCGGCGCCACGCAAGGCAGGAAAGGTCATGGAAAGAGCTCCCTTTGAGGATTGATCGGGCGAGCCGCGAACGGCAAATCACAACACGAGCGCCCGCATGATTCTGACAGGAAAAGATTTTGCAAAGGCTGATTGGGCCTGACGGAAATGATACATCTTCGAGCTGATGAGCAGACCCCCGGCGCGGCGTCCGGGACATTGCAGATGCTGCCATCAACAGCCGAGCCGGATTGCGCTCTGCAAGGCATCGGGGTATGATTACAGATGTAATAATGTGTCATAATGTTCGTATTCGACTCATCGACGCTGATTCTGATCGCGAAAATCGAGTTGCTGGATCTGTTTTTGACGGAGATCGGCATGGAGGCCGCGATTCCGAAGGCGGTTGAAAATGAATGCTGCGGCGGAAAGAAGACGCTCGATTCGCTGATCATTCGCAAGGCTCTGGACGAGTCCAGAATCAAGGCAAAGATCGTAAGGAACAGAAAGCTGGTCGCGAAACTGGAAGAAGACTTCAGCATGGGCAGGGGCGAATCCGAAGCCATTGCCCTGGCGATCGAGGAAAGGGCTCTTCTGGTGGGCATCGACGACAAGGACGGAATGAATGCCTGCAGGCTGTCCGGAGTTCCGTTCACTACGGCGATCGGCATTCTGGTGCGAAGCCGGCAAAAGGGCCTGATTGGCCGCAGCGACGCACTGATAAAGCTTTCGGCGCTCGCCCGGTATGGATGGTATAAGGACGCGATTTTAGAAGATGCCAGATTGCGAATGGAGGAACAGCCATGACCAAAACGATGAGTATCCGGATGGACCGGGACAACTTTGAATTCCTTTCCGCGATGACGGTGGAAGAGCAGAGCGATTTGTCGAAGGCTGTGCGCGATCTGGTGACACGAGGCAGGATACTGCTTGCCGTGGAGAGGTACAGGAAGGGCGAAGCCTCCCTGGGCAAAGCGGCCAAAGTGGCCGGCCTGCCCGTGGGGCAGATGATGACGCTGCTTGGGGAATTCGGAGTGCGGAGCAGGATCGACGCGGAAGACTATCGCCAAAGTCTGGCGAACCTGGCGAAAGTCTGGTAAGCCTCCCTTCACTCGCGGGCAGACGACGCAAGGCAAATGACATAATCAGGTTGAGGTCCTTGCGTGTCCAAGCAATTGGTGCTATGCTCATTTCAGAATAACTATCTACTGTCCTCGCTCCGCGAGGCAGAAAATCCTAAAGCCGCCGCAAGGCGGCTTTAGTGTTGGTGGGCTATGCACATCGCATACATGGACGAAACCGGCGATTTGGGGACTATCGCTAACCCTCCCCACCACAATGACCAGCCCGTATTTGCACTAACGTTGATGGTCGTGAATCAGACACGATTGGCATCTTTTGTGCCTGATTTTATCCAATTGAAGAGGAACTTCTTTCGTAAGCGTCTTGTGTTCCCACCCTCGACATGCGTCCGCCGGATTGCAACGATGGTGACATGGAAACGACCAAGGTTCGTGTTCGGCGATCTGTCGCAGAGAAGCGGCGGATTGTGAAGTTGACGTTG
>Ga0224557_1001389_pt1 | contig 23506 bp, 20 predicted proteins | sample 714S31014metaG_FD_180677 | JGI IMG/M metagenome (GOLD analysis project Ga0224557, IMG submission 180677) | Peat soil microbial communities from Stordalen Mire, Sweden - 717 S3 10-14 | ecosystem: Environmental > Terrestrial > Soil > Wetlands > Peat | place: Sweden: Norrbotten County, Stordalen... | reverse complement strand
ATTTTCGAGCAAATGCCTCTGGAACAACTCCTTGCCCCACAACCCCTTTGCTCAGATCAAACCAACGCAGACGAACTATCTCAGAACCTTCTCCCGCTGAACTGTTAATAGCTGGACACTAGTGTGCAAAAGCGCGGTTATACGCCGCATGTGCGACAGCGCGGAGAAGAAGCTCGCGCCTGCCGGAAGGGGCAGCGCGCCCGCCGCTGGGTGGTCGAACGCACGCACTCGTGGTTCAACCGCTTCCGCAAGCTGCTGGTGCGCTATGAAAAGACCGCGGCCAATTTTCTGGCGTTGCTGCAATGCGCGGCGGCTTTGATTTGTTGGCGTATGTGCTGACTTTAACATGAAACTCTATTTACGGATAAGCTCTAAATCAGAAATGACGTCCGCCCTCACCCCGGCCCTCTCCCCCAGGAGAGGGGGAATCGTTCACCGCATTTTGAGCAGTGTGATATGACGGGTTGTCGTGTGTCTTGCTGTAAATACACGGAATCGGTGATGGCAATAAGGATCGAGAAATTATCCGGTGACAGGACGGTGCTCTCCCTCTCACCGGGGGAGAGGGCCGGGGTGAGGGCGAGCGTAAACTTCCATTCCACTAAAAACGTCGAGAAAGCAGTTTGGGAGTATTGGGGCTTCCAACATCCCAGCACTCCAACTCTCCATTACTCCACCACTCCATCACCCCAGTTCAATAAAGCCCGCCTCGATAAATCTCGATTACGCTCAACGGCCCTCCCGGCCAGTAACAGGCTGGTGGAAAGTTAAACGTCCGTTTGATTCGGTCGAAGATGAGTTTCGCCGGATGCTCCGGAATGTTCGGATCGTAAGCCTCAAACGAAATCTCCCGTTCGGACTCCGTCATCGCATACACCACGAGTCCGTGGTTGATCGTGATGCGCGGGAAACGGAACAGATGCACGAGCGGCACACCGCCTTCCCGCAACGACCGCACCAGCCTTTGCGCGATCTGTTCCTGATGCCGCTTCGGGGTCAGAAAGACAATCCGCCAGTGGCTGCGCAAAAAATACGATTGCCATTGCCCGCCAAGTTCCGCCTTAAGCAGCGGCTCGTGCGCCTTGCTGAACGAGCGCAGGCCGTCGAAGCCCGGAATCACCAGCCGCTCCGATTCCGCGCAGCCGCGGCGGGGATTGCGATGGACGATCTCGCGGATGAGCTTCCGGTAAACCGGCGCTTCCACGGCGGGCAATGCCGGCTCGAAGCGCGCGTGTTGAAAGAACTGCCGCACCGACCGCACGAGAACGAAGCAGCGATGGTAATACGTCGGCGGCGGATCAGCCTTGAAAACCGTCATCGCGCCGGTCACCGGATCGAAACGGTATCGCCACACCAGTTCGTGCGGGAAGGCGAACGTGTCGCGCTCGAATTGGAAGGAGCGGACGGAGTGGTCTGGTTGCGAACCCATTATGCCGGGCGGGAGACTACTGTAGCACGCCGGCGGTTCGCTCGAAGAAATAGGCCAGGTCCCGGGCGAGGGCATGGATGTCTGCGCGCTGGAGGTCCTCATCGCTCATCGCCGCGCCCATGATTCGGCCGGCGTGAAGCACGCCGCTGCGCTTGATTTCATAAACGCACACGAGTTTGTCCCCGTCGAAAATCTGGCCGCGCACCTTGATCACGGGCTGCCCGCCGCCAAAATGGCCGGCAAAATACCGCGCGGCGCCGCCGCCCTTGGAGTATTCGATGATGGTATTGTCCAGTTTGAGAGTTTTGGCGCCGGACTTCACATCCTCGCTCCTGGTAGTCACCGTGGCAAAGAGTTTCGTGTCGCGGAGATTATCCACGAGCTGCTCGGGCAGTTCCTGCATGGCCATGGTGCGCGCGTCAACCTCGTTGGTGCGTTCGATGCCGGCGAACACAATGGGCGTGAGGTAAAGCGTTTGATAGCCCTTGAAGTTGAAGCCGTCGGCCAGCCAGACGCCCTGGATGTTCTGGTCCTTGTGCAATTTGACGCCCGCCGGCAACGGCGGCACATTTGCCGGCTTTTCTTTTTGCTTCGGTTGCGCCGTTTGGTTTGTTTGCGCCAGAGAGCTGGAGGCGAAGCCCATCAACAGGCTCAAGCCGCCCACCAAGCCCAGTCGCACCGTGTTTTTTATCCATCCTTGAAACATCCGGGTTGTTTTCATATTGGTTTTTTCCGCTTTGTATAACCCTCCCCGGCGGGTGGCAAGCTTTTCTTGGTGCTCTATGACTGCTTTACGTCCAGCGTCCAACCTCGAATGAAAGCGGCGATGAACGCGCCGCAGTCCAGACGCTTCGCGACTTTCGTGAATAACATATAGCTAATTGTTTCCAATCCACAATGCGGGCACGACACTGTCTGTCCAGTGACCATTCCCCTGGCGCTGCCAGTAGGGTCAAGCTGGTTGGCGTCAAATTCGATTTTGCCGCTGCAATACTGGCATGGGCAGGTCACATAATTCGGTGCTGTCTGGGCGTCTGGTTGATTCATATTTTCACCTTCACGCAGCCGGGACATTCAAACGCCACTTGCCGCAATCGTCCATCCCAAAATGAATTCAGGAAATGAGTCCGTTGCCAATGCGGGATTCGGAATGCGGAGTGCGGAGTGCGCTGATCCGCCGCCGTTTCCACCTTCGTCGTACTTCGGCGAGACAGGTCACTTTGGCGTGACAAGCCAGTCCGTCCCGTTTGCGGGTGCGCCCCGTCCGCCTTCGCTGCGCTACGGCGCGACAAGTCCGCTTTTATTTCACGACCTTCCTCATCCCGGCCAAATCATTCCCTCACCCGGCCTGCGGCCACCCTCTCCCATCCGATGGGCGAGGGATTGAGAAGGAGAATCGTCCGCCGTCTCTTTGAAAATTCGCGCGACTGGATTTGCCGGACGGTCATCCGCACAACCAGAAACGTGCAAAAGCTGTTCCTTCTTCCCGCAAAGCGGGATCAGGTTGAGGGCGAGCGTCAAACACAAATTCCATCCAACCCAATCGTCCATCCCAAAATGAATTCAGGAAACCGAGTTCCCTTCCGCGGGGCCAGCGGCGGCTGTGCCGCTCAGGGTGAGTTCCGCAGTCATCACTTTGACGCCTGAGATGGAGGCGGAAACTTTGGCCTGGACCATCAGGCCCAAACGGCCGGTGATGGTGGCCTCGATGGTGAGCGTTTCCCCGGGCCGGGCGGAACCAAAGATTTTGACTCCCCGCAGCGCGGTCAGCTTCAGTCGCGGCAGGGATGGGTTGGCTGGATCCTCTTGGGCGACCATGCCCGCCACTTGCGCGCCGGCCTCGACCAGGAGCACGCCGGGCAGAATCGGTTCGCCGGGCAGATGGCCGCGCAGGTAATACTCATCGCCACGAACGAGATATTCGCCGACACCGGTTTTGCCCGGCTCCAGGCTGGTCAGGCGGTCCACGAAACGGAATTCCGGTCCGTGCGGCAGCGACCTGAGGGCCAGTTGCAGGAGATCGGTTGGGGCTGTCATTTGCGCAGGGGTTCCACGATGGACATGTCCGCCGGCAGCTTCTCCTCGAACACTTCGAGCGGGATTGACTGATTGAGCACGACGTTGGTGAAATCGTTGCGCATGCTCGAGCCATCGGCAAATCTCATCTCGGTGACCGCGATCGAGAAATCATTGGTTCGGAAACCGATCACGATTTCGCCAATGAACTTGCGGGCGGAAGCGCTCCTGGGCTGAAGCGTCATTTGGAGAATGGAATTCGTCTCCATTGCCGAGAGCAATTTGAACCGCGCTTCCATTCCTTCCCGGTCGCGCGGGAAACTGACATCGAGCAGCGAGAGCGCGTCCTTCAAAGGACCGGGCGGCACGTCGCCCAGCGCGTATTTCTCGGCCCGCTTGAGCCGCGGATAAATGATCAGCATCTGGTCCGGCTGGCGCAAGGCGATGGTTTGCGCGGGCCGGCCCAACTCCCAACGGAAACGGCCCGGCGTCGCCACCCAGACCTTGCCGGTGGAGACCAGCGGTTGGGCGAGGGTCTTGAAGATTCGCGTCTGTGTGAAATCGGCCGACCAGCTCTGGATGTTCGTCTGCGTGGCGAACCAGCGGTCGAACATCGGATTGAGGTCGGTATCCGCGGCGCGGGCAACCATCGCCGACAGGCACAACGCAGCGATGCTGCAAACGGCGAGGATGGAAGATGGAGCCGTCTTTGCTGCGCTTCGCCGCGCCAAGAGATGGAGAATGGAAGCCGACCTCAGCGAGACTGCTGAACCACGCCGCTTTGCGGAATGACGAATGACTAAACCATAATGACGAAAGAATGACGAAGCACGAATGGGCAACCAAGGCCACATCCCGCATGGCGGGATCATTTGTTCATTTGAGCATTCTTTAGTCATTAGGATTTAGGGCTTAAGGTTTTTAGCAGGCCAGATGGGAACGAATTGATACCATTGGTCAATATCCTTGCGAATCTCCGGCTCGAATGCACGCAGGATTTTTTGCGTGAGCGCCTGCCGGGCCTCGCGGCTGCCCAGTTCACGGCGGTCATACGTGAACTCCGGCAGCACCTTCACCGCGTAACCGTTGGGACGCCGGACCAGCGTCACGCCAACGAGCGCGCAACCCGAGGCCCGCGCCAGTTCCGCCGCGGCCACTGGCGCGTCAAACGTTCTGCCGAAGAACTCGATCGGGACGCCGCCGCGGGCGACCGGACGATCGAGCGAAATAGCCAGCGCCTCGCCGGCTTGAAGACGTTTGATCACTTCCACGAAAGCAAAACTGTCCTGGCCGATGATCAAGGTTTCGACCCCGCAACGCCGGCGCAGCGTGATGCGAAGGTTGGTCAGGCCATCGTCAGGTTCGGCCAGGGTGAGCACCGTCAACTGAATCCCCAGCTGGTTCAGGAGCAGGCCGCCGTGTTCCCAGTTGCCGAGGTGGAGCGTGATGAACAACACGCCGCGTCTGCGGGCGCGGGCGGCGCGAATGATTTCCAGTTCGGGGGAATGGGTCAGCCATTCGGTGACCGGCACGCCGCTTTCCACCCGCCAGAGATCCACGAGTTTCGTGGAGAATTTCCGGAACAGCCGGTGCGCGGCTTTCCCGGCTGCCTCACGATCACCGCCAAGCACGGGCAGGAAATTATCCACCACCATTTCCCGGCGTTCGCGCTGGAGGCGGTAATAGATCTCCGCGACGATCAGGCAAAATCCCTTGACCAAACCCACCGGCAGGATTCGCACGACGGCCAGGCCGAAATGCCACAGCCCGGCGCGGTAGAAGGAAGAAGCGTTGAGAGTTGCGGGTTGAGGGTTGAGGGCAAAGCCTGACGCCGCACGTGATGGGCTGTCGCCGTTTTCGGGCTTTGGACTTTGGACTCTGGACTTTGGACTTAACCATGACCACCAGGCCGGGAGCAGGAACACGGAAATAATCATGTTGGCGCCGATGCCCACGGCGCAGACTTTGCCGAGGCTGGCCATGCCGGGATTGCTCGACCAGGCCAGCGAACTGAAGCCGGCGATCGCCGTGCCGCCGCACAGCAACAACGCACGACCAATGGAGCGCTGCACCAGCACGAGATCTCCGCCGTGCCGGCGCAAGGCGAGTTGCATGAAGATGCTGTAGTCCACGCCCGTGCCCAGGATCAGCGGCACCGCCATCAGGTTCAGGAGATTCCACGACCAGCCCGCCAACGCCATCACCGTCAGGAGGACCAAGCCGCTCAAAAGCAACACCGCCGAGCCAAGAAGAATTTCCGTGCTCCGCCGAAAAGCGAACCAGAGCGAAGCCAGCACGAGGATCACCATTGGTGTGACCACCTGCCACATTTTTGATTTCACCCGCTTGAGCGTCATCGCCCCAAGCAGTTGCCAGCCGGAGAGGTAAGCTTCGTCCTGGGCCAGCCGCGTGGACAACTCCGCCAGCGAAGCGGTTTCGACCTGATTCGTTGCCGGATAGATCAGACCCATCACGAGCCATTGGTCGGGCGTGTGCGCGACAAACCGTTTCAGCAGCCATTGGCTCACGTTATTTGTCGGCCAGATTACGTTCGTGCTCGCGCCGGCGCGGGCCCAAGTGCGCACCAGTTCGTCAGTCAGGACCAAAGCGTTTGTGTTGAACCCTTCGTTGAGCGCGGCTTCCCGCAACAGCGGACCTTTTTCCGCCAGAGCCGCCGCTGTCGCCCGGTTGGCCGCCTGAAATTCCGCGCGCGGCCACATCGCGGTCGGGAGCAGGTAGCGTCCGATCACGCGATTCGACACCGCGCCGTTCAGCATTTCCTCCGCGAACACCAGCCGCCGATATACTTCAGGTTCTTGCGATCCGGCGACGATGAGCCAGAGCGGCTCGGGCGGGAGTCCCATTTCGGCCGTGATTTCCGCCAGCGCCGTTTCCGCTTCGCCATGTTGCGGACGCAGGGCGTCTCCGCTTTTATCGAGTGTCGGACGGTAAAAGCACAACACCGCGCAACCGGCGATGAGAATCAAAACGGTCACCACCATCACAGTCCGGTGATATAAACCCTGAGCTGCCACGCAGATCGAAGGCAGCGCTCCCTGTGGCGGGACGAAGTAGCTCCACCAGCTTGCCGCGGCCAGCGTCGTCGGAGCCTTGCGGCGATTCGGGAACAGCGGCGGCAAATAGATCATCACCATCACCAGCGCCGCGAGCCCGATTCCGATGCCCACGAGTGTGCCGAGTTGTCCGAGGCCGGGCAACCCGCCGAAGTTGAGTACCAGGAAAGCACTGATCGTGGTGATCGCCGCCCACAGGATGCTCGGCGCAATCGCGCGGCGAATCTCAGGCACCGACAGGTTTGGATGCGACAGCGCTTCCTGGTAATGCACCACTGCGTAATCCACGGCCAGCCCCAGCAACACTGCGGCGAACCCCATGCTCACCACGCTGATCGTCCCCAGAACGAGTCCGCCCAGCGCGAGCGTCGCAAACAAAATCAGCGCCAGCAGCGCGAGCAGCCAGAGCATTGGCAGCCAGCGCCGGTGTGTCAGCCAGAACAGCAGGGCAATGATCAGCGAGGTGCCGACCACCGATCGGCTCATGTCGTTCTGCATGCTCGTGGCGATTTCGTTCACGAACACCGGCCGGCCCGTGTAGCGCACCACGACGCCGTCCCATTCCTCCTTCTGCTCCGCCTTCAAGCCGGCGACGATGGACTCTATGGATTTCAGCCAGCTCGCACACGAGCGGTAACTGCCCAAGTCCACCGCCGATTGCACAAACACCAAACGGAAGTTGCCCTCCTGCGACGCGAACATCTGCTGGCCTTGTCCCATCGAGAAAGCGTCGAGCCTGTTCAACGACGGCATGTTCAGCAAATCGAACGGATCGAACGCGCGCCGCGCCATGTCCATCGGCGACATCGAAGTGGTGAGGACTTCCTTGGTGTCAGCGAGGATGGACTTGAGATTCCCGGGAGCGAGCCGGTTCGTCAGCGCGCCGAACTCCGCAGGCGGTTGATTGAACCACAGGCAGCCGAGCAGTTCGGCCATCTGGCCCGGGTCTTCCATCCACGGCGGTTGCCAGGAAACGCTTTCAACCAGGTTGGTCTGCTGCCGCAACCGTGTCGCGAGCGAGCTTGCGAGCTTCTCGGCGCGTTCGGCGTCCGGCGCGCGAAGCGTGACGACCAGTTCGCGGGCATTGGTGAAATATTTCTGGTAGAGCTTCAGTCCCTGCACCGTCGGCTCGTCAGGCGGAAGCAGATTGAGAATGTCCACGTCGAACCGGAGCCGCCACACCCCGATGCAAACCGCCACAATCAATAGGGCCCACCACCAACGTTTCAGAAAGGAAGTCACGGCGAAAGAAAGCCCTCCAAAGATTCGCCGGAGCGAACATTTTCCAGCCGCCAGCTCTTGTCCGGCTTGTTTTCGAATTTCAACCGCTTCGGCAGCGGTTCACCGGCGAGAGCTGCGGGAAGGTACAGCAAGAGAAAGCGCGTGGGCGGTTTCCCACGGCCCGCGAAAGACATCTCCTGCGGCGGGAACCGAATGAGCCAGTTGGTGCGGGTCACCTGCGCGGACGCCAGCAGCAACGGCGTCTTGGAAAACTGGAGCAGGCAGCGGCCATTCTGATCTGAAACCGCCACCAAGTCGCCCGCCAGCTCGGGATAGCCGCGCCGGGGACGCCAAAGCGCCTGGCCTTCCTGCACGTGCCAACCCGGGCCTGAGGCGGTGAACAGCGAAGTCTCGGTTGTCGTTCGGCAACCTGAGGAAAACATGACGACATTCAGCAGCGCCAACCAAAGCGCCGGACGAAACAAACGACCTGTGTATAGCCCCATAGAAATCTGATTATTGTTATGTGACCGAGGTTGTTGTCAAAGCTTGATTACACAGTCTGAACCAATCGGGCGCACTCGGGCACTGCGGTGGAACGCTGCATTCATGCGGCAGCAGCCCGCGCAATTTAACGTCCTGCCGGATAAATCCGGCGTTCCTGTCGAAACGATGCGACTCAACTTTTGGAGTCATCCAAATGCCGCCAACGCCAGACCAGACATCGTTTCGTTCTTCGGGTCAACTTGAAATTTTCCGAAATCCGCAGGCCTTCAACCCAAAAGATTTCGTCATTCTCCGCTGCCGCCACCATCAACTCCCGCCGCCGGGCGCGCGGAATTTTCCGGTTCGTAAACAAATCCTGAAGTTTCACGGGTGACTTCAAACCAATCGGTTGAAACCGGTCGCCCGGACGCCAATGGCGGAACGTGATCCGGCCACCAACCTTGTCCGCGTCAAAAGATTCACTGGCCGGCCGGGCGGCGGGTCGCTTGAATTGTTTCAACGCGTCAAACCGCCAGCGCACGCGGACGCCAGCAAAGATCATCTCCCCTGCCCCGCCCGCGAGTTTGACGACCGTCTCGTTGGCCTTGAAAACAGAAGGCCGGGCCAGGCGCAAGCTGACCACGCCAGTCGCATCGCGCAAAACGGAAAGCTGAGGGCCAAGGCTGACTGGAACATTGGCCGATTGCCGGAGCGATTCGATCAACTCAAAATCCGCCGCCACGCCGGCCTCCGACAATTGCAATTGCAAAGCCCGCCGTTGAACCGCAACGGGCAAATCGTTAAAGGTAGGGACGCCGCGCCGCGGCGTCCGCGGACGGCCCGGCGGGCCGTCCCCACCAGTTTTTTTCAGCCATTGTCGCGCGGTTTCACCCGCCAAATCCGCTTCCGCGCCGACGATCTCCATGAGCCGCAAAATGGTTTTCGTCAGGGCGGGCTGGTAGCGGCGTCGCAGCAGCGGCAGCAGTTCATTGCGAACGCGATTGCGCGGCTGATCGAGCGATGTGTTGGTGGCATCTTCGCGGAAGCGGATTATATTTTCGCGCGCGAACCCGCGCAGTTCGGCCTTGGTCGCATCGAGCAACGGACGAACGAGCATGATTCTGGAATCCACCGGCGACGGCGAATGCCATTTCATTCCGGCCAGGCCTTCGCCGCCCGCGCCGCGCAGGACGCGCAGAAAGAACAGTTCCACCTGGTCGTCGGCATGATGCGCCAGCGCGATGACGCGGATTTTGCGTTCCTTCGCCGTGCGCGCAAAAAAATCATGCCGCAATTTTCGCGCGGCCATTTCAACGGATAATTTTGCTTTTCTCGCAAATTCCCTCACGTTTGCCCGCCCGGCGGCAAAGGGCAGTCTCATTGCGGCGGCGGTTTGACGGACCAGTTTTTCGTCGGCGTTGCTGCTGCGTCCCCGGAGCTGGTGATTAAAATGCGCGACGGTCAGTCGCCACCGATGGCGGGATGAAAGTTGGTGGAGCGCCTGTAGCAAGGTCATGGAATCCAACCCGCCGGAGACGGCCACCAAAACCGCCTGTCCGGGTTTGAGCAGCCGGCGATTTTGGATGTTTTGTTCAATGCGCTTGAGCAAATCAGTCACACGCTCAGGCTATCGCAACAGCGCGGGCGGGCAAAGGCCGAATCAGGGCACGAGCTCGAGGCGGTAAAATTGCTGCGGAAGGTTCGTGGCCGGCTCGCTTAAGAGCCAGATGCCGCTGGTGTCGGGGACGTTCGTGGCAAGCGGCAGCCAGTTGCCGGACGGTATCAGATTGGTTGTGGCCTGAAGAACGTACGTGAGGCCGGCCATGCCGGCGAGGTTGATGGAAATGGTGCCGTTGGCGCCGGGTGCCACGCTGGTGATGGCGGGGATGGCGTTGGTCGGCAGGGCCACGACGGAAATATAGACGTTTTGAAAATTCGTGCCGCCCCAGCCGTCGCTGACAGCACAAACGAACAAATCGGCGACATTGTTGGAATTGTAATAAACGAGTGTGCCGGCGCTGTTGGTCACGACCACACCGTTCGTGCTGACGCTGATTCCGGCCAGCGACAGCGCATCGCCATCGGCGTCGGACCAGTAGTTCGCGAGAACGGCAACCGGAATTTTCAACGACAGTCCGGCGTACCGGTTCGTGTAAAACGCCGCCGTCACCGGCGGATGGTTGGTGACAATTTGCGAGAGGGTGTTGGTGGCGGGCAGGTAATTGGCGTCGCCGGAATATTGGGCGGCGATGAGATTGGTGCCGCGCGGCAGCGTCGCGATGGGCGCGCTGGTGGCGGCGCCGGCGGCGAGCGTCTGCGCGTTGAAGAGAACACCGTTGGTCAAAAACTGCACGGTGCCGGTGGCACTGGACGAACCAAGACTGGCGGTGAAATTCAAACTATCCTTGTAGCCGGACGGATTTGCCGACGACGTCAGGGCTATGGTTGAAGCCAGCAAATTGACCGTCAACGTGGCAACACTGCTCGTGACGGAGCCGGAGGTGTTGGTGATGACAACGCTGTAACTGCCGGCATTGTTCGTGGACACGGCGGTGAGCGTCAGCACATTGCTGGCAACGCCGGAAACATTTGCGCCGGCGGGCAGGTTCGTCCCGTTGAACAGCCAGCGGTAACTGAACGGAGGCAACCCACCGACGGTGACGCTGAACATGACGTTGCCGGTGGCGGTCACCGTCTGGTTGGCCGGCTGGGTCAGGCAGTAAGGCTGCGGGGCCAACTGGTTGATCAAGTTGGTCCCCGCCGGCGTGCCCAAACCGGTGCACAGGTCGTAGCCGCTGGTCGCATAATACAGGCCGGCCGTGTGCGTGCCAATGTTGTTGCCGGTGGTGATGTCATTAAAACAACTGCTGTAACTGGCATTGGTGCCGATGGCGTAAAGCGCCGGATTCAGAAACCCGACGAAGTTGGTGGGGTTGGCGGCGGCGGACTGCTGGTTGACGAGGGCACAAAAACCCGCCCAGAGCGGCGCCGCGCAACTGGTGCCCATGTAATAATACGTGCCGCTGGTATCACCGTTGTCGTAGCATACAAAAATGTTGTCCGCCGTCAGCGCCACGTCGGGAATGTTGCGTTTGGTGGTCGAACCGCCGTTGCTCGCCATGCTGACATTCGTCTGCCAGTAAGGAATGTGGTAATAAGTGCTGATGCCGCCGCCGGAACCTTCGTTGGGTATCCCGTTGAGATTGTAATTCCAGACCGTCTCCGAAGACCATGACACGCCGTAACCATTCATCGTCAAGGTTGTCCCCCCCACAATGGTGGCGTAAGGGCTGTCCGCCGGCACGGTGGTTCCACTGTCCAAAGGCTGGGCGCCGGTGTAGGCGTCGGCGTCGCCGGAGGATTGAAAATACGACTGGCCATGCGTCGCCATGAGCTCGAGGATGCCATCATACGTGGTGGCGAGTGAACTGCTCCAATCACCCACGAGCCAGGAACTGCTCACTTGTTTGGCCAGATTGTCCGTGGCAATCCGGTTCAACAAGGAGGAGGAAGTCGCGCTTTCTTCATAGACAATCACCCGCGCCAGCTTCGGCGCCATGGCGATGGCCATCTCAATATCCAAAGCCACCTCGTCATTCTTGCCAGTGCTCGGAGTGGAACCGCCCACCACCACGTTAGTCAAAGAAACATAATTGGTGGTTCCGACAACCGCGCCGACGATGTTTTCGTAATTGGTGATATCCACCTTGTAGTAATCCGAATACTCCAGCAGCGCCACCGTCTGGCCGGCGCCGGTCAGCGCAGTGCCGGGAACGTAGGCATTGCGAAAATCGCTGCCCGCATATTCCTGACCCGGTCCGCTCCCATTGAAACTCAACGGCCGGACTTTCGCCGCCTTCACCCGCTTGGTGGCCCGCCGCGGCAGGCTGTAATCGCTCAACCCTTCAATGCTCGTCACCCGCAGATTTGCCGGCAGCGACGGCTCGGTGTCCGGCGCAAAAAAATTGCACGCCTCGGTCGGATGCCGGTAGGTCCGCAACGTCACTCTGAATGCCCGTTCCACGTCCACCACGCGGCCCTGGATGTCCAGCACCACGCGATTGCTGTAAGTGCCGGTCACCACCAGCCCGTTGCCACGGACGAAATCCTCTACCGCCTGATAATCTTCTTCCGTCGGGCCGAACCGCGCGGCGGATTCCGCCGGCGTGAGAAATTTGTGGTAGTTCGTGCTGGCCGGGTCATAAAGCTGCCGCAACAGTTCGTCCAATTCCGCCTGATTCCGCAGCGGCAGGCCGATGGCCAGGTTCAGACAATTGGTGCCCGGCAGACGGCCCAGCGGTTGCAACCGCGCCACCACCGGAGGAACGTGGCCGTGCAGAAACTGCCGGTCGGCAGCGAGGCTTGAACGGATGGGTCCGAAAAGCAACGCCAAACCAAGCCCGGTTACCAGCCACACTCGCCGAGAATTCAACATAAAGCGCAATTATTACCTTTTTGGATTAAGCTATGATTAAGAAAACGTGTGGAACGCAAAAAATCGCCAAAATGCCGGATATTCGGTTCGCACAAGTTGGTGAAAAAGCACATCTCATTCCACAATTAGTCAAAGCTGGCTTGGATTCACGGCGCAACCTACACGCCGACTGCCCCAAAAGTCAAATTACCGTCCGGTTAAGAGTTTGCCACAGTCACAAGGAACACGGGGTTGAATCTTGCTCCCTGCCTTCGTGGTTGAAAAAAGTTTGCCCCGTTGCTCCCGTGCCACTAACGTCCATTCGTGTCCGTCAAATTTACCATTCTGGGCAGCGGTTCCGGCGGCAATTGCGCCTACATCGAAACCGATGAAGCCCGTATCCTCGTGGATGCCGGGTTCAGCCCGCGCCAGATCCGCCAGCGCCTTGCCACCATCAGCCGGGTGCCGGAAAATCTCACCGGCATTCTGATCACGCACGAACATTCCGACCACGTCCAGGGATTAATCGGCATCGCCGCCAAACTGAACATCCCGATTTATTGCAATCGCGCCACGAAGGAAGCGTTTGAATTTCAATTGGAGACCAAATTTAACTGCCACCTCTTCAACACCGGCGCGAGCTTTGATATCGGCGACCTGCTGGTGGAAACTTTTACCATCCCGCACGACGCCCAAGACCCCGTCGGTTATCTGCTGCGCACGCCCGCCGGGAACATTGCCTTCGTTACCGACCTCGGCCACATGACGAAACTGGTGCTCGAACGCATCCGCCCGGCGAACGTGCTCGTGCTCGAATCAAATCACGACGTGAAGATGTTGCAGAATTGTCCGCGCCGGCCATGGAGCCTCAAGCAGCGCATTCTTGGCCGTCACGGCCATCTTTCGAACGAAGCCGCCGCCGAAGCCGCCGTGGAAATCATGTCCGCCGGCCTGCGCCATCTTTACCTCGCGCACCTCAGCCGCGAATGTAACAAACCCGAACTGGCGCATTACGTCATGAACGAACGTCTCCACCAGATCGGCGCCACCCACGTCCACCTCCAGCTCGCCGCGCAGGATGTGCCGTGCAAGACTTTGGAACTTTGAAATGAAAACCGCAAAACGCCATGACAATTGCCACCGGATGCTTCACGGGGCAGATGATGTTGAGGCTTCAAGATTCAAAATTGGAATCTTGAAGAGGGGATTGAATTTCAAGTACTTGCCCCAACGCCGACCAGGCGGCCGCACAGTTCTGTACAACCGCAACCAAACTGTTTTGGACTGCGGCGGGAAGCGGAGCGCCACGCCGCTTTTGCAGCGTTTAGCAGCGCCACAAAGCGGTGTCGCCGCTACGCTCTGCCACCGCATTCCAAAATCCTCGCGTCATTCCGTGCGCGCCGCGATTCACATTTGAGCGTGCAACGGGCAGAGGACTGCCCGCCCTACCAACATGTTCCACGTCCAAAAAATCACCGCGCTCGACCTGCCCGAACTCGCGCCGTATCGCACGATGCGCCGGCCGCTGGAGCATGAACGGCAGGGCATCTTCGTGGCCGAAGGCGAAAAGGTCGTCCGCCGCCTGCTCGAAAGCCGTTTTGAAGTCGTCTCCGTCCTCCTGCCCGAAAAACACCTGGAGGCGTTTCGTCCGTTGCTCGAAGCGCGCCCCGAAAAACTCACCGTTTATCTCGCAGACAAAAAGCTGCTGGAATCCCTCATCGGCTTTTCCATGTATCAAGGCCAGCTTGCCGTCGGGAAGATTCCCCCGCCCGCTTCGCTCGACGACATTTTGTCGAAGAATCCCAAACCGCTGTTGCTGGTCGCCGTGGATGCGCTGACGAGCGCAGAAAATCTTGGCGCGCTGGTGCGCAACTGCGTCGCCTTCGGCGTCCAGGCGCTGATCGTTGGCGAAACTTCCAGCAGCCCGTTCCTGCGCCGCGCCGTGCGCAATTCCATGGGCACAATTTTGCAACTGCCGGTCGTCGAACTGGCGAAACTCGGCCAGCGGCACCTGTTCACCACCAAGCCGCACACCACGGCCCAAACGCTCGTTGAATGCCTGAAGGACCTTCGCGCCCGCGGTGTCCGTTGCGTTGCGGCGCATCCGCACGCCAATGGCAAAACGCTTTCGCAGGCGGATTTCTCCGGCGATTGCTGCATCGTCTTCGGCAGCGAGGGCGATGGCATTTCTGCACCCGTGCTGGAAGCGTGCGATGAAGCGGTGGCCATTCCCATGCCACCCACGGTGGACTCGCTCAATGTGGGCGCGGCGGCGGCGGTTTTTCTCTACGAGATTGCGCGTCAGCGGAAAAAGCTTGAAGCCCAGAAGTATTGCAACGCAGGAATAATACGGTAGCACCCGCGTCCCGTGGGTTGTTTCGGGCGTCACGCCCGAAACTGTTTGCAAACACAGATTGTTGTCACTCATCTGATCTCCGGCCAACGTACGCGCGCTGCGACAATTCGGCGTCCCGCCGAATTGAAGTATCCGTCTCCGCGTATGAATCACTGGCCAAAGCACATGGTGATCTGACTTTGATTGGTTGCTGGATTCAACAACAGCCCGGACCTCGCGAAGGATTCTCATCCTTTTCAACGACTAACCTTAATGAGAACATGACTGCCGTTATCCAAAACTGGGAAACACAAAGAATGACCTCGGAAACAGCGGATGAACTGGCCTTGGCACGGTGCGTGACCAGCGGAGACGAGGACGCGTTGAATGCGCTCTACGAACGTTACGCTGACCCATTGTTTGCCTTTATTTACCATCGCTTGGAGGGAGCGCGACCCGAGGAGACGGAAGAAGTTTGGCAAGATACGCTCTCGGCGGGCCTCCGATCCCTGCCCACGTACCGCGGTCAGAGTCGCTTCTTTACGTGGCTCTGCAGCATCGCCCGGCACAAGATCGCAGATCACTGCCGACGCCAGAGCCGCACCACGCTGAACCTTTCCTTGGTCCCGCCGGAGGACCTGATCAATCTCATGGATAACGGTCCATTGCCCGACGAAATCGTCCGGCAACAAGCCACGTGTTTGCGTGTCGTCGAGGTCCTGGGGCAATTGCCGTTGGACTATCGTACAGCCTTGGTAGCGCGTTATGCCGACGGCCAAAGCGTGGACAACGTGGCCCAGTTGCTGGGCAAGAGCTATAAGGCCACGGAGTCGGTGCTTTCACGGGCCAGGGAAGCATTTCGCCTGGCCCTGGCAGGCCAACTGGAGGTGGTGTTATGAACGATAAAGAAATTCGCGACGAAGAGAACCTGGCACGACTCATCCGAGCCGGCTTCAACCGAGCTGCCCGACCTGATCCTTCTGCACGCGGACGGATACTGCGGCATCTAACAGGAGAGTGGCGGGCTGAGTACGGATCTGCCGCCCGCCTCGAAGAACAGCTGGATCCCAGAAACCAAGCGAGTGTCAAAATGTCCAGCGCCCGAGCTCATCAAGAGCAAACGCCATACGAAAGGAGCACAATTATGAGCAAACTATTGCAGCATCGTTGGGGATTCGGGCTGGGCGCTGCCGCCGGTGCGGCCGCCATTGTTCTGGTCATTCTCCTGGCTTTTCCCAAGACACAAGCCACCGCCGCCGAAGTCATGACCAAAGGCGCCCAAGCCGTGGCCAGACTCACCAGCATTCACCTGCGCGGCCAGTTGCGCGCCGACCCGGTCGCCAACTTCGATTCCATCGATCCCGACGCCGCGTTTTGTACCATCGAACTGTGGAAACAGTTCGAACCAGAGACGAAATGGCGGTACGAAAAACCCGGACGCGTCGCTGTCTGGGACGGGCAATCCTTCGTCATGTTCCTCAAAACCGCCAACATCGCGGCGAAAGGACCAATGGGGCCGAGAAACCCGTTTAACAAGGATTGGCTGCACCAGATCGTTCAGATCGCCAACCTGAGCAACACCATCACCAACGAACTCAACAACGCCATCGCCAAAGGCTGGAAAATCAGCCACGAGACAGGACGCGCGGACGATGGCCGGCTGAAAGATGTCGTCACCATCGAAGCCAAATCCGGCAGGCCGGATAACGATTACCTCAACAACCGCTTCTTCGACGCCGCCGACACCCGCCGGATATACGTCTTCGACGACCAAAGCGGATTGCTGGAATCGGTGAAGATTTATCTTCAGGCTGCGGCGGGAGACAAGTTGATTTTTGAACTGGATCAGATTGACTATAACCAGTCCTTCAATCCTTCCTTGTTCCAAATCGAGCTGCCGGCTGATGTAAGCTTGGTCCAAAACGAAATGCAGAAGCTGCCCGACAACGAAAAATACGCGGCCCTGACCGCGGAGCAGGCTGCCCGCGCCTATATCGAAGCCCTCGGACGTCAGGACTGGACTGAAGCTGAAAAATTCCGGAGAATGACGATTGACGACCGAACCAAGAAAACATTTGGCGGGCTTGAACTCGTCAGCATCGGTGAGTCTTTTACTGCCAAGGATTATCCCGGACGGTTTGTCCCCTACGTGATCAAACTTAGGAGTGGCGAGATGATAACGAACAACCTGGGATTCAAGAAGGATGGAAACACCGACCGATGGTGGGACGATAGCGGTTGTTTCGTAAATCTGAACCCAACAAGCCATTGAGGGACGGAAAGCCCGACCGATGGCGGGACGGTGGTGCTCTCTGATGACATAGAGGTCTTTTGCCAAATGACACGGGTCGGGAATGTGAGAGTGTTCCGGCCTCTTGTTTTGCGGACAAACGGATGTCTCCCCGGTTTATCGCTGGTAACCGAGGGCAACCACCAGACGCGGTCCATCAGCTGCATCCGAATTGAACCCGCCGGAGGCGGGTGCTACCCACAGCTTTTCCTGATCTTTTTTCTTCTTAGCGTCCTGGCGTCTTCGCGTTAAAAACTTTCTCGTAAACTGCCCGAATCGCCCGCCGCCATTTCGCCAGCGCCTTTCCAAATTCCTCCGGCGTGGCAAAACCGCAGCGGACCGAGACGCGATAATACGGCGCGGGATCGTCCGGCAAAACCGTTTCGCCTTCGTAACTCCACCGGCGCAAAATACCCTCGACACGCCGCAAGTGTCGGTAATTTTCCAAAAGCTTGTCTGAATCCGGCAACACTTTTGCGTCGCGCCCACGTTCAATCGCACGCAGGGTGTTTGCCTCCTGCCAGCCGTTTTCAAGGCACAAAGCCTGGGCGATGAATTCCGCATCCATCAAACCGCCCCGGCCGGTTTTGATGGCCAGGTCGTCCTGATCGCGCGGCGTGCGCTCTTTCTCAATGCGCAGCCGCATTTGATGAATTTGCCTTTTCCAGTCCGGCGTGAAGCAAGCTGGTAAGCCGGCTGCATTTTTCGTTTCGGAGGGCGGAGTTCCACGACGCCCTGATTGAGTTGGGGGCTCGCAGAGCTCGCCCCTCCGATTTTTGATTTTTGAAACCCTGGAGAAATTCGTCAATGTCGCCGCCAGTTTCTGGAACTTTTCGCCCAGCGCAAAATTTCCAGCCACGGGTCGCGTGCGGGTGAGCGCCTGGATTTCCCAAAGCTGCGCCCGCTGCCGGTAATATTCCTCGTAAGCCGCCAGCGTATTGACCAGCAGACCTTTCTCGCCGTCGGGACGCAGCCGCGCGTCGGTGTGAAACACCATCCCCTGCTCCGTCCGGCGCGACAGCAATTCCTTCACCTCCACGGCCAGCCGTTGCAATTTCGGCAATTCCTTCGCCCGGGCGTCTGTGACAAACAGGAGGTCCAGGTCGGAACCATAATCAATTTCACACCCGCCCAATTTGCCCAGCCCGATGACGACGAACGGCGGCGACCGGATTTTATTTTTGCGCATGACCACTTCCAGCGCGTATTGCAGGCAGGCGTCGGCGAGCGCGGAGAGTTCGGCGAGATTCTGCTCAAAATCGGCCAGGCCCAGGATGTCGCGCAGACCGAGGCGCATCAACTCGGCCTCGTGATAACGGCGCAGCCAGAAAAACTGGTCTTTGTCTTCGAGTCCGTGGCGCAAATCCTTCAAAACCTCCGGCGCCATTTTGCGCTGGCGCAGGCGCCCGCCGGCCACAAAATCGTCAATTAAATCCGGGTCGCGAATGGCGGCCTCGGCCAAAAATTCGGAACGGTCGAACAGCAAGAGCATCAACTCAAACGCCGCCGGGTTGCCGTGCCACATTTCAAACAGCGCCGTGCGCGTGCCGTAAGCCTCAATGAAGCTGTCCAAACGCGTCACCACGCGGTCGGGATCGGAGAGAATAGCCGATGGTGAAGAAACTTTGGGCTTCGAACCGTGGACTGTGGACTTTGGACTGTGAACTGCGGACTTGTTTTGCGGACAAAGAGCCAGGAATTTTAGAATCAATTGCCGCGCCAGTTCCGTCGTGTGCGGCGACACATGAACGTAACCCGGACCTTCGGCGAATTCCTTGAGCAGGCGAAACGCAGTCTCCGGGTCGCGAAACGAATACGCCGCGAGCAGCCGTTTCCACTCCTCCTCCGCACCGTCGAATTCCGGCGGCAGACCGGCTGGTGCCGGGGGCAATTCCGCCTTCAGCAACCGGTCATAAACCCGCCGCACATTGCCGGTGTGCATTTGCCGCGCGGCCTCAAATTCTGCCAAGGACGCGAAGCCCATCAACCGCGCCAGCCTCAGTTGCGCCGGGCGGTCGGTGGGAATCGTGTGCGTCTGCTGATTTTCCTCCATTTGCAGGCGATGCTCGACATCGCGGAGAAACCGGTAGGCGGCGTCGAGTTGTTGCGTTTCCTCTTCCGCCAGCAATTTGTACCGCGCGAGTTTGGCGAGGCACGGCAACGTTTGCGCGGTCTGGAGAAAGGGCAGTTTCCCGGCATGCAGGATTTGCAGCGACTGCGCGATGAATTCGATTTCCCGGATGCCGCCGCGCCCGAGTTTGACGTTTCGCTCCAGTTCATCCGCACCCACCACTTCCTTTTCGATCCGGTCCTTGACTGCGGCGACTTCCCGGAGCACGTCGGCGCTTAGCGAAGGCGGAAAACGGAAGGGCTGGATCATTTCCAGGAACTCGGCAGCCAGACTTTCGTCACCGGCAACGCCCCGCGCCTTGATGAGCATCATCCGCTCCCAGGTTTGTCCCCATTCCGTGTAATAATTCTCATAGCTTTCCAGCGAACGGCACAGCGGCCCGGCGTCACCTTCGGGTCGCAATCGCAAATCAATGCGGAACAACATCCCGTCCGGCGTCACGCGGGAAACTTCGGCGATGAAAGCTTCGGCGAGTTTGTTGAAAAATTGGCGGTTGGACATCGTGGCGCGCTGCGCTTTTTTCTTTGCCGGCGATTCCTTGAAAACCTCCCCCTCCTCGCCGTAGAGGAACAGCACGTCCACATCGGAGCTGTAATTGAGTTCCTGCCCGCCGAGCTTGCCCATGCCGAGCATACAAGATTCCGTGCGTTGCCACTTCCCCTCCGCGTCCTGATGAAAAGGCTGGCCGAATCGTTCCGTGAATTGCTGCCGGCAAATCCGCCACACGGCGTCAAGACATACGTCAGCCAGGTCTGAAATTTCACGGGTGATTTCAACCACGTTGCTGAGGCGGGCAAGGTCGCGCGCGGCGATGCGCAGCATTTCGCGCTGCTTGAAGCGGCGCAGTTCCGCCAGCGCGCCGGCGTAATCGCGCGCCTCCAGTTTCGGTTTCAACCCGCTTTCGATCTCGTGTCGAAAGCCATCCGCGCGCCGTGGAAATTTGAGCTGTTCGATGTCAAGCACCGACAGCCAGCCGGGATTCGCGACCAGCAAATTGCCGAGGGCCGGTGAACCGCTCAACAGCGCAACCACGACGCGAATCTGGTCCGGGGAAAATTTTTCAAGCTGGGGGCCGGCGCCCGCCGCGGCGAGCAAATCGAGGAAATGTTTGACCCGGGCCGGATCGGCGGAAGTTCCGGCCAGTTTTTGCCAGTCCGATTTTTTCATGCGACGAGCGCGCGTCAGTTTTTGGAACGCGTATAAATTCCTTCAACAAAATCAACCGCCCGGCGGCACAGCGGCTCCCAGTCGAGTTCGGCTTTGACCCGCGCGGCGGATTGGGCGGCGCGGATTTGCCAGGCCCGGGGCGGTTCATCAAACCAGTCGAGGATTTTTTTACCGAAATCCGCGCCATTGAATTCCGAGAAACGCACCATCGGGTCGTTTTGGAAATAGCGCTGGATGCTTTTGAGGGGCGTGCAAACGCTGGGCAGTCCGCAGGCGACATATTCGACGACCTTGGCGACAAACGCGCAGTGGGTGCCGGCGGATTCCTCATACGGTACGATGCCCACGCTGGCATCGGCCAGATGCCTGGCCACTTCGGCATAAGGCACAAAGCCGGTGGCTTCAAATTTGAAATTGGGAATCGTCTGCGCGTGTTGCAGAAACTTTTCCAGCACGGTGGTGCGTTTGCCGACGAAACGAAAAATCGTTTCCGGCTTTTTGGCCAATACCAACTTGACGGCATCAAAAGCAATCTGGCCGAGGTGATGCGCGTCAAACGAACCGTGCATGACGACGACCGGCGGGCGGTTGGGCGCAATCAGCCGCACATAAAATGGAAAATATTCCGCCGCATAGCCGTAGTAAATCGGCAGGATTCTTTCGCGCGGATAGCCGCGTTCGACAAATTTATCGGCCAGGGTGTCGGAAATCGCCAGCACACCATCCACGCCGTAATGGACGGGCATGGAAATTTCGTAGCGTTCGAGCAGCTCGACAAACGGACGGGGCGCAATGTAGGCCGGCCAGGTTTCCATAAAACCGGTGAGCAGGTCGGGAAAATTCATCACGACCGGCACGTTCAGCCGGCGTTTCAACCGGCCGGCGGCCACGGCGGAAATCGCGTGTTGCGAGAGCAGCAAATCGAATTTTACCGTGCGCGCGGCCCCGGCAACCATGCGCTCCAAAAATGACGGATAGAGCAGGTATTTAAAATTCCGCAGCCGGGCGTAACGTCCCATTTGCCAGGCGGTGAACTGATGCAAATGGATGCGGAATTTTTCCTGGACGGATTCGGATTCGGCGATTTGCGGGCAAAAAACGTGGACTTCGTGGCCGCGCCGAACCATTTCCTCGACCAGATAAACGGCCTCCGCCGAACCGCCGCCGGACGGCGGATAAAACGGTTCATGGGTCAGAAACGCGATACGCAGCGGGAATTTGGATTCGCCCACGCGGTGACGCTATGCAATTTGGACCGGGCCGTTCAATCATAATCAGCGTCCACCCGCAGGCAAAAAGTTTGACAAGCGCGGCTGGAACTTTAGATTGCGTGCTCTCTGGATGGGGTCGTAGCTCAGTTGGTAGAGCGCCTGAATGGCATTCAGGAGGTCAGGGGTTCGAACCCCCTCGGCTCCACCATCTCGAACATTGTTCAGAAACGTCTGACGTGTTACGAATGGCAAGAGAAGTTTCAGCCAAGCAATCAAAGGGTTTTTTGAAAGAAACGGTTAAGGTTTGAGCGCGCAAAAGGCGGTTCGAGCCGACTTTTTGTAGAAATGACTTCATTTCTAACCAGTCGTTGTTAATAACGGCTGTATTCAGGGCATTTGCTTCTAAAATCCAGTTCCTCAAGGGTTCGAGCCGATTGGCTTTGCTCTTTTCCAAACCAATGATTTGCTGTTCCAATTCGACTTTTTTTGGAACAAGTGGATTTTTCAATTCCTTGAATTCGTCAATGTCAATGGAGCCTTCGGTAAAGCCGTTGTTAAGCCGGTCAATCTTCGATTTGAGAGAAGTAAATTCGGATTTGAGCCGGTCGATTTTTTCCTGTTTTTCGTGGGACACTTCCGATTCCCATGTTTCGACCCGTGCAAGGAACTTTTCCTTCCATTCGTCGGGAATGGTGACGAGTTGCGCGTTGCGTTTAACTTCCCCCGCGAATTGTTCTTCGCGGACGAAACTGCGGTTTTCGCACTGCTGCGTCCTGCTCTTGCCTGTGCAACGATAGTAAACGGCGTTCTCTCGGTCGCCTCGCGGTAGTCGAGGGGGCGAATCCAGATTGCGCCGGTCGGGTCATGGGTCACTTCCTCAAATGTGGAAAGATATGCCAACCTCAATATGGGCGGGGTGTTTTGAAGCAACCGTAGGGCGGTGTTGTTACGGCGCTCCGCGTTTTTGAACACCATGAGCACGCGGAATGGGAATTTTTTGTAATCGTCGCGCGTTGCGCCGTTGCGGACTGCAAAGCCGCCGCGCCGGTAATAATCGAGATAACAGCCGGCCTTGACGACAAGCGTTTCCTGAACTTCGTTGGAACGATCCACTTCAAGAAAAAATGCGTGCTCAAACTTGCCGCCAGTGGCGTCTGTTTCGTGAATGCGGATGAAGCCGTCAGGCTTCACGGGGACTTCCGCGCCGTCGTAGCCGGGGCGATATGCCGTGAATTCATTCAAAAGCGGCCATGTGCTGAATTCATCAATGGTGAATGACCCCATCGTTTTGATTGCCGCATGGAACGCCGCCTTCACGTCCATGACTTCAAGCTCATGGCTAATCGTGCGGTCGCTCACACGGGTACGCCGCTCAAGAGCTGGTAAATTGAACGATGGGTATTCATTCAAGACACCGTGCTCTTGAAGCAGCGTCAAACCTTTACGGGTTAAAAAGAGGATGGATGGCTCAAAGGCGCGGCGGGGGCGTTCGCTGATGAATCCGGCGGCTTTGAGTCTTTGCAGGCGTTTGTTGGCGGCATGAATTTTGTTGTCAAAATAAAGCACCGTGGCGTGGTCGGTGGTCATCACGCGGCATTCAAAAAGTCCACCCCGCCGTTTCTGAGTTCGTGACCTCAAAGCAGGGAATCAATACGCTACAAGGCTGAGGGGCGGGCATGGTGGAGGGAGCCCGCAGGGCGACCGGAACCATGCCCGCCCCTGGCGGCTCAAA
>Ga0224557_1001385_pt1 | contig 23562 bp, 20 predicted proteins | sample 714S31014metaG_FD_180677 | JGI IMG/M metagenome (GOLD analysis project Ga0224557, IMG submission 180677) | Peat soil microbial communities from Stordalen Mire, Sweden - 717 S3 10-14 | ecosystem: Environmental > Terrestrial > Soil > Wetlands > Peat | place: Sweden: Norrbotten County, Stordalen... | reverse complement strand
AATTTCCGACACTCTACGTCAAGAATGACGATGAGTCGGAGAGCTTGGTGAATTTCACGGTCGACAACGACGAAGTGGTCATTCATCGGGTGGCGCGAAGCTTCGTGCTGCGCCGGGGCAAGCTCGTCGCCTGTATTCAGAATCGATCATTCGACGGCGGTGGGCAGCGCCTGGAATCCCAGACGTTGGTGCCGGGCGTCGAGCGAATCACGAAGGGAGTCAAGAATCCATGACAATCGATCACATCGACCCCCTGCTTGGCGATGGCGCCGCGGAGGCGGTTCGTTCAGCCGGCGGCGCCTCGGTGCCCGGCGAGCGCGACATCCCCTCGGTCAACCAGCAGCGATCGCTCCAAAACCGAGTCAACAATCTGCTGGCCCTCGCCGTGGTCACGCTGGTGGGCGGGGGATTTTTGTATTTCTACTATTCAAACCTCTCGCACAAGCAGGCGGAAGCCAAGGCGAAAGTCGCCCAGGAAAGAACGGCGAAGGGCACCGGCGAGATGAAGCTACCCCCCTTGGGGGCGGTGGAGGGACCGCAAGCCGCCGCAACAGATTCCACCGCTCCGCCCGACCGAGGACCGACCGCGCTCGCCGATGTGCTTGGGACGCCGCCCCCATTGGGAGCGGACGGCGCTGCGACCGTGTCTCCAGGAACGGCGGCGGCGGGGTCTGCGAACGGCCCCCCCGTGAAGACCGCCGCACAGATCGCGATGGAGCGCGAGCTCACGCCCTCGGTGTTCTTGCGATCGAGCGAGGTAGCGGCCAACGGCCCTGCTAGCGGACTCCTACCTGTATCGGATGGAACGGCCGCCGCCTCCGGCGGTGAGCGCGGGCAATTGAGCAGCTATTTGACGCCGGGCGTTGCCTCGGCCACCCGCGCTCAAGTGCTCGCGACGCGCCGTTTCATCATTCCGAAAGGCAACTTCTTGGACTGCACGCTCGAAACCGCCATCAATTCGGAACTGCCAGGCATGACGACCTGTGTCACGGCGTTCGACATCTTTGGCGCCGACGGCAAGGTGGTGCTCCTCGAGCGAGGCAGCAAGTTGGTCGGCGAGACCCGGGGCCAGGTCGCGCAGGGCATGAGCCGGCTCTTTATCCTGTGGACCGAAGCACGAACGCCCACCGGCGTGGTGGTGCAGCTCGATTCGCCTGGTACCGATGAACTCGGGCGGGCCGGTGTCACGGGTACGGTCAACAATCATTTCTGGGCGCGCTTTGGCGCCGCGTTGCTGGTCACAGTGATCGATGGCGCGCTACAGGGCGTCGCGCAACGTCAGGAATCATCCGGCTCGACGGTCGTTTTAAACCCGCAGGGCGGTCAGCAAGTGATCGACGACATCCTGCGCAATACGATCAACATTCCGCCGACCATCACGGTGAATCAGGGCTCTCGCATCCAGGTGATCGTCGCGAGGGATGTGGATTTTCGGCCGGTGTATGAACTGCGCACCGCTGCGGCTCACTAGCGTGGGCCCGATGCTCGCCGAGGATAACGTGTCCTCGTTGACCCATACGCTCGCGCCGCTGCGGCCGATACTGGACAACCCACGCGTCACGGAGGTGTGCATCAATCGACCTCAAGAAGGGTTCGTCCAGACCTATGACGGGTGGTCGACCGAGCCCCTGCCGTTCGCAGACTTCTATTGGTGTCGAGATTTCGCGAAGCTCGTGGGCAGCGCGACCAAGCAGCGGATCGATGAGGTCACACCGATTTTGTCCGCAACGCTCCCCACCGCCGAGCGCGTGCAGTTCGTACTGCCCCCGGCCACCCTGGCGCAGCATGTCTCCATCACGATTCGCCGTCCGAGCACCAGGGTCCTCACTTTGGAGGAGCTTGCCGCCGGCGGCTTGTTCGCCCAGTGCCTGGACGCGAGTGTGGAGTTGGACCCCGGCGAACAGGAGCTCCTCGCTCTCAAAGCGCGGCGCGAATATGCGGAGTTCATCCGCCTGGCCGTGCACCTCAAAAAGAACATCGTCGTCTCGGGGAGTACAGGGACCGGCAAGACGACGACCTCGAACGCGCTCATTCTCGAAGTGCCCGCCGGCGAGCGGCTCATCACGATCGAGGACGCCGAAGAGCTCGTCTTGAACCGCCACCCGAACAGCGTGCGTCTCTTGTATTCGAAGGGCGCGCAGGGCCTGGCGAAGGTCACGCCGAAGACGCTGTTGGAATCCTGCCTTCGGATGCGTCCCGATCGAGTTTTTTTAAGCGAGTTGCGGGGCGCGGAAGCCTTCGATTATCTCAGGGTCATTGCTGCGCATCCCGGTTCCATCACGAGTGTCCACGGCTCGACCGCTCGCTTGGCGCTCGTTCAAATCATGCTGCTCGTCAAGCAATCCGACGCGGGCCAGTCGTTGCAAACCGAGGACGTGTGGAATCTCTTGTATTCGCTCGTCGACATCGTGATGCAGTTCGGCTTCGACGGCAAGAACAGATTCGTGAAGGAGGTCTGGTATGATCCCAACGCCAAACGTCGCGCCAGCATCTAACCCCTACAAGCTGATCGCGGTATCCGTCCTCGCTCTGGTGGCCGTGGCTTACCTGGGTGCCTACTTTTTCCTGCTTTTCCTTAAGCTCGCGCCCACGCAGGCGTCCCCGCTGACGCTACCGCGCTACGCCTATTATTACTGGGGAAATCCCGCCGTGCGCTCGCGCTTGATCGGCGCAGGGGCCCTAGCCTTGGCGATTGTCGGTGGCATGGCTCTCATCGCCGTTCTGCCGAAAAGGCGCAGCCTGCACGGGGATGCGCGCTGGGCCACGGCGCGCCAAATTCGGCGCGCCGGTCTATTTTCGGAGCACGGCATCATCCTCGGAAAGTATAAGAATCGCTATCTTGTGTTGCCGGGTCAAACCGGCGTCATGTTGGCGGCGCCACCCCGTTCGGGCAAAGGGGTTTCCTGCGTGATCCCTAATCTCTTGAATTGGCCGGGGTCCGTGTTGGTTCTCGATATCAAGAAGGAAAATTGGGCGCTCACGGCAGGGTATCGATCGCTGTTTAGCGAAGTGTACCTCTTCGACCCATTTTCGGCGGACGGCCGCACGTCTCGATGGAATCCCTTTACGTATGTCGCCGAACATCCCTATTTACGCATCGATGATGTGCAGCGCATCGCCGCGATGCTCTATCAAGAGTCTCCGGGCACGGACCCCTTTTGGATCAAGTCCGCCCGCGCGTTGTTCGTCGGCATCGCGCTCTACCTCTTCGAGCGGCGCGACTATGAGCGCGTGTACAACAATGACCCCGCTCACCAGGATCCGATACCGGAGGTGCCAGTCACCATCGGCGAAGTGCTGCGACAGGCGCTGGCCTCGGATGAGGAGGGGTTCTCCAAGCATTGGAAGCGCATCATCGAAGGCTGGGTTGCACTGGGAAAGCCCTTATCCCCCCAATGTGTCTCGCTCATCATGGATGTCGTCGACTTGGCGACACAGACCGCCTCGAGTGTCCGTAAAACCTTCACCAGTCAATTGGACCTGTGGCTGAATCCCTTGTTGGATCTCGCCACCTCGGCGAGTGATTTTGACTTGCGCGACTTGCGCAAGAAGAAGATGGCGATCTATTTGGGCATCAAACCACGAGATTTTGAGCGTCTGCAGGTCGTGATGAATGTGTTTTTTCAGCAGGCGATTGGGGAACAGACCGCGGAGCTCCCGGAAATCAACCCTGAGCTGAAATACCAATTGCTCGTGGCCTTGGACGAATTCACGGCCGTGGGGCGTATCCCGATCATGTTGAATTCGATTGCCTTCATCCCTGGCTATAACGTACGCCCATTGACGGTGATCCAAACGCCCTCGCAATTGGACGAGGTCTACGGCCAAAATGGCCGCAAAATCCTGCTGAAGACGCTCGCAGCACGCATCGTCTTCCCGCCGAATGACATGGAGGATGCCCGCAACATCAGCGAGGAATTAGGCTATACGACAACGAAATCGAGTTCGCGCACCACGCCGAGCCTCATGGCAGGCAGCAAACGCGGTCCGAGCACCAGTGTGACGGATCAACGCCGCGCCCTCATGTTGCCGCAGGAAATCAAGCAGATGCCGGCAGATCAGCAATTGTTATTCGTCGAGCATGTGCTTCCGGTGAGATGTCACAAAATCAAATATTTCAAAGATCCCATTTTCAAAGAGCGGCTCTTGCCGCCTCCCGGTGTGGAAAAGCATGACGTGGCGAAGTATAGCGGCGCAAGAACCGATGACCACTTTGCGATGTGGCAAGAACGGATCAACCGCGACGACCGAGCCGCGGTGCCGCCGGCGTCCCCGTCCGGCGTGGCACCGGCACCTGAACCCGAACCGATCGCACGCCGATCGGCTCAGGCCGCCGGTGAAGTGTTCCCGCTCGATTTCAGTCACGTGCGAATACCGCCGGGGCGATACCTCTCAGCCTCGGAACTCGCTGTCGCCGTGGATACGTTCCTCGACGAGTATGAGGCCGCCTGACGGCGGTCGTCGTCGATATTCAATGGAGACTTGGCACGATGCCTAACAATCTCAATCAAACCGGGGTGATGCAAGTAGACGGTGCATGGGCCACGAGCGTGAAATATGCGGTCGACGCGCTGGGCCCGAACGCAGGTTCCGTGGACCTGCGCTTCATGCAGGGTCGCACCGAGGTCGCGAAGGTCTCGTTGCCACGCGAGAAATTGGGCGAAGTTATAGGTGACCGCAACCGTACCGCCATTGAGCGCCACATCGCCAATGACGCCGACAAGTATCTCCCCACCGTGAGTGGGGAGCTTAAGGGCCGACGCCTCTATTACCAGGAGGTGACCCTGGGCGCTTCGAAGTCTCCCCCTGTCGAGAATTCGATTGCCCCAACGCCGACACGCGATCGTACCGCGGAGACCGCGTTACGCCCCGCGCGTGAGCCCTCTCGCGACTCGGCGCCCCCCGGCGGCCTTGGGTCGCAGGATGCGAAACGGGCCGATGCGCATGAGCGCGCGGCCGACTTTAAGGTGGCACCAGTCCCCGCGCACATCGCCGCGAAATACCTAGTGAAGGGCGATAACTATCACTTTGACGATCAAACGGTGGCCTTCATCGACAAGGGCACGCAGTTGACCGCCAAGACACACAATCGGGCGATCATCGAAGACCTGGTCGCCATCGCCAAGGCGCGCGATTGGCAAGAAGTCACGGTGTCTGGCACACAAAAGTTTCGGCGTGAGGCCTGGAAGGCAGCGACCGCCGCGGGGCTCACCGTCACCGGGTATAGGCCCTCCGAGATCGAACGGGCGGCCATGGAACGCGAGCGCGGGCAGCGCGAAGAACCAATTGCCCCCGCGGCATCGGCGTGGGAGGCTGAACGTCCCAGCGTCACGACATCGAAGGGTGTGAGCTACGGCACCCTAGTGGATCATGGTGAAGCACCGTTTCGACACGATGCGACTCAATCCATGAGCTACTTTGTTACGTTGAGAGACTCCGACGGCCGAGAACGGACTTCCTGGGGCGTGGGACTCAAAGACGCCATCCAGAAATCCGAGACAAACCCGGCCGTGAATGACCTGGTCGGCATACGCCGGGCGGGGTCCACCGCTGTCACGGTGGCTGCGCGCTCAGTCGACGAAGACGGCGTTCTCGTCACTCAAGCGGTGGACGCGAAGCGCTACGACTGGAAAGTGGAGAAGGCGGAATACTTTACCGGACGCTCCGGTACACCTTCACCCCATCAGAGCCCATCGCCCACTCTGGGAGAGAAAACCGCTGGGACCGACAAGCGCTCCCAGGAGCCCGGTTCCACGGCTATCACGCGCGAGCAGGAGGCCGCCGCCGCGATACGCAGCGCCGCGACCACTCGCGAGGAGTTGCAACTGAAGTACCCGGAACTCAACAAGGCCGTATTTCAGCATCTCGCATCGCACGAGCAGTTTGCCGATGCTTACGTCAAGTACGGTCTCATCCGCGAGTCCGATCGGGCACAAGTCATCGCGCAAATGCGCGACCGACTCGCGAGCAAGCTCGAGCAAGGAGCAGTGCTTCGCGAACCGGACAATAAGGAAGTGAGCACTTTGATTCGTCGATCGGTCCATCGCGTAGCGGCCGATATCGGGCGCCCACCGATTGAGATTCAACCCCGCACACTCGAGCCGCCGCCAGCGCGCGCCGCGATCGTTCGGGAAGACGCGCAGGTGCGGTGATGCGCGAAATCCTAAGGCACGCAGGCACCGCCATAGCGGTCACTTTGTTGGCTCTCCGGTCGTTGCCGGTCCTGGCCGCAGAACCCGTTAGATCCGTCGACATCGTCGAAGCGAGTGCGTTTCTCGAGGGCTATCGGGCTGCGAGCGAAGCGCAGAATCCAGACTTTTACGATCTCTACAGCGACCGTGCTGTTATTCATGCTCGCATTCAAGATCACGATCAAGGAATCGCCTTTCAGGGCCGGGCGTTCAAAGCGTGGGGCCGGCAACTGCTTCAGGAACGTCGCACTGGACTCGATGGTTCGATTTTCCGTGACGTGACCGTGGAGCAGCGGGGGAGTCGCCTTCTCATTCGAGCGAAGCGGTATTCGACGACGCGTTGTTATTCCGATCCAACCTACCGAGTCGGCATTGAGCGCGAGGGACTCTCGTATCGCATCGTCGACGAGCGGCTGACCACTAACCCTTATGCGCACTGTGTGCCGGAGCCAACCAAGACCGACGCCACCCTGCGTCTGCCACAGCCCGAATTTGGCGTTCTGTCGACGGCGGGCAACGGACGGCTGCCTGATTCCGAAGGCGCGATGGGCTGGCATCCGTTGTCAGAGCGCGAACTCGCCGACCAGGCGATGCGGTTGGCACAGCAAATCGCGGCCGCGCGTGCCGCCACGGCATCCTCATCCCCGACCGCGTCGGCGCATCCCGTCGTTTCTGCCGAAGGCAGCGCGTCCGTGGCGTTCACGGGTCGCGGGGATACATCGGGTAACTTACGTGTCACGCCGCGGGAATAAACTGTGAAAGACAGGGGATCGATGACGAGCGTGGGCGGAAATGCGCTCTTGAGCAATCCGCCCGCGGCCGCTGATGTCGCCACCCGTACTGTCGCGGTCGATGGGAACCTCCCGTGTCGCGAGTTCGTTGCTATGTCGGTAGGGCGCGTGCATCGCCCCTGGGTCATGGCGGAGGGGTCTCTCGAGGCCATCAAGTGGGCTGCGCTCACGCTGATGGTCTTCGATCACGTCAATAAATATCTCTACGGCGAGACATTGCCCATCATTTTTCAATGCGGGCGTATCGTCATGCCGATGTTCGGGTTTGTGCTGGCCTACAATCTCGCTCGACCCAATGCCTTAAGCTTAGGTCTACATCGCTGCATGATGTATCGCCTGACTCTCGCGGGGTTGGCCGCGTCCCCGATGTACATCATCTTGAATGGCCTGTACGTCACCGCGAACGCGTGGTGGCCCCTGAACATTTTGTTCATGTTACTTCTCGTTGTTGCGCTCACCTACCTGGTTGATCGGGGTGGCGCTAAGTGTTACGCGCTCGCGGTAGTGTTATTTTTGTTCGCAGGGGCGTTCGTGGAATACCTCTGGATGGGCGTGCTCAGCTGCCTTGCGGCCTGGTTTTTCTGTCGAGACGCCAGCGCCAGTCGTCTCCTACTTTGGTTTTTAGGAACACTGTCCCTCACTGTCGTCAACGGGAACACTTGGGCGTTGGCTGCCATTCCGATTGTACTCGTGGCGGGGCGTATAGCCTTTCGCCTTCCGCGCCTGACTTGGGTGTTCTACGCGTTCTACCCCACGCACTTGTTGATGCTCCTTGGTATTCGATTGGAGTGGTTTTGATCTCCCTTCCCATTGCCGCTGCATCGCTCGTGGGTACCAACTCACGCGTCTGCAAAGACCCCGAATCGACGAGGCGAAATCACGGCGTCTTTGAAGGAACCTCCATTGGCCCCTAAGAAGCGCAAAGCCGCGCGCCAATCGCCGACGCCGAGCCCGCAACTCACCCAGATTCGCGGCGAATTGAGAACTGTGATTGAGAAACTCAAGACGTTGGGCTGCGAGGATTCAATGATTTTGGTCGAATTTTGGCATGCGTTAGACTGTGTGAACGGTGAGGACAGCTGCGAAGCTTAGCCGCGTACCTATATCGCCGAGCGCCCGCCCACCCAGTCATGTTGCGAAGGCCCTGTGTTAGCCCCAGCCGATCGCGGATGTCGACCAGGGATCGAAAAGCTCGGCGGGGAACGGATGCGCCGCTTGGCGGAATGTACCATAGCGCCCCCGCAAGAACCCGAGCGGTTCGACGCTAGCGTCGTGCGTGAAGTACTGGATCTCGCCTATAAGCAGTATGTGGTCGCCGACGATGTGCTGCGCAGTCAGGTGGCACAAGAAGGAAGCCGCCGCTCCTTCGATGACCAGATGCCACGACGGGGAGATGCGAAAAGGCACGCCCTCCCACGAACACTCAGAAGGACGTGTGAAGCGATTGGACAGTCCATGCTGGTTGTCGAATCTCATTAAGTGTGAGACTGAGACTGGCTAAGCCCCCTTTCCGCAACCTGTTGATTGTAAGAGTAGTGAGCAAGTGGGGTCGCACGGCACATCATGAGGTGGCAACCCCAAGGCCCGCCGAGCAGCCAGATTTGCGGGAAAGTCTCATGATGAGTGAGATCGCGCCGCCAGCGGCCAGCTATCTGCGGACTGGAGCTCGCCTGAGAACCTGAGGCGGGCGGCCAACTTCCGGGCACTGTATGCCGCTGACGAGGCAAATTTGTGGATCTGGGCAGGTATCGTAGGTGTGGGCATCGCGGTAGAATGCACCAAGCTCCTCGACGAACGAGCTGCGTTGTCTCGGAAGGTGCGCCCGATGCGGGCAGCGTTTCGGTCTCATTCAAGGTGAGATTTTCCCGCTGGAGCGTGTGAATCGTGGTTTGCAGTCTCACCGAAGGTGAGATTTTGGCTGAAAAGTGGTCAGTTTTGAGCGGCGGCTGCATGGGCGTCTCACCATAGTGAGACTGACCGCCGAGTGATCTTGCGAAAATCGCGTGATTGCTCGGCGATTTCCACGGTCGTGTGCCGCTGAGACTGGTCTCATCAATCGTGAGACGCGACACCCGCTCGAAAGCCAGGCTAGGGAGGATAGGTTACATAAAGGAGGTTATGCGAAGCGCTCGGTGCTAGTCCCCAGAGGCCCACGCCTGAATTGATCGAGCCCCCAGACGCCAAGGCGCAGCGGGGCCCCCTTTTTGGAAGCTGATTTGCCCGAGAAAGGCGGTGTAGGAGCTCGCCGGCGACCGAGCGCGCAGGAGCGAAGCGGCCGATGCGTTCAGACGCTCAGCCGAGGGGGTGGGAAGTTAAAGTGGGGTGCGGGTTATGACCCGAACAGATCGGACGAGCCGCTCGGGGGACCGCGCGCCGGCGGCAACTGGCCCGGGGGGCGACGTGCATCTTCGTCACCAGTCGATTACTCGCGAAAATCAGTCCGGTCTATTTCTCACGAGCAAGATAGGACTGATTTTGGAAAGCGCCTCAGCCCAGACTTGCGACAGCAGGTTCCGATTGAGGAATTAAACGCCCAAATGCCTCTAATCGCGTCAGAGCCCACCCCCGAAGAGATTTTGGAGACCCAACAACGCCTGGATAGGATTCGGGCAGTATTGGAGGCTCTCAGCTTACGCACGCGGGAGATCTATTTCGCCCATCGAGCCGGCTACAGCTACGCGGAAATCGCCGATCACATGAATATTTCTCGCACTACTATCAGGCGACACATTGCGCGGGCCCTGTTGGCCATCATGGAGCACGGCGAGTCTTAAAACGGCAATCCGCGCGTCGCTTCCTCTCAATCGGTATAGGTAGGACAGCTTGCCAGATGAGCAGCACCTGTCATGGGAACTTCGCGGGGGTAATTGCGGGGCTTTCATGGCCGAGATACGGGGCAATGACAGTGATGGGGGGGTTCCGGATTGGCGCATGCGCATGGCCAGCGAATGTCGAGTCAGGTGGGGCGCGATGCGCTGCTTGGCCAGTTGCGGAAACTCCCGCGTCGCGCCGCGCGCAGCTGGTTTCACCCTTTCGGATGCTGCCGTGGGATTGGCTACCCACCACTAGAGACGGGTCCCAATAACAGACGTGCGCGCCCCACAAGGTTCGCATTTAATTCGGCCTTCCTCGAAGGATTCCTGTTGTCCTACCGGGAAGATCCGCCGGCAAGCACGGCGGGCGGCCGCGATGCGGCAGAACACTGGAGCACACCACCCCAAAGCAATGCGCTTGTTCCGTCACCTAGTCCGCCGCAGCCACCCTTTGTGTATACATAGGCGATATCAGTAAGTCACTGATCCACTGAGAAGTGATGCCACATCGTCGGCCGACGCCCCGCCAAACTCGCTAGGCGCTTGACTTACGGATCGGTATTCACTAATTTAACTTACGGATCAGTATTTCACAAATGAGATGCGCCTTCCTCGGCTCGAGGGCTTAACGTCGAATTTCAGAGCACAGTCCGTTCCGTGCTTGGGTCGAAGGATGTCCAAGCAGATATGAGATAACCGGGGGGAAAGCGTGAAACGATACCAATGTACTGTCGTAGCTGCTGGAGTTCAGCTGGTTGCAAATGCATCTCAGTTTCCAAGATTTGTCAGCGAACCCAAAACCCCAAGACGAGGCGCTTCCCGGCCATTGATCGCCGGCTTGGTCGTTATGCTCGCCCAGTCAACCGCCCTCGCCCAGACAGCGTCGAGCGGGCAGGCAAAAGACGAGACAACGCAACTAGAAGAAATTGTTGTTACCGCTGAAAAACGGACGTCAACCGTCCAGAAAACACCGATCAGCATAACGGCGATTTCAGGCCACGATCTTCAAATGCGCGGGTTATCTAGTGTTGCCGATGTCATTTCGGAAGTCCCCGGAATCGCCATGGCGTCGGGAGGGCCTGGCCAGACTTCGTTTGAAATTCGCGGCCTGTCGGAAGATGGTGGTGAATCGCCTACGATTGGATTTTATTTGGACGAAACACCAGTAACGCCACCAGCAAGCTCAACAAATGGCAAGGTGGCCATCGATCCGGGCCTTTATGATTTGCAACGGGTCGAAATTCTTCGTGGCCCGCAAGGGACTCTTTATGGTGCGGGGTCAATGGGTGGAACAATTAAACTTATTACGAACCCGGCCGATCCTTCCAGATTTTATGGTTCTGGTGAAACAACCGTTTCGGGGACCGACGGTGGCGGCTTGAATTACGGCCAAAACGCCATGTTGAATCTTCCCATCATCCAGGATCAACTTGCGTTACGGATTGTTGGCAGTCATGTCCATACCAGCGGTTGGATCGACCGTGTCGTCGTTCCCAATTTCCCGCTTGAAACCAACCCGGATCCGAATGGCGTCTTTTTTGGATTAACCCGCGGCGATCTTTTGCAATCCATGCCGTCCGGCATCAAAAGAGATGTCAATGACGAAGATCTTGACGGTGTGCGCGTAAACCTTTTATTCAAGCCAACGGACAATCTTGAAATCACGGGCGGCGTTTTCTATCAGCATATTACTCAAGGAGGTCCCAATTGGTTTGATACGGTACCGGGCACCCCCGCCCACTATCAGCCCTTTGACATTGCTGAACCTTATGGCGACCGGTTCCTGTTGAATAGTCTCTCGATAAATTATGATTTTGATGGTGTGCGACTTACCTCCGCCAGCTCTTATATCAATCACAAGTCCACGACCATCCAGGACACCAGCGAGGACCTGCAAAATGCGTTCGGCTTGCCTGTGTTCGACACGGCAAGCGGCGGTTTGGGAGCGACACCTACATGGGAGTATGATACCACCAAGCAGTTCAGCCAGGAATTGCGGCTGAGTTCGACAGGAGATGGGCGGTTTCAATGGTTGACCGGTCTGTTCTACAGCAACTACCAATTCAATCTGGATACAGGGTCAATTGCGCCATCCGCTTTGATATTGACTTCGGGTGCGACCGACCAGCTGTTCAAGGCACTAACCACGAACGCCATTAAGCAAAAAGCATGGTTCGGTAATGTCAACTTCCAATCGACGGCGAAATTGAAATTGACCGCCGGACTTCGCTATTTCAGCTATGACAGCGGCTTTAATTCGGCCTCGTCAGGGTTTGCCTACACAGGCACTTCAATTCCCAATCTTGCTTCCAGCGCGGCACGTAATTCCGGGTTTAATCCCATGTTGAATATTTCGTATACGCTGACCGACGATGCCATGGTTTATGCAACGGCTGCCAAGGGCTTTCGGGAAGGTGCAGCGAATTTCCCGATTCCAAATGATCCGTCGACTACCGTAGGCGCTCAATGCCTTGCTTCTTTGGAATCGATTGGAAGAACGTCGGCGCCTCTATCTTTCGGTCCGGACTCGGTATGGAGTTATGAATTAGGCGCCAAGTCAAAATGGCTTGATCAGAAAGTCGTATTTAACGCGGACGTATATGACTTGCGCTGGTCGAAAGTCCAACAAGCTGTGAGCCTTTCTTGTGGCCTGGCTTTTACGGACAATGCCAGTTCGGCAGAGGTAAAGGGGGGCGAGATGGAGATGGAAATCAAACTTCTGCCCGCGGTGCGCTTGTCACAAAGCGTTGGTTATGCTCATGCGGTGTTTACATCCAACTCGCTCGAAGCCAATATTACCGCGGGACAAGATTTACTCGATGCGCCGCGTTGGACTGTAAGCACAGCGCTTGATTACACCCTCGATCTTAATGATAAAAATACATTGTTGTTCCGCGTTTCTAACAGCTATGTCAGTTCATCACAGGATCTGACATATGCATTGAACACCATCCCATCGCGGGATTTAACAAATGCGCGAATTTCATGGCAAACCGGCCGTTATACTGCTGCGCTGTTCGTGAACAATATGCTGAATAAGCATACCATTTTGACATATGAGAATAGTCTGACGGCCAACAGCCCGTCATTTAACCGCGCAGGCAGCAATCAGCCAATGACGGTTGGTCTCGACGTCAATTACAATTTCTAAACTCTGACATAAAGGCTCTCATATTTTGAACATTTTCTGAAAAATCATGAGGGTATCAACATCGCGCCAGGGGCGCGAGCCCCGCACTGCAACGTGTTACAGTGATCGCCCGATCACCTCGAGCATGATTTCCGAAGTACCCCCGTATATGCGTTGCACGCGCGCATCCCGCCAAAGCCGTGCGATGAGATACTCGTTCATGTAGCCAGCGCCTCCGTGCAGCTGGAGAGCGTCATCGACGAGTCCCCACTGCATTTCGCTGTGCCAGTATTTGAGCGCCGCCGCCTCCGCAGCCGTGAGCTGTCCCTTGACATGGCGGAGAAGCGCCCAATCCAGATGCGCCCATCCTACCTGCAGTTGCGCGGCGAGCCGTGCTAGTTTGAAGCGGCTATTCTGAAAATCGAAAACGCGCCGGCCGAACGCCATCCTGTCCTTCGTGAAGTTCACCGTCTCGTCGAAGGCGCGCTGCGCTGCGCCCTGCGCGAGGATTGCAAGGGATAGCCTCTCTTGCGGCAGCTGCGACATCATATAAGCGAAGCCGCTATTCTCCTGACCAAGCACGTTGCTCTTGGGGACGCCCACATCATTGAAAAACAGCTCAGAAGTATCCGCCATATGCTGGCCGATCTTGTCCAGGTTGCGCCCTCGCACGAAGCCCGCCCGATCAGCTTCCACGAAGATCAACGATATACCCTTCCCGCCTCGACTAGGATCCGTCTTTGCGGCGAGAAGGATGAGATCGGCGGTTTGCCCGTTGCTGATATATATCTTGCTTCCGTTGATGACATAGTCGTTGCCATTGCTTCGCGCGGTGGTCTTGATCGACTGCAGATCCGATCCACCGCTTGGTTCGGTCATCGCAATGGCGGTAATAAGCTCGCCAGAGATCATCGCTGGCAGATATCTGCGTTTCTGCTCCTCGGTGCCGTACGCGCAGATATAGTCGGCGGTTATGTCTGACTGTATGAGAGTCCCCGAGATCGCCCCATAATAAGCAAGTTCCTCGCCAAAAACCGCGTTGTAGCGAAAATCAAGACCGAGAGTGGAGTTGACCCGTTTTCGTGGACACCTCATGGTTAGATATTGGAGGTGTTCGAGATGGCCGACAAGAGTGTCAGATATGCGCCGGAGTTCAAACGGCAAATGGTCGATTTGGTGCGCAGTGGCCGCAGCCCTGCCTCGCTCGCAAAGGAGTTCGGACCGACGGCCTGGACGGTCGCGCTGTGGGTCCGGCAAGCGAAGCGCGATACCGGCAAAGGCGATGGTGGCCTGACGACGCCGGAGCGCGAAGAGCTGGCGCGGCTGCGCCGTGAGAACCGCAAGCTGAAGGAAGAGCGGGAGATTCTCTCAAAAGCCGCGGCCTGGTTCGCAACCGAGAGCGGGATGTCGAAGCGCTCTTCGGGTTCGTGAAGGTGAACCAGGCCACCCATTCGGTCGGGGTCATGTGCCGATTGCTTCAGATTTCGAGAAGCGGGTTCTATGCGTGGTTGGAGCGTCCGATGAGCGACCGGGCACGAGTGGATCTGGCGCTGACCGCGAAGATCGAGGCGATCCACCGGCGTTCGCGCGGCGTGTACGGCTCGCCGAACATTCATGCCGAGCTTGCCGACGACTATGAGATCCGTGTGGGCCGAAAGCGCGTTGCCCGGCTGATGCGCGCTGCAGGCCTGCGGGGCGCGACGCTGCGGCGGTACGTCGTGACGACGCAGCCGGATTTGCAGGCGCCGCGTGCGGTGGATCTGGTGGAGCGGCAGTTCTACACCGACGGTCCTGATCGGCTGTGGGTGGCTGACATAACCTACGTCCCGACCTGGTCCGGATTTTTGTATTTGGCGATGGTGCTCGATGTGTACTCGCGTCGCATCGTGGGCTGGTCGATGGAGACGCACCTGCGGACGGAGTTGATTTTGGCGGCGCTGAACATGGCAATCACGCAGCGGCAACCGTCGGCGGTCATCCATCACTCCGATCGCGGTTGCCAGTACACGAGCTATGCCTTCGGCAAGCGATGCCGGGAAGCCGGCGTCATGCCCTCGATGGGCTCCGTGGGTGACGCGTACGACAATGCGATGGCCGAGAGCTTCTTTGCCACGCTTGAGCGCGAATTGCTGAACCGCCGTCGGTTCAAAACTCAGGCGGAAGCCAAGATGGCTGTGTTCGAATGGATCGAAGGTTGGTATAACCCTCATCGTCGTCATTCCTCGCTAGGGTACCGGTCGCCGGTCAACTATGAACGCGCTCATCAGCGGTCAGGCCAAGAAGCCAGGAGCTTCTACCGCCTTCGGCGGCAGACTGCGCCTGTGGGAGAACTTGGATAAAGACGAAGTCAGGAAACTAAGACGATAAACTGTCCACCGAAACGGGGCAGGTCCAGACCGCCATAAGCTTCAGGGATAGTAGGGCACAACATGCCCGCCTTCCCGCAGGCGAGCCAGAAGGATCGGCTTATGACACCATCTTTCTCCCACTGATCGGCATATGGAACATATTCGGCGTCGAGAAACTTACAAACCGAATTCCGAAAGATTTCATGTTCGGAAGAATAGGCGCTGCGTGATTCGACGTTGAGCATGACTAGCCCTCAAAGTTTACCCGGTAACAGTTTAAGATCCGGCTGCACGCAAGCCGTGGATATCAACGCGGGGCGGGAGCGGCCTGCAGCAGGCCATCGACCGCCACACGGGTGCCTCCCCCGATAGGAAGTGGATGCGCAATCGACTCTTCGTAGGTCACGGGAGCATCCCGATCGCGTCGGCGAACGCGGCACGCAACTGTCGCTTCAGGATCTTCCCCATTCCGCCGCTGGGCAGTTCGGGCACGACCCGCACCGCGGCCAAGCGTTGGATCGCCCCCAGGCGCGCATTGGCCCAATCGCGCAACTCTTCTGCATTCGCTGTCGCTTCGCGCTGGAGCGTGACGATCGCCACCGGGGTTTCACCCCATTTGTGGGAGGGAAAGCCGATCACCGCGACTTCAAATACAGCGGGGTGATCGGACAAGACCTTCTCGATGTCGGCCGGGAATACATTGTACCCGCCGGAAATGATCATGTCTTTCTTGCGGTCGCATAACCAGAGGAAGCCCTCGTCATCCAACCTACCGACATCGCCCGTCCGGACGAAGCGACGTCCGTGCTCGTCCCGCCAATGTGTCGAAGAATCGCTTTCCTTTTGCCCGTGATAGCCAGCCATCAGGGTGGTTGAATGCACTGCGATTTCCCCCTCCTCCCCCACTTCCATCTCATGGTCCTCATCGTCCAGGATGCGGATGTCGACGCCAGGCAATGGCTTGCCCACGGAACCCAGCTTGTCGGGCGCGGTGGCGTGGACGGGCAAGACAGTGACCGAGGCTGTCTCCGTCTGACCGTAGACCTCGTAGAACGGCCCGGGCCATGCGTCGACGACGAGTTGCTTCTGGCTGGCGCTCAGGGGTGCGCCAGCGCAGATTTTCACGCATTCCCGGGCTTTCACTCCTGCCTCAAAGCCCGGCGCCTCCATGGTCCGGATCAAGGTCGCCGGAGGCAAAAACGCCACGCTGATCTCTTCGCGCTTCAGCACCTCGACGGCCTGCTCTCCGGAGAATTTGCTCATCATGAATAAGCATCCGCCCCACCACCAAGCTGCCAAGAGCGCAGACAAACCGAAGTTCGACGATAGGCTGACGGTTTGCAGCACTCGCGCGCCGGCATCGATGCCAAAGCCGCCAAGATCGATCCACTGCTTCGCGCGTCCTTCATACGACTGAGCGATGCCCTTGGGGATGCCGGTCGTTCCTGAACTGTAGATCAGGTCCGAAACCCAATTGGGCTGAATGGCTGGACTTATGAATGCGCCCGCGTCGCTGCGGAGCCAATCTTGAAACAGAGTTGCCTCGGGGTCCGTGCCGCGGTCTCCCAACACAATCATCCGTCCGTCGAAGCCGGTGTCGAGGGCATCCAAATCGGACTTCACATTGGCCACACGATCCGCTTGGCAGAATAAAAGAGTGACCTGCGCATCCCGGATCATCCGGGCCTGCGCATCTGGGGTCACGAGCATGGGCAACGGGACAGCGGTGACGCCCAACAGCTGACAGGAGGCCAGGATGACGGCGACATCCAAACTGTTGGCGGCGAGTATGCCTACGCGCCGCGCACCTCCCGGTGTCAAGCCACTTGCCACGATTCTCGCCGCCAACGCTTCGACCTGGTTCACAAGCAGGAGGTAGGTCAGCGAACGGCCATCGCATGCGACGGCAGGCTTATCGGGCGTCGCGGATGCATGCGCGCGTATCCGATCAGCGAGCGAGACGAAGGGAGCCGTGCTCACCATGACTTCAGCAGTAATGCAGGAAGCTCGCTCTGGTCTACGCCCAGTTTTTCGGCGAGCCAGTCGCAAATATACTCCATGCTCAGCGTTGGATTATCGATCTGACAGTGCGCCGCGCCCGTGTCCTCCGTAGTGAAGACCTTGAACGTCACGTCCTGACCATGAGCTTGGGAATATTCATAAGATTCCAAAGCAAACTGAAAGCCGGCGAAATCGCATTCGCCTTCGGTGATCAGATAGGGACAACGGATCTGGTGCTGCACGCCTTCCAGCGAGAACTCGGCAAGCTTCGCTTCAAGCGATTCGAAACCTTCCGGAGTACCTTCTCCAGGAACCCCAAACACCCAGTGCGCGTGGCGCACGGCGATCCGCCCCGGATTATATCCTGTCGATTGGAAGCTTTTCTGCAGGTTCCAGATTGCGCCATCTGAAACCACCGCCCTGAGCCGGTGCTCGAAACTTGCAGCACGCGGCGCATAATAACCGCCGAGGCTCGCGCCATAGAGCGCGATACGATCGGGATCGACATCGGGACGGGACTGGAGATAGTCAACACAAGCGCCGACCGGTACTTCGGTGTCGACACGCGCCTTGAGCTTCTGCCTGCGCAGAGTGCCCCCCTGCTCCGGAAGATCGACGAGCAGGAGAGAAAGCCCCCGCGCAAAGGCGTGGCGCGTGATTTCGTGCAGCAGTTCGTCCTTGAATTCGTCCAGACCACCAAAGCATATTACGACCGGATGCTTGTCCAGCGCATGGGGTGTGCGCAGAAAATAGGCGTCGATATGGGCGCCATTGTCATAGGGCACCTCGACGAATTCGCCGGCGGGATCCAAGCGGCGCATATATTCACCTGAACAGCTCTCTATCAGGTCGAGCAGTTCGATCCGGCGCGGGTCGTCATGGTGCAGGAAGAATTCGGCCGAACGGAAATAGTTGGCGCCCCGGAGCCAGTTGTCGCGGGCTGTTTGAATATAGCCTTGAGCCAGCGCCTCTTGAGCACGCTTCTTGTTACGATGACCCAGGCGGTTCCATTCGGTGTACCAGCTTTCATCGTCGCCCGGAGTGATCCTCGTGCCCGCCTGAAAACACTCGCTGATGGTGCTAGCGCCTTCCTGTGCCGCACCGAGCACGCGCATGAACTGGAAAGAGTAGTCAGGGTTATCCGGCCATTGCATCCAGCCAACAGGTTTATATTCTCCCACTGGCTTATAGCCTAGAGCCGTAAGGATCTGCACTGCACCACTGCTCACATAGTCTCCTGTTGTGAATTGAACGCTTGGTGCGTAGGCATTACGGACCGGTGAGTTCATTGCCAATCAGCTTTAGGAACTGCTTGCGTGAAAGCACCCAGAGGAGGCCGGCCAACGGTCCGACGACCAGCGCAACGATGGCCATGGACCAGCCGACCATCGCGTCATTTTGGAATATTTTGTCGGTGATCAGCGCGACGATCACCGGGCCCACGGCATATCCCAGAACCGAAATGGTGAGCAAATAAAGAGCGTAAATCTGCCCGCGCATTTCATTCGGTATGACGATGGGAAGTGCGACGGGCGCGAGCGCAATGGCAGCGGCATAACCAAAGACCGTAATGCCCCCCATTAGCAAGGTGATCCCGCTATGACGTACGATCGGCGCTACGACCGAAGGAATGATCGCCAGAACCGTGAAACCAAGTGCGACGATGATGGAGGCGTCGCGGCGTCCGGCCGCAGCCAGGCGATTGGCCACCGATCCGGAAATGATGAGGCCGGAAATACCTCCGACCAGAACTACCAGGCCATAGCGAAGGCCCGCTTCCCCCGCAGTATAGCCATAGGCACGGATCAAATACGTCGGCATCCATGCAAGAGTTGAAAGGATGACGAGTGCGCAGGCTGCCGAGGCGCAAAATTGCGGAAGCAGAAACGAGCTTTTCTCCTTGAACAGCCGGATCGTCGCGCTGATCGGTACAGCCGCTATGCCACCGGCCGTTTGCTTACCGTGGCGAGGAGGTTCCTTGACGAACAGAAAGGCTGCAGCCACGAGAAGCCCCGGAAAACCTGCCACGAGGAAGGACGCTTGCCACCCATGAATCTCTCCGACAAGCGGAATACTTATCCGGCCAAGCCTGCTGACATGATCGACGACCGTCCCTCCAAAAATCAGGGCTAGGCCGCTTCCGACCGAACCGCCGATCGAATAGAGCGTGATCGGGAGAGACGCGCGGGATGGCGGGAAATAATCCGGGATCATCGAGTTGGCGGCGGGGGAAATCCCGGCCTCGCCGATCCCCACCCCCATTCTGGCGAGAAATAGCTGGATGAAATTCCCCGATATGCCGCACAGCGCGGTCATGACGCTCCATGCGGCGACGCTGACACAGGCAACCAAGCGGCGACTGAACCTGTCGGTTAGCCACCCCATCGGAATGCCGACGATGACGTAGAGCATCGTGAAAGCCAGACCGTGCAGGAGGCTGATCTGCGTGTCGGACAGGTTGAAATCCGTCTTGAGCGGGGCGACAAGGAGAGTCAGGATCATCCTGTCGATCATTGCGAACATGAATGCGACAATCAGCAGGGCGACGACTGCCCATGCGTAGGCCTCGCTTCGCCATGCAAAAGCGAATTGTTGGCCTTGCTGTGCCTCTCGCTTGCTAGCTTCCATCTTATTCCCGGGCGCATAGCCTTGAACATTGGTTTTCGGAACGCATCCCGGCTGGGACAAGGGGGCCAATGGCCTGCGTATCCGGAATGTTTTACCGATCCGTATAATCAGACTAGCCATTACGGTTCCGTAAGTCAACGCTGATTGGTGTCGCGTCTGAAAGCCCCGCGAAGTACGAAAGCAGAACTTTCGACTCATGAGATTTAATCGGTGAATCAGTAGTTCTTCATCGCGCCGGGCGCGGCCCCGTGCGATGAAGTGTGAGTGTCGTGGAATTTGCGGTGGTTTTGGGGCATATGCTGGTCCTGGCGGCGAGAACGAGGTCCGTCTTTCCACCCAAACCCCGCATATCACACATTATTTATCGGCTGTGACAGTATCGTGAGCATGAGCCATTCGGCCACGAGCGCCGGCTTGTCTTCAAATTCGATCTCGATGGTCACGGCAAATGTCGATTGCCATTGTCCCGGGCCGCGTTCTTGCAGGTCCTTCAGCGTAAAGAGCCCCCTGACGCGCTTGCCTGCGCCGACTGGCTTCAGAAAGCGCACGCTGTTGATGCCATAGTTGATCCTCATCTCGGCGCCGACAACAAGAGGAATGATCGAAGCAGCCATCACGCTCACCATGGACAGTGAAAGGAAACCATGCGCTATCGTGCCGCCGAACGGGGTTTTCGTTGCGGCCACGGGATCCACATGGATGAACTGCTCGTCCTCAGTCACTTCGGCGAACCGGTCTATGCGCGGCTGATCCATGAGGAACCAGCGCGACACACCAATCTGCTGGCCGACAAGCTGTCTGTACTGCTCCAGTAAGATCGGCTCCGTGACCATCATGGCTCCTCGAACAATTTCGCTTTGCTGCCGCCGCCGCACTTGGCGCCTGAAACCGACACCACAAGCAGAACATCCTCGATTTCCGCCGAGTCGCTCACGGGCCTCGAGACTGCCTCCTTGATCGCGTGCGCCGCATTTGATACGCCCTTATACGCCCGGCCGATCGGTGTCCTTGTTGTCGAAACGATCATCGCATCGGGCATGGTCACGCCTCCACGGCCGCGCCAGCGTCGAATCCGGCTTTGGCAAGCTCTACCTGGCCTTGAACCGATGCGCTCGTCGGCACGATCTCTCCCTCGCGATTCGACAGTTCGTCAGATCTGGCTTGCAGCCGTTCCGCCGCATCATTGCCATCACCGATAAACAGGCCCGGCGTCAGCGTGATATTCGCGTGCTCGAAGCTACCTGCGCCCGCACAGATGATTTTGCGATTGGGAGCGTTTTCTGCAGCCAGCGTAAGCACCGCCGGACTCACGCGGTGCGGCGTCAGAACATCGAGCATGGCCTGTGGCAGCACCCCCTCAACCATGCGGGTCGCCGCTGTGGGAGCAAGACAATTGACTCGGATATTGTACTTTTCGCCTTCTAGCCCCAGCGTCTGCATCAGGCCAACCAACGCCATCTTGGCCGCGCCGTAGTTGGATTGTCCGAAATTGCCGTAGAGCCCCGAAGACGAAGTGGTCATTATGACGCGACCGTATCTCTGCGCGCGCATCAAGTCCCACACCGCTTTCGTGCAGTTGACCGCTCCCATCAGGTGAACCTCCACGACGGCACGGAAGTCGGCTAGATTCATTTTGGCGAAAGTGCGATCGCGCAGAATTCCTGCATTGTTGACGAGGATGTCGACACGCCCCCATCGCGCTACCGTGTCCGATACCATCGCCTCGACTTCGGCATAGTCCGTGACGGAGGCGCCGTTTGCGATTGCGTCACCGCCCAGCGCGTTGATTTCCGATACCACTTTCTGGGCCGCCGAAATCGAGCCGCCAGTTCCGTCGGAGGCGCCGCCCAGATCATTGACCAGTATCTTCGCTCCCCGGTTTGCAAGCAGCAGCGCGTGCTCGCGCCCCAAGCCTCCGCCGGCACCGGTGATGATGGCAACGCGTCCTGATAGATCGATCGACATTTTTCCCCCTTCACGGATTGTCATGGGATGCTCCTCTTTGGATAATCTTCACGCATCATGAATCTCGCGGCGTGCCTCGGACAGGGATTGCGCCAGCGTGGCGACAAACAGATCGACATGCTCCCGCCCCCAGATCAGCGGCGGCCGAATCTTGAGAACGTTTCCATACGTTCCGGTCAGGCTGATCAGCACGCCCAGCCGACGCATCTGATTGACAACGGCCTGTGCCAGCGCGGCGGCAGGAGTCCGACGGTCCTGATTCCCAACCAGCTCCACCCCAAGGAAAAGACCAGCCTGTCGCACATCGCCGATCACGTCCTGTTCACATGCTAGCCGGAGAATCTCCTCGCCGAGCCAGTCTCCGACGGTGGCGGCATTGGCGCCCAGGCCTTCATCGATGATGGCGTCAAGGGTCGCCCTCGCTGCGGCAATCGACACCGTGTTTCCCCCGAACGTATTGAAATATCTGACATGCTCGCCAAACCTATCGGCGAGTTCCGCCCTCAGGGCGAGCGCCGCGATCGGGTGCCCATTGCCCATTGGCTTGCCCATGGTGAGGATGTCGGGAACGACTCCATGGCGCTGGGCCCCCCACATGAACTGGCCGGTCCGGTAAAAGCCGGCTTGCACCTCGTCCGCGACGAAAAGACCGCCGGCCTCCTGCACCACTCGGGCGGCCTCGCTCAGGAGATCTCGCCTGACGAAGACGCCGTCACTCGAGAATATCGTATCGCAGATCATCGCCGCGACCCCGTGGCCGTCTGCCTTCAGGGACGCGACAGCGGTTCGAACGTCTTCGGCGAAAGCCGCGCCTGCGCTCTCGCCCAACCGGTAGGTATCCGGAGCCTGCACCAGGCGCACATTGTCGGCGCCGACCGACTCGGCGCCGAGGGACGGAGAGATCCGCGCGGTGGCCTCAGTAACGCCGTGATAAGCGAATCGCGTGACGATGACCCCCGATGCGCCGGTATTGTACCGCGCGATCCTGAGTGCCAAATCATTGGCCTCGCTTCCGCTGCACGTAAAGACCATGCGGCCCAATCCGGGCGGAAGAGTCGTCGCGAGCCTCTCGCAATAATCGAGAATATTCTCGTCCAAATAACGCGTGTGCGTGTTCAGGATCGCGACTTGGCGTCTGATCGCTTCCACGACTCGCGGATGACAGTGCCCCACCGAAGCCACGTTGTTATAGGCGTCGAGATAGCGCCGGCCGGATGCGTCGAACAACCAAGCTCCCTCGCCTCGTACGATGTGGATCGGTTCGGCGTAGAACAGCCGGTAGGACTTTCCGAGCAGCGCCTTTCGCCTCTCTATCAGGGCTACCGTTTCGGCCGGAAGATGATTTCCTTCGGCAAAGGCATTCAACATGCCTGAAGAATCGCGTGTCATCGTGATGCCCCTCGAGCCTCGGTTCTTTCCGCCAACCAGTCGCCCAGCGTCTCCGGCCCCGCCGCGGCCCACGCCGCCAGAACGCGGCCTGCTACGGGAATGTTGCGAACCAAGTATCGGCGATCTTGCGGGCGAAGGGCGGACCGCCAACTCGCGATCGCGACCACCATCGCCGCGCGAGCCGCAATCAGATCGGGAAGGATTCGGATTTCGGAAAGTCCGAGAGGTAGAAGTTCGATATACACTGACAGCGGGGCGGCGAGCGCGGTGCCAAGATCCTCCTTGGGCGCCAGGTAGGCCAACATC
>Ga0224557_1001381_pt1 | contig 23593 bp, 24 predicted proteins | sample 714S31014metaG_FD_180677 | JGI IMG/M metagenome (GOLD analysis project Ga0224557, IMG submission 180677) | Peat soil microbial communities from Stordalen Mire, Sweden - 717 S3 10-14 | ecosystem: Environmental > Terrestrial > Soil > Wetlands > Peat | place: Sweden: Norrbotten County, Stordalen... | reverse complement strand
CATCGCGATCTGTGGGCCTTGGAAGCCATCCTCAATCCTGCGCAGCCTGCTTCCAAGAAGGTCGCTGCGTAGTAACATCAACCTAACCGCCGCCTGCCACTTTCAACTACGCGCGGGACATGCTCCTCGATTGCGATCATAGTCGGGCTGTAGACGTAGATCGTGTAATCGTCGAGTTCCACTTCGAGCTTTCCTGTAACATACTCATACTTGCTCAGGTCAATTGTGAATACCCGCTGATTCCCTGGACCAATCACGAGAGAGTCGCGACGAAGGGCTTCCGGATTGCCCCGTAGTTTTTCGTATTTCAGTTTTTCGGCCACTTTAAAACTTGCGATGTAACCGCCCCATCGAGGGTCTTGCCCAACACCTGGGACTCTGGGTTTGGCTTCGAACTTGAAATCAAAGACGTTGAAGCCTTCAGCAAGGAACCTGGTTTCCAAGGCCTTTTGGATCCGACCGCGTACGCCATTCAAGTCTTCGAAATCATTCTCGATCGAGAAATCGAGATCAAGTGACGTACGGTTGCCAAGGCCCAATGCAAGCGACAGCGCATTTCCTCCCTTGAGGACAACGCGTTCGAAGAGAAAATCGTCGGAGAAGATCGCTGTGATAGCGATTCTACGAATTTTGCGGTAGTCGAATGGGGATGCTTGCGCCATCACTCTTGCGGTCCTTCCAACCTACTATAAACATCAGGGCTGCTGGGCGCCCGGATCTCGCTTTTGAGACCCAGCCCCAGCCCCGCTCGCCTCACCATCCTGCTAGACTACCCGCACCATGGCTGATGCGATCTGGAAGGAGTTTGAGCTTTTTTGCCCGGTGTGCAACGTCCACTTTAAGCAATTGGTGGTGCTGCACAAGGTGCCGGAGAACTTCGACATCGCGCCCTATCTCGCCGGGTTTGTGAAGAGCCACGACCACAAGGCTTATCAGGAGGCGCAACGGTTGAAGGCGGAAGCTGGCGGCGGCGGCGAATGAGGCGACAACCACGCGCGCTTCTCCGGCGGGAAAAGCGTGAACATGCGTAGGTGATGCGAGTCACGCCTTAAGAATCGCAGTTGCGGCTAGGATCGTAGGGTGTTTTTCCACAGCATGGGAATGTATAGCCGCACACAGAACGAAAACGGCAGCTACAACTCGCGCTGCCTCGACTGCTTTATGACGATCGCTTCGTGTGTCGAGGCGGAGAAGGAGCTGGACGTGCGCGAGGCGCATCATATGTGCCCGGAAAAGGCTCTGGCGCAGTTGCTGGCGATGGATCGGGCCGCGGCCGCACACGCGGCGCGCAACTGACGGGGGAGCTCTGGTTGTCGCCCGCAATGGCCTCAGGCAGCGCCGGACGAATCGAAATGTGCAAGTTTGTATTGGAGAAAGCTTCCCTCAGGGGTTAAAACCCCTTCCATCCGAGACATCTTTTCGGCACGACTGAAGTCGTGCCCTTTCAAGGCAGGTTCAAGCTGGGCCGCCGTGCAACAGGTTCAATGCTTGCGGGGGAACAGCTTCCCTCAGGGGTTAAAACCCCTTCCTTCTGAGACGCATTTTCGGCACGGCTGAACAGGCTGCGGAAAAACGGCAAACAGCAAACGAATTCTTGAGCGGGGCACCCGCAGGGGCTAAAGCCCGTCCTTCATTTTGCGGCGTTTGCGGCACGAGTAAACTCGTGCCCTGTTACAAAGCTTCTTGCTGAACGAGTTTTTCCGCAGCCTGTGAAGCCGTGCCCTTTCAAGGCAGGTTCAAGCTGGGCCTTTTCAAGGCAGGTTCAAGCTGGGCCGCCATGTAACAGGTTCAATGCTTCCGGGGCATCGGAGCTTATTTGTGCCCGGGGCCGGTTTCGAGGAAGACGAATGAATTGCCGTCGGGATCGCGGACGAAGACCAGCTTGCCGTTGCGGTCGGGCATTGCGCCCGCGTCTTTCAATTGATTGGCGGCCTGGCGCGCGTCGGGCACGGGAAAGAGCAACTGCGGCTGTGCGCCGGGGAGAGCGGGGCGCATTTCGAGACGCACGCCGGGCGCGCCGGGAGTGGTGAGGTGGACGTTTCTATCGCCGTCTTCGGCCTCGAAGCCTAGCTGCGTGTAGAACTGCTCTTCCGCGGCGAGGGCGCTGACCGGCAGATCGAAGCCCAACAGCTCGGTGGAGACGCGGCTGAGGCCGAGGTGCTGGCCGCGATCGAGCATGTGCCGCGAGCCGGGCATGTACTGGGTAAACTCGGTGACGCGGCCCTCGGGATCGTTGATGACGGAGATGAGATTGCCGGCGGCGCCCTTACGCACGGGCGCGGCTTTGAGGCCGATGGAGAGGTAGTACTTGACGAGCGCGTCGAGATCGCCGGCCTCGAAGCAGACATGCATCCAGCCCAGCGGCTGCGCGGGATCGGTTTTGGGGTAGAGCTCGATGAACTGGCGATCATTGATCTTGACGAAGACTTCCGTGGTTTTGCCGGCGCTCGAGAAGGCGAAGGACTCTTTGTAGCCGAGCTTGCCGAGAAAGGCGATTTCGCGATCGAGGTCGCTGACGCGCAGGGCGATGTGGGCGATGCCGACGATGCCGGCATCGGGCGCGGGAGGTTGCGCGGCCGCGGGCCCCAAGAGCGCGCAGGCAAGCAATGGAAGGATAATCCAATACTTTTTCATGCTGGTCTCCTCGGTACGGCGGGTGCGGCGGCATGGGCCGCAATGCGGCGGCCTACAAGTAGTCCTCGCGAAAGGGCATGAAGATGTCGAGGACTTCGGAGGTTTCGAGAGCCGCGGTTTCGTGCTCTACGCCGCCGTCGACGATGATGCTGTCGCCGGCGCGCAGCTTCCAGTTCTTGCCCTTGACCTGAAGACGGACGTAGCCGCGCACGACATAGATCATTTGACGATGGGGATGGCTGTGGCGCGCGCCCTTCCAACCTTGCTCGTAGGTGTTACGCACCATCATCGAATGAGGATTGTAAGCAAGCACCTGGCGCTGCACGCCGGGCTCGGGCTTGGTGATTGCCGTGGCGGCGGTCGCGGCGTAGATGACTCCAGTGTCGCTCATTCGTTCCCCGAGAAGATTTTAGATCATCGATGCGCGTGCACGCCTCAGAGATGGAGGAAGTACACGGGCGCCATGGACGACAACGCAGCCATGAGTTGCAGCAGCAGCACGCCGCATGCGGGCCTGGGCGCGCGCGGCAACCATTTGAAGGCGAAAAATGCCAGCACGGGGATCTGGCCCGCCATCAACAACTGCCATAGGTGCGCCGCTCGGCCCTCATCGGGTTGGCGCGCCGTGCCGAAGAGTGCAATGTGGCCGATGACAACGGCCAGCGCCACGAGCGACATGGCTACGGGAAGATATGCGCTGGGCCGCTTGCAGATGGACGGGAACGAGCGGGGATTCTGTTCCATGATGCCTCCTTGGGTGGGACCTATGAGCTCATCCTCAGGTCAGGGTTCAGGGAAATTGATCGCAAAGAACTCGGCCCCCATGCTTATTCTAAGTCGGGGCGCAGCGGGCGGTTGGCTGAGTTTGCGGGTTGGGGGAGTTAGCGGGGGCTGGGGGAGTTGGCGGGGTTGGCGGGGGCTCTGAGGGCCAGGAGGCCCTCAGTACAGCCGGTCAGGAGACCGGCGCTACATGCTCAGTACCGCCGGTCAGGAGACCGGCGCTACATGCTAAGCCGGAAGGTCCGCTCAAATTGAAAACGCCAGAGACCGAAGCCTCTGGCGTTTCAATCTTGATCACTCGGTAGTACAGCCGGTGTTGCGTCCTCCGGTTCCCCCAGTGGCGGCCTCCGGCTTTCGCTGGCGCCGTTTCCTCTGGTTGTGCCGGCACTCGACCTCCGACTTGCGTCGAAGGCCTGCACTCCAGCACCACCGGTGGCCAACCCTCCGGCTCGGATCGGTTTCGTCTCCTCGGCTCGACCGGCGCGCGCCTCCGACTCGCATCGGCGCTCTGCGCATCCTGCCGACCAGCGGCGATCCATCGACTTGCGCCGACGATCTCTCCTCCGGCTAGGCCGACGACCTACTTCCGATTCACATCGGACGCCGTCCTTTGGCTCGGCTGGCGATCACATCCGGCTTGCGCCACATGCGTCCCTGCTCCCCCGGCTGGTTTCCGCCTCCGGATCGCTCCGGCTGCTTTCACCCTCCGGCTTCACCGGCCGCGAAACCGCCCGGCTTGCGCCTTGCGATCTCATCTCCGGTTGAGCCTCCGATGCACTCCTTGTTTCAACCGAACCTTGCATCGCCGGCAGAGCCGTCGATGAGTATTCCGTATCCACCGGCCTTTGCATCTTCCGGAATCACCCAGTTAAACAACTTCCGGCTTGCGCCGTCTTTTGTAACTTCTGGTGCGTCCAGCGATCCCTCTCAGGCTTGCGCCCAAGGTTTCACCCTCTGTCCGGGCTGACGGCCACTCTCCGGTTCTCACCGGCTGTTCACTCCGTCAACCTTGCTGGCGATCCGCTTCCGGCTTGCGCCGACTGCGTTCTCCTCCAGCTTCCGGCAACCAACTCCGATGCCCTACTGGGTCATCAGTTGAATGAGACATTACGTCGGTTGCGATTGTGGAAGCAAGTGCATAAATCAGATAAATCTGTGGATTTCACCAGGGTTGGTGCAAAGTCGGATCTTTCTCGTGCGGCGGCGGGTTTTGCCGGGGGCAGGATGCGGGTTATCCCACCCTTTCGCCCAGAAAAACTCAAGAAGCGGGTTCGTCGACGCGCGAGGAAAATGTCCTCAGTCGTTCCAGACGGCACTCGATACCAATCCGGAAAATGCGCTACTTTTGCGGCACTTGCGGCGCGCGACTCACACACCGTGTGGGTTCTCCGGTCGTGCCCTGACACTTCGTGCGGCCCAACGCACTTTCGCGATCCCAAAGCTGTGCCCAGACACCTGGTGCTCTTGCCGACGCTTTTGGAGCATGCCGCAGCGATCAGATTCCGTGTCCGTGAAAACCGTGGCTTCCGCTTGGGTCTTCCTGGCCCGGCTCGGCGGCGATGGACATGGAGATATCGACGGCGCGGGCGGAGTGGGTGAGCGCGCCCACGCTGATGAAGTCGACGCCAGCCTCGGCATAGGCGCGGATGTTTTCAAGCACGATGCCGCCCGAGGCTTCGGTGGGAATCCAGCGGCCGGGCTGGCCGGCGGTCGCCTTCTTAATGCGTTCGACGGAGGCCTTCACCTGCTTCGGGGTCATGTTGTCGAGAAGGATGGCCTCGGCGCCGTTGGCGAGGGCTTCGTCGAGATCCTGCGGGGTGCGCACTTCGACCTGCACGCGCTGGGGGGGCCTGCGCCGCTCCAGTGCGCGCTTGAGCGCCGCGGCAATGCCGCCGCCGAGGGCGATGTGATTGTTCTTGATGAGAAGGCCGGAGGCCAGATCGATGCGGTGATTGGTGCCGCCGCCGCAGAGCACCGCGTATTTCTCGAGGGCTCTCATGCCGGGCACGGTTTTGCGCGTGTCGAGCACGCGGGCATGGGTGCCCTCAATGGCGTCGGCGTATTTGCGGGTGAGCGTGGCGATGCCGCTCAGGTGCTGCAGCAGATTGAGAATCACGCGCTCCGAACTGAGCAGGACTTGCGCGTTGTGGCGAACCACGGCCAGCACCTGGCCGGAATGCACGCGCACGCCATCGAAGATTTCGGGATGGCTGACGACCTCGAAGCGGGTATGCGCCTCCGGGCGCGAATCGAGACGCGCGTAAATCTCAAGAAAGCGCGGAATGGCGCCGAGGCCGGCGACGACCAGATCTTCGCGGGCGATGATGGATGCGGCAGCGCGCAGGCCGGGATCGATGGTGAGATGCGTGGTCGCATCGCGCGGGGCCTGGTCCTCATCGAGGGCCTGCTCCAGCAATGCTTCGATACGGTGGCTCTTCCAGTCCATAATTCAGCTTCTAGCTGCTAGCTTCTAGCTCCTAGCTTATTCGTGCGGAGCCCAGGGCTTCATCCTTTTGGCAATGCGGCGATATTTTGGCTCTTCCAGTCCGCACTTATAGGTTACAGGGGCGGGCGGGGCTTTTTTTGCTGAAGAAAGTTATAAATGACTTTCTTGATGCTGTCATCCACCTGGCCGGCAATGGTGTGAAAGAGAGTTCCGTCGCGTCGCCAGATCTCAAGCTGGTATTTCTGATCGGTGCCGGAGAGGCGCTCGAAGATGCTTTGCCAGAGGCCGGCGAGGCCGCGGCGGGGTTTCGGGACGAGCCGGATCTGGCCCAGGTGGGAATACCAGAGGAGAGAGACGATGTTGCGGAAGTCGCGGACGAAGACTCCTTCATCCGCAAGGAGAATGAACTGCGCAAACGATCCCGGCGGCGATGCGGGACCGGAGAGGTCGACGATGGCGAGGGCGCGTTCCGGATCGCGCAGGTGGGTGACGATGATGCGCTCGGCGATGGGCGAAAAATCCGGGGCCACGAAGCAACCGGGTGCGCCGCCGAAGAAGATGGGCGGGGCGGTAGGGATGTCGCCGGGTGCGGTGTGGCCCGGCGCGGTGTAGATGGGCGCGACGTAGCTGGGCGCGGCCGAGCGGCGCGCGGCGAATGCGGGCTCGATTGGCCATTGAGCGGGGGTTTCGTAGTGCTCCATCAGCTCGCGGTAGGCGACCTGAATCTGCTTGAAGCGCTCCTCGGCTTCGAGGCGCATAGCGGGATCGCGCTCGTAGCGGTCGGGGTGCCATTGCTTGGCCGCGGCGCGAAAGGCCTTGCGCAGGGGCGCGCGCGTGCGCGGCGTTTGCTCGAGACCGAGGGTCTGAGCGTGGCGCGCGCAGCTTTTACAGACGCAGGGCATGAGGGACGAGTGGTTAGTGATTAGTGGTTAGTGGTTAGTGGTTGGCAGATGCTCCATTCAGCCATTGTCATCGTGAGAGGAGCGGGCGGGGTTCAGTGCGGCCCGCGCAGTCGAAGGATCCGCGGGTGTGTTTCCTACTCCTTGGGCAGTGCGTTCAATGCGGCGCGGGCCTTTTCGAGCAGGAGGCGGGTTTCGGCTTCCTGCTTTTTCAAGCCCTCGACCACTTGCGGTGGGGCCTTCTTGAGGAAGGCTTCGTTCGAGAGCTGGCGTTCGGCGGAGGCCAGGCCTTTTTCGTATTTGGCGATGTCTTTGGTCAGGCGGTCGCGTTCGGCGGCGGTGTCGATCTTCTTCTCGTAGACTACGGCGACATCAGTTGGTCCGTAGGCACTCCAAGAGAGATTTGAGAACCGTCCTCCAGCATCTCGATCTGCATAAGGAACAAACTCGACGTCTGAAGCTTGCGAGAGCTTCATCACAATGTCGCAATTCTTCTCTGCTGTACCGGAGTTGCAAAACTCGCTTGCCCACATTGTTACTTTGACAGGCACCTTCATGTTTTCTGGAACCTCAAGCTCTTTTCTCCGAGCGCGAATTCCGTAGATAACATTCTTCAGAAGGAACATGTGCTCCAAGGCAGGGGCTAATTCAGGGACAAAACCCGCTTGCGGGTACCGCGTCAATGCAATCGACTTCGCCGGAGGGTTGCTGTTGTAGATTGCGTGCCAGAGTTCTTCAGTGATGAATGGCATGAAGGGCGAGAGCAGGCGCAGGGCGGCTTCGAAGACGCTGACCAGCGTGACCAATGCCGCGCGGGCTCCTTCGAGATCGCTGAGGATTTCACCTTCCGTTCCGTTGACGACCTGTTTCCCTTCGAAGTCCAACCGCATCTTGACGATTTCGAGATACCAGTCGCAGAAGCTGCCCCAGAAAAACTGGTAGATGATGCTGGCGGCTTCGTCGTAGCGATAGTTTTCGAGCGACTCATTCACCTTTGCAGCCGTTGCGTGTAGCTCTGCGACGATCCAGCGGGCTTCTAGCGGGGCATCTTCGGCGACTGTTGGCATTCCTCCCAAAGCTTTGCGATCAACCTTGATGTCCACTTCCGCGGCGCGGTCCACGTTCATGAAGATGAACCGCGCGGCGTTCCAGATCTTGTTGGCGAAGGCGCGGTAGCCTTCGGTGCGGGCCACGTTGAAGGCGATGTCGGTGCCGGGCGAGGCCATCGACGCAAGCGTGAATCGGACGGCATCGGTGCCGTACTGCTTGACGATTTCAATCGGGTCGATGACGTTGCCCTTGGTCTTGGACATCTTTTCGCGATTGGCGTCGCGGACGAGGGCGTGGATGTAGACCTCTTTGAACGGGACAGATTCGGCGAGCGGGCGCGGGCTTCCGTCGGGCATGGGGATATCTTTCGAAAACCAGCAGCCCATCATGATCATGCGCGCGACCCAGAAGAAGAGGATGTCGAAGCCGGTGACGAGGAGGCTCGTCGGGTAAAACGCGTCGAAGTCTGCGCGGTCCTCGATTCCTTCCCCGGTCCCCAAGTGCGAGGGACCGGGGGCACCCAGATTCTTTGATTCCGCAACCCCCGAGAAATTGGGCCAGCCGAAGACGGAGACAGGCAGCAGGCCGGAGGAGAACCATGTGTCGAGGACATCGGTCTCCTGGGTGATTTTTGCCGAGCCGCAGTGGGAGCAGGCAGCGGGGTCGCCGGACGCGCCGGGCTCAGGCACGGTGATCTTGTGGCAGGCGGCGCAGTGCCACGCGGGGATGCGATGGCCCCACCAGAGCTGGCGCGAGATGCACCAGTCGTGGATGTTGGTCATCCATTCGAGATAGATCTTCTCGTAATTCTCGGGCGTGAAGCGGATGGCCTTTTGGTTGTTGGCATCGGGGCGGACGGCGGCGCGGGCCTTTTCCGCCATCGACTCGCCTCCGCCAATCGGCTCTTTGTTGACGGCGATGAACCACTGCGTGGAGAGGCGCGGCTCGACTACGGTCTTGCAGCGGTCGCAGTGGCCCACGTTATTGGTGTAGTCCTTGATGGCGGCTAGTAGCCCCTGCGCTTCGAGGTCGGCGACGATGCGCTTGCGCGCGGCGTACCTGTCGAGGCCCGCGTAAGGCCCGCCGTTCTCGTTGATCTGGGCGCGGTCGTCCATGACGTTGATGGAGGCGAGATGATGGCGCTCGCCGATCGAGAAGTCGTTGGGATCGTGTGCGGGCGTGACTTTGACGGCGCCGGTGCCGAACTCGCGGCTGACCCACTCGTCGAGGACGATGGGGATTTCGCGGTTGAGCAGAGGCAGCAACAGCTTTTTGCCGTGGAGATGCAGGTAGCGCACGTCCTCTGGATGAATCGCAACCGCCGTATCGCCAAGCATGGTCTCGGGACGCGTGGTCGCTACAGTAATGAACTCGTCCGAAGGGCTGCCGCCCGCAGGGCCCAGGACCGGGTACTTGATCTCCCAGAGATGGCCCTTCTGCTCCTGGTGGACAACTTCGAGATCGCTGATGGCGGTTTGGCAGCGCGGGCACCAGTTGACGATGTATGCGCCGCGATAGATGAGGCCCTGATGATAGAGGCGGACGAAGGCCTCGCGCACGGCGACCGAGAGGCTCTCACTCATTGTGAAGTACTCGCGGCTCCAGTCGACGGAGACGCCGAGGCGCTTCATCTGTTCGAGGATGGCGCCGCCGTAGTGCTCTTTCCACTGCCACACGCGGGCGAGAAAAGCATCGCGGCCCATCTGTTGGCGGGTTGTGCCTTCGCTCACCACCTGGCGCTCCACAAGCATCTGTGTAGCGATACCGGCGTGATCCGTACCTGGTACCCAAAGCACGCGGTCTCCGCGCATCCGCCGCCAACGGATGAGGATGTCGCTTTCCGTGTGCTCGAACATGTGGCCCATGTGCAGGTTTCCCGTCACGTTGGGCGGCGGTAGCAGAATCACGAAGGGGGACTTGCCGTCCAGGCTTTGGCTTTGGACGGAAGCGGCGCCGGATTCGGGCGTCGGAACGGCGAAGAGGCTCTCGCGGACCCAGTAATTGGCCCAGTGATCTTCAATGGCGGTGGGGTCGTAGGCTTTGGGTAGATCGTGAGGCATTTGGTCTCAGTGAGTCCCAGAGGATTTTGGGAAAACACCCGTGAATACAGGGGATTTCCATGCGAAGGGACCACGTTTCAGGGTAGCAGATGGAGGGTGTGGCGATTCACGGCGCGATGAGGGGCACAGTGGGGAAATACGTGGCGTAGCGGCGCGTGTCGCGGGTGAGGATGGGGCAACCCAGAACTGTTGCGTGCGCGCCAACGAAAAAATCGGGGAGTACATTCGCCTTGGCTCCGCCTTTGCGGCGATATTGAACGTACGCCTTGCCCGCGAGAAACGCAGCGGCACGAGGAATGTCAAGAACATCGATTTCCATTGCTTCGAGCCTTCCATCGACTTCAGTTTGGCCGGCAAAAGAGACGGAGATCTCCGAGTAGACGATGGGATTGATTGCCAGCTCATGCAATTGAGACTGGATGTGGAGCTGCCCTGTCGACCACGCGCACCAGACTGGGTCTGGAACCCAAATGTCGAAGAGGATGTTGGCGTCAAGCAGGATCATCGGAGTATCCGCGCAGCCACTCCATGTATTCGTCGGTGCTGCAGCCCAGTTTGATTTGCGCAGCGCCGATGGCGCGCTCGAAGCGGTCCGGTTTGCGCGGTCCGGCAGAGCCTTGGATGCGGAGCACTAACTCCCCTTCCTTATTTAGGTCGAAAACGAGCTTGCTGCCGGGCTTGAGGCTCAGGGATTCACGAATGTGCTTGGGAATTGTGACCTGGCCTTTTCTGGTGAGTGTTGTTTCCATCGGCGCCTCCACGGTATTACCGTAATTCTAAGTGTAATACCGACGGGTTTCGGGGGCAATCGGACAAAGAGAACGGGCCGCCCGGAAGCGGCCCATGATTGCATGTAAGTTGTTGATGTTGTTGGTTTAAAACGGGTTTACCTTGGCCAGGCCCTTCTTCTTTTTCTTCTTGCTGGAGGACTCGTCGCTCTGGTCGACCTTGGGCTTCTTCGGCTTGCCGGTGGTGACGGCGGGCGAGGGCTGATTTTGGCCGGACTTGATGTCGTTGACCTGGACGGGAGCCTCGGCGGCCGCTTCGGGCGCGGGCAGGGCATTGTTGGCCGGTACGACGGGCTTGATGACCGCGTTCGGATCGGCTGGCGCGACGCCGGACGGAGCCGGGGCGGAGCTGTTGGGCGCATTCACGATTTCGACGCCGACGCCCGTGCCTCCGGCCGGAGCCTGCATCTGCAACGGAACATTGCTGGGCCGATCGCTGCGCGGCGGTTCATTGGGGCCGGTGGGAGTAACGGCCGTGGCGGGCGCGGCGGGCCTGCCCTGGTTGACGGCCTCGAAGAACATGCTTTTGTTCTGCTTTTCGACGTCCGGCGCCAGCACGCGCTTGGGGTCATCGAGGGAGGGCTCACCGACGTGCACGGCCTCCACCACGGTGGGACCGCGCCTGATGAGGTCGAAGGTCTTATCGCTAAAGTGCAGCGGCTGGCGGCTGCGCTCTTCGGCGTCGTTCTCGGCAATGGCGGCTTCAGTGGGCTCGGGAATGGGGCGGTTCATGGCCACGAGGCGGTCGCGGGCGTCCTCGACGTGCGGCGCCATGGGGTAGCGCGTGATCACCTTGTCGTAGGCTTCGGCTGCCTTGGCCTCATACATGGCGCGCAGGCGCTCGCGAATGGCGCCGGGCAGGCCGGGAGCCATCTGGATGTTGTGCGCCTCGCCGGCGTAGGAGTCGCCGACGCCGAGCAGCACCTGGTCGCTCTTGGAGTAGAGGGGATAGGCATCGGCCACGGTCTCGAGGCGGGCGATAGCGGCCACAAAATCGGCTCGGGTCTCGTAGTAGTTGCCGATCTGGAACTCGCGCTCGGCCAGAACCTCCTGCACGTCGCGCAGTTTCTGCTTGGCGCGGGGGACGAGCGTGGAATCCGGGAACATGTTGATCATCTCCCGGTACTCGCGCTCGGCGTCTTGCGCGTTGGTAAAGTCGCGGTCGGGCTTCTCCATCTGCTGGTAGTAGATGTCGGCCACCTTCATCTTGGCCTCGGCAGCCTCGGGCACATTGGGGAAGAAGGTGATGAAGTCCTCGTATTCGGCTTCGGCCTGGGTGAAGGCCGCGGAGCCGCCTTCCTTGAACCAGGTGTCGCCGACCGAAAGCTTGGCCCTCATGCGGAATTCCGACTCGGGATAGGTGTTGAGCAGGGTCTGCAGGTCGAGGCGGGCCACGTCGTAGCGGCCCTTCCTCAAGGCCACCATGGCTTTGTCGTAGAGTTCCTTGTCGGGCTGCTTGGACTGCACGCCGGCCAGCGGGTTGGCGCTCAGATCGTAGGCCTTCTTGGGCTTCTTCTTTTTGGTGAGGGCATTGGCCGTAGCCCCGCCCAGAAGCAACACCACCAGTGCAACCGCGACAACTTTCAGAGACAACCGGTTCATACCACCTCGTTCGAGGACAGCACCAGCGAGCCGTCCGCTCGATTCCTGCTTCTTGGTCCCCCACCGGCTCTTCTTACCCGCCACGGACAAAACTGGCCGGTTGACCGATGTTGGCGGGAGGCATTCTAGCTACGCTAACTCCGCTAGCGCCGCTTGTTTCCCTAGTGAATTTTACTCTTTCCGTCCGCGGGGTTGCTTGCGGATTGAAGGATTTCTGCCTGGCGAGCCGCGGCCAGCAGGGCGCGCGCATCGCGTTCCGGCTGGCCGGCGCCAAAGACGGCGTTGCCCGCGACGAGCAGCTCCGCGCCTGCTTGGACGATGGCCGCGACCGTATCGTGAGCCACGCCGCCGTCCACTTCAATCTTAAATTGCAGGCCCAGGTCCCGGCGCATGGCGGCCAGGTGGCGGATCTTGTCGAGGGAAAAGGGGATAAACTCCTGGCCACCGAACCCGGGATTGACGCTCATGACGAGGACGTGGTGCACCATGGGCAGGATTTCGAGGATCAGGTCGACCCGCGTGCCCGGGTTCACCACTACGCCCGGCTTCATGCTGTGGTTCAGAATCAGCTGCAGGGTGCGGTGCAGGTGGGGGCAGGCTTCGTAGTGGACGCTGACCCAATCGGCGCCGGCATCGGCAAATTCCGCGATGAAATCGTTGGGATTCTCGATCATCAGGTGGCAATCGAGCGGCAGTTTGGTGGCCTTGCGCAGGCTCTTCACCACCGGCGGCCCAACGGTGATGTTGGGCACAAAATGGCCGTCCATGACATCGACGTGGATGGCCGTGGCGCCGCCGCGCTCGGCCGCGGCAATCGCGTCGGCCAGGTGGGCAAAATCCGCGGAAAGGATGGAGGGCAGCAGTTCGACCATGTCGATGCGGGTGAAACTCCTTGCGGGGACAGTGTATCAGGCGGTGGGGGCTCACCTTTCAGGCAGCTTGGAAGGATGGGCAAGCAGGTGAGCAAACGGAAGCTTGCTCGTCTTCAAGTAGAGCGCAGGCTTCAGCGCCTCAGAGATATCATTGGCATCCTCAGGTTTGGGGATGGGCCTTTCGTTTGCAGCGTTTAAGAATCCGGCGGAGTCCGCACGCAGCGCGCCTTTGACGACCGGTCCCTCCAGCCGGTAGGCCCATCCCCATGCCGTGCGAACTTCAAAGCCCACCCGCTCAAGCTGGCCTGTCTTGTCAAAGCAGTAGCGAGTGTACGTCCAGAAGTCCTCGCCGGGTTCAACCATATACACCGATGAAGCCCCTGCTTTGTCCCACCAGATTTGAGCTGACACCCCGCCGTCCGTGTCGAGTGCCGGGACGTCTTGGATGCTTCGAAACTCGCGCCAGGCTTCCTGATCCCCCGTTTTCGCGTACGTGCGGGCACTCTGTGGCGCCACAGCCTTTACGTCGCAGGGCGGCGCAGCAGACGCAATGGGTACGGCAAAGAACGTCAGTCCGTAGCAGAAGAGGGCGAGTCGCTTTGACTTAATAACTAGCATTGTGCCCCTTCTCTTCCGGTTGAACGGTCGCAAGCGGGCTGCGCTGGAGTGGATTGGACGAGCGTCTTTGCGGCCACGCGGCCGATGCCGCGCAGGATGGCTTTTGCCGGCCAGCGGTCTTCGGCGTCGGGAAAGAAGATTTCGCCGGCGCGACGGGCTTCGGGTCGATAGTACCAGCGCTTGAGCAGCGCCAGATGGCCCTGGCGGATGGTGGCCGAAGGCGGCGCGGAGGGCGCGGCGAGCGCGGCGAGCGCGGCTTCGAGGCGGGATTCGAGGAGGCCGCGAGGGATTTTGGCCGGAGCGATCGGCGCGGCAGGGGCTAAAGCCCCGTCGTTGGGTTGGCTGCTGACGGCACGACTGAAGTCGTGCCCTTTCGCGTCGTGCTCTCCCTGAAGCTTCTTTTCGTGGGTTGGAGATTCTTGTCCTGACACTTCGTGCGCAGATGAGATTGGTTCCGATCCCTGATTTTCTATTCCCTTTTCCCTGATCCCTATTCCCTGTCTTTCCGCTCCCTCGCTCCCTTGCTCCCTTGCCCCCTGGTTTTCTGTTCCCTGTTCCCTGTTCCCTGTTCCCTGCATTACTGGCCCGCGCAGGCGCCCGTTTTCAAAGAGAAAGACCGCGACCTCGTCCGGATTTGCCGAGGCCTGGAGGATCACGGCGCGAAGCTGACTCAAGGGACGAACGAGCTCGGCGGCGAGGGCGCGCACGGCCTCGACGCGCTCGACCTGTGCGTGCAGCGCGGCGGCGGATTCGAAGGCCAGCTCTGCTGAGGCCTGATCGCGCTGGGCGCGGAGGGTGACGAGACGGCTTTCGCCGCGTGTCGCGAGAAAGCTTTCGACGGCGGCGGACTCCTCGGCATAGCGGTCGTCCGTGCAGCCCTTGTAGCAGGGCGCCAGACACATCTTCATCTCAGAGTAGACGCAGCCGGGAAAGCTGGGGTCGGGGTTCAGGTCGAAGGTGCAGCGGCGCAGCAGGAAGAGCTTGAGCATCTCTTCGGAGAATCTTTCGGCCGCGGCGCGCGAAGGGAACGGCCCGTAGGCCCAATCGGCTTCGCGCAGGCTGGGCCGGTGCGTGACGGTGATGCGTGGGTAGGGATCGCTAACGAGAAAGCGCACGAAGGCGGGCGCGCGCAGATGCATGCGTTCGTTTGCCTTGGAGCCGAAAATCTCGTCCAAAAGCGAAAACTGCGTGAGCAGCGACTCGAACTCGGAACCCGTGAGCTGCCACTCGATGCGGCGCACCAGGCCGGCCAGATGCAACCGGCGCGGATGCTTTGCCGAGGGCTGGAGCAGACGCTCGAGGCGGGCGCGCAGATTGGGCGTGCGGCCGATGTAGGGCTCGGCGCGCGCCTCGGCGCCATACAAGGCGAACACCGCCTGCGACTGCGGCAACTGCGCCAGCGCGGCTTTAGGATCGGCCGGATCGAATTCGAGAGCAGACGGCAAAGAGTGGAGACCCCTCGTTTCGTCGATCGCAGGTGCACGTGTTCAGAGTGATTGTACGGCGGCACAGGCGACGGCGGGGACAATCGTTTTGCGGTTCGCGGCGGGTTGAGAAAAACTGGGGAAAGCGTACAATTCTCTTTTCATGAGCAAGATGAAACATCCGCCGCAAGGGCGCCGCGCGGCCGCGAACATTCACGACGTAGCGCGGCGCGCGCGCGTTTCCATCGCCACTGTGTCGCGCGTGGTGAATCGCATTGCCACCGTCGATGCCGCGCTGGCCGAGCGCGTGTGGCAGGCCGTGGACGAGGTGGGTTATGTGCCCAATACGCAGGCGCGGGCGCTGGTGTCGGGCCGCAGCCGCATTCTGGGCCTGATCGTCTCGGAGATTACCAATCCGTTCTTCCCCGAACTGATGCAGGAGTTCGACAACCTGGCTGTCGCTGAGGGCTACGAGGTGATGATCGGATCGACCAACTACGATGCGGCGCGCACGGAGTTGCTCATCCGGCGCATGCTGGAGCGCAAGGTGGACGGCGTGGCGGTGATGACCTTCGGCATCGAGGAAGAGCTGGTGGAGAAGCTGGTGAAGCAGGGGTTTCCCCTGGTGTTTGTGGACGCGGGTCCGGATTTGCCCAACGTGCGCGTGCTCAAGGTGAACTACGGCGAAGGGATTCGCGAGGCGGTGCGGCACCTGGCCGCGCTTGGGCACTGGCGGATTGCGTTTATCTCGGGGCCGCTCGCGATGCGCACCGCGGCCACGCGGCGCGACGCCTTTCAGAGTGCGATGGCCGAGCTGGGACTCGCCGTTCCGGCCGCGGCGGTGGTGGAAGGCAAGCATACGATGGAGAGCGGCAAGGCGGCGATGGAGCGGTTGCTCGCGGCGGCGGAGCTGCCCACTGCGGTCGTCTGCTCCAACGACATGACGGCCATCGGTGTGCTGCATGCGCTGGACGAAACCACGCACAAAGTTCCCAGGGAGATTTCGGTGGTGGGATTCGACGACATTCACCTGGCGCAGTTCATGCTGCCGCCGCTGACGACGGTGCAGATGTCGTGCCGCGAGCTGGCCGCGGCAGCCGTGGAGGCGTTGCGCGCCGGGATCGAACCGGGTCACGCCAAGGCTGCCGAGCGGGAGTGGCCTATTCGCACGCGGCTGGTGGTGCGGCGGTCGACGGACTGCCCGAGAGATAGCGCTCCGGCAGGCAAAGTTGCCGCGCGGCCGGCGTCAGACGCGAAATGACTCCCGAAAAACAAGCTAAGAACGCCACAATAGGCTCGCCCCTTTCGCCCGGGAGCATTGGCATGGACGCCACCGCAAACCTGATTTGCGCCAATCCGGTGAATGAGGTGGTGGGCGTGCGGATTCCTTCGTATGCGAGCGTGGATTTGACGTATCGCTTCGGGGTGAAGGCGGGGCGGTGAGGCGCGCGGCTGCCTGCTTGGCGGGACGTTCTCTCGAAGGTCTTGCTGCAAGAAGCGCCACGCCGTCCCCGGCATCGGCGTATTGATTTTCGGATTATTCGATTTCTGATAATCTAGAAATGAATAAGGAAAGCGGCAACGATATGGAATTCAAGCACAATCCCTTTCGTTTTGGCGGCGATCTTGGCTCGGATGAACTCGTGGACCGGGCCGAGGAAACGGCTCAGGTTGAGGCGACGATCCGCAATGGTGAAAAGCTGTTCCTCATCGGGCCCCGCCGCTTCGGCAAAACCTCGATCCTTCGCGCGGCCGACGAGAAACTAACCCGCTCGGGGGCCATCGTGCTGCGTCTCAATGCAGAGGCTTTTCCAACAGTGGAAATGCTGGTGGAGAAGATTGTTACGGCTGCGGCGGTGCGCCTGAAAGACAGAGTGGAGGCCAGAATCGAGAAGATCGGAAAATTCTTTTCCCGCCTTAAGCCGGAATTCAAATACGGCGGCGCCGGGCAGGAGTTATCCGTCAGCATCGGGATCGATTCGTCAGCCCTTGAGAATCGCCCCGTAAAGCCGCTTGCGGACGCGTTGGACGGCCTGGAAAAGCTGGCCAGAACCCAACCCGGTTCAAGGCCGGTCGGGCTCATCCTTGACGAATTCCAGACCGTAGTCACCCGCGGCGGCGACAATGCCGAAGCCCAGATCCGCGCCGCAATTCAGGAGCACCACCGTGTCGGCTACGTCTTTGCCGGTTCTCAAACCAGACTCATGACCGAGATGACGATGAACCACGATCGGCCGTTCTATCGCCTTGGATCCAACCGCTTCATCGGCCCATTGCCGAAGGCTGAGTTTTCCGCGCATCTTCTTAAGCAATTCCGGCGCAGCGGGTTCGTGGTTGCGAACGATGCGCCAATCGAGAATATCCTTTCTCTGGCAGAAGAAGTTCCTTACAACGTCCAGATGCTGGCGCACAATTGTTGGGAGGAGTTGCGCGCGCGGGGCCGATCGCAACCGGCCAAGCTGACCGGCGCTTTAGTTGTGCACGTCTTGCGGCAAACCGTGAAGGGCCTCGACCCTCTATTCACGCAAACCTGGACCAGGCTTACCTCCGTGCAGCAAAGGGCGCTTATTTCAGTGATTCGCCGGCAAGGGTCGGGAATTACTTCCACAGAGGCGGCAAGGTCAATCGGCTTGCCGGTGCCATCTGTGCAGTCTGCGCTGCGCAGCCTTCACGAACAGAGCATTCTGCGGGACGACTCGTTCGCTGGAAGCGTCCGTACCCGCTTCGACGATCCGTTTTTTGCGGAATGGATCCGAGTTACGGTGATGTGAGAGACGGCTCGGAGTGGTCAGGCCTAACGGCCGTGCCGGTGCGGATGGTCGTGTGCGTGCGAGTGCGGGGTTGCGTGCGAGTGTTCGTGCTCGGCGGCGAGGGAGGGGACGGTCATTACCAGGCGGCCGTGCTGGACGCCTTTGAGGCCGATGAGAAGGTCGGCGAAGTGCTGGACGCGGGCGGCCTTGCCGTGAACGATCAGGACTTCAAGACAGGAGTCGTGATCGAGATGCGCATGACTCGTAGACACGACGAGGTCGTGGTGCTCGTGCTGCACCTCGGTGAGCTTCTCGGTGATTCCGGAGGCGTGGTGGTTGTAAATGAGCGTGACGGTGCCGACGACGGTCGCGCCGGGCGCGGCGGTCTGCTCGCGGACCAGCCGGGCGCGGATCAGGTCGCGAAAGGCTTCGGAGCGGTTGGTGTATCCGCTCTTCTCAATGGAATGGTCGAACCGCTTGAGGAGATCGGAGTCGAGGGCAATGCCGATTCTGCTTAATTCACCCATGTGCGCACCTGTCTGAGACGAGCGGAGCTAGCGGAGTTGGCGGTGTTAGCGGAGCTAGTCCGGAGTTTTCCTGGCGTCAGCGATACACCCCATCGTAAATTGCAACGATGGAGTGGCGCCACGGGATGCGGAGTTGCGGGCGGCTCGATTGGAGGGGGATGGTTCAATCGCTCGGAAATCGGGTGCAACGACCCGGGCCTGAAGGCCCTCGAAATTCGCTCGGTTTCAGGGGGCTGAAGCCCCCTGCTCCCTCCAGAAAGGCGGACGCAATCGCTCGTTGATGCAACGACCCTGCGACTGGGCGGAACGGTGCTTTTTCGCGCAACCCTTCCCCTGTTAACATCGAAGGTGCACTCGCTATCCCGACGGGACGGCGGAATCCACACAACGGAAAGAGGTTTACGGTGGCAGACACCAAGAAGATCGCCGATAAGGCGGAACGCAAAAAAGTCAAGCGGACGGCGCGCAAAAAGGCCGCGCCCAAGGCCAAGCGCACTACCCCGCGCGGCGCGCTGAAGAAGAAAGTGAAGAAGATGGTCCGCGGCCAGAGCAAACGGTAGGAAGCGAGTGGTCAGTGGCCAGTGGCCAGTGATCAGTTCGATCCTGCTGCTGCACGCTTCTTTGCTTGAGCATCAGGCTTTGCAGACTGTTGGTTGCATTGCCCGCTGACCACTGATCACTGACCACTGACAACTGTTTCCGGAGGCCCAGCACTGCCCAGTCAACTGCTCGCCCGCAAATCGATCGACAAGCTCATCCGGGACTCGGAAGAACCGGCGCACGCCCTGAGGAAAACCCTGGGGCCGTGGTCGCTTACCGCGCTCGGCATCGGCGCCGTCATCGGCTCGGGCATCTTCACCGTCATCGGCACGGCCATCTCCGGCGAGCAGTTTGACACCTCCAGCATGGTGAACACGCCGCTGGCGAGCTACATCATCACGCATACCGCGCTTGCCGGCCGTCCCGGCGCAGGTCCGGCCATTGCGATTTCGATGATCCTGGTGGCCTTTGTGTGCGCGCTCACGGGGCTCTGCTACGCCGAGCTCGCTTCGATGATTCCGATTGCCGGCTCGGCTTACACTTACACCTACGCCACGTTGGGCGAGCTTATTGCCTGGATCATCGGCTGGGATTTGATTCTGGAATACGCCGGCTCCAACATGAGCGTCAGCGTCGGCTTTGCGGCGCACGTCGTCGATCTGCTCGACTGGTTCGGCCTGCATCCCAGCGCGCGATGGATTTCGCCCGCCTATCTTCCCAGCGGCCTGCAGGATCTGGCCGGCAACACCCTCTACAAATCCGGCTGGCACTTCGGCTTTAACATTCCCGCCTTCCTCATTGTCATGTTCATCACGGTGATCCTCGTGCGCGGCATTCGCGAGTCGGCTTCGACCAACAACATGATGGTGGGATTCAAGCTGATCGCCATCCTCATCTTCATCTTCGCCGTCATCGGCTTCATTCATCCCGCCAACTGGCATCCCTTCATGCCCAACGGCTGGTCGGGCGTGCTAACGGGCGGGTCGATCATTTTTTTCACCTACATCGGCTTCGATTCCGTCTCCACCGCGGCCGAAGAGTGCCGCAACCCGCAGCGCGATCTGCCCATCGGCATCATCGCCACGCTTGTGGTCTGCACCGTGCTCTACGTTGCCGTCGCCGTTTGTTTAACGGGATTAGTTCCGTGGCGATCCATGGTCGGCGACGCCGCGCCTGTGGTCAACGCGCTCAAGAAACTCTCTCTGCTGCCCGGCGGCCATTCTCTCTACTGGATTCGCCTCATCGTCCTGCTGGGCGCGCTGATGGGCATGATCTCGTCGATCCTCGTTTACCAGATCGGCCAATCGCGCGTCTGGTTTTCCATGTCCCGCGACGGCCTGTTGCCCAAGGTCTTTTCGAATGTCCATCCCCTTTTCCGCACGCCGGCCTTTTCCACGTGCGTCGCGGGCATCCTGGTTGCCATTCCTTCGGGCCTCTTCGACATCGGCACTCTCGCCGACCTCTCGAACATCGGCACCCTCTTCGCATTCGTGCTCGTCTCCATCGGCGTCATCGTGCTGCGCTATCGTGAGCCGGAGCGCCGTCGCGGTTTCGTGGTTCCCGGCGGTCCCGTCATTCCCGCACTGAGCGTCGTCTTCTGTTTTCTGCTGATGGCCGGACTGCCCATCATTACCTGGTACCGCTTCATCATCTGGCTCGTTATCGGCTTGTTTATATACTTCCTCTATAGCCGTCACCGCTCCGAATTTGCCCGGCCCCGGTAGACGCGCCGACGGAGTTTCCGTGAAGAATTGGCAAAAATCCCTCATCGTCACGCTGATCACGCTGGCCATCGGCGGCATCTATCTGCTCGTCGTCTTCGAGCATCGCCGCAATCCCGGAGTTGCCAACCAAACGAGCTCCGAGCAGAAGCTCACGCCCGACGACGTCGCCGAAGTCCGCGCGATGTTTCCGACTTCCTTCGACGACGTTCTGAAATTGCAGAACACGACCGTGTGGATGAAGAACGGGTACACGATGCCCTACTTTCCCTATGATGGCGGCCGCATCGTCTTCGCGAAATCCCTGGGCGTCATTCCATCGGCGCAGCGGCTCGACATCAAAAAAGCGATCAAGGCCGCCGCGCCCGCACAGGTCGACGACGGAATCTCGCACGGCACGCGCCAGGTCTTTGCGGTTTTCACGATGCCGGGCAGCGCAAGCCTCTACGCCACCGCCATCGGCGTCATCGACGGCCCGCAGGAAGCCTACTTCAGCGACATCCTCTTTTTTTACGACGATCCCCACACCATCTACGACAACTGGCCGAAGGGTGTCTGGGCCGCCATTGACGCGCACCAGGTGATTCCCGGCATGAGCGAGCTTGAGACGCGCATGGCGATCGGCCAGAAGACGCAATCGGAGGGCTCCTCGGAGGGCAACCGCACCGTGACCTACGATCAGGCCGGCAAGCAATGGATGGTCACGTTCGTCAACAACCACGCCACAACCATCAAGAGTCCATAGCCAGGGCAATCGCATTTGGATTATTGAAATGTTTTGAAAGGGCACGGCTTCAGCCGGGCCACAAACAGCCAGAAATCTCTCGGGCTTTAGCCCCGGAGGGATGGTTTGAAAAGATTCAATACATCCCTCGGCGGCTAAAGCCGGCAAAATTTGCCTCGCAATCGGCACGGCTAAAGCCGTGCCCTTTCAAAACAACGAACCTTTCCAGAGAATTTAAGGTTCGCGCCCTCCATCCCACAGGCAAATTCCAAGTGCGATTGCCCTGAGTCCGTAGCTGTCCCCAATTCCCCCAACCCCGCTGACGCCGCTAAACTATTTCTGTGACCTCGATCCAGTCCTTCATCCGCCGGCTGCCCAAGGCTGAGCTGCATCTGCACCTCGAAGGCACCATTGAGCCCGCCACGCTGGTCGAGCTCAGCGCCCGCAACGACAAATTCCCCTTGACGCTCCACGAGGCCGAGCGGCTTTACCGGTTCTCCGACTTCAGCGAATTCATCGAGTCCTTCAAGGCCGTCACGCGACGGCTGAAAGAGCCGGAAGATTACGAATTGATCGCGTGGCGCATGATGCAGCAGTTGCACGCCCAGGGCATCGTCCACGCCGAGGTCTTCATCTCCGTCGGGGTCATCTACATGTGGCGGAACTTCGATCCGCGCGCCTTCGAACCCATCTTCGCCGCCCTGGAACGCGCCCGCGAGCGCGCCGCCCGGGAGCTGAACCTCTCGCTCTACTGGATCTTCGACGCGGTTCGGCACTTCACCGTCGAAGAGGCCGAGCGGGTCTTCAGAAAAGCCGCCGAACTGCGGCCGTACTACCCCTCCATCGTCGGCATCGGCCTGGGCGGCGACGAGCGCCACACCGGCTCCGAACCCTTCCGCACTCTCTATGCCCAGGCCCGCGACGCCGGCCTGCGGCTGACCAATCACGCCGGCGAAACCACCGGTCCCGAGGCTATCTGGGAGGCGCTCGCCATCGGCTCCGAACGCCTGGGCCACGCGGTTACCGCCATCCGGGACGACAAACTGCTCGAGGAGCTGAAAGCGCGGGGCACAGGGCTGGAACTGAACCCCACCTCCAACGTCCGCACCGGCGTCTGCCCCTCCTTCGCCGCTCACCCGCTGCGCCGGTACTTCGACCGGGGCCTGCTGGTTACGCTCAACTCCGACGATCCCGCTCTCTTCGGCTCCGATCTCGCCAACGAGTTCCTCCTCGCGCATACTGAGCAAGGGTTTACGCGGGAGGAGTTGCGCCGCCTGGCCGCCAATTCCATCCGCGCCAGTTTTCTTCCCGAGGCCGAAAAAGCCTCATGGCTAACCCGAATCGACACCATTAAGTAAATACCGCCCGCGTTTTCCGCACCCACTTCGCCAGCCAGCCAGATGCATTTTGCGCTATCATGTATGCGTAGGAGGCAGTTCGCGATGTGCACGCAAGTTGACGCCCTCAAGCTCGTAGATGAAACTCCCGCGCAGGAAAAGCCGGGATTCACTGCCTTGCGCGTGATCACCTGGTTCTCCGTCGGCATGGCAGTTGCCGCGCTGGGCATTTTCGTGGGCGCAGAGATGCGCAGCCGCTACCGCTTCAAGAAGCGCACTCCGTACGATTTCTATTCGAACGCCGGCGAGCAGGAAGCCAGCGAATTCGGTGTCGGCGTCTAATACGCTGCCCCTAAGCTTGGTTTTATGCGATGCCGCCTTCGGGCGGCATCGTCGCGTTAGGAGGCCGGCGGGAAAGCGATGCAGCGGCGGAATCGCGAGAAGAGATGGAGAATCGCCGACAAGATCACGCCGATTCGAAGCGAAGCTCGCGGCGGAAGATAGAAAGAGACAGCGGTGCTGGCCCGCATCTCTCACAAATGCGCGATTACCCAGGATTCGAGGTCTGGCGGGGCGACTGAGGGCCGGGAGGCCCTCAGTACAGCCGGTCAGGAGACCGGCGGTACAAATTATTCGCCGAGGCCGGAGATGGCGGTGGGGAAGTTTCACACAGCCCGCTTGCGAAGCGCGGCTTCGTCGTTCGTGATCGGGATAGGGGGAGGCCTGACGGCCTCTCCCCTCCCACACCACCGGACATGCGGGTCCGCATCCGGCGGTTCGAGAAGTTGAGGTTAACCCTGTGCTCCTTGTGTGAGGGCGCG
>Ga0224557_1001379_pt1 | contig 23680 bp, 21 predicted proteins | sample 714S31014metaG_FD_180677 | JGI IMG/M metagenome (GOLD analysis project Ga0224557, IMG submission 180677) | Peat soil microbial communities from Stordalen Mire, Sweden - 717 S3 10-14 | ecosystem: Environmental > Terrestrial > Soil > Wetlands > Peat | place: Sweden: Norrbotten County, Stordalen... | reverse complement strand
GTCGCGTGATGCTGCTGCGCGCCCAGGGAAAGCTCGCCTTCGCGACGATGCGCGACTCCACCGGCGAGATCCAGCTCTTCGCCCTCGCGGCGCTGTGCGAGGGCTTCGACGAGTTCTCGAAGCTCCACCTCGGCGACTGGGTGGGGGTCACCGGCGAGGTCGTGCGCACGAAGCGCGGCGAGCTTTCGGTGAAGGTGACGTCGTGGGTCCGGCTCGCCGAGGCCCTGCACAACTTCGGCGACAAGTGGGCGGGCATCAACGACTACGACCTCAGGTACCGCCACCGTGAGGCCGACCTCTGGGCCAATCCGACTTCGCGCCGGTCGCTCACCCGTCGCAGTGAGATGCTTCGCAGCGTCCGCGAGCGCTGCTGGGCGGCGAACTTCATGGAAGTCGAAACGCCGATACTCAACGCCATCGCGACGGGGGCGGCGGCGCGTCCCTTCAAGACGTACCACCACGCCCTGGACAGCGAGCTTTTCCTGCGCATCGCGCCGGAACTCTGGCTGAAGCGCCTCGTGGTCGGTGGCTACGAGCGCGTCTTCGAGCTCGGGCGCGTCTTTCGCAACGAAGGACTGAGTCCGCGCCACAATCCCGAGTTCACCATGCTCGAGCTCTACGCCGCGTACTGGGACTACCGCGACATGATGTCGTTCGTCGAAGAGCTCGTATCGGGCGTCGCTCAGGACGTGCTCGGCACCACCGAGACCGAGTACCAGGGTCGGCCCTTCTCGTTCGCGGCGCCGTGGCCTCGCCGCACGATGGCCTCGCTCGCCAGCGAGGCGGTCGGCGAAGACGTGTCCGTGCACACCCCGCGCGAGCACCTCGCGAAGTTGCTCGCCGAGCGTGACGTGGCGGTGCACGCGTCGTGGGGCGCGGGGCGGTGCCTCGCCGAACTCTTTGAGGCGACCTGCGAGGAGAATCTCTGGGAGCCAATATTCGTCACCGAGTATCCCGTCGAAGTGTCGCCGCTCGCCAGGCGTCACCAGACGGACCCGGAACTCACCGAGCGATTCGAGTCCTACGCGGCGGGCCGCGAGCTCTCCAACGGCTTCAGCGAACTGAACGACCCCGTTGACCAGCGCGCCCGGTTCGAGGAGCAGGCTCGCCTCGCCGCGGCCGGTGACGACGAAGCAATGCAGATCGACGAGGACTACATCAAGGCGCTCGAGTGGGGACTACCGCCGACCGCCGGACTCGGCATTGGCATGGACCGGCTCGCGATGCTCATCGCCGACGAGCCGAGCATTCGAGAGGTCATCGCCTTTCCGACCCTGAAGCCGCTTCGCGACTAGTGCGAGGGAAGGTCCTCGAGTAGCGACTCGATGAGCGAACCGAAGCCATTGCGCAACGCCTCGCTCGGCAACGTTGCAAGGGTTTCGAGGGCCTGGCCGAGAAACGACTGGGCCGCGAGGATCGTCCGATCGATTCCGTCGGTCGCGACGACGAGCTTTCGGGCGCGCTCGCGATCGGCGTCGTTGAGCGCCGTGCCAAGGATGCTTCGAAGTTCGTCCCCGACGATGGGGTCGCGCAGGGCGAAAAGGGTGGGCAGGTTGTAAATGCCCTCCGCGAGGTCCTGACCCGCGGGCTTTCCCAGCTCGTTGTCGACCGCGGTCACGTCCAAGATGTCGTCACGCAGTTGGTAGATCATGCCAAAGCAACGGCCGAACTCGGTGAGGGCGTCGGTCTCCTCGGCGCTGAGGCCGGCGGTGATCGCGCCCGCGCGACAACTGGTCGCCATCAGCGACGCGGTCTTGCCCTGGATGGCCTCGTAGTAGTCGGCTTCGGTGCGTTCGACCGAGAACGCGGTTCGAACCTCCGAGACCTGACCGCGGGTGAGCCAGGCGAGGGTGCGCGCGAGCAGTCCGGCCATCTCGACGCCCAGGTCCGCGGCGATCGCGGCCGAGCGTGCCATCAGGTAGTCGCCCGCGACGATCGCGATGAGGTTGCCGTAGCGAGCGTTGACGCTGTCGACGTTGCGGCGTACCTCGGCTTCGTCCATGACGTCGTCGTGGTACAGCGACGCCAGGTGCAGCAGCTCGAGAGCGACGCCGCCCAGGAGGTCCTCCCTGGTCGCTTCCCGGGCGCCGCTGGTCGCGGAGGCGATCGCGAGCATCGGGCGCAGGCGCTTGCCGCCGGCGTAGATAAGGTGGGTTGTCACCCCGTCGAGGTACTCGTCGCCAAAAATGACCGATTCGGCCAATAAGGTCTCTAGGCGCCGGAGATCGGCCTCAACCGAAGCAAGCTGAAGTCGCTTAAGGGGGTTCACACCCTCCACCTTAGATGAGCATTCTGGGTGGTCCGAAGGGGAGGAACGGAATGTCGCTTCGCACCGGTACACTTGTAATTGTTGACGCGTAAAGGATGAACTTTGTTCGAACGATTTACAGACCGTGCCCGCCGAGTACTTGTGCTAGCGCAGGAAGAAGCACGCGACCTCAACCACGCCTTCATCGGCACCGAGCACATTCTGCTGGGTCTGATTCGAGAAGGTGAAGGGGTCGCCGCCAAGGCTCTCGATGCCCTAGGCGTCACTTTTGACGTCGTCCGTGAAAAAGTCGAAGAGGCCATAGGGGCCAACACCAATCCTTCACCGGGCTCGCCACCCTTCACGCCACGCGCGAAGAAGGTTCTCGAACTCTCGCTTCGCGAGGCCCTGCAGCTCGGTCACTCGTACATCGGCACCGAACACATGCTGCTTGGACTGGTGCGAGAGGGCGACGGCGTCGCCGCCCAGGTGCTCAGCGACCTCGGAGCCGACATGGCTCGGGTGCGTACGCAGGTTATACAAATGATGTCGGGCCAGGCCGGCAAAGAGTCCGGTCCTACGGGAGCGGGCGGCGGACAGAAGAGTGACCCCGAGGCCTCGGGTGGCTCGGCGGTACTCGATCAATTCGGGCGCAACCTCACCCAGCTGGCTCGCGAGGGCAAGTTGGACCCGCTGGTGGGTCGCGACAAGGAAGTCGAGCGCGTGATGCAGGTCCTGTCACGTCGCACCAAGAACAACCCGGTCCTTATCGGTGAACCCGGCGTGGGCAAGACCGCCATTGTTGAAGGTCTCGCCCAGAAGATCGTCGCCAACCAGGTTCCCGTCACGCTGGCGGACAAGCAGCTCTATACCCTCGACCTCGGCGCGCTCGTGGCCGGTAGCCGTTACCGCGGTGACTTCGAAGAGCGCCTGAAGAAGGTGCTGAAGGAGATTCGCACCCGTGGCGACATCATCCTCTTCATTGACGAGATTCACACGCTGGTTGGCGCGGGTGCCGCCGAAGGCGCGATTGACGCCGCTTCGATACTGAAGCCCATGCTCGCTCGCGGTGAGTTGCAGACCGTGGGGGCTACCACGATCGACGAGTACCGCAAGCACATCGAAAAGGACGCCGCACTCGAGCGCCGCTTCCAGCCCGTCAAGGTGGAACAGCCCTCGGTGGCGATGACCATAGAAATCTTGAAGGGTCTTCGCGAGGTCTACGAGGAGTTCCACGCCGTCAAGATCACCGACCAGGCGCTTATCGCCGCCGCGAATCTGGCCGACCGCTACATTGCCGACCGTTTCTTGCCCGACAAGGCAATCGACCTCATCGACGAGGCCGGTAGTCGACTGCGCATCCGTCGTATGGCGGCACCGCCGGCGGCGAAGAGGTTCGACGAGGACATTGCGCGCGTTCGCGCCGACAAAGAGTCAGCCATGGAGAGCGGCGCCCTCGAACAGGCGAAGGCCCTCGAAGAGCAGGAGCGCGAGCTCATTGCGAAGAAGGACAACTTGGACGCGAGCGTGAAGGCCTCCGGGGGCGAGACGTTCGATCTCGTCGACGAGGACACCATCGCCGAGGTGTTGGCGGTCTGGACCGGAATTCCGGTGTACCGCTTGACCGAGGAAGAGACGTCGAAGTTGCTGCGCATGGAAGACGAACTCCACAAGCGCATCATTGGCCAGGACGAAGCCATCATCGCGCTGAGCCGAGCCATTCGCCGTACCCGTGCCGGCCTGAAGGACCCCAAGCGTCCGGGTGGATCGTTCATCTTCCTCGGGCCCACCGGTGTTGGCAAGACCGAACTCGCCAAGACCTTGGCGCAGTTCCTCTTCGACGACGAAGACGCGCTGATCCAGCTCGACATGAGCGAGTACATGGAGAAGCACTCGGTGAGCCGACTCGTGGGCTCCCCTCCGGGCTACGTCGGGTACGACGAGGGTGGTCAGTTGACCGAAGCCGTGCGTCGCAAGCCCTTCTCGGTCGTCTTGTTCGACGAGGTTGAAAAGGCTCACCCCGACGTCTTCAACACGCTGCTTCAGATTCTCGAGGACGGGCGCCTGACGGACTCGCAGGGTCGCGCGGTTGACTTCAAGAACACGATCCTCATCATGACCTCGAACCTCGGCACCGCGGACCTTCGAAAGGCCGCCATTGGCTTCACGAAGTCGTCGGACGTCGCGTCGCACGAGCGGATGAAGGAGAAGGTGCACCAGGCCCTCAAGGCCCACTTCCGTCCCGAGTTCTTGAACCGTATCGACGACACCATTGTCTTCCACGAACTGACCAGGGCCGAGGTCGTCTTGATCGCCGACCTGTTCATCACCCGTCTGCGTGACCAGTTGGCCGTGCAGGGTCTGGGGCTGGAGCTTTCGGCCGCCGCCCAGGAGTTCTTGGCGGTGAAGGGCTACGACCCCGAACTGGGTGCACGACCTCTGCGTCGCGCCATTCAGACCTACGTCGAGGACGTGCTCAGCGAGAAGATTCTGTTCAAGGAGTTCCACTCCGGCCAGACGATCGTCATCGACACCGAGGGTGAACCCGACGAGGTCCACCTGACATTCGAAGGGGTCGAGGGCTTGCCGCCGTCGGTTGACTTCGAAGACCTTTCCACCAACGACTAGACGTCACAGCACACTTCTAGTGTCGTCAGGGTGAAGACGCGCTCCATTCATGTCTGTCGCGAATGCGGCACGAACTCGCCCCGGTGGGTCGGACGCTGTCCGGGCTGTGGCGAGTGGAACACCCTTGACGAGGAGCGTACGAACGCCCGGGTTTCATCGGCTCCGGCGGTAGTGACGAGGTCGCTGCACGAAGTCGGTGAAGGACCCGAGAAGATGACGTCGACGGGCGTCGGCGAGTTCGATCGCGTGCTCGGGGGCGGCTTCATCGCGGGTTCGACGACGCTGCTGTTCGGCGAACCCGGAGTCGGAAAGTCCACCCTCGCGCTCATGGCCCTTCGCCAGCTGGCTCTCGCGGGCGCGCCGGTCCTCCTGATCGCCGCCGAGGAGTCTGCGTCCCAGGTCGCTCAGCGGGCCCGTCGCCTGGGTGACGTGCCGTGCGGCTTGGAGGTGGGCGCGACGACGAGTGTCGACGCCGCCGAAGAGTTGCTTCGCGCCCGACGGCCGACGCTGTGCGTCATCGACTCGATCTCGGCGATGAGCGATGATTCGCTTTCGAGCGTGGCCGGCTCCGTGTCCCAGGTACGTCACGCCGCCGAGCGTCTCTGCTCGGCCGCGAAATCAACCGGCACGTCATTGATGCTCGTTGGTCACGTGACCAAGGACGGTGAGCTCGCAGGGCCGCGCACGCTCGAGCATCTCGTTGACACGGTCATCCGCATTGAGGGCGATCGCTACGGGACGCTTCGCTTCATCCGGGCGCTGAAGCACCGCTTCGGTCCCACGGGCGAGGTTGGACTGCTCGAGATGGTCAACGAGGGCCTTCGCGAGCTCCCCGACGTCGCCTTCGCCCTTCGCGGCCCCCAGCTCGATGTCCCCGGCGTGGTCTTTGCCGTCACCAACGACGGTTCCAGGTCCCTGCTGGTTGAAGTGCAGGCCCTCGTGGCTTCGAGCTCGGGATCGCCACGACGCGTCGCTCACCAGGTTTCGTCCCAGCGGCTCGCACTTCTGCTGGCCGTTCTAGAGGCGCGATGCAACATTGACACCAGCGCCGCCGACGTTTTCGCCGCGACCGCCGGGGGGCTACCCGCGAACGAGCCGGGCGTCGACGTTGCCCTGGCGCTGGCGGTGGCGTCAGCGGCGTTGAACTTCGCGGTTCCGAGGAGCCTGGCGGCGATGGGCGAAGTGGGCCTCGCCGGCGAGCTTCGAGGCGTCGCCGGACTCACTCGTCGGGTTCGAGAGGCCCAACGTCTTGGCGCCACGGCGGTGATTGTTCCCGCGCAGGGTGAGCTCGAAGAGGTACCCGGCGTGCGCGTGTTCCGGTGCCATTCCTTGGCTGAAGCCATAGAAGTGGCGCGGCGCGACACGTTGTGAACAAAGTGCGGTAGAATTACTAATCCCCCTAACGCCCCATTTGGGCGGAGTTTCTTTGAGGAGAACCTGATTTATGACCTCTCGTAAGTACAAAAAGGGAGATCGTCTCGTCTACCCCCATCATGGTGCCTGCACCGTGGAGAAGATCGAGAAGATGACCGCCTTCGATGTGAAGCAGGACTACCTCAAGTTGAAGGTGGCCTACACGGACCTCGTCCTGATGGTTCCAGTCGCCAACGCCGAGTCGGTGGGTCTTCGTGACGTCATCAATGACGAAGAGGTCGAGGAAGTCTTCGCCGTGCTGCGAAAGAAGGAAGCGCGCATGCCCACCAACTGGTCGCGCCGCTTCAAGAACCACTCCGAGAAGCTCCGTTCGGGCGACATCTACCAAGTCGCCGAAGTGGTCCGCAACCTTTCGATCCGCGACAAGGACAAGGGTCTCTCCGCGGGCGAGAAGCGCATGCTGACGCGCGCTCGCCAAATTCTCGTGTCCGAGTTGACCTTCGCGCTGAACGTCGACACTGAAGCGGCTGAAGAAAAGCTCGCCTCGGTTCTTCCGTAGTCATGTCCGTGGCCGCCATTGTCGTGGCCGGCGGCCAGGGAGTTCGTTTCGGCGGACCGAAGCAGTTCGCCCACATCGAGGACGAATCGGTCGCCACGCGCAGCGTTCGAGTCGCTAGGTCGGTCGCGTCGCGCGTCATCCTCGTGGTTCCAGAGGGTTACCTCGGCAACGGCGAAGGCGCCGATGCCGTCGTAACCGGTGGTGCCAATCGCGCCGCGTCAGTCCGCGCCGGACTGGTTGAATGTGCCGACGCCGACATTGTGGTCGTGCACGATGCGGCCCGTCCCCTCGCAACGGCCGCGCTCTTTCACGCCGTTGTCGACGCCGTTGTCGATGGCACCGACGGCGCTATCCCCGGGCTCGCCATCACCGACACGGTAAAACGCGTCGAACGAAGCGCCGCGGAGGCCGTGGTGTTGGAGACGGTGCCGCGCGGCGATCTGGTGACCGTGCAAACTCCTCAGGCATTTCGCCGCGACGTCCTGGTGCGCTCGCATGCGACGTCGCATGACGCCACCGATGACGCCGCACTCGTTGAGGCGCTCGGCGGACGAGTAGTGGTTGTCGCCGGTGAGATCGACAATATTAAGATCACCCGACTTGACGATCTCGAGAGGGTCGCATCGTTCGTGAGGAGTGGTCAGTGAGAATCGGTCATGGCATTGACGTCCATCGGACCAGCCACGAAGTAACCCGTGAACTCTGGCTGGGTCTGGTATTGATCCCCGACGGCCGTGGCCTCGTTGGTCACTCTGATGCGGACGTGGCGACCCACGCGCTCTGCGATGCGCTGTTGGGCGCAGCGAATCTCGGTGATATTGGCCGCCACTTTCCCGATACTGATCCTGAGTTCGCCGATGCTCCCTCAAGGAAACTCCTTGAGGCCACGCTCGATCTCGTCAAGTCCGCCGGTTACGTCGCGATTTCTGCGGATATCACGATCATCGCCGAGCGACCCAAACTGGCTGACTTCATGCCAGCCATGTCCAATGAGCTTTCGTCTGTTGTCGGCACGGTCGTGTCGGTGAAGGCCACGACCGCCGAGGGACTTGGGTCATTGGGACGCGTCGAAGGCATCGCCGCAACCGCCGTTGTACTGCTAGAGGAGAAATCATGAGCCCGCGTCCCGCACCTCGTCGAGGAGTACCTAAGGGACGTCCGCCGCGTCAAGGGGGTCGCCCCATGATCGGCGGCCAGGTCGGCGGACCCCGTCGCGCCCCTAGTCGTGAGAAGGAAGGGCTCGGCGGCGAGCAAGTTGAGGGACGCCACGCAGTTCTGGAGCTTCTGAAGGCTCGTCGTCGCTCGATTCAAAAGATTTACGTCGCCGAGGCGCAAGACCCCTCGGACATCCTGGACGCGATTGAACTTGAGGCACAGCGCCAGCGCGTTCCCGTCCAAGTCATCTCGATGGCCCGTCTGGACCGCGAGGCCCGCACGGAAGGGCACCAAGGCGTTATGGCTATTGCGGCCCGCCTTGAAACTGTGAGTCTTGAATCGTTGCTTCAGAAGAAGCACCCTTTCCTACTCGTGTGCGACGGGGTCACGGATCCCCGCAACCTCGGCGCGATGTTGCGCAGTGCCGACGGCGCGGGCGTGACGGGGGTCGTGGTGCCACGTCACCGCTCTGCTCGAATCTCACCAACGGTCACAAAGACGGCTGCGGGGGCCATTGAGTACCTGACGTTCTGTGACGTAGGCGGAGTTCCCGCCGCGATCGACCAGTTGAATAAAGCTGGTGTTCTGACCGTGGGGCTCGCGGGGGAATCCAAGGACTCCCTCTACGACCTTGATCTCGGTTCGGTCCCCGTTGCACTCATAGTTGGTGGAGAAGAGAAGGGCCTGTCCACGTTGACGCGCAAGCGTTGCGCCGCAGTCGTTTCGATTCCGCAACTCGGCAAGATCAGTTCGCTGAACGCTGGCGTCGCTGTGTCGGTTGCCGCTTTCGAAGTTGCACGTCAGCGCAGTCTGCACTCCGGTAATTAATTTCGATTGACATTTTCGTGCGACCGATGTGGTTATGATTCGCTTTGATATTGAATCGTCTTCCGCCCGTGGCACGAAAGCTAAACGCGGTTTTGGAGAAGTTGTAAGTACGGCTGTTTGCCCAGACGCACATTCCTCTATACAAAGGAACGTTAATGCGTCATTGGTTAAGCGCTGCTGCGCGTCATTTCACGACCGTGCTTCTAGTTTCCCTCATCGTCGGTTTGTCACTTCCAACTGCAGCGTTTGCGGTCAACGCGTTTCATCCCGTCACTTTTCTTGAGAACGACAGTCCGTCAGACCCAGTGAGCACGTTTCAGACGCTCAATTCGCCAGCGAATCTGACACCTTTCTCATCGCTTAGCCCAGCGTTCAGTAACACTGGATATGTTTTTGAAGATTGGAATACCGCGGAGAACGGCGGTGGAACCTCCTATGCAAATGGTGCCCTGTATTCATTCGCCAGTGACCTCACGCTCTACGCCCAGTGGACGGTGAATTCCGGCTTGGTCACGTTCTCCTCAAACGGCGGGACCGGATCCATCTCATCGCTCTCTGGCGCAGTTGGTTCCTCAGTCACTTTGCCCGGTGGGAGTTCACTGAGTTACGCCAACAACATCTTCAACGACTGGAATACAACTGCTAGTGGCAGCGGCACGTCCTACAGCTCTGGGGCGAGTTTCGTGCTCAGTAGTGCGCCAACGCTCTACGCTCAGTGGACGTCCAATGGAACAACCCCCTCACCCTCGGGTTCAAATTATGTCATCACGCCGAACGACGGCAGCGGAGTTGGCTCCCTGAGCCCCATTTCGCTTCCCGCTGGTGCGTCAGTTCAGTTACCTTCGAGCGCGGGACTTTCCAAATTGGGTTACACGTTTAGCGGCTGGTACACCGCGGCCACGGGTGGAATATTTCTAGGACTGGGCGGCGCTTCGTTTGTGCCGACCTCGTCAGTGCAGATATTTGCGCAGTGGACGGCGAATCCCGTCGTCACCGTTCGATTTTCTTCTAACCATGGCGCAGGATCAATTGTTGCGGTGAATGGTCTAGAGGGGTCCACCGTCGTGCTTCCAGCTGCGAGCAAATTGACGTACGCCGGTTACACCTTCGCCGGCTGGAACACGTTTTCAGATGCGGGCGGCACCTCGTACGCCAATGGAGCAAAGATCATTCTGAGTGACTCGATGACCCTGTACGCGCAGTGGTCTGCGCGCCAACTCGGCAAGGGCCAGTCTCTCTTGATCGGGGCCATCGGGCCATTTGCGAGTGGTTCGACCCAGCTATCAAATACGTTGAAGGATCAGGTTCGAAAGATTGCTCTTGCGATGAAATCGAAGGGCTACGTCTCGGCGTCCCTTTACGGCTACGCCACGGGCAGTGGGTCACCAGCGCTCAACTTGACGTTGAGCGCCAAGCGCGCGATTGCTGTCGTCTTCTACTTGCGACAACAACTCGCCGAGGTGCACACGAAGAGTGTCACCATGAGGTCTGCCGGAGAGGGCGCCATCAAGGGCTCGACGATCGCAATGTTCCGTCGCGTCGAGATTTTTGTGAAATAGGACCCTGGGGCTCCGCTTGTCCGAGGACCAGCGCAACTGCCCCAAGGGATCCGGCGATACACGCTTCGAGCCCGTGAACCCTTTGAAGGAGCGAGGTAAATCGGTTCGCGGGCTCAAAATTTCGCGCTGGGTGCCGGTGGAGGGATTCGAACCCCCGACCTGACGATTACAAATCGCCTGCGCTACCAGACTGCGCCACACCGGCTCGGAAATATCTAGGTTAGTGAATGTTGACGCATCGCTCTAGAGTTGGTGCAATGAGTGAAGCGTCACACCCCCAGCACGAGTCTCGCAACGACGGATCGCACTACCAGCCATCGTTGCTGGTGGTTCTGATAATCCTGGCTCTTTTTGTGGCGGCAACCTTTGCGATGCTCAAATCGACGAATGTTTCAACCCAAGGCGTCGCTACGTCGTCGAGCACCACGACGTCGAGTCCGTCGTCGACGGTAGCGACCGTGGTCACTAAATCGAAGGTTCGCGTGCAAGTCGCCAACGGCACTGGCACGACGGGGCTCGCACGCACTTACACCCAGCAGTTGCAGACTCTTGGTTGGGACACTCTTCCGGAAATGAACGGACCGAAGGTCGCCGCGACGATTATCTATTACAACCCCGACTCCTTGAAGGCGGCGCAGGAGTTGGCCAGCGAGATCAAAGTTAGTAATTCGGCGATCAAGCCACTCGACGGACTTAGCCCCGTTGCCGGCGCATCGGGCGATGACGTGATCATCATCCTGGGGCCCGACGTCGCAATTAAGGGTTAACTACACCTGCGGAGGCAGCGCCACTCTGAAACGAGCCAGCGCGGCTCGAAGCACGTCAACGGCCATGGGACGCAACTCTTCAAGTGGGCGGTTGCGATGGCGGCGCACGCCAAGATCAACTTGCGCCAGGCTGTGTACGCCGAACTGTCGGGCAATGTCAATCAGGAGAGCGATCTCCACTCCGTAGGCGGACTCGAGCGTGATCGAGTCAAAGGCGCTGCGTCGGCCGGCGGTTTCTCCGGCCAGCGGTTGGCGAATTTCGCCCAGGCCGGGGTAGAGGAGCGAAAGAATTGGGCGAGCTGCCAACTCGTTGACTCGTCCGCCGCCGGTGGGCATGTTGTGAAGTGGACGTTCGTAGTAACCCTTCACGAGTTCGATCTCTCTTCGTTCGAGGAGCGGTTGGACGAGACGGGGAACGAACTCAGCGGTGGTGTTGAAGACATCGGCATCGAGAAACACGACGAGCTCGGACGTGGTCGCCTCCAGCCCGACGCGCATGGCTTCGCCCTTGCCACCTCGTCCGGGCAACGCGATCACCCGGGCTCCGTGATGGTCCGCGACGGTCGTCGTGTCGTCGTTGGAGTGGTCGTTGATCACCACGAGTTCGTCGACGAATTCGCTGTGGTGTCGCACCGCGTCCAGTACTGCGCCAATGGTGGCCGCCTCATTCTTCGCGGGAATGATCACGGCGATGGATGTTGCTGCCTTCAGCATTGCCACCCGGGCCAGATCAAAATCCTCGAGGTTGAGCGTCCATGGGCCGTCTGAAGTCGTCACGCGTTAGAGGTTAGGGCGAAGTCTCGTGAATTCCCACTTGACAAAGTGTCGTGGAGCCGACAGAATTGAGGGGTCATCAAGAGCGACTGAGGGGCGGGCCCGCAGAAGTCGCGACAACCAGTGTGATACGTGAGCTACCCGCTCATCACACCAGGTGCCAAAGCCCGAACGATGAAAAGGGAGTTATGAGTTTCGCTACAGGTCTTTTATGTCGAGAGTGCGGTACCGCGTACCCTGCTGAGGCACGCTACTCGTGTGAGTACTGCTTCGGCCCCCTGGAGGTCGCTTACGACCTCGAGAGTGCCAAGGGCGTGGTCACGCGCGAGTCAATCTCGAATGGTCCCAATTCCATCTGGCGCTACGGGGCGCTGCTACCCGATCCGGGTGTCGAGCCGGTGGACCTCGGAGCCGGTTGGACGCCCCTTCGTCGGGCTTCACGACTCGCTGACGTCCTCGGGGTGAAGGAACTCTGGCTGAAGGATGATACGCGCAATCCGACTGGTTCGTTCAAGGACCGCGTGGTGTCGGTTGCCCTTTCGAGCGCGCGTCGCCTGGGCTTTACGACAGCCGCGTGCGCCTCGACGGGGAACCTCGCGACGTCGGTCGCCGCGCACGCAGCGTTTATCGGGTGGCCGAGCGTGGCGATTATTCCTTCGGACCTGGAGAAATCCAAGGTTGCGATGACGGCGATCTTCGGCGGTACCGTGCTGGGCGTCGAGGGAAATTACGACGACGTGAACCGCCTCTGTGTCGAGCTCGTCGCCGAACACCCGGACTGGGCGTTCGCGAACGTGAACCTTCGTCCCTACTACGCCGAGGGGTCAAAGACTTTGGCGTTCGAGATCTGCGAGCAACTCGGATGGCGCACGCCGGATCAGGTGGTCGTGCCGGTGGCGTCGGGCAGCCAGCTGACCAAGGTCGCCAAGGGCTTTCGCGAGTTCATTGAACTCGGGCTCGTCGACGGCCACGCACCGGTCTTGTACGGCGCGCAGGCGACCGGCTGCTCGCCCATTGCGACGGCCTTCGCCGAGGGCGCGGAAGTAGTGATTCCCCAGCGACCGAACACAATCGCGCGATCGCTCGCTATCGGCAACCCCGCCGATGGTCCCTACGTGCTGGACGAGTTACGCGCCAACGGTGGCGACTGTGGGTCGGTGCCGGACTCGGAGATTCTCGAGTGTATTGGCCTGCTGGCAAGGACCGAGGGCGTGTTCGCCGAAACGGCGGGCGGTGTGACGATTGCCTCGCTTCGCCAGATGATCAATCGCGGCACCATCGATCCCAACAAGTCGATCGTGGCCATCATCTCTGGCCACGGCCTGAAGACGCTGGACGCCGTTGTGGACACCGCGACGTTCTCTTCGACCATCACGCCTTCACTCGCCGACGCCGAAGAGGCGCTGCGCTTCCATCAGTTAGTTTCGAGCGCATCATGAGCGTCACGGTCCGCCTGCCCAGCCAGTTACGCACCCTCGTGGGCGGTGTCGGTGAGGTTCCCGTCGACGCGATGACCGTTCGAGAGGCGATCAATGCCGTTGACGAGGCCTACCCGGGCATTGCCTTTCGCGTGCTCGACGACCGCGGCGCTCTGCGGCGCTTCGTGAACGTTTTTGTGGCCGACGAGGACATCCGATTCCTCGATGGCCTCGATACGGTCCTCGAACCGGGCCAGACGGTTTCCCTGGTCCCCGCTGTCGCGGGCGGCTAGTTCGCGTTAGCACTCTTGCCCCTAGACTGCTAATATTGCTTTGCACCAAGAGGTGCGAAGTCGCAACTAGGAGGATTCACAGTGGCGAAACTGATCGCTTTCGATGAAGAGGCCCGCCGCTCTTTGGAGCGCGGCATGAACAAATTGGCTGACGCCGTTCGCGTGACGCTTGGACCCAAGGGACGCAACGTCGTGCTGGACAAGAAGTGGGGAGCACCCACGATTACGAACGACGGTGTTTCAATCGCCAAGGACATCGATCTCGAGGACCCGTTCGAGAAGATCGGTGCCGAGCTCGTCAAGGAAGTCGCGAAGAAGACTGACGACGTTGCCGGTGACGGTACCACCACCGCCACCGTCCTCGCGTGGGCCATGGTTCGCGAAGGTCTGAGGAACGTCGCCGCGGGCGCCAACCCCATGTCGCTGAAGAAGGGCATCGAGGCGGCTGTCGTCGAGGCGGTTGCGTCGCTGCACGATCTCGCCAAGCCCGCCGACACCAAAGAGCAGATTGCTCAGGTTGCCTCGATCTCTGCGGCCGACAATGAGATCGGCGAGATGATCGCTGAAGCCATTGACAAGGTTGGCAAGGACGGCGTGATTACCGTTGAAGAGAGCCAGTCCTTTGGGATGGACATGGACCTCGTCGAGGGAATGCGCTTCGACAAGGGCTACATCTCGCCCTACTTCTCCACTGACACCGAGCGCATGGAGGCGGTTCTTGAGAACGCCTACGTGTTGATCGTGTCGGGAAAGATCTCATCAGTTCGTGACGTGCTGCCCGTTCTCGAGCAGGTCATGCAATCGGGTCGCCCCCTGTTGATCATCGCCGAGGATGTCGACGGCGAGGCACTCGCCACGCTCGTGGTGAACAAGATTCGCGGGACCTTCAAATCGGTGGCCGTGAAGGCCCCGGGCTTCGGAGAGCGTCGTAAGGCCATGCTGCAAGACATCGCCATCCTGACCGGTGCCACGGTGATTGCAGAGGAAGTGGGCTTGAAGCTCGAGAGCGCGACGACCGAACTGCTGGGCACGGCCCGCAAGATCGTGGTCACGAAGGATGAGACCACGATTGTGGAGGGTGCCGGATCCGAGGACGACATCAAGGGTCGCGTCAATCAGATCAAGGCCGAAATCGAGAACACCGACTCGGACTACGACCGCGAGAAGCTCCAAGAGCGTCTGGCGAAGTTGTCGGGTGGCGTTGCCGTCATCAAGGTCGGTGCCGCTACCGAGGTCGAGTTGAAGGAAAAGAAGCACCGCATCGAAGACGCCGTGTCGACCACCAAGGCCGCCATCGAAGAGGGTGTCGTTCCCGGCGGCGGCGTTGCCCTGCTGCGCAGCCAGTCACGCATTCTCGCCATCGCCGACAAGTTGAGCGGCGACGAGGCGACCGGCGCTCGCATGGTCGCGAAGGCCGTGGAGGCGCCGCTGAACCAGATCGCGGTGAACGCAGGTCTCGAGGGTGGGGTCATCGTTGACAAGGTGCGCAATCTCGCCACACCAACCGAGGGCCTGAACGCGGCGACCAACGAGTACGAGGACCTCATCAAGGCGGGAGTCATTGACGCCGCCAAGGTGACCCGCTCCGCGTTGCAGAACGCTGCTTCGATCGCCGCTCTGTTCCTCACGACCGAGTGCGTCATTGTTGACAAGCCTGAAGAGAAAGCCGCGTCGATGCCCGGCGGCGGCATGGAAGACTACTAAGTCGATTCAGTCGGAGTTTTTGCGAGAACCGCGGGGCGAAAGCCCCGCGGTTCTTAGCGTGTACCGGCCCGTTGGCGATGGGACCGTTCGCCGTAGCATGGGGTCATGACTTCACCCACGCCACTCGTTCCTTCTCGCGGTCTTAACGTTCTGCACCTCTTTTGTCATCCCGACGGTTCAGTGGACACCGCCGCGGTGCGAAAGATCGTCGATGACGCGACCGCGGCGGGCCTGCAAGTGGTCACCGCCGCGATCATGGGCGCGAAGGCGGACACCTGTTTTATGGTGCTCGGCGAGGACCTTTGGGACCTGCGTAAGTTTCAGTCAAGGATTCAAGCGTCGGGCTTCAGCGTCGCCGAAAGCTATGTCTCGGTCACCGAGGTCAGCGAATACGCCGGCGCCACGCCCGAGAAGATCCTCCAGGACCGGCTGTTTCCGGTTCTTCCCCCCGAAGGACTACGGGCGTTCTGCTTCTATCCAATGTCCAAGCGCCGAGGCGAAGAGCACAACTGGTATGCCCTCTCCTACGAGCGGCGCGAGCAGCTGATGCGCCAGCACGGCGCCCTGGGACGCGAATTCAAGGGACGAATCCTCCAAGTGGTGACCGGATCCACGGGACTCGACGACTGGGAGTGGGGCGTCACCCTCTTCGGCAAGCACATTGACGACCTGAAGGAATGCGTCTACACCATGCGTTACGACGAGGCTTCAACGCTTTACGCGGAATTCGGAGCCTTTTACACGGGGCTCGTCGGAACCGTTGATGAAGTGCTCGACGCCACCACGGCGTAGCCGTTGTTGGTAGCGTCGAAATCGTGAGTGAACCTGTTTCGGAAAAGACCCTGCTGCGCTGGGCCGAGTCGCTCGCCGGTGTCGCCAAAACCGGCATTGGCTTTACCCAGAGCCAGTTCGAGCGCGAGCGGTACGAAGAAGTCCTCAAGATCGCCGGCGACATCAAAGTCGCCGCCGAAGAGGGCCTCGACGGGGTGCCCGACGCCGACGGTCACGTCATTGAATGGATGAAGCAGGTCGGCAGCGGAGTCCCCGGATACGCCACCCCCAAGGTCGCGGTCGGTGCCGCCGTCACGAACGAGAAGGGGGAGCTGCTCCTCATCCAGCGGGCGGACTCGGGGGTTTGGCTCTACCCCACTGGATGGTGCGACGTGGGCTACTCCGCACCCGAGGTAGTGGTGAAGGAGGTGCTCGAGGAGACCGGCATCGAGGTTGAGCCGATCCGACTCATTGGAGTGCTTGACGGCATGCGTCTCGGGGCCTCTCGAATCCCGCTGTACTCGTTGCTCTTCTTCTGTCGCGCGACCGGGGGAGAGCTGAACATTCACCCTCTGGAGTGCACCGATGCCGGATGGTTTACGCGTGATAACTTGCCATCACCAACGCTCGGCGCCGAACGGTGGGCCGACTTCATCTTCGCCGCGATCGATGGTGAAAGCCGTGACGTTTTCTACGACGATCTCCGTCGACCGGTTTGGCGAGGTGATGAATGAGCATCACCGTCGAAGTGGCCACAAGCGCCACCGGCCAGCTTCTTGACGCCCTGAACCATCTGTTGCCCCAGCTCTCATCGTCAGCGCCGCCGCTGACGATGGCCGATCTGGAAGTCCTTGTTGAAAGTGACGCGGTGACGCTTCTTCTCGCGACAAATGGAGATTCGGTGGTGGGAACGCTGACGCTCGTCACTTTCCCAATCCCCACCGGACAGCGTGCCTGGATCGAGGACGTCGTTGTTGACAGCGATGCGCGCGGCCTGGGTGTCGCGGCAGCTCTGACGACGGCCGCTATCGACGTCGCCACCAGCCTCGGTGCGAGGACTGTCGACTTGACTAGTCGGCCGTCACGTGAAGCCGCGAACGCTCTTTACAAGAAATTGGGATTTGAGCTGCGCGAGACGAACGTGTACCGATTTTCACTCGACTGATCAGCTATTGGTCGTGCCAGACTGACGCCATGAGTCGCGGGCGTATCGTTCTTGCAGTCTTGGCAACCCTTGTGGGCTTGTCGACAAGCGGTACGAGCGGCGCGTCATCGAACCTCGTGGTGCCACATTGCGGCACTGGCTCGGTGCGGATCACCGACTACAACACCATCGTCGGAGCGGGCAGCGTCAATGACCTCTTCTGGGTTAAGAACGTGAGCCATGAGGCGTGCACGCTTCGCGGTTACTTCCGCGTCGCGTACGTTGGTGTGTACGGCATAGGCCCGAACGATAAGCGCCCTCACAGGCTTACGATCAGTGAGGTGCACTCGTACGGGCGAGACGGGAATGACATTGGAGGGCTCAAGAGGGGACTGCCCATTCCAACGGTGACGCTCCAGCCGGGAGGTGGCGTGGCCTCGTTCTGGATAGCCGGCACCGACGAACCGCACAACGTCCCGCCGACCCGGTGCATCATGTCCTACAAGATGTTGGCGTGGCTCCCGGGCACGTCGAGTTCGATAGTTGTCCGGCCGCTTCGCGCCAATGGCTTCTTCTGGTGCGGGGCCTTCGCGGTGCACCCTGTCCTTCCCGGAGAATCGGGATCCGACCCACCGATGCCACTCAGCTATTACTTCGGAACTCCTGGATAGCTGTCCTTATCAGAGATGGGAAATCACTTCTCTCAAAGTTCGACAGCCGACCGTCGGTCGATTCCTCATTGAAACCTGAAGAATCGACGCGTCGTTGAGCGACGGTCGAGTGAAGATGCAGCGGCCAGTCTCGGTGGCGAAGATCACGGGCCGATGTGCGGGCTCATCTGAAATTGCGATGACCACCCATGTGATAATGAGGCGTGCGCAGAATGTCGAAGGTCATTGTTCTTGGAGCGATGTTGATAGCCGCCTTTCCGCTCCTAACCCTTCGAGCATTCGCGACAACACGTGCACTGGCCCCTTGCAGTGCGGCCTCTGTTCGAATCACTCAATACGGTACCAACGTGGGCATGAGCCACGCGGACGATCTCTTCTGGATACGCAATGAATCGAGTCGAGAGTGCACGTTGCGTGGCTACGTTCGTGTTTCTTATGTCGGACGCTATGAACCGGTCTCGTCGAACGAAGCCCCGAAACTCCTCTCGGTTCAACAGAGCCACACGCTCGGAGGTGATGGGATTTATGGCGGCGTCAAGGCTGGAGTAGCGATACCGACGGTGACGTTGAAGTCCAAGGGCCTGGCGTCGTTTTGGATTTTTGGGACTGACGGTTCGTACCGTCTCGCGAATGGTCATCAGTCGAGATGCATCTCCTCATACGAAATGTTGGTGCGTCTTCCAGGAGCCACGACATCGACGGACGTGTCGCCCATCGGGGCGGGTGTTTTTGCCTGGTGCGGCGCAGTAGACGTCGAACCAATAACTTCGGGCGATTCAGGTACTGATCCTGCACGGCCTCTGAGCTACTTCAGGGGCATTACGGTCTAAAAGTCGTTTGGGTAATTCACCTTCACTAACGAACGACGGACGAACGCGTACCGGGCCTCGTCGCACCAGATGGCTAAGGAGTACAACTCGGCCTTTATTCGGATCCAACGTGACGAATGACCTTCAATTACACGCGTGGGAGCGAGGAATTCGCGTGTCAGGTGCTGTGGAGTCGGTACTACCGAAGTGGAGATCCATGCCAAGATCTCCAAGAGAGATACTCTGCTGACGTGAATGTTTGCGTTCCAATAACGAGTGATGGACTGGTCGACCCCCGTTGGGGTCGCGCCGACCGGATTGCGGTTGCCAACGTGGGCGACGGCAAGATCGAGAACTGGGAAGTGTTCGAGGTCTTGTGGAGCCGGCTGCACGATGAGGGCACGCCAGCTCGGCACCACGCCCGAGTGGCCCGGTTTCTGCGCGAGAACGACGTCGAGGCAGTGGTCGCTCATCACGTCGGTGATGGCATGGTGCGAATGTTGGACACGATGGGTGTGCCGCTCTATCTCGAGGCCACCGGGGACGCCCGAGCCGCAGTGCTGACGGCGATCCACTAATTGCTCGTCTCGCGTTCCCGACATCCTCGCGGTCATTATGAGTCGTGAGGGTGCGAGAGGTGATTAGAGAACTTGACGACGCGGCTGGTTGCTCAGTCGCTGGGGAGTCGCCAATCGGGAGTGACCGGAGACATACCGGCAAAGGCCCTAATTCAGTGGAGCGAGGCACCGACCTTCCCTCCTGACCGGCTCAGATCACGTGACCCTGCGATACCCTTCAAGGAGTATTTGCAACGCCGTACGCAGCAGAGAACACGAAGGTTGCCCCGAACGCAGTGAATGGGCCGCCGCGCGACGCGCAAGGGCCGGTCTTGACGAATACGTACCCGAAGCTTCTGTTTGGGCAGGAGTGTGGAGGATTGCGCAATGAGTATCTCAATGAACACCACACCGAGCGATGAATTTCATGTCGAACGTCGCGCACTGGGCGTTTCCATGGCATGTGGGCTGGTTCTCGCGGCGGTGGGAATTGCCATTGGTGTGATCACCGGATCACAGATCATCCTCTTCGATGGTTTCTACACGTTTTTGGGGATTGGTTTGTCGTGGATGGCGATCAGAGTTTCGCAACTCGTTGCGAATGGGCCGACTTCCCGGTACCCATTTGGTCGAGAAGCCCTGACCCCCCTGATCATTGGCCTCGAGGGGGTGGCACTCCTCGCCACGTGTTCGTACGCAACCTTTAATGCCGTGCTCACCATTGTCGACGGGGGCAGCAAGTTGCCCTCGGGCTGGGGAGTGGGGTACGCGTCGGTCGCGCTCGTTGTGCCGACCGGGCTTTGGTGGTGGCTGCGTTCAACGGCGCGCCGCTCTGAGCTGGTGGCCGCCGAGGCCACGCAATGGCTGGCCGGCGGCGTGCTCGGACTAGGCATGCTGGTGGCCTTTATTTTCGCCCATCTGATTCTCGGAACGCAGTGGTCGCCCGCGGCGCGCTACGTGGACCCGGGGCTCGTGATCGTGGCGTGTCTCGTGTTTGTCATGCCGCCCATGCGAATGATCCGTTCTACGTTCATCGAGCTCGTCGAGGGCAGTCCGGACACCGACCTTCAAGGTCCCGCCCGTGCGGTCGTCGATGAGATCAGTTCACAGTTTGGGCTGGGTGAGCAACACTTGCGAATGACCAAAATCGGTCGGAAGTTCTACGTTGAAATCGATTTCGTTGTTGATCCCGCTTGGAACGTACGCCAATCAGATGAGGTTCGACGCGCCCTCAGCGACAAGCTTGAGTCGCTGCCTCACGATTTGTGGCTCACCGTGGAGTTCACCGCTGATCGTTCCTGGGGCGAGTTCTAATCGGACACTGCGTCTGAAAAGATTGAGCCGTCAATGCCCCGGAGTAATGAAACCAGAGTGGTATCACTCAGGCCATAATCTTGGTTGACGGCTCTCTAGAGTCGCTCAATCTTGAGCAGACGGCATATACGCAGAATGCGTTGGAGGAATGCGGAGGTACGCCGTTGGCGACTAGTGACGAACCATGTGAAGCCAGGTAAATGGCTGCGTGGCACCCGACGGCGTGGTGTGCTCTTGTTCAAGGGCATCTACGACGCTGAAGTGTTCGGCAAATCTCTGGGCGAGCCCATCCTTTGACCATTTTGCTACCGGCAGCCCTGAGCACATCTCGGGACCACCGGGGGAGAACGTCGCAATGACTAGATGCGAGCCTCGCGAAGTGCCCGCGACGACTTTTTCAACGTATGTTCGCTGGTCTGCATCTGTAATGAAGAAATGAAAGACGGCTCGATCGTGCCACAGTGCGTACTGCCTTGGCGGATCCCACGAAAGGATATCGGCGACCACCCAAGTCGGCTGGATGCGTTCAGCCGCGTTCGTCACGAACCGCGCCCGAGCTTCATCAACTGCCACTCTTGACAGGTCAAGAACCGTCACGTCCTCGTAAACCCGATTGACGAGCTCGTCCGCGAGCCGTGAACTGCCTCCGCCCACGTCCACTATCGCTGCGCTCTTCGCGAGGTGGGCCTCTTCGATGCAGCGGAGTGAAGCTTGAGGGTAGGTCTCCGTCCAGGAACGCTCAACTTCTGATCTTGCGGTATAGGCGTTGTCCCAAGTTGCACTCACCACCTGATGCTATTCACGACCACACAGGGTGTCGCTCGAGTTCTCCTCGACCAAGAACGATAGAGAGGTTTCTGTCGTCTTCTCATCGAAACCCGCAGTTCAGAGCCACTTGGGGCGGGTGTGGTTACGAGACAGGTCGAAGTCCAACTTTGTCGAGAGTGATGCGTAGCTTCCTCGGCCTAAGGGACTTATGTCTCTATGCACGCTGGTGACGGTGGCTAGAGACTGGTGGCGTCCAGGCAGGCCTCAAGGAGGGCGTTATGACTGACATCACCGGGGTACTGCATTCGCGTCATTCGGCGCGAATACCGTTCGACCCTGCTCGCCCGATCACCCCGCACGATCTCGAGATGATCCTGGACGCTGCCCGGTGGGCGCCGACTCCGCACAACATGCAGAACTTCGAGATCATCGCCGTCGACGATCCTGACGTGCTTGAGGCAGTTGGCGAGGTGTCCACCACGGTCTCCGCGGAGTTCCTGCGCGAGAACTACGCGCAGGTCTCCTCTTCCGAGGAGGAGTTGGCACGTCGAAGGGTTGGCATCATGGGCACAGGGTTCCCCCGCGCCTGGCTGGACCCGGCGTCTTGGGACCTCTCTTCGCGCGACCCGGAATATACGCGCAAGCTACGCGATTCCCTGCTCGGCTGTCCGATGCTGCTCGTCGTGCTGTACGACGCGGGGCGACGGGCACCCGCGTCCGAGGGAGATGCACTCGGACTAATCGGGCTCGGATGCGTTTTAGAGAACATGTGGCTCGGCGCAGAAGCGCTCGGTATCGGCCTGCAGGTGCTGGCCAGTCTCGCCGGAGGTGATGCGGAACCGACTCTCGCCAAGCTTCTGAGCATTCCGGAGCACATGCGCGTGGCGTTTGGCTGTCGCCTTGGTTATCCGCTTGTCACCCACTCTGCCGGTTTGCGCGTGCGGCGTGACGTCGGCGCCTTCACGCACCGCAACGCCTACGGCCATACGGACTTATCCGACTGGAGCACAACGCCCTAGCCGGGGCCGAGGCGCTTTCGCGAGGTACGGTTGCGTTGCTCCCCATTCGACAAACTCGGTTGGTCGTGGAGTACGGCAAACTACGCACCACACCGAGTTCTGAACCGAACTATCTCCTACGCGCCGACTGCCGGTGGCGTTTCGGTTGACGCTTCTTCGGGGTGTGCCGTTGCAACAAGGTTCTGCTGCGCGGGTCTTACCTCCCCTCCACGTCCAGTACCGGAGTTTGTCCCTGGCAGGCCTTGTCGGGCCAGGTTGATGCCCGCGTTGTGGTCGCGGCCGAGTACGAGGCCGCAGGCCCCGCAGTGATACGTCCTTTGGTCGAGGGACAGCGTGGCTTTGACTGTCCCGTATCGACTGCAGGTTTTTGAAGATGGGTAGAAGAGGTCCACGCGCACGAGGGTGGACCCGTACCACTTGGTCTTGTACTCGAGCTGACGAGTGAACTCACCCCAGGCGGCGTCTTGAATGTGCTTGGCGAGCGAGTGGTTCTTCACCATGCCCGCCACGTGCAGGTCCTCGATCACGATCACGTCGTAGTCCTTGGCGAGCAGTGAAGTGGTCTCGTGGATGAGGTTCTTGCGGGCGTTGGCGACCCCGGCGTGGATGGTCTGGACCCGTCCGTTGGCCTTCTTCCAGCGCTTGGAGGGTGCCACACCGGGGCGCGGCCCTTGGCGGCGCGAGGCGATGCGTTGCGCGTGGGCCAACTTCTTCTCCGCGGTCACGAAGTGGCGGGGGTTGGCGACGTGGAGAACCTGCTCGCCGTCAGGGATGGCCCCGGTGTAGAGGGTGGTGACGCCGACGTCCACGCCGATGACGCGATCGGGTGGCCTGGTCTCGGGGACAACCCTGGTGACCTCGACGGTGAACGACACCTGCCACTTGCCCGAGCGCTCGTACACGGTGGCGGCCACAATCTTGGCGGTTCCGCGTTCGAGGTGACGGTAGAGCTTGCGGGTGGACTCGTAGGTCTTTACCTCGCCGACGCGCGCAATGCGTACGTGGTGGGAGTCGGCGAGACGAACGGTGGGTCCCATGAACCGCACCGATCCGCTCTGGCCCTTGCGCTTGAAGTGCGGGAACTTGGCGCGGCCCTTGCGAAAGTTGGTGAAGGCCTTGCTTAGGCGCTGGGCTGCGTCGTTGTAGGTGCTCGAACCATTCTCCGCCCACCACGGGGCCAACTCGTCGCGCTTCTCGGCCCAGAGGTAGAGCAGACCGAAGTGGCCGGTGTCTATGTAGTCGTCGTTGTTCACCTCGACGCCCGCCTCTTTCTTGGAGCGATTCTCGTCCCAGTTCTCTTTCATCAGCCCGAGCATCGTG
>Ga0224557_1001377_pt1 | contig 23716 bp, 14 predicted proteins | sample 714S31014metaG_FD_180677 | JGI IMG/M metagenome (GOLD analysis project Ga0224557, IMG submission 180677) | Peat soil microbial communities from Stordalen Mire, Sweden - 717 S3 10-14 | ecosystem: Environmental > Terrestrial > Soil > Wetlands > Peat | place: Sweden: Norrbotten County, Stordalen... | reverse complement strand
GACGCGGAGCGGTTTTTGGCATTGCGACCGGCCTCCGATGCTGCTGAGAAGATCGTGCCAATGGCGGCGCAAGCATGAGGAGGGTTAGAGCAACACGGTTCCAGCAACTTTCAGTGTTGACAGCAGTCGCGCTGGATTAAAAAGACGTTTTTAAGGTTTTTCGCCCCCGTTAGCCATGGCATGCTTGAACTCTCTATACTTGCAAACACCAATGTTTACATAGCTTTGCAGGTGGTCTGTTCTTACACTGGGTTTAGCGTGAGTTCTCCTGTGTTTTTCAATCGGATTGCAACCACGGGTTGCAACCAAGCAGTACGGTGCTGTTGGTCCTGTCCATTCGAACTTGGTTTTCGTTGGCGGTCGCAATGTGAAACCGGCGAAGAAGAATCAGGGGGCTAGGCGGGCGCGGTAATAGCGGGACGGATTATTCGTGGCGGCGCCGATGTCGAGGTAGTTGGTGAGGGTACCAACGGTGGTGTTATTCGTGACGATGAAGATGTCTGTGAAACCATTGGTGGCGTAATTCCCGTTACCGTCACCGCTGGCGACCTGTAACGTATTTGTAGCGCCTGGACCCATCATCCAGGTAACCAGCATGTCCTTGCCCTGCGGCGTCACGGACACGATGCGGAAGGTGTTTAGATCGAGCACCACGCTCCCGACGATGAGCGTGCCGTCGGTGTGGATGAAGCTGCTGCAGCTATTCGTCATCACCAGCTTATCGACACGCAAGACGCCGTTGCTGAGAGCCAGCTGGCCATTTTGAACATCGATGAATGCCGTATGGGCCGCGTTGGTCACGATCAACTGACCGCCATCCACCAAGGCGTAGCCGAAAGTATTGCTCGCACAGTTTCCCAGAGTAATCCCTGTAGAGGCGGTGATGGAACCACCGTTGACATCGAGGCTGCCCGTTCCATTGAACTCCGGATTTAGATCAATGTAGCTCGCGGCCAACAAGCCGTCGGACACGATGACGTTGGAATCGAATCCGACCACTATATCGCCGTTCGTTACCACAAGCTGGCCGCCATTGACTCGTATGTAGCCGGCGCTCAGATTGCCACCATTGCTTGGGCCGACTTGTAGATAAGAACTCAACTCCGTGGTACCGCCATCGATGGCGAGTAAGCTTCCCTCCTGGTATTCAGTGCCGACAAAGATTTCCCGTGCCAAAAACAACCCGTCTTCGATAGATATTATGCCACCACCCATATACTCACCGATAATTGTTGAATCGTTGGTGGCAACAAGCTTGCCTCCATCTAGGGTAATACCTCCATAATCCACGATTGTCGCCCCCCCAAATGTTACAGTGCTAGCCTCAATTGAAAGGTCGCCACCAAACCAGCCGCCGGCAATCATGGTAGCGTTCGTGACCGTGACGCTTCCACCCGATTCAGCGCGGGGCGGACCGTTGAACGCGTCGATATAAGAATTCGTGACTACGAGCAGAGCGCCGTTGGCCACAAGCAAGGTGCCATGCGCATTTCCCTGGCCAGTACCGATATTCATATTGGAAGACACAGTCATTGTTCCGCCAATGAGTTGGAGTGTTCCGCTGGAAGGTGTAGCCGTGGCAACATTGACATCGCGAGCTTCTACGACACCATTGGAGATTATCAGCAGGCCGATGGCGTTGAAGGGATCGCCAAACGAACCGGCAACGTAGAGGCTGCAGTTGGTCGTGATCAGGGAGCCGCCAGTAAGCACCATCGTACCGTTATCCTGGAGTTGCCCACCCAGCAAGCCGTCAACGATAAGCGTGGAATTTGTGCTAATCAATTCTGAGTCTCCGGCAGAGGAATTGTCGGGAGGAAGACTAATGTCCAAACTGTTAAGAATGTGCAAGGCGATGGCGCCGGTATTATCAAGGTAGAGAGTATCGCTGCTTCCTGACAGGGCGGAAACCGTGAGATTGCTAATCGTCATCGTGCTTTTGAAACGATGCGCCGTGGTACTGTCGATCGTGACCGTCTCCGAAGCGCCATTGGTGATGAGAATCGCGGACTGCCGAATGGACGGTGATTTGTTGAGGGACCAGATGCGGGACTCATCCCAGAAACCGTCAGTGGAACTGATGCAACTGTTGGTATTCGCCTGTGAAACAGCGGCGAAGATCGCGCTGATCGCAACGGCCAACAGCAACCAGACGGCTCGTTTCATTTTCATGTTCACAGTGCCAATCGCGCACGGTAGTAGTGGGCAGGAAAGTTCGTGGCAGCGCCAATGTCGAGGTAGTTCGTGAGAGAAACGGCGACGGTGTTATTCGTCACGATGAAGATGTCACTGAAGCCATTTGTGGAATAACTGCCGTGGGCTCCACCACACGAAACCTGCAAGGCGCTAGTCTGTCCGGGTCCCATCAACCATGTAACGCGCAGGTTGCTTCCTTCCCGAGCAACCGAGGTAATTTGGAAGGTATGGGAATCGAACAGTATTCCTCCGATGATGAGCGTTCCCCCTGTGTGAACGAATGAACCACAGTCAGCCGTCATCACCAGCTTATCCACCTGTAGTAAGCCATTGCTGAGAGTTAATTGGCCGTCCTGAATATTGACGAATCCCGTACCGGCGGCGTTGGTCACAATCAATTGTCCACCATCCACCGCGACGTAGCCGAAAGCGGAATCATTGTTGCAATCGCCAAGCGTAATTCCTTCAGAGACTGTGACTGAGCCGCCGTTGACGGTCAATATGCCTTCGGAATGGTATTCAGAACCGATAAGTAGATCCTGTGCCAACAACAGCCCGTCTTCAATAGTTGTTGTGGCGTAACCGTCCTCTCCGCCGAGGATCGTCGGAGTGTTCGTGGCGACAAGAATACCGCCATTCAAGGAGACGCCTGCATCTGAATGGTCGCCAATGGTTAACGATCCCTGAAGTGTAACAGTACCGGCCTCAACAAAGAGATAGCCACTGCACTCATACCCAGTGCCAACCCACATGTCTTTAGCTAACATGGTGGCGTTCGTGACTGTGATGGTTCCATAGGAGCCGGAAAGGCTGCCCATCGTGGTCACACCGTTGGTAACTACTAGCAGCGCGCCGTCAGCCACAAGCAGGGTACCGTACCCGTATTTAATGCCATCGGAATATCCTACGGCCAGAAAAGAAGACAAATGCATTGTCCCACCAAACATTTCGATCGTCCCGCTGTTAAGTGACGTCGTGCCAATGGCGACATCTCGCGCCTGGACATTAGCATTAGAGAGGACTAGGAGACCAAGCGGGGAATACGGCGGAGAAAATGAGGCGGTAACATGGAGGCTGCAATTTGTGGTGATCAGTGAGCCACCCGTGAAGACCATCGTGCCATTATCCAAGAGTTCGCCGTCCAGCAAGCCATCAACAATCAGCGTGGAATTGGTACTGATCAATACCGATCCTCCGCCGAGGGCATAGTCGGGACTGATGCCGATGGTGAGACCGTTAAGCACGTGCAACGCGATCGTGCCGGTGTTGTCAAGGTAGAGAGTGTCGGTAGTGCCTGACGGAGGGTTGATGGTGAGGTTGCTGATCGTAAGCGAATCTGGGAATTTACGGACAGTGTGCGCGTCGATCCGTACGACCTTGTTGTGGGCGTTACTAATGATAACTGCCGATTGGGCGATGGAGGGCATGCCGTCACTCCAGTCATTTGTTCTCTCCCATTTGCCGCCGGATGGGGCGATCCAGCTGGTTGTCTGCGCCTGCGAAACGGTGGCGAGGAGCGCGTTGATCGCGATACCCAGTGCCAACCAGATGTCTTGATTCATTTTCATGTTCAAGGCGACAACCGCGCCCGGTAGTAGCGAGAAGGAAAGTTGGTGGCAGCGCCGACATCGAGGTAGTTGGTGAAGGTGCCGGCTGTCGTGTTATTGGTCACGACGAAGATGTCGGTAAAGTTGTTCGTAACGTACTTCCCGTGGCCCCCACCGGACGAAACCTGCAGGGCGTTTGTCGATCCCGGAGCCATCAGCCACGAAACGAGAATATCCTTTCCCTGCGGCGTGACTGATACGATCTGGAACGCATTGGGGTCGAGCACTACGCTACTGACGATGAGCTTGCCGCCGGTGTGGATGAAGCTGCTGCAGGCATTCGTCATCACCAGCTTGTCCACCTGCAACACGCCGCCGCTAAGAACCAACTGGCCACTCTGAACGTCAATAAATGCCGTATGGGCGGCATTGGTCACGATCAATCGGCCACTCGTTTGAAAGATCTGGCCGACACCATCGAAAGCACAGTCTCCCAGGGTAATCCCCGTCGAAGCGGTGATAGAGCCACCGGTGACGGAGAGAACGGCGGGGACGGCGCCTACGCCGTTTTCAACCTGGCCCGCGCCCATAACGATGTAGTCCGCTGCCAATAAGCCGCCTGTCACCGTCATACTGGCACCATATTTGGTCAATATTGTCTCGCCGTTTGTAACCACAAGTTGGCCGCCGTTGACAAATACGGCACCATAGCTAAAACCGAACCCGCCCACCTGCAGGTAAGAACTCAATTGCGTGGTACCACCATTAACGGTCAGTACGCCGCCAGACTGGTCTACAGCACCAACAAGGATTTCCTGCGCCAAGAACAACCCGTCTTCGATGGTTAGGCCGGAACCACTCATGTACCAACCGATGGTCGTTGAATCGTTAGTGATGACGAGTTTGCCACCGTCCAAGGACAGCTCTGCGTAGTCCATGATCAACGATCCCTGCAGTGTTACAGTGCCAGACTCAACGGAAAGGTCGCCCCCAAACCAGCTCGCGGCCAGCATGGTGGCATTCGAGACTGTGATGCTTCCACCGGACTGCGAGGCGGGCCCCCATTCGAACGTGCTTATCCCAGCGTTCGTGACGACGAGCAGAGCTCCGTCAGCCACAAGCAAGGTGCCTCGCGCATGGTCCTCGCCGGTGCCGATGTTCAAAGAAGAAGACATAGTCATTGTTCCACCAATGAGTTCGAGCATCCCGATGGAAGGCGAAGCCGAAGCGATCGTGACATCCCGAGCTTGCACAACAGCATTGGAAAGGATTAGGAGGCCAAGGGTATTGAACGGACTGCTAATGGAGCCGGCGACGTAGAGGCTGCAGTTCGTCGTGATCAGTGAGCCACCGGCGATGACCATCGTGCCGTTATCCTGGAGTTGCCCACCCAGCAGACCGTCAACGATCAGCGTGGAGTTCGTGCTGAACAATTGCCCTTCTCCGCCGTAAGGATAGTCGGGTCTAAGGGCAATCGTGAGACCATCAAGGATGTGCAAGGCGATGGTGCCGGTATTATCAAGGTAGAGAGTGTCGGTACTGCCCTGGTAAGGGGAGACGTCGAGATTGCTGATGGTCAGGGTGCTCTTGAAATGTTGGGCCGTGGTGCTATCGATCGTGATCGTCTCGGAAGCAGCGTTCGTGATGAGAACCGCGGACTGGTGAATTGACGGCGGTTTATTGAGGGACCAGATTCGGGCCTCATCCCAGAAGCCATCGGTTGCGCTGACGCAACTGTTGGTATTCGCTTGCGAAACGGCGGCGCGGATCGTATAGACCGCAACCGCCAGTATCAACCAAATGGTTCGTCTCATTTTCATGTTCAAGGAGACAGCCGCGCGCGGTAGTAGCGGGATGGCTTGTTTGTTGCGCCGCCGATGTCGAGGTAGTTGGTGAGGGTGCCAACCGTGGTGTTATTCGTGACGATGAAAATGTCGGTGAAACCGTTGGTGGCGTAATTCCCGTTTCTATCACCGCTGGTGACCTGCAAGGTATTTGTCGCGCCCGGCCCCATCAGCCAGGTAACCAGTATGTCCTTACCCTGCGGCGTCACCGACACGACACGGAAGGTGTTTGGATCGAGGACCACAGTTCCGACGATGAGGGTGCCGCCGGTGTGGATGAAGCTGCTGCAGGTAGTCGTCATCACGAGTTTATCGACCTGCAATATGCCGCTGTTGAGAACCAACTGCCCGTTCTGAACGTCGATGAATCCCGCATGGGCGGCGTTGGTCACGGTCAATTGACCGCCGCTCTGGATAATTTCGCCGACCGTATTGCTAACGCAGTTCCCAAGCTTGATACTGTCTGAGACAGTGATTGAGCCTCCACTGACCATGAACATTCCGCGAGAGATAAACTGACCTAGCCTGCCGAGTTCGATTGTCTTAGCTACCAATTGCCCATCAGAAATCACCATGTTGGCTGCGTCGTAGTTTGCCGATACGATTATTAGGCCGTTGGTGACGAATATCTGGCCACCCCTAATAGCCACAGTTCCCTCGTATTCACCATCGCTGCTACCGATTTGTAGGTTCGAGCCAATGATGGATATGCCACCGTTGATTGTTAACGTGCCTGTCGAGAAGGCGGGACCGACATCGACGTCAAGTGCAAGAAAAAGCCCATCTGAAACGGTCATCTCACCAACGCTTTCAACCCCCAAGGTTGTCGTCGCATTGGTCACCGAAAGGACGCCACCATTCAAGAAGACGCCCCCGGAGGACTGGTCGTCACCGAAACCGATGCTAAGTTGGCCATTTAAGGTAACCGTGCCATTATTGATAACGAATAGACCTTCACTCTTCTGTCCCCCCAGAAACACATCCGCCGCAAAGAAAGTAGCGTTCGACACCGTTATGGTGCCAAAGCTCTGGGCGCCATCTCCTACACGCGTAGCACCGTTTGTAACGACGAGCAGAGCCCCGTCAGCTACAAGCAAGCTGCCCTGTGAAGATTCATCGCCAGCACCAACCTCCAGGGAAGAAGATAAAGTCATTGTCCCACCAAACACTTCGATCATTCCGCTAGAACTTTCCCTAGGGGAAATATTGACATCACGAGCTCGTACGATTGCATTGGAAATACTCAGAACACTTACGTCTACGAAGAAGCCAACAGGGTCACCAAGTTGAATACTACAATTTGTCGTGATTAACTCACCGCTCGTGATCACGACCGTGCCGTTATCTTCGAATTGCCCACCCGTGACACCGTCAACAATTAGCGTTGAATTGCTACTGATTAGTTCCCCACCTCCGGAAGCAGAAACGGAAAGATTAACGCCGACAGAAAGACCGTTAAGAATGTGCAAGGCAATAGTGCCGGTATTGTCAAGATAGAGAGCGTCGGTGCTGCCTGAGGGAGGGGAGATAACAAGGTTGCTGATGGTCAGGGTGCTCTTGAAATGAGTCGCCGTAGTGCTATCAATCGTGACCGTCTCCGAAGCGCCGTTGGTAATGAGAATGGCCGACTGCCGAAGGGACGGGGGCTTGCCGAGTGACCAAAGACGAGCCTCATCCCAGAAACCGTCGGTGGAGCTGATACAACTGTTGGTCTGCGCCTGCGAAACGGTGGTAAGGATCGCATCGACCGCAACCGCCAAGATCACCCAAACGGCTCGTTTCATCCCTGGCCTCATAAGGCGACAACTTCCGTGCTTCCTGAAAACAGTGAACCAAAAAAGGGGATGGAAGTCGAGGCAACTCGCTTAATCCGCCAGGCTCGCCAATCGTCCAACAGGAACTCGTGAAGCGAATTCTGTACGCCATCCGCCCCACCCTGAGAGTAATTGGCTTGCGAGTCTGAGCCCCCCTACCTATAATGACGGCTGTCATCCCGTTTGTTCAATCAGTCGTGGAGTCTGGCTATGGAAGCACGGCGGAACTGTTGCTTGGGTTTTCCAGCGAAAGCCCTTTCTCTAGGGCGCGTCCTGCTCATCTGTTCGGTATTTGCACACACCTCCGCTCAGGCAGATACCATTTATGTTACCTGTAACCAAAATAGCTCCGTTGCGGAGCTAGATTCCAGTGGAAACCTAAGCATCCTCGGATCGGTGAATATACCTTGGGGTCTTGCAATAGACAGTAGTGGGAGCGTTTACGTAGCGAGCTATGGCGACAACTCAATCGAGAAGTTTAATTCCAACGGAGGCGGGTCGGTATTTGCGACAGGCGTAAGCAATCCTGGGTGGCTCGCCTTCGACAACGTGGGCAATCTCTATGTTACCGTCACGAATGACACCATCGAGAAATTCGATTCTAATGGAAACGGGTCGGTTTTTGCCAATGGCGTTTCAGGTCTAAGCGGTCCCGGGCTTCCTGCTTTCGATAGTAGCGGCAACCTCTATGTGCCGAACTATTTCAGCAATACAGTTGAGAGAATTGACTCCACCGGAAACGCAACAATTTTTGCCAGTTCGGGTTTAGACGCCCCGGTGGGCCTCGCCATTGATCGTAGCGGAGATGTCTACGTGGGGAATAGTGGCAACAACACAATTGTGAAATTTGACTCCAGCGGAAATGAAACAACCTTTGCCAATTCGGGTTTGGATCAGCCATTTGGGCTTGCCTTTGACAGCAGCGGCAACCTGTACGTCGCAAACTATGGTAACAATACGATAGAAGAATTTGACCCTAGTGGGAATCCATCGCTTTACTCCTCTGACTTTAGCGAACCTTTATCTATCGCCATACAAGTTCCCGAACCCTCGACCTGGACGATGGCCGCCATGGGCATCGGGGCAGCCCTCGGGGGTCTAGGATTACGCTGCCGATCTTCCTGATCCGCAACTGGTGAATCCCTACGTAGCGTTTCGAGCGAGGCGTCAGCCGCCCGGCCTTACCCTATTTGGCTTGCCAGTCTGATCTCTCCTGCTTATACTCAGCCCAGCGAGTTTGTCATCCCGTTTGTGCGACCAGAAATGGAGGTTGCCCTTGAACTCAGAGCGAAAATTTCGCTGGAGTCGTCCAGCGAGAGGATTCTCATTTGGTCTCCTTACGGTCGTATGTTTCTTCTTCACCGAAGCTCGTACATACGCCGACACTATCTACGTGGCGAACAATGGCAACAGCACGATTGAGGAGTTTAATTCAAGCGGAGTCGGGACGGTCTTTGCCGATGCTTCCGAGGGAGTGACCCGGCCTTGGGGTCTTGCCGTTGATAGCAGCGGGAATCTTTACGTGGCGAATGCGGGCAACGACACGATTGAAAGATTCAATATGAACGGAATAGGAACGGTCTTTGCCAATGCATCCAAGGGCGTGAGCACCCCTACTGGCTTAGGTTTTGACAGCAGCGGGAATCTTTACGTGGCGAATCAAGGCAACAACACGATCGAGAGATTTGATTCGAACGGAAACCAATCGGGCTTCGCCACTAGCGTGATCAATCCTGGATGGCTTGCCGTTGACAGATACGGCAACGTCTATGTAACCGTTGCCAATAACACGATTGAGAAATTTGATGCGAACAGAGTCGGGTCAGTCTTCGCCACTGCGAGCTCTGGTTTGGCCGTGCCCGGAGGTCTTGCTTTTGATAGCAGCGAGAATCTCTGCGAGCCGAACTGGGGCTCTCCCGCCACGATCATGAAATTCGATTCCAGCGGAATTGGGGCTGTCTTCGCCACTTCGAGCTTGTCCGCGCCGACAGGTCTTGCTTTCGGCAGCAGCGGTAATCTCTACGCCACGTTCTTTGGCAGCAGAACGATTGAGGAATTCGATACAAACGGAGTCGGAACGGTCTTCGCAAACACAGGCTTGGACAACCCGATGGGGATTGCGCTCCTGGTCCCCGAGCCCTCGACCTGGGCGATGCTGGCGATGGGTATCGCTACTCTCGGCGGGGGTCTTCGATTACGTCGCCGGTTAAGGATGAAAACAGGCCTTTCAATCAGTTCCGCTTCATTTGCTCTGAGCTTGCTCCTGCTCGTCGCCCCGGGAACCAGTCGAGCCCAGAACCTCTTCGTGTCCAATTATGGAAACAACACCATTGAGGAGTTCAACCCGTCAGGAGTAGGCACGGTCTTTGCCAGTCGAAATTCAGTCTTGGGGGGTAGTCTAATCAACCCAACTGGATTGGCCTTTGATAGCCAGGGCAACCTGTATGTGAACAACTACGCTGGCCCAATTTGGAAGCTCAATTCATCTGGGGTGGGCACGGAGTTTGGCTACACCGTGGTTGATGTCACTGAGGGCCTCCAGGGTTTGGCATTCGACAAGAATGGAAATCTATATGTGTCCTGCGATGAGAATTTATCCATCTACGAGTTCACCCCATCCGGTGGTCAAGGCACGATTTTTGCGACGGCTTATGTTACCCCTCACACGGGGTATATTAACCCTATTGGCTTAGCCTTCGATAGTAGCGGAAATCTATTTGCGACATCACAATACGGTGGCTCAACCATCACAGAGTTCAACACGAACGGGGTGGGCGGTCTCTTTACCTACTCGGGGCCGGGGTTGAATGCAGTGAATGGTTTGGCTATAGACAAGAATGGAAATCTATACGTGTCCAATTATGGTAACAACACCATTGAGGAATTCAGTACGAACGGGGTAGGCAGGGTCTTTGCCAGCTCGGGGCTTGACCTCCCGGCGGGCTTGGCCTTCGACAGTGCAGGCAATCTCTATGTGGCCAACTTTGGCAACAATACTATTGAGGAGTTCAACACGAACGGCGTCGGCACCGTCTTTGCCAACTCGGGTTTGGATGATCCGCTATACTTAGCCTTTCAGCCCGTTCCCGAGCCCTCGACCTGGGCGATGGTTCTCCTGGGCTTCGGCGTAGTCCTCGGCGGTCTGCGATTTCGCTACCTGTCGAGGATCAAAGCAACCCTTGCAGTCAGCACCACCTCGTTGGCCCTGACCTTTCCCTCTGGGTGAAGCCGGGGGAAGAGGGGACTCATCCTAGGATTTGAAGCGATGCCAACTTCAAACTTACGTGATGTTTTCCTGTTGTCGTTGTCTGATTGGCATGGAGAAGAAAATGGCCCCAGAGCCAAATGGAGCACGACCGGATAGGTTGGGTTGGATGAAAGCCGCATTGATGTGCGGCTTTGTTGGGATGCTAGCCGTCTTGGTACTCCTACCGTCTGGACAATCCCAACAAAACACACAGAGTCTCTTGCGCCACAAATGTCAGAGCAATGAGAAAATGATCATGCTGGCCATTGCCTTGTACGCCGATTCATACCAAGGTCGGTGTCCAATGGACTCTGCGAATCCTACGCTTGTAGGGTGTATGCAACTATTGAGTAATGTGTTTATTCAAAACGGCGCCCGAGACGAGACTGGAACGCCGGTCAAAGTAACCGCTGAGGTGTTTTTTTGTCCCGAGGATTCCCGCCCGGGTGCTCGGCCGGAGCCAGATTTCAAGAAGCTGACGAAATTGAACATCAGCTACTCATATGTCCCCAATCTGATCTGGCAGGATAGACCCGACTCACCTGTAATTATGGATCGAATTTACTCCACGAAGATGGGGAGCCGGTGGCCCGCTGATGGGAACCATGGAGACAGCGGCGGTTTTGTTGCGTTTGACGATGGCCATGTTTCTTGGCAGTCGATATTGCCCTATGATTTGAAGGACAAAACTGGCAAGCAAGTCGTCCTGAGCCCCTAACCCCGTCTGCCCATATCCCGCCGGCAGTTCCTTGAAAGAACCCCGTCCGAATGAATGCTCAGGGCTTCTCCTGCTCCAAATAGTCTCGCATTTGCGCAATGCTGTCTCTGTCGTCGACTGTGCAAGCTAGCGGCTCCGCCTTTGTAAAGACTTCATACTTGCGGAAGATGGACATCGCGTTCATCGGAACTGATTTCTGGTTGCAAGAAGAAAGCATCATCGCGAATGGTTTTTCAGAGCGTTACCCTGCCTCAGCTGCACTCAAGGGCTGGCTTCTGCTGATCGTAGTAATGATGAGGGACGCGACGAAGGGTCTGACGTGGTCGAGATCGACATAACGTTTGGGCAGAACGTGCACCGTGGCGAGGTCATTGTCACGTAGCAAATCGCACAGCCGTCCGAGCCTCCAGCCCAAGATCACGACGTCGGCGGTGGAAAAGGCGAGCGCGAGCTTTTGCGGCGGCGCGCTCTTGTGTTCACCGGTATCCGGATTGGGCTCCAAGGTGTAATCAATCAATTGGCTGGTGTGGAAGCCGTGCCGGCGCTCATCGTCGAGATGGAACTCGATACAGGTGCAATACTTGACGGAGGTGGTGTAGCAGTCGTCTTTGATGGGGTGCATGGATTGATCCTTCATTGATGGTCGAGGTTGAGAGGTTCAGACACCAATGCCCCGAGATTGGCCGATGCTTCCAGGCGGGGTGATGCCCCGACGCAGCTTGGGGCGGACGGATTGCTCTTGTTGCAGAGCTTCCTTGACCGCGCGAGAGCGTTTGAGACCGCTGGTTCGTTTGACGGATTCAGCCTGTTTTATGGACTCAACTTGTTTGATGGACTCGGTTTGCTCAAACTTGGTCGTGACAGTTTCCTTTTGCTCAATGACGGACCGTTCGCGAAGCCATCGCTGCACATCTTCGGCCACCTGTGCGAGCCGTTGCACAGGAGATAAACGCGTGACACGAAACACTCGGGGCGACTGGCGCATCGCGCGGATCGTACGGAAATCTTGGTGCACCGTGGACAACGGTGCGCTGGTATTCTGCTCTTGCTGCCGCTGCCGCAGGAAGCCGAGTTTGGCTAGGTCATCGCGCAGGCCTTGGAGTTCGACCGCAGCCTTGCGTTCGTGCGAATCAGTCACGCGACGCGCGAGCAACTCGGCATCATCCGTGAACACATGAACACGCTTGCGCCCGCGCGAAATGGAAACATAGAACTGTTCACGGTTCACCGCGCCGAAGGACCGTGAAGATGCGACCAAGAGCACGTCATCGACGGTTTTGCTCTGCGATGAATGCGAGGTGACGGCGTAGCCGTGGGTGAAGGTGTTGAATGTGCCAGGTAGCACCCGGCCGTCGGTGAGCGTGATACGGCCGACGCTGATCTCCCGCACTTGGACACGCTCGCCGTTAATGAGCTCTTTCCCGAGGTTGGCCTGCAGCAAGAGCCAATCTCCAGCAGCGACTTTCAACTCGCGGGACACGCCGACGTCGAACGAGGAAGCAGCACTCGTCGGAATGAAATCCACTTCCGCCCCATCGGGACGGCGAACGCGCAGTCCCTTTTCGAGAACGCCTCGGAGTTCGACCGTCTCACCACGATCAAAGTCGCGTGTTTTTCTGACGAAGCGCAGGCGTTGACCCGGTTCGTACTGGTTCGTATTCTTCTTTTGCGCTTGCGTCCACGAGAGCGAATCGAAAACGCACACTGTCTGCTCATCCTGCATGACGACACCCTCAACTTTTAGAACCTCGCGCACCTTCTCGGTTACCGCCTCAATCTCGGCCCAAGTGGGCGAGACCAGCAGTGCGGACCTGCCTTGTTTGGTCGCCGACAGGTATGCCTCGGCCGCCTGGTGGTAAAGCTGCCCATCATCCGTCGCCGCCTCCGTGACTGCGCCAAGTTCCACGAGCCTGGCAAACGCCTTGTCAGTCTGTTTGGCGGCAGCCAGTTCGACCACCTGACGGAAGACAGCGGATTTCTGGCGACGGACGGTGGTCAGTTCGCTGAACCGGTAGGCGGAATACTGTTCGAGGATACGGAGCGCATCCCCACGAGCAACGGAAGCGTGTTGGCCGGTGTCGCCGGAGAGCACCACACGAGCGCAGTTGCTAACGGCCAGATTGAACAGTTTCATCATGTCATCGAGGTTAACCGCGCCGGCTTCATCCAGGACAATCACGCTGCGGGCGGAAAGTGTTTGCTGCATGGCCCAATCCGTCAGCAGTTTGGCAAGCGTGACCGCTTCCAGCTTGTCCTTGCGTAGCGTATCTGCAGCGGCAGAAGTCGGAGCGCAGAACACGGCCTCGAAACCTTCGTTGTCGAGAATACGGTTCAGTTCGACCAGAACCGTGCTTTTACCGGTGCCGGCCAATCCGCGAAACCCTGTAAAGCGGTCCGGGCTGGTGAGAACATGTTCCAACGCCTTGCGCTGATCCGGGCCGAGATGGGGGGCCGGTTCATAGCATTTGGTCATCGGGGCGACAGTGTCGATGGTGGCGTTGACAGTGCGAATCAACGAAAGCTCCTTGGTAAGAATATCACGGGTCGAGAACTCCGAACCCACGTGAACGAGTTCGGAGCGTTCCGCCAGCGCATTCTTTAGCAGCGGCAGGTCCAGTTGGCCGCAGCCGTTGACCAAGGCGGCTTCTCGAATCTTGTGTTGCGGCGCGACCGAAGCACGCTCGAAAACGTGCGCGATGCCGTGGTCAACAGCAGCGCGCATCGTGACCAAGTGGGTGAAATCCGTAGACTGACCATTGGCCGCTTTGACCACTTTGCCCAGCAACCGTTTCTCGAAGAAACCGATCTCACCAAGTTGCTGTCGGCGTACCTGCTCATCGGACGCACCCTTGAGCTTCTTGGGACGGGATTGGTGGACGACGTGAGCAATCTCCTGCTTGGTCAGTTTGCGACCCAGCTTCGCCTCCCGACGTTTCACGGCCAGATCCCGTTGCTGCGACCGTTTCGAGAACCGGTCAATCAACTCAGGCGCGACGCCATCGATCTCGAACCCATTGGCGGCCTTCCGCGTGCGATAGCCCAGCCGGTGGAGCCGCTTGGCCAGTTCGTTGCGATAGACTGCCGTGCCGTAATTGAGCGCGCCGAACATATCGCCGGTTTGCAGCGCCTTCCAGCGCCTCTCGATCTTGTCCCAGGTGCAGTTGAACAGGACGAAATGCGTGTGCAGTTGCGGGTCCAAGGCGCGGGAAGTCGTGTGCAGGAAGGCCGCGCCGACGAGGTTGCCGGTGGTGCGATCCTGATCCTCAATGCCAGCCTTGCGAATGCGCGTGGCGGCAAACTCCTCAAGCTCGCGCAAGGCCATCGTGGAGGCCTCCTGGTGTGCTTCGATGATGCGATGGTCATTCATCGTGATCGCCAGAATCGACACCGACTTGGGCGGCGAGCAGACGAAGTCGAAGTAGAGCCGACGATCTCGGAACTGCTGCGGGGTGAGTCGTTCACCGGTCATCGGGTGCAGATTGTCGCAGAGGCGCAGGAACACTTCGCGGGTGACAGCCTCACCTGGCTGCAAACGCAACCGTTCCGTGCCGATGCCAATCCAACGACCACCTTGATCGTGCGCCAACACTTCACCCTGAGTGTAGTAATCGTTGTGCGACAGGTGCTGGTCGAAATACGTCGTGGCGGCGACTCGATTCTTTTGTGGGATGGCGCTGAACATGGCTGGGGACCTTACCGAAACCGTGTTGAAATGTTGTTCCGAAATGGGAACAACATTCCAAGGGTGCGTGTGGTGATATAGGCGGCGACGAACTGGTTCTTGGTCATCTGTCGGCGGTCTGGCACGAGAGACGACGCGTGTCGTGTAACAGGTACACAAGATGGGGAGGCCCAATGGGCTGTAACGCCACCGATCTGAGCGAGTTTCATGCGGCTCACTGTAACCAGAAAAGCCGGCCGATTGATCGCCAGCGCGATCAAACTGAGCAGGCCAAGTGTGGCATAGAAAAGGGAGAAATGAGCAGGACACTTACCCCGCCTGAGAGCGGTGACGAAATTGCTCGGCGGATGCCGGTCTGGTCGCTTGGTGGACAACGCACGACCGCATCGCGGATTGACGAGCGGAAATCGCTCGGATGCCGGGCGGATAACGCCAAGATGCCGCGTGGCCGCACGAGTCGGCGAATATCTCGCCGTTCGAATGCCCACGACAAATCAAACGAAGGAAATGACTATGAGGACAGCGACTGATTACACGAAGCTGGCCGCGACGTTGGACTACGCGGCGCTGGAAAAGAAGTTGGAGCAATTGACGCAGCGTGATCCGCCAAGGAAACGCAAGACTGTCGCCGACGTGTTGGAACCATTGCGCGAACGGTTGCTCGACCTTCACAGCAGAGGATGGAGGGCGAGGGAACTGGCCGACGAGTTGAAAATCGCTGGCGTGACGGTGAGTCCCGCACGGTTGCGCGAGTGCTTGGGCTATTGGGCCTCTGCCGGAGACGGAGCCGCGAGATCGCGCCCGCGCCGCCGATCCAAACGCACGGCGGCAAACACCCAGCCCACGATTACGACGGGCCATTCCGGAAAGGGAAACGAGTCTCAAACCGGCCAACGGGTGACGCCGCCGTGAACGTATCTACGTGCAATCTTCGCTGGCCATTCGCCGGAAGAATGCTGTCAGACCCGGCGCGGCGGTCGCTGATATCGCGTCCCGCTCGCCGCGTCTGCTGCGCTGTCAAGGCGCATCGATCATGCGACGCTGTCCGTGGCTACGCGTCGCTTGCCACCGACAGCCGAGATGTGATGCTCACTCGCCGGTCACACCATTCAAACACAGTCCGTGGTCGAGGACACATCGTGTCCGCACAACGTTCGCTCACAGGCTCCGACCATTCCGCTCGCCGTCTGTGGAGGATGCCGGGTAATCCCTCACACAGCTTGTGTACTTGCTACACAGTCAGGCGATTTCCTTTTGCTACTGGTGGTCGAATGATTGCGCCTCAGTCATCGACTTTGCGTGATGTGCCGTTTCGATTCTACGGCTCGCTGCGCGCCGTCAAGGTTGTGCGTCCCTGTCGCCCTGACGCCTCCACCGTGACTGCGCTCGCTCCGCCGGTCGGCCCTGCTTCTATGGCTTCACGCTGGAGCAATCATTGCCGAAAGGTTTTTGAGACATGAATGATCCTAACGCAAAACAAGAACTCGCCATGCAGATGAACAATAAGGAATTTCGACTCGCGCTGACACGACAGGAAACGGCGAGAGCCTTGGGCGTGACACCGATCACGGTTGACCGCCTGGTTGCTCGCGGACTACTGCGACCTTGCCGCGCATTGCGGCGACCGCTGTTTCCGATCCCCGAGATCGAACGATTTCTGAAAGAAACTGGCGCTGAATAGGCCGACTCCGAGCAGGTCGCCCACTTCAATTCGCCGCAATCGTGACATGCAGTGGCGAAGTTCCTCACTGGTTTGGTCGTCCTTTGCGCCCTGGCTGTCTTTGGGACAACGTTCGCAGCTCTGCAGCCGCCGCGTCAAAGGTGATGCGCTTCGCCATTTCGCGGCTGTGAACGTCACGCAGATGTCCGTAGGTCTTGGCGACCAACACGCCGCCGTCAACGTGTCCGAGCCAGCCAGCAATGACCTTGAAATCCACAACGGACTCGATGGCGTTGGAACAGAAGAAGTGCCGCATGGTATGATGCGTGTACTGTGGCAGCGAAAGTTTTCTGCAAGCATTGATGAGGCTGGTCATTGCCGACTCGATCTGAAAAATCCTATCCGTCGTTTTGGGAGGGTGGGCCAGTTTGGCTTTAAGTGTCAGCAGCAGTCTCTCAAGCGGCGGGAATAGGGGTACTGTGCGGCTCTTGCCGGCCTCGCCGCTGCCCTTCCCGGCGACGGTAAATGTCTTCGACTCAAAATCCACGTCGCCCCAGACCATCGGAGGCTTGACGGATAGTCTGTCACCCACGACCTCGCCAAGGCGGCACCCTGAGTAGGCGAGGAACTCAACCAGGTCGGCTGAATCCTTGCCGGTGTTCTTTCGCATGGTTTCAAGCACCCTGCGAAACTGCTCTTTGGTAGGAACGACTAGCTTCTCTTTACTCAATTTGCGCCGAGTGATTTCCGTGGCAGGGTTCTCCAAGAGCAGACCGTGCTTGCAGGCGTAGTCCAAGATGCGCCGCAACACGTCAAGATCGGCATTGTACGTGCGAGCCGAGCACCCACCACTGCGCTGTGCTGCCCATTGCTCAACCTGGCGCAAGCTGATGCTGCGGACCGTAAGAACGCCAAAGTGTCGCGCCAGCATTCTTACTGAGTTGAGGTACATGCGGAGAGTCTTGGGCTTGATCGCAACGGCAACTGAATCCAACCAGCGCTTCGCCAGCCCACCCACCAACTCCTTGGGCCTCTTCTTGTCATACTCGGCAAAGGGCAGGGTCTTCGTATCGTCGGCGGTCAGACGTTCAACTTTACGCCGGTATTCTTCGCGGCGGCGTTTGGCGAGTTCGGGGTCAGCGGTCTTCAGACTTCGCTTGACTTGTCTGCCATCCCGTTCAAAAATAGCGTAGTAAACGTCCGTGAGGCTCGAACGATAAAGACAATCGCCGACATGAATGAGTTTTTGCTGCTTGCGACCCTTGTACTGGGTTGCTTTCATGATGAAAACATCCTAGACCATGCAACAAAGCATTGCAACATCAAAATCATGCCTCGCGTTACAGGCCTGCAAGGCCGCAATTTACTAGCATAAGCCGGCGTAGCTCAATTGGCAGAGCAGCTGATTTGTAATCAGCAGGTTATCAGTTCAAGTCTGATCGCCGGCTCCATTCACTGTCTAAGCGGTCGGCCCCCTTCATCTCACGAATGAAATTTCGGCTGGGGTAAACACCCCATAGCGACCGCTTGGTTTGTATCCATATTGTCATTCAGACTGAGTGAATTCGGGTTGGGCAAACAACAACTGTCGCAAACGCCACAACCATGTTCGATGCGGAGAGTGCCAACCTTTTCACTGAGGTTTCGCGGGGCATCGAGAAATGGCCGCGGTTCGCAGAGGCCCATGACCAAGCAGCAGAATAGTAGAAACGCTCATAACAGGAGGGCAGGCGAAAATGAAAGCCGACGAAAAACAAGAGAGTTTGCGACAACTTCAACTGGAGAATCTCGGCGCAACTTACTGGGATTTGCCAACGCCTGAGTTGTACGAATGGGCCATCCGCCGTCGGGAGGGATTGCTCAGCCACCTTGGACCGCTCGTGGTGAAGACAACCCCCTATACGGGCCGATTGCCAAAGGATAAATTTCTCGTGCGTGAACCGTCCAGCGAGAACAAGATTTGGTGGGGCAAGGTTAACCGACCGTTCGATCCCGGGAAGTTTCAGGCGCTTTGGCTGCGTGTCTGCGGCTATTTGCAGGGGAAAGACGTTTTCATCGAGAGCTGTTACGCCGGTGCTGACGATGGTTATCGCATCCCGATTCGGATCATCTCGGAGCGGGCAGTCGGCGCGTTGTTCGCCCGAACGATGTTCATCCGTGAACTCTCTTCGCATGAGTTGGAGCATCATGTGCCGGAGTTTACCGTCCTGCATGCGCCCGGGTTCCATGCAGATCCGGAGGTTGACGGGACGCGTTCGGACGCGTTCGTGGTGCTGGACTTCGGACGAAAACTGGTGCTGATCGGCGGCACGGCCTACCTCGGTGAGATGAAAAAGTCGGTCTTCACCATAATGAATTATCTATTGCCGCAGCGAGGTGTTCTGCCCATGCATTGCTCCGCCAACTATGGTCAGGACGAAACGGACGTGGCCATTTTCTTTGGCTTATCCGGCACCGGCAAGACCACATTGTCAGCTGACCCGCAACGCACCTTGATCGGCGACGACGAACACGGCTGGAGCGAGAATGGCGTGTTCAACTTCGAGGGCGGCTGCTATGCCAAGGTCATCCGCCTATCCCGGGAGCAGGAGCCACAGATTTTCGAGACTACCCGCCGTTTCGGTACGATTCTCGAGAATGTGATGGTCGACATGCGGACGCGTCACATCAACCTTGACGACGATTCCATCACGGAAAACACCCGTGGCGCCTATCCCATCAGTCACATTCCCACCATGACTCGCGGCGGCATCGCCAGTCATCCGAAGAACATCATTATGCTTACCTGCGATGCCTTTGGTGTGTTACCCCCTGTGGCGAAGTTGACGCGCGAACAGGCGATGTACCATTTCCTGTCGGGCTATACCGCCAAGGTTGCCGGCACCGAGACGGGCGTGACCGAGCCACAGGCTACATTTAGTTCCTGCTTTGGCGCTCCCTTCATGGCGCTGCCTCCGAGCACCTATGCCCAACTTCTCGGCGATAGGATCAGCAAGCACAATGTCGATGTCTGGCTGGTCAACACGGGTTGGAGTGGAGGGCCCTACGGAGTCGGTCAACGCATCAAACTCCCTGTTACCCGTGCGATTGTCAAAGCGATCCTGGAGGGGGTACTAAAAAAGGCCGAGATGAAGCAGGATCCCATCTTCGGCGTCCGTGTGCCGATCTCCTGTCCAGAAGTACCGTCAGAAGTATTGGAACCGCGCAAGACGTGGAAAGACACCGCGGCATACGACCGGAAGGCGTGTGACCTGGCAGGTATGTTCGAAAAGAACTTCCAAGAGTTCGCCAGCGATGCGCCTGCGGAAGTCAGGGTGGCCGGCCCAAAGGTGTGACCGTCACCAATCCGACAGTCTGTCGGCCCGCACACGCCGCTTGTGCCAACGTGTCAGTCGCTCCGGCGACGCCAACTGGCGCGCCGTCCTCACAATCTCCTTCGCGTGAGAAGCTTGCATGCGTGCGCGAGAACGCCATCTCGTTGGCATTGCTGATGCACTATGGTTCCCGCGGTAGGGTGAAGGGTATGAATAAATACGTGCTGGAAATCTCCACTCCTGTCTTTCGCGTACTGCGAAGGCGGGTACCTCTCTATGTATCCTGGTCCGACGAAAAAGTTGGCCCTACGCAACGGATCGTAGTCGACGATGACGTTTACAGCGAAATGATCGATCGCGCCATTGCCAAGCGAAAAACCATCGACGAAGTCTTCCTCGAAGTCGGCACGCGGAGTTAATCTACCGCGCTCTTACACTGGCTTCGCCTCGACCGTGGCTGGTTCGAGGTTTACGCCAGATTAGCCTGTCATCCGGCATCCGTAATCGCTGGCAGAACGTATCGCCGCGTTGCGGGCCGGTAACTCGAGCCGAAACTTCATTTACAGATGGCTTTTTTGCAGGTAGCCATGCTAGGCTAGAAACCAATTGCGAGAAGGGTCACAGTGATTTATCTTCGAAACAGGGGATTGTGTTGCATTGTCGTTTCCACGGCGGTCCTCTATTCGCTTTCCGCAAATGCAGTCAGCCCAGCCAGCGACAATGCCTCCGACCCAGCCTATACCAACGGTTGGACCAGCGGCAGCAGCGGCGGCACCGGCTGGGGCGGCGCGTGGCAAATGGATCCGCCCTTCAATGGCCCACCCAACTGGGGTTTCTATATCGGTAGCTCGACCAACAACGACGGAGGCGATCCTGGTAATGACGGCGACATCGACAGCAGCGGGTCGAAGGCCTGGGGTATCTATGCCCACGCTTACGCCTTCCCCTCGGCTGTTCGTCCGTTCATTGGGCCGATGGTACCAGGCCAACGGTTCACGATCGACATGGACAATGGCAACATCGACGCCTACCAGTCCGTCGGGTTTAGCCTGCAGGACGCGTCGGGAAACAACGTGTTTGAATTCTATGCGTCCGGCGAGGACACGCAATACAGGCTTCATGACAGCACGGGGCTTGGTGTAGCGACCGGTATACTGTTTACGGGGCAGGGGCTCCACTTGGAATTCACCCTGACCAGCACGAATGCGTATTCCCTCGCTATCGGCCCGGTCGGAACCGACGGTCCGGTGGGTTTGCCACAAACGTACACCGGTAATCTGATCGGCCAGGGCGCGTTGACCGTCGACCAGGTACAGGTGTGGGACTTCAGCGCCTGTGTCAGTGGCAGCGGCAGTGGCCCGTGCGATGTGTTCTTCAACAACCTCGGGCTATTCCCGGCCCCAATCTGGTACGTTAGCGCGTCGAGCACAAACGATCCGCAGGCCAACGGCACAGCGGCGCATCCTTTCGCCCATATCCAGGACGCCCTGAATGTCGCCGCCCCGATTAGTGACACCGTGCTGGTGCTCAATGGTGTCTATTCGGGCACGGGCAATACGAACCTGGATTTTCTCAGCAAATCCATCACTCTCCAGTCGGTCAACGGCCCGTCCAATGTGGTCATTGACTGCAAATTGACGGGGAGCGGATTTTGGCTGCACAATGCTCAGGGGGATTCATCCGTCATCGCCGGTTTTACAGTCACCCGCGCGGCCTCCAATGGTGCCGCCATCTACCTGCAGTCCGGTTCGCTGGCGATCAGCAATTGCATCTTTCAGGGAAACGGCGGCAAAGTATTGACGGGCAACCCGGTTACGAATTCCATAACCGCGGTCGCGATCAGGAATTGCCTGTTCGCGCAGAATACCGGACTGGTGGTAGACGTTGGCATGGGCGACGTAGATATCCAAAACAGCTTGTTCATTTCAAATCAGAACACCTGCGTGAACGCGGTCAATAGCGGCTCGTATGCGACCATCAGCAATTGCGTGTTTCAGTTCAATCGGGGGACCGTGCTCAATGATGGAGAATACTACGGCGGGGCCTGGATCAGCATGATCAACTCCCTGATCGAGAGCAACACTGGCACCGCTTGTTCGTTGCAGAATGGTACCATCACCAGCTCGATCATCGAATACAATCAAGGAGACGGTTACGACGGGCTGAGGAGCGGCTATAGTGACTCCGGCAGCGTCACACTGTCGAATGTAGTGGTCCAATACAACACCGGGTCCGGATTAAACACCGCCGGTGGTGCATCCGTTATCGATTCCACTTTTTCCTCCAACGGCGGCACCGGTCTCGTAGCGACGCCGCTCGTGGGGCTTGGCCCGCATGGCGAAGCGCCGCAATCCGACGCGTTCACCCAGTGCCTGATCTCCGGCAACGGCGGCGGTGGCATGGGCGGAAACAGCCAATGCACATTCAATTCCTGCACCAGCAGCAACAATAATTCGGGCGGGATCGTCGGCTGCGGTGGATACTATGTGAATTGCCTGATCGAGAATAATTCTGGTCCGGCCATCGCCCTGAATTGTTCCGGCGGTTCAGCAATCCTGAACAACTGTACCTCGCGGAACAACTCCGGTCTGGTCAGCTTAAGCAATGGCAGCGGTGCCAGCTTGTTCAATTCAATCTCCTGGGGAAACGGCGCCAACCCCGTGGGATCGCTGGTCAACGGAGTTTTTGGCGCGGTGTACTCCGACATCCAGTACGGTACCGGCCAGCCCTGGTTTGGCACGGGGTGCATTGAGGCTGACCCGGATTTCACTTCGGCTATGGATTCGCATCTGACGGTATACTCCCCGTGCCTGGTGGCTGGAACTTCCAGCAATGCCCCTCTGATTGACATCCAGGGCACGCCGCGTGGTAGTCCGCCCGACATGGGGTGCTACGAGCTTCTCAAGACCGATTCCGACAATGACGGAATTCCGGACTGGTGGATGTTGCGCTATTTCGGGCACACAACGGGATCGCCCACCGACAACTCGCTGGCCAGTGATGATGCCGATGGTACAGGACAGAACAACCTGTTCAAGTACGTGGCAGGCCTGAACCCAACCAACCCCGCGGCGGTCTTCCTGGTGCAGCCGACGACCATTACCGGTCAGCCGACGCAGTATAGCCTGCAGTTTAACCCCCTGGCCAGTGGACGCACCTATACGCCACAGTTTAAGACCAACCTAGTGAGCGGCGTCTGGTTGCCACTCACGGGCTATGCCGGACCGGTGACGAACGGAATCCAAATCACGATGACCGACACCGACGGCATCGATCCACAGAAATTCTACCGCATCGACATCAGCTACTCGGCTGTGGACAACGCTGCCTACCTGACTGACACCACCGCGCCAGTGATCCCGAGCGGGGTTAATGGAACAGCCATTGCGATATCCCAGGTTACTATCACGTGGGCTGCCTCGACCGATACCGGTGGCTCCGGCCTGGCGGGTTACCTGGTCTACCGCGACGGCACCCTGATCGCGACCATCACGGGGACCAGCTACTCCGACAGCGGTTTGTCGGCCGCCACATCGTACTGCTACACGATCGTCGCCTATGACAACGCCGGAAATAACTCGTCGGCGAGTTCACCAATCTGTGTGACAACACTTTCGTCATCGGTGACAGATCCCACGCCGCCTTCCCAGCTGACGGTGACGATGGTGACCGCAACTTTCATCACGATCAACTG
>Ga0224557_1001376_pt1 | contig 23725 bp, 10 predicted proteins | sample 714S31014metaG_FD_180677 | JGI IMG/M metagenome (GOLD analysis project Ga0224557, IMG submission 180677) | Peat soil microbial communities from Stordalen Mire, Sweden - 717 S3 10-14 | ecosystem: Environmental > Terrestrial > Soil > Wetlands > Peat | place: Sweden: Norrbotten County, Stordalen... | reverse complement strand
CCGGACCGGCGTAACCGGCATCGGGGGTGTACGTGTAGCTCCCGTCCGCGTTGACGACGACCGTGCCGTGGGCGGCCGCAGTCGAGGACGTCAGGGTGATGCCCGTTCCGGTGGCCTGGGCGAGCAGTCCCTGGGCGGCCACCACCGTCAGTTCGGTGTCGAAGGGGGTCGATGCCGTGTAGTTCGGGGCCGTTGGCGGAGTCGGGGCCTCCACGTTGATGGTCACGGTGCCGGTGGCCGTGCGGTCCTGGGCATCGGTGACGGTGTAGGTGAAGGAGTCGGGACCGACGTAACCGGCGTCGGGGGTGTACGTGTAGCTCCCGTCCGCGGCGACGACGACCGTGCCATGGGACGGATCGGTGGTGGCCGTAATCGAAATGTTCTGTCCGGTGGCGCCCGAGAGAACCCCGGTGGCCGCCGAGACCACCAGAGGAGTATCCAAGATCGTGGTCTCGCTGTAGTTGGGGGCGGTGGGAGGTGCGTTGACTTCGGGGCTCACGCTGATCGTCACGGTGCCCTTTGCCGTCCGGTGGAATTGGTCGGTCACCGTGTAGTCGAAGGTGTCTGTTCCCGAGTACGAGGCGTCAGGCGCATAGGAATAGCCGCCATTGCCCTTCACGACGGCATAGCCGTCCGCTGGTGGGGTGGTGAGCGCCGCGCTGAGCCCGGTCCCGGTGGCTTGGGAAAGCACCCCGGCGGCGGGAACGGTCAGCGAGGTGTGGAAGGGAGTGGATTCGGAGTAGTCCGGCGCAATCGGAGGGGGTGGGAGAATGGCGGTGATCGTCACGGTGCCGGTCGCCTTGAGGTCGGCAGAGTTGGTGACCGTATAGGTGAACGAGTCGACCCCCGAGAAGGCGGCGTTGGGCGCATAGGTGTAGCTACCGTCCGAATTGACGATCGCCGTCCCGTTCGAAGGCGCGTCGGTCAAGGCGTAGGTGAGTCCGGTGCCGGTGTCCTCTGAGCCGAGTCCGTCGGCCGCGTCCACCGTCAAGGTGGTGCCCGCCATCGTGGATTCGGCGTAGTCGGCCGCGCTGGGAAAGCTGCCCACCAGGATGGTGACCGTGGCTGTCGCCGTCACTCCGTACTCGTCGGTGATGGTGTAGGTGAACGTGTCGGTCCCCTGGAACGCTCCGTCCGGGGTGTAGGTGAACGCCCCGTCCGGCTGCACGGCGACCTCGCCGCCATTCGACGTCTGCGCCTCGAATCCAGTCACACTGATATTGCTCCCGCTGTCAGCGGCGAGCACGCCAGGGGCGGCCACGCTCAGCTCGGTGTTCTCGGGGGTGCTCTCGGTCAGGTTGACGGCCACCGGGACCGGCGGGGGCGTGGTCCCAAGTTGGAAGTCGAGGTCCGCCGCCGGTGGGTCCGGCCCCACCGTCACCGATTCGATCGCCGGCTGCAGGTCCGACCCGGCCGGTGGGTCGACGGTGACGTTCCAATTCTGCGCTGCGTTGTTGTTGCCGAGGGGGACATTGGCGAAGCTGTACTGCCCGAGGGAATTGGTTGTGGTCGTGGCCCCGAACGCAGTGCCGACGAACGCCCCGGAAACAGGGTCACCGGTCCCCTGGGCGGTCACCGTTCCGCTCAAGGCGCCCGTTTCGGTGTTGTTGCCGCCGAAATTGAGGACCACCCGGGCGCCGCAGAACAACTCGACCGTTTCCCGAGCGGAGTTGAAGCCAGTGGCTGACGCGGTGAGGGAACCGGAGAAGGGCATGTTCTGGTACACGGGCCACACCATTGAGAACTGACCCTGGGAATTGGTGGTGACGATTTCGCTGCCCTGAACGGTGGCCCCGGCTATCGGCTGGAGCGTGTTGGCGTTGTAGACCGTGCCCGAGACGGTCGCCGGACCACACTGGGGAGCCATCGACAGGTTCAAGGTGGAGGTCCCCCCGGCCGAGACGGTCACGGCGCCTCTGGCCTCGAGGTAGTTGCCGTTCAGATCTATCGCGTCAACGTTGACCGCTTGGCTGGCGTTGTCGTTCCCGAGCAGGTCATTCCCGGTGAGGGTGTACTGACCAACGGCGTTCGTCGTGGCGCTGTTGACGTCGATTCCGGCCAGGGGCTGCCCGGTCACCGCGTTGGTGACCGTACCGACGATCGTTGTCGAGAGCTCGGGCACCAATGAGACGTCGACCGCGGTCGTCTGGTTGGCTTCGATGGTCGTCGTCACGCTGCCGGAGTAGTACCCGTTTTCATTGGCGTTGATGCTGCACAAGATGCTCGTCGTCGTGCCCGTGCCGACCAGGATGTTTGGGTCGGTCACGCTCCCGCCGCCGTCGGTCGTGAGCGAGGGCTGGTTGCACGTCGACACCGTGGCCCCGAAAAGGGGATCCCCGGTCGCCGAATCCTTCACCTCGGTCTGCACGGTGCCGTAGTTGTTCACCGGCGTCACGACGTACAAAGAGACGGACGTACTGTCACCGCAGTCGCCCAATGTCGCCGTGACGGCCGATGACGATCCGGTATCTTGCGCATTCTCGGCCTCGATCGTGTAGAACCCCGTGGAATTGTTCGTGCCCAGTTGGACCGCGGGAAAGGTGACCACGCCACTCGAGTTGGTCGTGTCCGTCCCAGAACTCGGAACTCCGCTCACGGTCGCACCCGCCAAGGGCAGCCCGGTGGCCTGGTCGTAGACGGTGGCCGTGATGGACCCCGTGCAAATGGGGACCAGGGCGAAGTCTTGGGTCGTCGTGGCGTTGGCCACGACCGTGGCCGACACAATGGAGGGCCAGTACCCCGTCTCCGAGGCAGTCATTCCGTAGGGCTTGGGACCGTTCGTCGAGCTCAAGGCGACGTTGCTTTGCGAGTAGCTCCCGTCGGAACCCGTGGTGGGGGTGTACGCCGCACCACCGATGGAGATCTGGGCCCCCGGTATGACCGTCGACGTCGCGGCCACCGAGCGCGCTGCCGAATGATCTGCCGGGTTGGGAACGCCCACGTAGACGTGGCCGGCGAGGGCTCCGAACTGCTTCGGTACGAGGGCGACGCTGTAGGAAGAGACCTCTCCGCACGAGACGACGAGCGTCGTGGTGGATGTCGGTAGGTAGCCCGTGGCGGAGACCTCGACGCCGGTCTCCGTGGCGGCGCTGTTCGCACCGAGGTTGACGTTGGTCGGTGTGGTGTACGTACCGCTGGACGAGGTTTGGACGCTGTCGCTGTCCTCGTTGTAGCCGATGACGACACCGGCAATGGGAAGCCCGGTGACCGAGTCGGTGACGGTGCCACTGATCGTTCCGTAACAGAGGGGCACGAGCCCGAACCCGAGCGTGACCCCACCGCCCAGGGTGTGGGTAATGCCGCCACCGGTGCCGGTGACCAGGAAGCTGTTTGTCCCGGCCACGTAACTCGAGCCCGACGTGAGGATCATCGATGAGATCCCGTTCGGAATCACCGTTGCCGGGTCGAACTGGGCGGTGACCCCTGACGGCAGGCCACTCACGCTCAGGGAGACCGGTTGGTCGAATCCGGTCGTTGTCTGCACTGCGACCGAATAGACGACGCTCGTATTGGCATTGAGGGTCTCGGTCGACGGCGATATGCCGAGAGTGAAATCTCCCTCGGGCTGGTCGACCGCCGCGATCGGGGTGCCCGTCAGGGCGGCCATGGTCGGGGTGGTGCTGGTGTTGACGGTGGCCGTCGCACAACCGGTTCCCGAGTTGAAGCTCTGCATGGAAAAGGGGACCCACGTGGATCCGTTGAAATAGTCGATCTGGTTGCCGTTGGCTCCGAGATTGCACTCAACGATGACTACCTGGGTAAAGGAGCTTCCAGCTCCGATGGCCACGTCGTAGTAGACCCCCGTGCCATTGGTGACGGCCACGTTGCCGCTCGTGGGGTTGGCGCCGTAGCTGGCCACGGTCAAGGCCCCGGCGCCCGAGCCGGTCGCACTCAAACCCGAGATGGCGGCGGCGGCGGTCCCCGATGGGCTCGTGGACTGGGCGCTCTGCGAGGTGATCGCACCCGATGGCGCCGCCGGCTCGGCCACGCTCACGGTGACCGAGGCCGATCCGGTGCTCTGGCCGAAGGTGGACGAGCCGTTGTAAGTGGCCGTGATCGGGTCGACCCCGACCGGCGTGTCCGAGGTGCTGCAGCTGGCCTGGCCGCTGGAGAGGGCCGGGGTCGTGCACAGCAGGGTCGAACCGGTGGTGAAGCTCACCGTCCCGGTTGGCGAGCCGGCCGATGAAGAAACGGTGGCCGAGTAGGTCAACGTTGCACCGAAGTTGGACGTGGGCGAGCTGACTCCGACCACGGTGGTCGTGCCGCCTACGACGACGAGGGTCGCCGAACTGCCGGAGGTCCCGTAGTCGGGGTCGCTGTCGAAGAGGGCGATGATGTCGTAGCTGTCGATGGGGAGTGCAGACCCAAGGCTGCAGGTCCCGGCGTCGGGTTGAGCACCCGAGAGCACCGCGTTACACGTGCCCGCCACGGTGGCCCCTTGCATGGCCACGACGGCCACGGTGTCACCGGCTGGCGGTCGGACGCTGCTGCCGGTCGACTCGGTGACCGTGATCTGCGCCGGGGACCCGACATCCGCCGGGATCAACGGGCTGATGCTGGTGGCGGCCGAGATCGGCGTCACCGTCAGGTTCTGGGGCGGGCTGGCGGAGGTGCTGAAGGCGGGGTCACCTCCGGTGGTGGTGGCGCCTTCGAACGTGGCCACGACGGAGTACGTACCGACCGGCAAGGTCGCCGGTAGGGCGCACGAGGCGCTGTCGGAGCTCCCGCCGGGGAGGGTGGCGGTGCAACTGCCCACCGTCGTACTGCCTTGAGCGGCCTGGACCAGGACCTTGTCACCGGCGGGGGGATTGGTGCCGAGGGCACTCACGGTCACCGGAGCGGGGGCCGTGGTGCCGTAGGGAACCGCACCGAGGGGGCTCAAGACGACCTTGGTAGGTGAGGGTCCGCTCGGGGCGGTGACGACCCAGGTCAGGTTCTCGAGCGCCGCCTGGGGAATCGGCGAATTGTCGGTCACCTCCACGTCGAAGCTGTACGAACCCGGGGTCGGAATCTCACCGGAGAACGAACCATCGGGACCGAGTCCCATGCTGGAGGGCAACCCGTCGGTGGAGTCCGCGACGATGGACCAGCTCAACGGGGCGATGCCGCCGGACGCGGCCAGGGTCACCGTGCCACTTGTCACTTCGGAACCCGCAGCAATGTTCGGCAGGGTGGTGGTGGTGATGGTGAGCGGCGGGACGACCGTCACATCGAGGCTTCCGGGAGGCGAGGCCGTATAGGTCCCGGATCCCGAATAGGTGGCAGCGTAGGCGAGAGGGGAGTCGATCCCCGTGGAAGGATCAACAGTGGTGTCCGCTGGGAGCGTCAGCGGGCACTCGGCCGTTCCGCTCAGCGGATCGACCGGCACCTGGGTACACCCGGCGATCGGTCCGGACGGGTCGCGAAAGGCCACGGTGCCGCCGGAGGGCACCGGGGCCACCGTGGCCGTGATGTCGGTCTGTTCGTTCGTCGTGCCCTCCACCGCACCATTGGGTTCGGGGAGCAGGGTCGAGGCGCTGAGGGAGACGTTGGTGGGGGTGAGCGGGTCCAGCGTGTAGACCGCGCCGTCGTATCCGCCCAGATAGGAGGTGTACAACGGCGATCCGGGTGCACCGGCGATCGTCCGGGAGCCATCGGCCGAGAGAGCCACCGACGAACCGAAGAGGTTGTAACTCGCCGCGTCGTCGGCCGTCCAGTCATACGTCTCGTTGGCGTTGACCCAGCCACTTGATCCTGTGGTGAAGAGCTGAGCATCGCCGGATCCGGTCATCCCGCCGTCGGACGAGTGGGGCGCCCCGACGACGAGAACGTTGCCGGACGCCGAACTGGCGAGGGAGGCACCGAGACCGCTCGCGTTGGGGTCAGACGATGTCAACTCCGCCACCTGGCCATAGGCGGTCTGCGGCCCTCCCTCTGGGGGAGTGAACGCATACACGGATCCGCTGCCGAGGTTGTGGCTGGCGTCACCGACGAAGGCCGTGAGGCCGTTGTCGGAGAGGGCCAAGCTGCTCCCGAAGTCTTCTGGTATGCAAGGTTGGCCGTTGCACGCCGTCAATCCGTCCTCTTCGGTGTAACTGGTGGCGACGTCGCCGCCCATCAGCACGTCAGGAACCGTCCCCCATGTCCGGATGCCGTTGGACGGATCGACCGAGGCGGTGAAGAGGTCAGCCGACTCATTGGTGTCGACCTGCGTGGCGGGCCACGGCGTGTAGTTCCCCTGGTCCGACACCATGGCGGTCTTACCGTCACCCGAAAGTGCGATCGAGGACGCAAACGTCTCGTCCCAGAGTGTGTTGCAGTCCTCGGCGGCGCAATTTTGAGAGGTATAGGGGTCTTGGGTCGGGTCCGGGATAGTCCTGGTGTAGATAAAGCCCGTCGCCGCGCCGGTCCCGGCACTCGTGAAGGAGTACGCCACGCCTTCGCTGAGGATCGCATTGGACGAGGTGGACCCCGCCTCGAGGTTCGAATTCTGGTGGTACTGGTCTCCCACCAGGAGTTCATCACCGACGTCATCGAGCGCCACCGTCTCGAAGGGTGCGGCGGATGAGTTGGGAACGTACTGAGTGGATTCCGTGGGTGCCCCATAGGGCTGTCCGGTCACGGTCCACGCCCCGTTGACCAGGGCGAACGTGACCACAACGAGATTCCAATTCGGTCCGAATGAGGCCAGCGTCGAATCAGGATCGATGGCCACCGACGCGGCCGCGGTCATGCCGTCGCCCGAAATCGCGACGCTGGACCCGATGACAGTGGCCCCCGGGCAGGAATTGTCGGTACAGCCGGGTAGGCCCAGATCGCCCGGACTGAAGACTGCAGTCTGTTTCCACAGATCGGTGGCGGTATTGAGCGAGTAGAGCGACACGGTGCCCGGCCCGCAGCCCGAAGTGGTCTGGATGATGCCGAGACATGGACCGGGAGCCCCCACGACGGAAGTCGTGCCGTCTTGGGAAAGACCCACCGAGCGTCCGAAGAGACTCCCGCCAAGGTCTGTGGGTTCGGCCAGGTCGGCGGGTGGCCGGTTGATGGTGAGGGTTGTGGCGCAGCTCTTGTAGGGCCCTGTCGGCGCCGCGCCGCTGGACGGATCCGCCGCGCTGGTGCCCTTCACGGTCACGTTCAGCGAGGAAACCAACCCGCCGCTGGCGTCGCTGCCGGTCACGATGGTCTGCCAGTCTGGGGGGGAGGGTGTGTAGGAAGTTGTGGACTGAGGCTGAGACTGGAAGACCAATTTGTCCCAATCGGCGCTCCAGAACTGAACCGTGAACTGGTCGAGCGGGTAGATCGCTCCCGCCCCGCCCGGGTTCCAGCTGAACTTGATGGGGGTGTTCGGATCAACCTGGGTGTCGTCAGCTGGCGTGATCATCAACGGGGCTACGGCATTGGCCGAAAGCACACAGGCGAAATCGTTGGCATTCCCGACCGCGGTCGCACTGCTGTTGTTGGCATCGTCGAACGTCGCCGCGTTGCCCGCCTGCATCAGCGCCGGAATGGCGGCCGAGAGCGTGGTTGCTTGCGCAGCCTGAAGAGTGGAAAAGAGCTTGGTGGCCGGCAGGGCGATGTCAGGCTGTTTGATGAACTGCCACAGCGTGCGGGCCACGCTCAATTCGTTGTCCTCTCCGGTGGGATTGATGGGGATGACCGTGCCCACGGGGGCAGAGCTGTGGACGCCGTCGGAGACCTTTACCCCTTGGACATTGTTGAGACTGAGGTCGTAGCCGTACTGCTCGATCGACCCATCTACGACACCGGGGATGTGGAAGGTGTAGGCGCTTTCGAATTCCTCCACATACACCGCGAAGAAGTCCGCGAACCCCTCGCTCCAGGCAGTCTCCAATCCGGCGAGTTTGTTGGCCGGTGAGATGGCGGGCGGCACCGAGAGGTTCTGGCCCAAGGTGTGGCTCACACCCCCGGGGGCGCCGTCGATTTTCAGCTGTCGAGCGATCGAATGGCCATATTCATGCAGGATGGTGACCCAGTTGAACTGGTCGGATTGCAGGATCTGCAGCAAGGGAGGGTTGGCGTCGTAGAGGAACTGGCTGGTTCCCGAAGAGCTCGGGAATTCGACACTGAGCGGTCCGGCAACGGTTTGGCCGTAATTGAGTGGAGTGCCGAGGCAATTGCAGCTGTCAAGGAAAAGGGTGAACTGCACCCCGGATTCCAAAGCGTCAGCGACGTCGAACGCCGTGTTGCTGGCCGCGCTGTTGTTCGCTGTCAGACTGATGGTGAGCGGTTGCCCCTCCGCAACATCGGCACCCGTGCTTTGCATGTACTGCGCGGTAGCAAGCCCCGGAGCATGAACGATGAACGCCGGGAAATTGTCGCCGCCGACGTCACCTTCGGCGAGCGCACGTACGTATAGTGCGCGGTTGGTCACTCCGTCGGACCTGAAGGTCGATACTGAAGTGGTGTAGAAGCCTCCGGCATCGGTCCAGACGGTCGCCACCAGCGAGTCTTCCCCAGATGAAACACCGTCTTGATCCCAGACTTGCACCATGATGTCTCGGGCGGGATGCACCGAGCCGTCGCTGGCCGTGTAATTGACAGAGCCGGATATCGGGGTGTTGGCCGGCGTGATCGAGGGGTTGGCGTCAGCGGCCAGAGTCGCCGGTCCGAAGATCTGAGCCGCCGGGCCGCCTCGCCGCAGAAGATCCAAATCGCGTAGATACCTGGCTTTGCCCAGAATGGCGCGCTGGGTCTCGAGGAGGGCGACGCTGGCGTCGAGGGCGCTGTGGGTGGAGTAGGCGACGGTGGTGCCGTCCGCTGCCACCTGGAGATCTGCCTCGCCGCCGACCGGTTGCCCGACGGCATCGCGTGCCGAGATCAAAGCCTTGGCCACCCCAACCCCGCTACGGCGGGTGATCACCGGAATCGAAATCGTCCGCCCACTTGCCGAGAGGTTCCCGATGCGTAGAGCGTGTGGCCCGGTGACCGAGACGGGACCCTCCGCCATGAGGTGGACCACGACATCATGGAGTGGTTCAACGGACCGTAGGGCCAGCTGAGCGCCACTCACTACCCACGTTCCCCCATCGGGCTTACTCAACCAGCGAGCGGTCACGGCGTTTGGAACCACGGGAGCCGACGCCACCGGTGCCGCCGTCGCCGGCGACGTCCTCTCAGCGGACAAGGTCACCGGCAGCGAGAGGTTTATCCCCACCACCGCAAGAACTGAAGCGGCGCTCACCAGACCCAGGCGTCGGAATCCGGACATCCCACCCCCGTGCTCTCTTCGGTCGCTGGCCACTCTGGGGTGGGCAACCCAGCCTGGGCAGCATCATGCCTTGGCAGCGCTTCAGCGCAACCCTAGTTTGGCGAGTGGCTGAGGGCCACACCCGGTCGAATCGCAATGGATCGGTGGGTGAGGTGTCCCACGGACCCACCGCGGCCCTCAACAACCTGATTGAGCGCATGAAGCGGATCGGTTCGGGTTCCGCAACTTCGAGAACTACCGGATCCGTGCCCTGCTCTATGCCGGCAATCCGAACTGGCGCGTCCTGGGCTCGATCGTCGTCCGCTGAGGCCAGTCAGCTCCCTGCCAGAGTCCGACGAACCGCCAAATCCTCGATCTCGCTCGGACATCGACCGTCCGCGGCCGGGAGCGGATGACGAAGGTTCACCTTACGAGGCCGGACCATGAGGGCGACGGATTCAGAACGCGCCGTCGGTGGCGACTTCCATGTTTGCGGCGACCACGGGGGTCAGCCAGTTGGCGAAGGTCGCGGTGATGTGGTTGTCGTCGCGGTAGACGAGCATGTTGCCCATGATCACCGTGCAGGTGTTCGAGATGCAGAACCACGGGTCCGTGTCCACATAGCCGGCGCCCGTGGTGGCGGTGACCGTCTGTTCCTGTGGGATCCCTTCCGGGTTGTAGAAGGGGTAGTGCTTGGGGATGTCGCAGTCGGGTGTGAATGTCAGGTGCCGGCTGAGGCAGTCAGGCGTGTTCTGCTGGGGGTAGGGGTCGTCGCCCATGAGGACGACGCGTGCTCCGCTGGTCTGTTCGATGGTGTTGATCATTTCGCTGAGTCCCGACAGCCAGGCCTCACCGTCCACGACCACGTGGTCGTCGGCGATGCCGTACTCACGGGAGAAGCCGAGGATGACGACCGCAGGTCGCAGCGTCGACATGCGCTGGAGCTCGGCGGCGCGCCACTGGTTGCATTCGGTGTAGTCCCGCCCGAGGGCCGGGCTGAAGACGGTGATGTCGATGGGCGGGCACGTCGCCTTTGCCGCGACCACCAGGGCGTCGTGCTCCTCGTTGGCGATGTTGTCGATGGCCGGGAACCACTGCAGAGCGTGCGAGTCGCCGAAGAGTACGACAGTGCGTGAGGAGGTCGTGTCCCCGTAAAGGCAGGGGTGCACGGTCGTGTCGGTGAAGTTGTCGAAGCACCCGTCATTCTCGGGCACCGGCGCATCGGCCGCGGCGTCGGCCAGCAACGGCGTGAGGTTGGCGGGGACGTCGGGGTCGTTGAGGGAATCCTGCGCGACCTTGTTGGCCTGGGCGTCGAGCGAGGCAGCGGTCGCCTGCGCCGACGGAATGGTCGTCGACGTCGTCGAGCGCCGGTTGGCGGGGTGGGTGACCAGCCGGGCTGCCGCCGCGTGACCGCTCCCGGCGGGCGGTGGGATTTCGGCCACGACGAGAACAGCCACGCAGGCGGCGCCGAGGCTGAGGGCGCCGCCGGTGACGAGGCTGCGCACCGACCGGGTCGAGAGCCAGCGGGATCGACGCAGCGGCTGCTCGAGCACAACGGTGGTCACCGCGGCGAGCACCAGGCTGAGGAAGCAGACGCCCACGTTCTGGGTCAGCCCGAGAGCGTGGCCCACGATGGCGGGCGCGAGGATCAGCGCCGGCCAGTGCCACAGGTACCACGTGTAGGACACGGTGCCGATCGGCTGGAAGGGGCGGAGGCCCAGGAGGTGTGCCGGCCCGGCCCGCAGGTGGCGCGTGCCGGCGAACAGGGCTGCCCCGGCTCCCGCGACCGGGACCAGTGCCGCCGTGCCCGGGAACGGCGTCTGGGGGCCATAGGCCGCGAACGACCACGCCACCGCGCCGAGGCCGGCCCAGCCGATCGCCGCCAGCGCCCACCCCGGGAGCCGGCGACTGAAGGGGGCCGCGAGCGCGAGGAGGCCGCCCACGGCCAGTTCCCACGCCCTGGTCGGCAGCGAGAAGAAGGCCCACGGCTCGTCCGTGGAGGTGAGGTGCACGCAAAGCCGGAAGGAGAGGACGGCGACGACCGTGAGCGCTCCGATCACGGCCCAGCGGGATCGGTCCGGCGCTGAGAGCCGTTTCGCGCGGTGACGGGCGTGGCGCGCGACGCCGATGTTGCCGGCGAGGACAGTGGCGCCGAGCAGCAGCGCGGGCCACAGCAGGTAGAACTGCTCCTCGACACCGAGCGACCAGTAGTTCTGCAGGGGCGACACAGGCCCCTGCGAGTCGAGGTAGTTGGTGGCCTGGAAGGCGAACCGGTAATTGCCGACATAGAGGGCACACGCCACGGCGTCCTTGGCGACGGCGGTCGCCTCGAGCGGGCCCAGTACGGCAACGGACACGGCGACCGTGACCACAATGACCAGCACAGCCGACGGCAGGAGACGGCGGGCCCGGCGGGCGTAGAAGCGACTGAACGAGAGCCGCCCTCCTCCGGCGACCTCGTCCCAGAGGAGCTGGGTGATCAGGTAGCCCGAGATCACGAAGAAGACGTCAACGCCGACGTAGCCTCCGGGAATGGGCAGGCCAGCGTGATAGGCGACAACGGCGAGGATCGCTACGGCCCGTAGCCCCTGGATGTCGCGTCGGCGGGGTCTGCGTGCCGCCGCGGCGCTCACCCCCGGTGCAGGCGCCTTCGTGTCCGAGGCTCCTCCTGGGGCCGCAAGGTCGTCGGGCATGGCTAGGGCAATCTTGCTCCAATCTCGCGCGCTCCTGGGCCCATCCTTCGGTACTCGGTACCAGCTCGGCGCGAGCTTCCCGATGATCAAGTCCTCTTCGCCGGAAGAACATGCGTGCCGTGGCTCAGCGGTGGACCCTGCCGAGCATTGTCACTATTCGGGGGCACCCACTCCGAGTCTCTGTTGCGCTGGCCCGACCGCGACGGAGCGGCGCCCTTTCTGCAAGGAGGACGCCGCTCCGTTTGTCACCAAAGCCGGGTCAAGCCCGACTGAGCTGCGATCAACCGGTGCACCCGGCGATGCTGGCCAACGGCTCGCAGTTGTCCGGGTGGTTCCCGTTGACGGACGTGGACGTCAGCGATACCGCACCGCCCGTCACGCTGTAGATGCCACCGCCACCCAGGGTGGCGGTGTTGCCGTTCACCTGGCTGTGACTAATGGTGAGCGTGCCTGTGATCGGCGCCTTGGGATTGGGCAACCCGTTGAGGATTCCTCCCCCGTAGCCACCGGCGCTGTTCCCGTTCACTTGGCTCCAGTTGATGGTCAGGATGCCACTGACCGGTGCGCCGGTGAGTGGGCCGATGTCAACGTTCAAGATGCCACCACCCGATGCCGTCGCACCCTTCCCGGCGGCCGTGTTGTGGTTCACCTCAGACCAGTTGATGGTCATCGTTCCGTGGTTCACGAGGCCGGCCCCGCTAGTGGCGGAGGCCGTGTTGTTCTCGACCTCGCTGCCGGTGATGAGGGCGTTGCCGCCGTTGGCGATGCCACCCGCCGCAATCGGAGGACCCGATCCCGGTGCCGGGACGGGCGCGGTGGACGTGTTGCCATTCACTTGGCTGAAGAAGACCGTGAGCGAGCTCGTGCCCGGAGGCGCACCGCCAGGGGCGCCTCCATTGCCGTTGCCGCTCGAGATGCCTCCGCCGTTGAGTGAGGTATTGCCGTTGACCTGGCTGACGTTGAGCAGGACGTTCCCGGCGAGGTTCTGGATGCCCCCGCCACCGGCAATCGGCGCCGTGTTGTTGTTCACCTGGCTGAAGTTGAGCGTGAGGGTACTGGTGGGACCAGACGCACCGATGTAGTTGCCGTTGGCGACGCCGCCCCCAGCGGGGCCACCGGCGAAGTTGTTCGCCACCCGGGTGAAGTTGAGCGTGGCATTGCCCTGGACGTTGGCGATGCCACCACCGACGCCGTCGCCATTGCCGGTCCCTGGACTGGTGTTGTTCGTCACCAGGCTGCCGTTGACGGCCAGCGTCGCCGTGGTCGGACCGAAGGTGGCGTTCGCGATGCCGCCCCCGGCGGTGACGGCGGAGTTACCCGTCACCACGCTCTGATTGACAGTAACCGTGCCTCCCGAATTGAAGATCGCGCCGCCGAAGTCGGAGGCCGATCCGCCGGTCAGGGTCACGTTCTGAACCGTCAGATTCCCGCCCGGGCCGTCGACCTCGAAGATACGGACTGCGTTCGACCCGGTGATCGTGGCGTTGTTGCCGTACACCTTGATCGGGTGTGTGACGACCGGCAGGCCGTTCTCGCCGTTGTCGGGGGTCGTGAGGGCATAGGTGCATCCCCAGGCGAGGCTGATCGCTCCACCCCCGCTGCCGTTCGCCGCGTTGATGGCGGCGACCAGTCCGGCTGCGCCGCTCGCACACGGCACGAAAGTCGCTAGAGTGGCAGAGGCCGTCGCGGCCGGGGCGACTGCCAGACCCAGAACTGCGGCTCCGGACCCCATCGCCAACTTCATAAGCGTGGTCAATCTCATGGGTTACTCCCTGGTCATTATTCCCAGGATGTACCCCCTCGTCTTCTACCCCCGGGCGGAGACCGCCTTGGTGACTCCGTCGTCAATCCTTACAGACTCGGGCCGGCCACGCTCAGGGAGATTTGGAGGAGACGCCCCCTTGTCCGGAGCCCAACCCGGCTGGTCCGATCTGTTGTTCGTCCGTTGTGAAGACTGCCATGAGAATCGCGTCCCGGTCTTCGGGGATACCCTCCGAAGATGATCAGGACAGCTACTACTTTGAGCGGGTGCTGACGGGGATCTGGGTCTACGTCGCCGCAGTGGCGGCATCGTTCGCTGTGGCGACGGTTGCCAGTCCGGCGGGTGTGTCTGGTGCGGTCCTTCTCCTGCCGTTCCAGGGTAACGACAACCGACCGGAGAATCTGGAACTCTGGACACGACCCCAACCGTCAGGAATCCGGGTGAGCGACGCCATTGAGTGGGCGCGCCAAATCCTTGGACTGTACGAAGGCATCGGTGCACCTCCAATGGCCCTCACGATCTCGCGTGAGCGCCCTTGGAGGTGGCGGGAATCGAACCGTGGTAGCCGGATTTGTAAAAGCGCACGTCAACGCCATCGTTTCGAATCTACCTGCCATTTCGGTGAGACGGAGAGGTACTCGTTAGTACTCGTTGGCACGCACTGGCACTCGCTGGTTCGTGCCGCCCGTGTCCTATTCGTGTCGCACCGAGGAAGGGCATTTCGGATCCGTCTTTGTAGTGCAAGAAAGAGTCATCGAGGGTGCCCCATACCGGCACTCGGGGGCAGGGTGCCCGCTACGACGTAGCGCTTGAGGCAGCCCATCGCCTCTTTCTTGGTAAGAGATTGCGCGCATTCATTCCGCGCGCAGTGCCGACGCGGTGCTGGCTCCCTTGGAGTAGAACCTCGGCAGCGCCGTGAGGAGCACCCCGGCGGCCACCAAGACCACCAGCCCCACGACAAGTGAGATCAGGGGGACGACGGTGATCGGTACCACGCCAAGCGACGTGGCGAAGCCGGTCCAGGTCCAGCGCCCGGCGACGATGCCGAGCGGCAGCCCGACGACTACGGCGACCAGCAGCAGCGTAAGCGTCTGCCAGACGACAATGCCGCGCAGCTGAACTCGGATGAGGCCGAGAGCTTGGAGGACGGCCAGCTCCCGGCGGCGGCGTCGGACGCTCGCCGCCACCGCCGCTGATAGGGAGACCAACGCGGCGACACCCAGGGCCAGGGCGAGGGCCAGCGGCTGCCCACTCATTTGGTTGGCATTGACGATGGATGCGCCCAAAACGCGTGGCACCTGGTACACGCCCCCGGGTGTGCCCCCGGGATCGGCCTGGACGATGGGCCGCACCACAGATCGCGGCCGGACCCCGGGGGCCAGATCGATGGCCACGGTTGAGGGAAGGGCGGAGATGGCCTCGTTGGTGGACGTGCTGAAAGAGTGCAGGCCCTCGACTGAGAGCAGCGTGGCCTCGGAGAGCATGGCTCCGGTGCCCAAATCGACGTGATCGGTCAGGCCCACCCCGATAGACGGCAGTGTCACGATCCCAACGATGGTCAGTCGACGTGTCGTCCGAGCGGCGTCCACCGTCACGGTGTCCCCCACGTGCTTGCCTAGCTGGCGCAGGGTCACCGCTCCTAGCTCGATCTGGTTGGATACTTTCTCCGGACGCGTCCCCAGTCGGTAGCGCTCGGACGCATCAAGAGGACTCCCGCTCACCGTTGGCGGCTCAACGGAACCGCGGTGGGTGGTCAGTCCGAGCACGGGCACGGTTCGACCATCGATCAGGAGCTGGGTGAAGCCAAATGTCGACCATCCCGTCACACCGCGCTGAGCGTCGATCAGTCGGTCGAGATTCCCGTCGCCACCGTGAAATGTGGCCGGACTCGCGGAGGTCAAGAAGCTGCCATAGCCCGCTTGGTTCTGGATGAGGACCTCCCAGTTCCACCCATATCGATTTGGGTGGGAGACCAACCCGTCGAGACTGGCGCCGAACACGGCCGCAGTGACCACTGCGATGATGGCGGTCACAGTCCCGACCAGGTTGGCCCGCACCGCTGACTTGCGGCCGCCCGCCGGAGGCTCCAGGGCGAACCGGATGCCCAGGGCGACCACCTGGGGCAGGCCGGCGGCGTCGGCGGCCTGGGCGACCCCTGAGGGGGATGGCATCCTCGTATCAAGGCGAGGCCGGGCCCCTTGCCAGGCCATCCAGGCTAAGACACCTAGCAGGGCCACACCCAGGACGAGCGCGCCGCCCACCAGGACCGTGGTGTCGAACTGCGCGCCATGCACGGGATCAAACTGCCGCACCGGCTCCAAGGGGGCCAAGGGTGAGAGTGTGACCGCGACCGCCATCGCAAGCACCACCCCGGCCACGACGGCCAGGGCGGGACCAAGTGCGTAGGTCAGTGCTGCACCTCGGCGGGTGAGACCGAGCGCCCGGAGGCTACTCAGTGACTCGGCAGAGCGCTGGAGCCATTGGGCCACACTCTGGCTGACCAGTATTAGAAGAGCCAAGGCCGCCAGTCCGCCGAACACTGCCAGGGCGACGGCCTGGGGACGGATGGCGTCCTGAACCTGGCGGTGCACCGTGTCCAGCCTTCGGACGTTGAAGGCGTAGCCGTGGCCGACCTTGGTGGCCAGGCGCTCCAGGGAGGTTTGGAGCGCCGGCAGGCCTGCACTTCCCCTGTGCAGTCGAAGCCCCACCCATGAGTAGGAGATCTCCCGCCCGAACCGAGATGTGGCCGCCCGGGACAAAAAGGCGCCTTCTTGCTGATCGAACTGGTCGACGAGCGCCGGCGGGGCCTCGACGATCCCAGTGACCCGAAAAGCGGCCGAGCCCAGTACCTCCGGGCTGTACGAGCTCCCGTCGTAGAGCCGGTAGTGGACGGTGCCGCCCACACCCACTCCGAAAAGCCTGGCTATGCCAGGTGTCAGGGCGATCTCGTTGATGGAGGCCGGATGGGGCAGCCGCCCGGACAGCACGGTCAGCGTGTCCTGGCGGTAGAACGCACCATCCACGCTGCTCTCGACCGAGTTGGTGAGGAAGGAGTCGTCGACCCGGCCGCGCACCACCGGATTGGCGTCGAGTCCGGCGAAGGCCGCGCTGGAGCGTGCGCCCGGCAGGTGCTCTACCGTGGCGATCAGTGCAGTGTTCGTAGAGGGGATGTTGACCATCACGTCGCTGGCGTGGATCGACTGCAAGTAGCGCCCATAGGCCGACTCGGTCCGACGGGCCCCAGCCAGGGCAGCCATCGACACGGCGCCCAACAAGCCGGTGAGCAGAACCACTATCAGCGCCGGACGCCACGACGCCCGCCAGGTGATCCGCCACCAGTACCAAGCCACCGTCATTAGGCCCAGACCCCGCCCCTATACATGGTGGGGATGATGGTCGGTGCTGCCAAGGACGGCAAGGGTGCTACCCGCAGCGTCCAGGGAAGGGGTAGCCACCCCCCTTCGATTTCAGCGGAGAGGGGTGACCAGTCCACAGTTACGCGGTGCTCACACTGACGTTCGACCCGACACCGGACAATCGGCACGGCGAAGACTAGGTCCGGTGACCTTCAAGTGGGTCTGTTGCCGAGAGCACACGCCGAAGGAGGGAGCGGTCAGGGCTATCCCCATACATTGCCGCCGGCTTGGGGTGCACCCTGCCTCCGACCGGCCTGTCCTCCGTCCGATCACCCCGCCACGGGAGGACGCTCCGTGTTCTGGGTCGCCGGGCGTACAATCGGACTTGTGCCAGACGGTCCAAACCCCCCTTCGGCCATTGAGCAGCAACGCCAGGCTGCGGCGCTGAACCATCTCCTCGGAGAGATTGGCTTGACCTCGGCTGAACAGACCAAGTGGTGGAACCTCGTCGGCTACGAAGAGCTCGGTGGACGGACGCCCACTCAAGCCTGGCTGGCCGGCGACGAGGACTCCGTTCGTGCCCTGGTCGAGCAGTGGTACGAGGCCAGCCACGCGGCGGCTGCCCGATTGATCGGCAATGAGCAGTACCTCCTCGATCTTCGCCGAAAGCTCAAGGAGCTCGACGACAAGTACGGCTCCGGCATCATCCGTTCAGCCTGAAGGTGCCCCTGCGAGACACCCGGGCCCTGGAGGAATGGGCCGAGCGTGAGAACCCGCCGTACTCGACTTGGCAGCGCATCGCCGCCTGGGTTTCGGAGCTCGACACGGCGCCGTGGCGTGCACCGAGCGTTCCTTTCCCTGAGTTATCCGATCCGCCGCACTACGAGGTTCGCTATGCGGAGATCCCTGCTACTGACGGCGTCACCGTGTTCTATCGCCGAGTGTTCGACGGAGAATTCGTCGACATCATCGACGTGGCGCAAGTGCACTGAGACGCAGACGGCTCCATGACGCCTTGGCTTACGGCGACTCGTTTGACCGTGCCCTGAGTTGCACGACGGTTCCGTCCTTGGGCTCGGTCGCCGCCCGGAGCTCGTCGATCTTCTCGCTCAGCTGCACCTGCGTCCCTTCGAAGAGGTGGCCGTAGAGGCGAAGCGTCATGGCCGGGTCGCTGTGTCCCATCCGCTGGGCCAGAGCGAGGAGATTGACGCCAAGGTCGATCATCACCGAGGCGTGCGAGTGTCGCAGGTCGTAGGTGCGGAACGTCTCGGGGAGTCCAGCTTCCCGAAGGGCGGGCCGGACGACTTTCTCGCGCAGCTTGTCCCGGTTGAGTGGGTTGCCGTAGCGGGTCTGGAACAAGAACTCGCCTCTGTGTCCCGAGCTGCGTTCTCCACCGTTCGCTCGCCGGCGGGCGGCCACCATCGCCGCCAGGTCGTCGCAGAGCCAGGCCGGAATGGGGATGCGCCGGTCCCCGGCGGATGTCTTGGGCGGCCCGATGACGAGCCCGAAGCCCTCGCTGTCGAAGGAGTGCACGGGCAGCACGGTCTGGCTCACATGGATGACGTGCTTGACGAAGTCGACGTCGCACACCCGCAGCCCGCACAGCTCGGCCGGTCGGAGTCCCGCCAGCATGAGCAGCCAGACCGCCGGCTTGTAGGGGTCCTTGACGTGAGCGACCAGCTGGTGGATCTGCTCCATGCTGAGCACGTCGCCCTCGTGCAGCTTGCGGCGGGGTATCGGGATGTTGTGGTCGGCGGCCGGGTTGTCCTTGCGCACGTTGGCCCGCACCGCACTCTTGAGGACGAGCGACAGGACGGAGACGCAGTCCCTGGTGTACTTCGGCGACAGACCCTGCCCGAGGAGGTGGGTGATGAACTCCTCGACGTCGACTTCGGATCGATCCACTGGCCCCGACGCATGTCGTGGCCGACGTCGTCGAGATTGCTCTGGGCGTCAGTCCTGCGGTCGAATGTCTTGGAGTGCGAGCGGCCGGTCTTGTCCCGATAGCGGGCACGCCAGCGGCCGTTGGGCCGCTTGTCGATGGAGCTCATAGGTGCCTGCTCGAGCTCGTAGGTGGCACGACGACAAAGCCCTGCCGCACCGCCTGCGGCGGTTTGGCCTCTGAGCAGCGGGCTACTCCGACCGGGTGTACCACGCCAACTCCGCTTCTCTCTTGTCCTCGGTCCGCTGTCGCTGTTGGTGGGCGGCGAAGAGCGATTCGCCCCTGTCGGTCCAGCCCGCCCCGACTGCGTGCCAATGACCCTCCGACGTTTGGTCTTCCGGCCCGTCATCGCCGAGCCGGCGGGCCTCGCGCCACTGGACTCGTGCGTCGCGCAGGGCGCCGAACGTCGTCGAGTAGCGGCGTGACTTGGTGAGGAAGTGCCCGCCGTACCCGAGGCGGTGGGCGTGCCGGGCGAGGTTGAGTTCACTGAGCGCGGGATCCGCACCGAGATCGAGCGCCGTGGCCACCATGCGGTGTAGATGGGTCGGCAACTCTCGGCGGCACAGATCTTCGAACGAACGGACGGGAGCGTCGAGGCGAGGGTCGTCGCTCGAGGTCTTCGTGGCGTACTTGGCGACGTAGGTGGCCACCCGGCGGGCCCGCTCGTCGCCGTGCTCGAGGACCTGTACGTCGATCTGCCGACCCCAGGTGGCACTCGCGTTCGGGTTGCTGACGGTGATGGTGCCGGCCGCCTGCAGGCAGGCTCGGGCGAGCTGTCCGGCGTCGACCGGAGGCACAGAGCCCTCGGGGCCGTCGGCCCGCACGATGGCGTGCAGGTGCACGACACCACGGCGCTGGAACTCGGCCACCCGGCAGAATGAAAGCCGGGCGACACGACGTGCGTCCGCCTGCGTGCGATCCAGCACGGCGGCGAGCTGGCGCTCGGTGTAGATCATCGTGCGCCGCCACAGCTCGGAATTGAGGGCGTTCTGGAGCACGGCGCCCTCGTAGTCGTAGCAATCGGGGCAGAGGGGAGTCCCGACCAGCTCGTCTCCTCGCTCGTGGCGACGGGGACACGCCAGCGGCCGTCCGTGAGCACAACGGGCCCGGGGATGGCCGGCGTGACACGGGGACACAGCTGACGTCGCATGGACGGCACCGAAGCTCGGGGCAGTCAGGGTGAGGAACACGGCCGGGTGCAGGGCAATCGCCTCGTCGACTCCCTTGCCGCCCTCGAGCCCGGCCCGGACGAGGTGGCGGGAATCCCCCCGGTAGATCGCGGCGCATGACGGGCAGCGCACCTCGGAGCGCGAACCGCAGGCCTTGAGGACGACGCCGTCGGGGAGCGAGGAGCTCGAGAAGGTCACGGTCTCCTCGCCGGCGGGACCGGAGACGACGAAGCCCCGGAGCCGGATCGGGTGGCGGCACCAGCCGCAGCGATCGCCTTGGGCCAAGAAGTCGTCGAGCTGGTGGCGCTTCCCGTGGCGCACGAGGGCTTCGAGCATGGCGTGGTCGTCGGAATCCATGACCGGCCACCGTGGAGCCTGGGTGTGACAACGTACCAGGTCGGAAGTGGTATTCAGCGGTACCCAGCGAGTGCCAACGAGACACAGCGGGTACCAGCGAGACACAGCGGGTACCAGCGAGACACAGCGGGACACAAAAATTTCTCGAAAGAAATTTTCGGTGGAGGGGGCGTTCGGCGCCTCCGGCCTCCAGCGGCCGTCGGCGCCGGGCCCCACGGACCGAAGGTCCTTCGAACTCTGGCTCCGAGCTCTCGAAGTCCCCCGAGAGTCGGTGGGGGAACTGTGAGCAGTTCCTCTACCTGATCAAGACGAGGGCTCGATCCACCGGTCCGAGGTCGTCGGCGACAGACGAGGACGCCGGCGCCAGGACACGGTTCCGTGCCTTTTCGTGTCCTGGTTGTGTCCTGCGAGGTGTCGGCGCACCTCCAAGGGCGTTCCGACCTGCACGTATGCAGCCGAACCGCTCTTGGAGGTGGCGGGAATCGAACCCGCGTCCTCCGGAGCCGCAGTAGGCCTTCTCCGAGCGCAGCCGGCATCAAATTGTCGGGGGTGACACTTCTGCCGGCGGCAGTGCCACCCCGTAACCAAGCCAGATTTCCTCAGTGTTCAGTTGGTGTGAGGCACTGAGTAAGCCCTACTGAATGACGCCCAAGATCCGATCCGTAGGGCGGGGACCGGCTGGACGTCGCTACTTAAGCAGCGATCGCGAGCTGAGGCTCGGCGTTTGTTTTTGGTTCCGGCTCTTTAACGTGGTTCCGGAGACCACGGCTCGCTTCTCCTACCTTGACGACCGAAGTCGAAACCAATCACCCCCATGTCTGGGTTGCCGACCACCCTGGTCAGCCTCTCTATTCTACGGGCTTCTGGCCCGGTCGCTCGACGGCTGGGCCCGGTAGGCCTACGCGCCGCTCCAGCGACCCATCTCCTTGCTGGCCCGGGCGGCTTCCCGCTCGGCGTCCCGGGCCATGATCACGTTGCGCTTGTCGTAGAGGCGGCGTCCCTTGGCCAGGGCCAGCTGGACCTTCGCCTTGCCGTCCTTGAAGTAGAGCGACACCGGGATCAGGGTCAGCGACTGCTGCTGGGTCTTGCCCATCAGCTCGTCGATCTGGGCCCGGTGCACCAGGAGCTTCCGTTTGCGGTCCGGATCGTGGGCGCCAACTCCGGTGGCGAAGCTCCACGGGGGGATGTGCAGCTGGAAGAGCCACAGCTCGCCGCCGTCCACCCGGGCGTAGGCCTCGCTCAGCTGGGCCTTGCCCTCCCGGAGCGACTTGACCTCCGAGCCCTGCAGCACGATGCCCGCCTCGAAGGTCTCGAGAAACTCGTACTCCCGCCGGGCGCGGCGGTTGGTGGCGACGGTGCGGTCGCCGCTGCGGTCCTCGCGGGCGGCCGCCCGCTTGGCGATCTGCTTCTTCGCCCTGGCCATGAGGGTCCGAGGGTACCCTTCTGCGGTGCTCCGCCTGTCCCGCGCCCTCTACATGGAGATGGTCGCCCATTGCCTGGCCGGGCTGCCCGACGAGGCGTGCGGCCTCCTGGTCGGGCCCTACGGGGGCGACGAGGCGGCCCACCTCTTCGTCACCCCCAATGCGGCCGCCTCGGCCATGGTCTACGAGATCGACCCCAAGGAGATGCTGCGGGTGGACCGCGCCGCCCAGGCGCTGGGGGCCGACATCATGGGCGTCTTCCACTCCCACACCCACACCGACGCCTACCCGTCGCCGACCGACGTGGCGCAGGCGACCGACCCGGGCTGGCACTACGTGCTCGTCTCGCTGCGGGACACGCACCCCGTGGTGCGCAGCTACCTGATCCGGGACGGGCAGATCACCGAGGAGCCCGTGGAGGTCCCCGGGCTCGGCGTCCCGGGCCTCGAGGCGCCCGGGTAGGGCGGTTGCGCCGGCTCCTTGTAGAATCGTTACCGGATCAGTCAACAATCACCCTGACCGGCCCCGGGGGCAGCCCGCGGGCACCCGGGGCACAGAGCGAGGAGGCCCCGTGGCCGTCGAAGTCCGTCTACCGACCGTCCTGCGCAGCCACGCCGGGGGTGCGGCCGTGGTCAGCGTCGAAGGCGCCACCATCGGCGAGGTCCTCTCCACGCTGGTCGCCGAGTACCCGGGCATGTCGGGCCAGGTGATCACCGACGACGGTGCCCTGCACAAGTTCGTGAACATCTACGTCGACGACGACGACGTGCGCTACCTCGAGGGCCTCGACACGCCCGTCAAGGACGGCACCGAGGTGTCGATCCTCCCGGCCGTGGCCGGAGGCTGAGGACCGGGGTCGGGAAGCCTGCGATGACGCTGTACCCGTCGGTGCTCGAGATGATCGGCAACACGCCGATGGTCGACATCAGCGCGCTGAGCCCGAACCCCTCGGCGCGCATCCTCATGAAGCTGGAGGGGCAGAACCCCGGCGGCTCGGTGAAGGACCGCGTCGCACTGTCGCTCATTGAGGACGCCGAGCGTTCCGGCGTGCTGGTGCCCGGCAAGCCGGACCAGGTCCTCATGGAGCCGACGTCGGGCAACACCGGCATCGGCCTGGCCCTGGTGTGCCGGGTCAGGGGCTACACGCTCAAGGCGGTCATGCCGACCAACGTGTCGGTGGAGCGCCGCCAGCTCCTCGAGCTGTGGGGCGCCGAGATCATCGAGTCCCCCGGCACGGAGGGCTCGAACGGCGCCGTGCGCATGGCCCGGGAGCTGGCGGTGGAGCATCCCGAATGGGTCTTCCTTTACCAGTACGGCAACCCGGCCAATCCCCGGGCGCACTACGAGGGCACCGGCCCCGAGATCCTGCGTGACTGCCCGGACGTGACGCACTTCGTCGCCGGGCTCGGGACGTCGGGCACGCTGCTCGGCGTCGGGCGCTTCCTGCGCGAGAAGCTCGGGGACAAGGTGCAGATCTGCGCCGTCGAGCCTCCGGCGGGGGAGATGGTCGACGGGCTGCGCAACCTCGACGACGGCTACATCCCGCCCATCTTCGAGGACCTCGGGGGCGCCGAGCTGCTCAACCGCAAGACGGTGGTACGCCCCCGGGAGTCGATCGAGTGGACGCGCCGCCTGACCGAGGTCGGCATCTTCGCCGGCATCTCGACGGGGGCGGCGCTGGCCGGTGCGGTCAAGTGCGCGGCGTCGCTGCCACCCGGGGAGGAGGCGTCCATCGTGGTGGTCTCGGCCGACGGTGGCTGGAAGTACCTCTCGACCGGGGCCTGGACCGGCGATCTCGACGAGGTCACCGAGCGGGCCAAGGAGATCATCTACTTCTA
>Ga0224557_1001375_pt1 | contig 23732 bp, 22 predicted proteins | sample 714S31014metaG_FD_180677 | JGI IMG/M metagenome (GOLD analysis project Ga0224557, IMG submission 180677) | Peat soil microbial communities from Stordalen Mire, Sweden - 717 S3 10-14 | ecosystem: Environmental > Terrestrial > Soil > Wetlands > Peat | place: Sweden: Norrbotten County, Stordalen... | reverse complement strand
GGGGTCGGTTCACGAGCAAGAGATCACCCCAAGAAAGGCACCCTGACCTGGGCTTATATTCTATCCCAGGAGCTTCTTGGCGATGACCACCCGCTGGATCTGGTTGGTGCCCTCGTAGATCTGGGTGATCTTCGCGTCGCGCATGAAGCGCTCGACCGGAAAGTCCTTGGTGAACCCGTAGCCACCGAGCAGCTGGACGGCGTCGGTCGACACCGCCATGGCGGTGTCCGAGGCGAAGCACTTGGCCATGGCCCCCATCATGGTGAGCTCGTCCTCGGGGTCGCCGTTGTCGACGAGCGAGCACGCCCGGTACACGAGGGTACGTGCCGCCTCGTTGCGCATGGCCATCTCCGCCAGCATGAAGCGCAACCCCTGAAGGTCGGCGATGGGCTTGCCGAAGGCGGTCCGCTCCTGCATGTACCCCGCGGCATAGTCGATGGCACCCTGGGCGATGCCCACCGCCTGGGCCCCGATGGTCGGGCGGCTCCGGTCGAGGGTGTGCATGGCGATGGTGAACCCCATGCCCTCCTCCCCAATCAGGTTGGAGGCGGGAACTCGGACCTCGTCGAACGACACCGCTGCGGTCGGACTTCCCCGCAGGCCCATCTTGTCCTCGTGCGGAGCCACCTCGACGCCCCAGTCCGCCTCGACGATGAAGCAGCTGATCCCGCGTCGTCCGGCGTCGGGGTCGGTGACGGCGAAGACGGTGTAGGTGTCCGAAATGCCGGCGTTGGTGACCCAGTACTTGGTGCCCGAGAGCAAGTAGTCGCCACCGTCCCGCACGGCCCGGGTCCGCATGGCGGCCACGTCGCTGCCTGCGTCGGCCTCCGACAGGCAGTAGCTGGCCTGGCACTCACCTGACGCCACCCGGGGAACATAGGTGCGCTTGAGCTCCTCGGAGCCCCAGTTCAACACCGGCAGCATCCCGAGCTTGGAGATCAACAGGGTCACCGATGTCGAGGCGCAGACCCTGGCCAGCTCCTCGGCCATGATGGCCTGGGTCACCATGTCGGCCCCTGCACCCCCGTACTCCACGGGGATGCCGAGGGACGGGAGCTCGAGTTCGACGCAGGCGTCATAGGACTTCTGCGGATAGGTGGCCTCCCGGTCCGCCTTGGCGGCGTTCGGGGCGACGCGGTCCTCAGCGAAACGGCGGAGGGTGTCCCTGAACTGGCGGTGGGTTTCGGTCAGGGCGAAGGCGGGGGCATCCATCCCCCCAAGTTACTCACTGGTAGCAGATGCCGAGAACCCGCCCTCCAGGCGACCGGGACGACCGCCCGGTGGGGCATCGCCGGTTTGGGCGGTCAGCCGCCGGAACGGCAAGACGCGCTCAAGTCGACCTCATGATCGGCCGATCAACTAGGTCAGCAACCATGGACGGTTGGTGCTCGGAGGCCAACCCTCACTAAAAGTAGCGGAGACATCATTATGAGTGACATTTCTGCAGGGCCCGGCTGGTGGATCGCCAGCGACGGCAAATGGTACCCACCCGAACTCCACCCGTCGGTTCGGGGCGCTCACCCCGGCCAGATCGGTGGATGGGAGGGGCCGCCGACCCAGCAGCATCATGACCAGCCAGATGTCGGCTCGGACTCCCACGTCGGCCCGCGATTCCCCGACCTGTTCCAGGCGGCGATGCAGGGGTCGAGTTACGCCGACACCGTCTCGGTGAAGTACGACGGGGGTGACGAGCGGAGCGGGCATCCGCAACCAGCAGGTGCCAGCGCCACCGCCTCGGGTACGAGAAGCCCCGGAAGCGCCACGGCCGATGTCGGGGCCGGCGGCAGCGAGATGGCGGTCGGCGCCTTCACGGGGGCGTCGGCCAATAAGCGCAGGTGGCACAAGGGCCGCTGACCACCCCCACATCCTCCCGGTCACGCCATCGGCGCCCGGGACGGGCGGACGGCGCCGGCGTCACTCCCTGACGGGTCGGCGGAACCGGCCGTCAGGCCGATTCGGGGAGCACCAGCAGCTCGTGCCACTCCCCGACCCGTTCCGCCACTGCCTCGGGGGTCAGTCGCAGCGTCCGGTCGGGCACGCTGTCGGCGATGGCCCGCTGCAGTTGATAGTGGTGGCCGGCCGAACGGAAGAGCGGCCCGCGGGCCTCGACCAGGTCCGCCGGTGCGCCACCGAGGAAGCCCCACAAGGTGAACCCGAACGTCAGGTCGTGGACCACCGGTGCCCGGCCGAACCGGGCCGACCGGCGCATCGCCACCGCCGTGCAGCCGGCGATGGCGTCCTCGACCGACTCCCCCGGCGCCAGCACCAACCGGTCCTCGAACCGCCGGGCCAGCTTGAGGGCGAACCCCTGGTCAGGGCCGGGAGAGCCCAGCAGGGTGCCGGTGGGCTGACCCGTCCCACGCAATTCGGAGGCTCGCGACTGGGTCCAGATGCTCGGCACGCGCAGCTGATAGGCGCGGCGGACCTGGTCTGCCTCGACGATCGGCACGAAACTCGGCTGGGTCATGATGGGCTCCTGGATCTGGATGGCGGGCGGTCAGCCGCTGAAGCTGCTACTCGCCGTCGGACACGCCCGTGTGGAGCAGACCGTAGACGATCGAGTCCGAAAGGGCCTGCCACGATGCGGCAATGATGTTCTCAGAGACTCCGATGGTCGTCCAGGTGCGCTCCCCGTTGGTCGAGTCGATGAGCACCCGGGTCACCGAGCCGGTGCCCTTGGCCGAGTCGAGCACCCGGACCCGGTAGTCGACCAGGTGCACCCCCGACAGCGCCGGGTGCCGGGCGCCGATGGCGATGCGGAGCGCACTGTCCAGGGCATTGACCGGCCCGTTTCCCTCGGCGGTGGCGACGATGCGCTCGTCGCCGACTCTCACCTTCACCGTGGCCTCGGTGGACAGCCGCAGGCCCTGGTCGGCGATGACCCGGTACGACTCGAGCACGAAGAAACTCTGTTCCCACCCGGTCGAGTGGCGGAGGAGAAGTTCGAGCGATCCGTCGGCCACCTCGAAGTGGTAGCCCTCGTACTCGAGCTGCTTGAGGGAGTCGAGTACCGAAGTCATGGCCTGCGAGTCGAGCGCCAGCCCGAGCTCGGCGGCCTTCATGGCCAGTGTCGACCGGCCGGCCAACTCGGAGACGACAAAACGGGTGCCGTTGCCGACCAGCTCGGGCGTGATGTGCTCGTAGGCATCCGACCGGCGGGCGATGGCCGACGTGTGCAGGCCGGCCTTGTGGGCAAACACCGAGGCTCCGACGAACGGCTGCTGGGGGTTCGGCGCGATGTTCACCAGTTCGGCGATGTGGTGGGACACTGGGGTGAGCAGTTCCAGCCGGTCGGCCGGGATGGTGTCGACCCGCAACTTGAGGGAGAGGTCGGGAATCGCCGCGGACAGGTCGGTGTTGCCGGCCCGCTCGCCGTACCCGTTGACACAACCCTGGACGTGGGTGGCGCCCACACCTACCGCGGCCAGGGAGTTGGCCACCGCGCAGCCACTGTCGTTGTGGAAATGGACCCCGATCTGGGTCTCGAAGCCACCCAGCACGTCGGCGACGATGCGTTCGACCTCGTAGGGCAGCGTGCCACCATTGGTATCGCACAGCACGAGGGTCTCGGCACCGGCCTCCTCGGCGGCACGGATGATCCGTTTGGTGAACTCGGGGTTCGCCTTGTAGCCGTCGAAGAAGTGCTCGGCATCGAGGAAGACCCGCAGGTCGTTGGCCCGCAGGAACTCGACGGAGTCGGCCACCATGGCCACCGCCTCGTCGAGGGTGGTGCGGAGCGCGTCGACCACGTGCACCTCCGAGGACTTTGCCACGATGCAGACCGCCTCGGTCTGGGCATTGACCAGGTGGCGCAGCGTCTCGTCGTCCTCGGCCCTCACCCCGGCCCGGCGGGTCGATCCGAAGGCGACCAGGGTCGAGCTCGACAGCGAGAGCTCGGAAGGGGCCCGGGCGAAGAATTCCGCGTCCTTGGGGTTGGCGCCGGGCCAACCACCTTCGATGAACGTGACCCCCAGCTTGTCGAGCTGCTCTGCCACCCGGAGCTTGTCGTCGACCGTCAACGACAGTCCTTCCTGCTGGGAGCCGTCCCTGAGGGTGGTGTCGAAGACGTCGACGGCTTCGGGAAGGGCGGGCAGATCGAAGTCGTGCCCGGCGCCACCGCCGCCGGCGTCGGGGGCGTCGACGGATCCGGTCCGGTGCGGCCGGCCCGCTTCCTTGCCGTGGGCATGGGCGTGCTGACCCGGCGTCACCGGGTGGGTGTGGCTCGGGCCGGCCCCGTGGGAGTGGGCATGGCCCCTGGGCGGCCGTCCGCCGGCGTGGGAATCATCGTTCAGGGTGGGGCCTTCACTCGACATAATCCAACCAGTCCTTGTACTGATCGACCTCGCCTCGCACCGTGGCGAAGTAGGTCTGCTGGAGCTTCTTGGTGATCGGCCCGGGCCTTCCGTCGCCGACCTTGCGGTCGTCCACGGCGCGTATGGGCACGACTTCGGCGGCAGTGCCGGTCAGGAATGCCTCGTCGGCCGTGTAGAGATCGGTCCGGATGATCTGCTCGTAGACCACGTCGTAGCCGAGGTCGCGGGCGATGGTCTCCACCGACTGCTGGGTGATCCCCTCCAGCGCCCCCGCGTCGGAGGTCGGCGGGGTGATCAGGCGCCCCTTGCGGACAATGAAGATGTTCTCGCCGGTTCCTTCGCTGACGTTGCCGTCCGGAGCGAGAAGGATGGCCTCGTCGTAGCCCGCCTTCAGCGCCTCCACCTTGGCCAACGACGAGTTCACGTACATCCCGGTCCCTTTGGCCGCGGTGGGGACCGCATTGGGGTCGTGGCGCCGCCACGAGCTGATCTTCGTCGACACTCCGTTGGCCACGCCCTCGTCACCGAGGTAGGTGCCCCAGGGCCACGCCGCTATCGACACGTTGACCGGGCAGGGCATCGGGTTCAGGCCCATCTCGCCGTAGCCCAGGTAGACCAGGGGCCGGATGTAGCAGCCCTCGTCCAACCCGTTGACCCGCACCAGCGTCCGGGTGGCATCGACCAGCTGGTCCACCGAGTAGGGGATGTCGATCATGAACACGCCGGCCGACACGAACAGGCGCTCGATGTGGTCGCGCAGGCGGAACACCGCCACCCCACGCGCGGTCGGGTAGGCCCGTATGCCTTCGAACACGCCTGATCCGTAGTGCATGGTGTGAGTCAGCACGTGGACTGTGGCGTCGGCCCAGTCGACCAGCTCGCCGTCCATCCAGATCTTCTCCGTCGGGGTCAGGGGCATGGCTCACAGCCTTTCTGCGATGGCGTCGCCGATGGCGGCGGTCGAGAGATTGGGATCGGGTTGCGATGCGATGAAGTCGGCGACCGCCTGGGTCATCTTCTCGGCGGCGGAGGCCTCACCGAGGTGATCGAGCATCAGCGCGGCCGAACGGATGGCTGCGGCCGGATTCGCTCTCCCGGTGCCGGCGATGTCGTGGGCCGCGCCATGGACCGGCTCGAAGAGTGACGGTCCGGTGCGATCCGGATTGAGGTTGGCCGATGCGGCGTAGCCGATGCCACCGGCAATGGCCCCTGCCAGGTCGGTGATGATGTCCCCGAACAGGTTGTCGGTGACGATCACGTCGTAGCGGCTCGAGCTCTCGACCAGATAGATGCAGGTGGCGTCCACGTGGTTGTAGTCGCGGCTCACCGACGGGTAGTCGGAGGACACCTCGTCGACGGTGCGCTGCCACAGGTCGCCCGAAAAGGTGAGCACGTTCGTCTTGTGCACCAGGGTCAGCCGGTGCCGCGGCCGCTCCGCGGCGAGGGCGAAGGCGAAGCGAGCGCACCGTTCGACGCCATGGCGGGTGTTGACCGAGCCCTGGGTCGCCACTTCGAAGGGAGTGCCCTTACGCAGGAAGCCGCCCTCTCCTGCATACGTGCCCTCGGTGTTCTCGCGGATCACCACGAAGTCGCAGTCCGGTGCCAGCGCACCGGGCACCCCGGTGAACGGGCGCATGTTGACGTAGAGGTCGAGCTCGAAGCGCAGGCGGAGGAGGAGGCCCCGCTCGAGGGCGCCCGAGGGCACCGCATTCGAACCCACCGGGGGGCCGACGGCTCCGAGCAGGATGGCATCCTGGTGACGCAGCTCCTCGAGCACCTCATCGGGCAGGATCTCGCCCGTGCGGACGTACCGGTCGGCACCGAGGTCGTACTCGGTGGTGGAGAGAGGGACACCCACCGCCTCGGCTACCTTGAGCGCCTCGGCCACCACTTCGGGACCGATGCCGTCGCCGCCGATCACGCCAACCTTGTAGGTACTCACGCTTGTCCTATCCCTCTGCTGTCGTCTGCTTCTCGTCGTCCTGGTGCCCGTTGGCCGGCCATCGCCACCCCCGGGCACATCGGCCCCGGCGGTTTGCCGTCCGGGCCCCCGATCCCCAGACGATGCCTACCTCATCACGGCCGATTCGTCAGGGCCGGCCACGAATTGAAAAACCGCCCACCAGGTGGACGGTCAGGAGGCACACACCGGTCGGGTACGTGCCTAGTCGATGATAATTACGTCGCCGCGTGCGAAGACCCCGATTTCCATAAGGTCTCCAGTGTCGCCTGTCGGCAGGTGGAACGTCAACCCCACGGCAGACCGGGGCCCGGGCGCACTCGGCGCCGGCACGGCACCGGGCGCCCCGGTGCCGTCCACCGTGCCCGGAGCCCTGGAGCCCCGGAACCTCCTCAGGCGGTCTTGGCGATCAGGACGTGGCAACCGGCCTTGTGGGCCACGCTGTTAGGGACCGAACCAAGGACCCGCCGGGTGCCCCGCATGCCCTTGCTGCCCACGACGATGAGGTCCGCTCCGACCTCGTCGGCCCGCTTGACCAGCACCTCTGCCGGATCGCCGACCGCGGTGTGGATCTCCACTTTGATGCCCTCGATCCCGCCGGGCACCTTGTCGAGCAAGTGCTGGGTCGCCGTCTCCAACTGCTCCTTGGTCGCACCCACGCTCGCTGAAGGCACGGGAGCAGCAGGGGTGCGCACACCGATCACCACGTGCAGTTTTCCACCGCCCTCACGGGCGAGTTGGACGGCAAGAGCCACCGCTTCGCTGGCTGTCTCGGAGCCATCAGTGCCGACGACGATGTTTGTGAACACCGGTTCCTCCCCGCGCCTAGTTGACCTTGCGAGTGGCATGGTAGCGGATGGCGGGCGGCGTCCGTCGAGAAAGCTGGCGTCAGGCCAGCGCCCGTCGGCGCCAACGCATGAGCGGCCGCTCGACCAGGTACCAGCTGAGCAGCGCGATGGTGAAGATGATGGCGAGTCGGAGGGCCTCTACCGGCCAGAACGACCAGTGGGTGGTGAACTGGCTCACGGCCACGTAGACCGGCCAGTGCACGAGGTAGAGGGTGTAGGCGAGGTCGCCGACCAACACGAACGGGGCCAGGCCGACCAGCCGTGACCCGAGGCCTTCGGGGCACACAACGAAGTAGACGATCAGGACGGCCGAGGCCACGATGCTGAGGGGGAGCCACCACAGCAGCGACTCACGCGTCCCATAGGTGGCATTGACCACCATCCATCCGAGCAGACATGCGGACACCAGACCACCGGCCGCGACACTGCGTCGGAACGTGGCGCCCGTGCGATCGAGGTGCCCTCCCGTCGCCGCCAGGCCGAGCACACATCCGACGAAGAGCGCGTCCACTCTCGAGCCGAACCCGAAGTAGACCCGGCCGGCCACTTCGGTCGAGAAGTGGGGGGCGCTCAGCAGGAGCCAGAATCCATACGTCGCGCTGATCGCCGCACCCGAGATGGCCAGTCCGTAGGCGGCGAAACGCCTGCCCATGGCGAGTGCTGCCAGCATCAGGAGCGACCAGATCACGTAGAACTGCTCCTCGATCGAGAGCGACCACGCCTGGGCGAGGAAGCCCAAGAACGGCTCCCGCCCCGAGGCCGAACGGAAGTCGGCGTAGTAGAAGACCGCCGCCGAGACGTCGCCCCAGACCCGCTGCGGCGCATCGGGCACGAAGACGATGGCGGCATAGATGCCCAGCAGAGCCACCGTCATCAACAACGGAGGCAGTAGGCGCAGTGCCCGCCGCGTGTAGAACCTCCGGAGGCTGATCCGATCGTCCCGCTGGTGCTCGGCGAGCAGCATCGAGGTGATGAGGAACCCACTCAGCACGAAGAAGACCGAGATCGCCGCCCACGCCCCCGGAAACGTGTGGAAGTTCGAGTGGTACACCAGGATGCAGCCGATCACGAAGGCCCGGATTCCGGTCAGCGGGGGCCTGTTCCCCAGACGGAACTTCGGCCGCCCCGAAAGAGCGGGGTCGGGAGAGCCGGCTGCGACGGAGGACGAACTGCCCTCCGGTGCCAGGAGTCCCCCACCGGGAAGTGTTCCCCCCTCTCCGCCCGGCGGCCCGGCCGGCCCACCGCCGGTCACCGGCCACCGCCAGGCGTCGGCCGGCAGGGCCGGTGGTCGAGGATCTCGCTCCAAGCGACGGCTCCCTCACGGAGACATCGGGAGGTGGGGCCGCGGCACTCGACCACCGTGGAGGGAACCCCGTCGCAGACCCCCCCGTCGAGGATCACCACCGGCTGCCCGGCACCTGCAAAGGCCTGCGCCACCTGGTCTGCCGTGGTTGCCGGAGCCGAGCCGTGGATGTTAGCGCTGGTGACGGCCAGCGGTCCCAGCCGGCGGCACAGCTCCTGGACCAGTTGGTGGTCCGGCCAGCGGATCCCCACCGTCCGTCCTGCCGACCGGCGGCCACCAAGGTCGACGGCGAACCCGGGGCGCCGGGGGACGACCAGGGTCAGGGGGCCCGGCCAGAAGCGCTCGGCCAGGGCCTGCGCCGCGGTCTCCAGCGGCCTGGCCAGTGCATCGACCTGATCGGGGCCGGCCACCAGCACGGGGAGGGCCACATCGGCCGGGCGCTGCTTGAGGGCGAACAGGCGCTCCACCGCCTCGGGTCGGCAAGGGTCGGCGGCCAGCCCGTAGACGGTGTCGGTCGGTACGGCGACCACCGAACCGTCGGCCAGGGCCTCGGCGGCGAGTTCCATCGCCTCGGGGTCGTCCGCACGCAGTATCGCCGCCATCGTCAGCACCGTGCCACGAGCATACGGAGGCTCCCGGCCAGGTCGCGCTCGGTGGCCACCTGACCGAAGCCGGCGCGGCGGGCCGCATCGATCGATGCGTAGGCCTGGAGAGGCGCGATCTCGATCACCACCGCCCCCGAACGATGCAGCCAACGCCGGGCACCGGCGATGATCGCCTCGATGTCGGCCATTCCCCCCACCCCACCGACACCCCGTTCCGCCACCAGCGCCCGGCGGGGCTCCCAGTCGCGGACGGTGGGCTCGAGCCCGGTGTATTCCGACGCCGCCACGTAGGGCGGGTTCGAAACGAGCAGGTCGACCCGGCCGGCCAAGCGGGGCGGCAAGGCGTCGAACCATGAGCCCTGGGCCAGCCGGACCCGCTCCGCGGCGGCCGGATCCACGAAGGCGAGGCCAGCGAGGTTCTGGCGGGCCACCGCCAGGGCCTCGACCGACTCGTCGGTGGCCCACACCTCGGACCCGGGCGCATCGGCACCGGCCTCCACGGCCAACGAAAGGGCGATCGCCCCCGAACCGGTCCCCAGATCCACGCAGACCCCGCCGGCGGCCTGATCGGCCGACCGTCCGGATGCGGCGGAACTCGGCCCCGAACGCACGGCGGTACGGATGCGGCGGAACTCGGCCAACGCCACCTCCACCACCTGTTCGGTCTCGGGACGGGGGATGAGCACCCTCGGGTCGACGTCGAGTTCGAGCTCCCGGAACGGCCAGCGACCCAGCACGTACTGGAGCGGCTCGCCTGCGGCCCTCCGTTCGGCCAGCGCACGCGCACGCTCTTCGCGGCCGCCGGACGGCCGGCGGGAGGGGACCTGTTCGGGGCGGCCCGGGTGTCCCGACCGGGCCGCGCCTCCGGACTCGACGTGCTCGACGATCCACCTGGCTTCCCGCTCCGAGCCCAGCAGGGAGGCCAGGGACGAGACCAGCCGGGAGTGGTCGTCGCCGGCGGCGTGTCCGGTGGACGCGCCGCCGGCACCGGACGCAGGTCGAGGGGCCACGCCGGGCTCAGCCGTCGGCCAGCTGCCGGGCGCGCTTGTCGGCCATCAGTGCATCGGTGAGGTCATCGAGATCGCCCATCAGGATCCGATCCAGCTTGTGGAGGGTCAGCTTGATCCGGTGGTCGGTCACCCGGTTGTCTTTGTAGTTGTAGGTCCGGATCTTCTCCGACCTCCCGCCACCGCCCACCTGGCTGCGTCGTTGTTCGGACAGCTCGGCCGCCTGTCGGTCCTGCTCCGCCTTGAGGAGTCGGGAACGCAGGACGGTCATCGCCTTGGCCCGGTTCTGGATCTGGCTCTTTTCGTCCTGCATGGCCACCACGATGCCGGTGGGCAGGTGGGTTATGCGCACCGCCGAGTCGGTGGTGTTCACCGACTGACCGCCCGGGCCGGTCGAGCGGTAGACGTCGATCTTGAGGTCGCCGGGGTCGATGGCCACGTCGACCTCCTCGGCCTCGGGCAGTACCGCCACCGCCGCCGACGAGGTGTGGATGCGGCCCTGCGACTCGGTGACGGGCACCCGCTGCACCCGGTGGGGCCCACCCTCGTGCTCGAGCCGCTGCCATGCGTCCTTGCCTTTGACCGAGAAGGTGATCTCGTTCAATCCGTCGCGTTCGGACGGGCTCGAGGAGAGCACTTCGATCTTCCATCCCTTGGCGGACGCATACCTCGAGTACATCTCGAAGAGGTCCTTGGCGAACAGGTTCGCCTCTTCTCCGCCTTCGGCACCGCGGATCTCCATGATCACGTTGCGCCCCGCGTTGGGGTCCTTGGGGAGCAGTTGGAGGCGGAGCTCCTCCCCGAGCCGCGCGATGTCCTGCTCGGCCTGGGTGACCTCGAGTTGGGCCAGTTCACGCTCCTCCCCGACGGAGTCGTTGGACATCTCCCGCGCCGTTTCGAGATCGGCCTCCGCTTGCTGTAGCCGGCGCCAGCAGCCGACCACTTCCTCGAGCTCGCGATGTCGACGCGACAGGTCGCGCAGACGGTGCGGATCGGAGGAGATCGACGGGTCGTTGAGCGCCTCCACGACGGCCTCGTACTCGCGCTCGAGTTCGGTCAGGCGGTCGTTGAGCACGGGCCAAGGGTAGCGTCAACCACGCGGTATACCTCTGGGAGAGCGGTGGACGCCCGCCCGATCACCAACGGGCCGAGGGGTGCGATCCGATCAGGATGCAGAAGGAGGCGTGCGCTTCTTGCGCGAGCCGGTCTTGGCATAACGGCGCTGGAACCGCTCCACACGGCCACCCGAGTCGACCAGCTTCTGCTTACCCGTGAAGAAGGGATGGCACTCGTTGCAGAGCTCGAGGTGGATTTCGGACTTGGTCGACCTGGTGGTGAACGCGTTGCCGCACGAGCAGCGCACCGAGGTCTCGGTGTAGTTGGGGTGGATGTCAGTCTTCATGGAATCTCCCGTAGTGACAGCGTCTCGGCGTCGACCGACGGCCGGATCGCAGCGGACAGAGTGTATCGGACCAGGCTCACCGCCCGTTCGCCGGTGGTTCGTGGGCGATCGGTTCGCGTGCCGCCCGCCGCCCGGGTGAGGGTCAGGTGGCCGGGCCCTTGGCGATCTCCGCGAGGAACTCGTCGTTGCTCTTGGTGGTGCGGATCTTGTCCATCAACAGCTCGAGGCCGGCGGCGGCACTGCCTTCGTTGGCCAGGGCATTCAGCACCCTGCGGAGTTTCCACACCTGCTGGAGCTGGGAACGGTCGAACAGCAGTTCCTCGTGCCGGGTGGAGCTGGCATTGACGTCGATCGACGGATAGAGCCTCCGCTCGGCCAGGCGGCGGTCGAGGCGGAGCTCCATGTTGCCGGTGCCCTTGAACTCTTCGAAGATGACTTCGTCCATCTTCGAGCCGGTCTCGACCAGGGCCGTGGCCAGGATGGTGAGCGACCCGCCCTCTTCGATGTTGCGGGCCGCACCGAAGAAGCGCTTCGGGGGGTACAGGGCACCAGAATCGACACCACCGGACATGATCCGGCCGGTGGCCGGCTGGGCCAGGTTGTACGCACGGGCCAACCGGGTGATCCCGTCGAGGATGATCACCACGTCGCGCCCCGCCTCGACCAGTCGCTTTGCCCGCTCGATGGCCAACTCGGCGACGGCAGTGTGCTCCTCGGAGGGGCGGTCGAACGTGGAGGCGACCACCTCGCCCTTGACCGAGCGGCGCATGTCGGTCACCTCTTCGGGACGCTCGTCGACGAGCAGCACCATCAGATGCACATCGGGGTTGTTGGCCTCGATGGAGTGGGCGATGTGCTTCATCACCGTCGTCTTGCCGGCTTTGGGGGGCGACACGATCAAGCCGCGCTGGCCCTTGCCGATGGGAGAGAGCAGATCGACGATGCGCGTCGTCATGTTCTCCTTGTCCCCGGGCATCTCGAGGTGCAGCCTCTCGTCGGGAAAGAGCGGGGTCAGGTCCTCGAAGCGCGGGCGGTTGCGGGCGGCCTCGGGATCGAGCGAGGAGACGGAGTCGATCTGCAGCAGCGCCGGGAACTTCTCGGTGCTGCCTGCGGGGCGGCAGAACCCCTCGATCCGGTCACCCTTGCGGAGCGCGAACCGGCGGGCCTGGCTGATCGAGACGTACACGTCCTTGGTCGAGGGGAGATAGCCCTCGCACCGCAGGAATCCATATCCCTCGTCGCGGAGATCGAGCAGGCCGCTGACCGGGATGAGCTCACCCTGGTACTGCTGCTCCTGGGTGCCGGACCCCTGCAGGTCCCCATCGCCACCCTGGCGGTCACGACCGCGCCGGCGGCGGTTGGTGCGCCGATTGCCGGCGTCGTCGTTGCCGCCGCCCTGTGGGTTCTGGTTGTTGCGGTTGCCCTGGTTGTTGCGGTTGCCCTGGTTGTTGCGGTTGCCCTGGCTGTTCTGGTTGCCCGGGCTGTTCTGGCTGCCCTGGCTGTTCTGGTTGCCCTGGTTGTTCTGGGTGCCCTGGTTGTTGCGGTTGTTGCGGTTGCCCTGATTGTTTCCCTGTCCGTTGCCACGGGGCTGGTTGCTCTGGCGGCCTCCGTCGCCGGACTGCTGGGAGCCCCCCCCGTCCTTCTGGGCCCCGGCACCGGTCTGCTGTGCTCCGGACTGACCACCGCCCTCACCCTGCCCGCTGCCGTCGTCCGCGTCGGCCGCGGCCTTCACATCACCGAAGTCGCCATCGAGGACGGACGGACCGTCCGACCGTTCGACGTCGTCCGCCGGCCCGAAGGAGCGCACCACCGGCTTCCGCCGGGACGTGCTCGGACCATCGGGTCTTGCGCCCGAGGCGCCGCCTCCCGATCCACCCGGCGCGTCACCGTTGGTCGTCGCGCCGTTGCCGCCGCCGTTCGCGGAATCGGCGGTACCGCCGCCCACGGCCACTCCGGTGGCCTTCAGAATGCCGTCGATGATGTCGGCCTTTTTCGTCCTGGTATTGGTCTTCACAGACAGGGCCTGTGCGATCGCGTGGAGCTCATCTCGCTCCTTGCTCTCCAATACCGAGCGCTCGAGCTGCTGTTCGGCAGTCATCGGCTTCCTCGTTTCAGAATGTCCTCGTTGACAGATGGATTGGCTCCGACTGCCAGGGAATCAGGGGCGGGGAGTTGCGAGCCTCGAGATCGACTCTCGCCAGCCACTCCCCCCGTCGCCGGGCACGGGCTGATCGCGTCGACTGATGCGAACCAGAAGGTCCCGCCCACAGGCCCGAACGGGCAAGTTGTGGAAGCGAAGGTGAACCCATACTACAGGCGGCAGGCGGTTCCGGCAACAACCGGGGGGTCCCGGCCCACCGTCCGGTCCCCTCCTCCGGGTGGTGGCAGAACCTGCCCGACGGCCCCCGACTACAGCGAGAGCTGTTCGAGCACCGCGCCCAGATCGGCATCGACCACCGTCGGCACGGAGATCTGGCTGATGGCGATGTCCGGGTCCTTCAACCCGTGGCCGGTCAGGACGCACACCACGGTGGCCCCCGAGCCGACACCATCCGGCAGTCCGTTCTTGAGGAGGCCGGCCACCGAGGCGGCCGAGGCAGGCTCGCAGAACACCGACTCCTCGGAGGCCAGGAAGCGGTAGGCCTCGAGGATCTCGTCGTCGGTCACCGCGCCGATGCCACCGCCGGACTCCGAAGCCGCCGAGGTCGCTCCGTACCAGCTCGCCGGGTTGCCGATCCGGATTGCCGTGGCCACGGTGTCGGGGTGTTCGATCGGGTGCCCCTCCACGATGGGGGCCGCTCCCGCGGCCTGGAAGCCGAGCATGCGCGGCAACCGGGTGGAGCGCCCGGCCTCCTTGAACTCGAGATACCCCTTCCAATAGGCGGTGATGTTGCCGGCGTTGCCCACAGGGATGCAGTGCACTTCGGGGGCGTCACCGAGCTGGTCGACCACCTCGAAGGCCCCCGACTTCTGGCCCTCGATGCGGTACGGGTTCACCGAGTTGACCACGGTGACCGGCGCCCGCTCGCCGAGTTCGCGCACGATGGTCAGCGACTGGTCGAAATTGCCACGGACCTGCAGGACCCGCGCCCCGTGGATGAGGGCCTGGGCCAGCTTCCCCAGGGCGATATGGCCCTCGGGGATCAGGACCGCACAGGTGAGCCCGGCGCGCGCTGCATAGGCAGCCGCTGAAGCCGAGGTGTTCCCGGTGGAGGCGCACACCACCGCCTTGGCACCTTCCTCGGCTGCCTTGGAGATGGCCACGGTCATTCCCCTGTCCTTGAACGAGCCGGTGGGATTGGCACCTTCGACCTTCAACAAGACCCTGGCTCCCACTCGGGCCGAGAGCCGGGGCGCTGGTAGCAGCGGGGTGCTTCCCTCCAACAGGGTGACCACAGGCGTGGCACCCGAGACGGGGAGGAACTCGCGGTACTCCTCGATGACTCCCCGCCACCCGACCGCGCTCCCGGCGTTGGTCATCCTGGGTCGCCGACGATGCGCATGACTCCCCCGATCTGCTCGACGATGTCGAGTTCGGACAGTGCCTGCAGTGTGGCCTGGATATCGCCTTCACGCGCCACATGGGTGACGAAGAGCAGCCGGGCCTCGCCCGCATAGCCCTCCTGCTCCATGGACCGGATCGAGACGTTGTTGTCCCCGAACGCCTTGGTCACCGTGGCGAGGACGCCGGAGCGGTCGATGACGTCGAGACTGATGTAGTACTGGGTCTGTAGATCGGATTCGGGTAGAAGATGGGCGGGCTGGCGATCCGGGGCCGGCGCGGACGCCCCCGCCAGGAAGTTGCGGGTGGCGTCGATCAGGTCGCCGACGACCGCACTGGCCGTGGGGAGGCCGCCTGCACCTTGCCCGTAGAGCATCAGCTCCCCGGCCGCCTCGCCTTCGATGAAGACGGCGTTGAAGGCGTCGCGGACCCCGGCCAGCGGATGGGACTTGGGCACCATGGCAGGATGGACCCGCACGGAAAGGGCGTCCTCCCCGGTGCGTTCCACGATGGCCAGCAGCTTGACGACGTAGCCGAACCTGTCGGCGAACTCCACGTCGACGGCGCGGATGGCGGTGATCCCCTCTCGCATCACCTCATCCCCGGCCACGTCGTACCCGAAGGCCACCCCGGCCAGGATGGCAGCCTTGGCGGCGGCATCGAAGCCCTCCACATCCGCCGTCGGATCACGTTCGGCCAGCCCGAGCGCCTGGGCCTCGGCCAGCACGTCGGCGTAGTCGGCACCCTGCTCGCTCATCTTGGTGAGGATGAAGTTGGTGGTTCCGTTCACGATGCCCATGACCCGATGGATCCGCTCACCGGTCAACGACTCCCGCAACGCACGGACCAGCGGGATCGCCCCGGCCACTGCGGCCTCGTAGAGCAGGTCGACGCCTCGCTCGTCGGCCAGGTGCCGCAGCTGCACGCCTTCGGGAGACGCAAGCAGTGCCTTGTTGGCGGTGACCACCGGCTTGCCCGCCTTCAGGGCCGTCCGGACCAGCTCCTCGGCAGGCACCAGGCCACCGATCAGCTCCACCACCAGGTCGACCGAGGGATCGGCGACCAGGCGTTGCGCGTCCGCGGTCAGCAGCTCGACCGGGACGTGGGGGGGCCGGGTCGCTGACAGGTCGTTGACGGCGATGCCGGCGATCTCGAACCGGGCACCGGACTGGACGGCCAGTGCGTCCGCCCGGTCCTGCAGGATACCGACCAGCGCGGAACCGACGTTCCCACAACCGAGTATGGCGATGCGCACGACACGATCCGACGAGGGCCCCGAGGTCACCCGGTCACGCTACCGCCTGATGGAGCAGGCGAACGATTGTCAGACGTCGAGGCGCACCAGGTCGTCGAGCGTCTCGCGGCGGACGACGATCCGAGCTACACCATCGGCGATGAACGCGACTGCCGGACGGGGCACCTTGTTGTAGTTGGACGCCATCGAATGCCCGTAGGCACCGGTGACCGGGGTGGCCAGCACGTCACCGACCACGAGGTCCTCGGGGACGTAGCCCTCGGAGACCACCACGTCGCCGGTCTCGCAGTGCTTGCCGACCACGCGGATCGCCTTGGGGCGGGCAGAGCGGACCTCCCGGGGCAGGAAGGCCTCGTACCCACTTCCGTAGAGCACCGGCCGCGGGTTGTCACTCATCCCGCCGTCCACCGACACGTACGTCCGATGGCCCGCGATGTCCTTGACCGTCCCCACCCGGTAGAGCGTGATGCCGGCGGTGGCCACGATCGATCGGCCGGGCTCGGCCGTGACCCGGACCGAGTCGGGGATGCCCGCCGCACGACAGGCCTGACGCACCGAGACGGCCCACTCGGCCATCGGCGGGGCCTCCTCCCCGTTGACGTAGGCGACCCCCAGACCGCCTCCCACCACCAGCTCGGGAAGGCCGAGCGGCGCGAAGAAGCCGGCCAGCACGTCGATGGCCCGTGCGAAGGGCGCCAGGGCGAAGACCTGGCTTCCGAGATGGGCGTGGATGCCCACGAACTCGACGACCCCCCGGGCATCGAGGGCGGAAAGGCGCCCCACCGCTTCGGCTGCCGCACCGGAGGCCAGCCCGAAACCGAATTTCGAATCGTCCTGGCCGGTCTGGACGAACTCGTGGGTGTGGACCTCGATCCCGGGGGTGATCCGGGCCAGCACCTTGGGACGGCCCGGGGACGCGGCCACCAGGCGCTCGAGCCGGTCGATCTCGTCGAACGAGTCGATGATGATGCGGCCCACGCCCACCTCGAGGGCGGCGGAGAGCTCGGCATCGGACTTGTTGCTCCCGTGCAGGACCAACCGATCGGCCGGCACCCCGGCGGACAGGGCGACATGGAGCTCGCCACCGGTCGACACGTCGAGGCACATCCCCTCTTCGTGGGCGAGCCGGGCCATGGCCACACACAGGAACGCTTTGGTGGCGTACGCCACACCGTCCCCCCACGCCTCGACAGCCTCGCGGCACATGGCCCGGAGATGTGCCTCGTCGTAGACGAACAACGGCGTGCCGAACTCCTCGGCCAGGCCGGTCAGGTCGACACCGCCGACGCGCAAGCGGCCGGCCGGGTCGACCTCGGCTGTCACCGGGAGCAGGCCGCGGGCGACCGGACCGGAGGGATCTGCGACCGAGGGATCCGGGGGAATCGCACCGGCCCGATCGACGCCCGGCGCCGATTCGGCGGTCACATCGCCTCCGGCGCCGACACCCCGAGCAGTCCGAGGCCGATGGACAACCCGATCCGGGTGCCCTCGACCAGCCACAGACGGGCCTGGGCCAACCCCGGGTCCACGTCCTCGGCCAGAATCGGGCAGTCGTGGTAGAAGCCGTGGAAGCAGGCGGCCAGGCGGCGGACCCATGCAGTCACCTTGGTCGGCGCCCGGTCGACGGCGGCGTCGGCCACCACCTCGGGAAGCTCCTCGAGGCAGCGGATCAGCTCGAGCTCGCGCTCGTGGGTGAGCAGCGAGAGGTCGACCTCGGCGAGCGGGGCCCGGGACACTCCCCGCTCCGCGGCCTTCCGACCCACCCCCCCGATGCGGGCACTGGCCATCTGCACGTAGAAGACCGGGTTCTCCGCCGACTGCTCCCTCACCGCAGCCAGGTCGAAGGTGGTGGCCTGGTCGGGGGAGGTCATCAGGCTGAGGATCCGGGTTGCGTCCGGCCCGATGTCGGCCACCAGCGAGTCGAGCGGGATGGCGTTGCCGGCCCGCTTACCCATCTTGACCGCCTCGTCACCGTCGACCAGCGAGACCATCTGGCCCAGCTTCACCTCCAGACGGTCCGGCTCCACCCCGAGGGCCTTGACCCCGGCGACCAGGCTGGCCACCTGGCCGTGGTGGTCGGCACCGAACACGTCGATCACCCGGTCGAAGCCCCGCACCAGGAACTTGTCGCGGTGGTAGGCGAGGTCACCGGCCAGATAGGTGGCATCGCCATTGGACTTTCGCAGCACCCGATCACGGCTGTCGCCCAACTCGGTGGCCCGGAACCAGGTGGCTCCGTCCTCCTCGAAGACCAGGCCCTTCTCGGCGAGGAGGGCGATCGTCTCGTCCACAGCCCCGCTCTCCTCGATCGAGGCCTGGCTGTACCATTCGTCGAACACGATACCCACCGAGGCGAGGGTGGCCTTGATGTGGTCGAGAATGCCATCGGCCGCCCAACGGCCGGCGACGGTCACGTCGTCGGGCCCGTCGTAGGTGGCAGCAAGTTCGGTCACGTACTCGCCCTGGTACCCACCTTCGGGCACTCCGTGGCCGTGATGTCGGGCCAGGAGGCTCTCGCCCAAGGTCCTGATCTGGCCACCGGTGTCGTTGACGTAGTACTCGCGGCTGACCCGGTAGCCGGCACGGGCCAGCACCCGGGCCAGGGCGTCGCCGTAACTGCCCCACCACCCGTTGCCGACATGGATCGGGCCGGTGGGGTTCGCCGAGATGAACTCGACCTGGACCCGTTCGCCGCGGCCGATGTCGGGACGGGCGTAGTGGTCCTCCCCTTCCGACAGGACATCGGCCAGTGCGTCGTGCAGCCATCCGTCGTCGAGCCGGAAGTTGATGAACCCGGGTCCGGCGATCTCCACCCCGGTGACGTGGGCGGGCGGCTCGGCACCGAGCACCTCCACCAGTGAGGAGGCCAGGGCCCGCGGGTTGGTGCCGGCGTTCTTGGCCGTGGCCATGGCGACATTGGTCGACCAGTCCCCGTGCTCACGGAGGGCCGGGCGCTCGAGATGGACGACGTCAGGGTCGACCGAGAGGTCGAGGCCGTCACGGGCGGCAACCGTGGCGACGGCCTCGCTGACGGCTTGGGCAAGTTGATCTCGGGCAGACATGCTGCTGCGAGAATACGTGGTCGGCAGGCACTCACCGTTTGGGCGGGAAGTCCGGGGGCGATGGATCGCACTACAGTTGGTCCCTCGGTGGAGCGTGCCGTCGGTTCAGATGACCGGCGCCCGGCCCCGCCCGTTGCCCTCGTAGCTCAGCGGATAGAGCACCGGCCTCCGGAGCCGGTGGCGCAGGTTCGAGTCCTGCCGGGGGCACCAAATAGTCATTATTCGAACTTTTTGTCCCAACCAAGGCTGGTTGGCGATTCTCAGCAGCCGATCGCAACTGGTTGACCACCGCCGTGTCGTGAAACGCACGCCATGGCTCCAGCAGTTCAGACTCCTCGACCTCCTTGTCCCTGAGGCGAAGTTGGCGAAAGAAAGCCTGGTTGCTCAGGCGCCTCACTTTGGAGTCACCCTCCCGATACAAGTCGTCACATTTGCCAACCAACTCCAAAGCCTGAAGCAGCGGGCTCTCGATGGCCGCGAATCCCAGTTCGGCTGAGGCAATAGTGCGCTCCGCGACATCAAGTTCTGTGCGGATTCGGTCTTGTTCCTCACGTGCCAGATCGGGAGGAAGTGAGCCGTCAACGAGGCCTCTTGCCACCCGGCGACGTTGCTGCTCAAGGTCCTTGAGCTGGATCCTTGCAGCCGCAACCTCGGGCATTGCCTTCTTGCGGCGCTTCTCCAAGACCGCTCGAAGGCCCTCACGGATCGCCCGGCAGTCTTCTTCGTCGAGACGGACATTCGTCGAGTAGAAGTCGCCAACGGCAACCTCGATCTCGCTGGCGAGGACATAACGCTGGCTACAACCCGGGCGCCTCGCCTGTCGGCCGATGCAGAAGAAGTAGAGGTACCTGCCCTTGGCATGGGTGAGGCATAGCCGGCTCCCGCATGAGTCGCAGTAGAGCGTCCCCTTCAAGTAGTGATGATGCGTGCGGTCCCGTTCTCCCGAGCGCCCATGAAGGCGCATGACCTCTTGGACTCGATCGAAGAGTTCTTGGGAGATGAGCGGACCGTGACGGCCCTCGTATTGGACACCCATAAAGGTGACAATGTTCAGGTAGTAGGGGTTTGTGAGGATCTTGGCCACCATTGAACGGGCAATTGGGCTGGGGCTGCGCTTGCCTTGCGGGATGGCCTTCAATCCTTTGGCGACCAGAGCCTCGGTCATCGTGTTGAGCGTCCACTGTCCCGTTGCGTACTCCTCGTAGGCCCACTGGACGAGTGGTGCGCGTTCAGGATCGACAGCGATCGTGCGGACTGATCGGCCATCGACGATCTCGATGACATTCAAGTAGCCAACCGGCGCCTTGCCTGGTGTGCCACCGACCTGTGCCTTTCGGGTCATCCCCTTCAGTGCCTCGGCGCCATTGTTGCGTGACTCGTACTCGGCAAGCGTCGCCAGGATGCCGTGCATCAGGGCGCCAGCCGGGGTGCCATCGATATTCTCCTTGACGGACACGAGCTGACAGCCAGCGGTCTTGAGTTCGAACAGCACATTGGCGTCGTCCCGCCGATTGCGGGCGAACCGGTTGACCTTGTCGAGGATCACTAGATCGACGTCCTGTTCCTCTTGGATCCGGGCCAACATCAACTGGAATCTTGGGCGATCCGCCGTCTTGGCCGACTCGCCTCGGTCGATGTACTCGTCAACGACGTCAGCCCCGAGTTCTTCTGCCTTTCGCAAGCACGCCTCTCGCTGTGCTGGAAGGGAGTAGCCCTCGGGGTCGATGTCCTTGTCGGCCTGCTTAGTCGTGCTCACTCGTAGGTAGATCACAGCCCGCAACCGCGACGCCCCGTCCTGGGTAGGGCGGGGCGCTCTTGCGAAATCAGTCTTGGTCATGGGTAGTTCCTCCTTGTCACGGTGACGGCTCCACAGTCAACGGGCCAGAGGCCATCAGGCCGATTTGCAGCAATCGCACCTGAACGGCCGTCCAGGACGTCTCAAATCGCTGGGCAAGACGCCTCGGGTCATGCATGCCCAGCTCGAAGTAGTAGTGCCTCATCCAATGAGCTGGCATAAGAAGACAGGCGGCGAAGTAGTCACAGACTTGCTCCGCGCGCTCGTGGGCGGAGATCCCCTCAAGATCCGGATACAAGACCTTGATAAGAGGGTTGTCGAGCACGTGCTTGAACTCGTGGGCGATGGAGTAGCGCTGCCGGGCAGGTGACTCGTCGTCGTTCACGACGATCAGCCATCGGCCCTTGGACCAGTGGGCTGCCCCAGAGACCGGGCACGGCCTCATGCGCTCGATCTCGATGCGAGGCAGATCGGCGATGATGCTCTCGGGTACGGGCGGCAGAACGACACGCGAGCCCGTCAGGAGCAGGTTGGCCTGGAGTTCGGCTATCTGCATGGCTTCTTGCATGGAGAGTGGGCGGATCGGGACAACATCACGCAGCTTCCTGATGACGTCGTTCATGGCGCCCTCCGTTCCCACCGGTGTATTTCTGCTCCAGAAGTTCGAAGTGGGCTTGAAGTTGCCGAACTGCCTCAGGCGGCAGGTCGTAGCGGCTCCGGAGGTAGGGCGCGAAGCTCGGTAGCCCATCGCTGAAGTGGGCTGCCACAAATAGCTCAGTCGTCTCCAGTTCGAGCACCTTGGCGACGCGATTGAGAGACCTTGGATCGGGGTTCTGATAGAGCCCCCGTTCCAGCCGGGACCACCAGCGCGCATCGACGCGGGCCGCAGACGCCGCCTTGGCGATCGACAGACCGCGGGTCTCCCGCTGCTCTTTGATGATTTCTCCTACTGACTGTCTCATCTCACTTGTCATGACAAACTCCCTGGTCACAGCCCATATTCTACCAGTGAACGCGGATGAGGATCCGGTGCATTTCTCCAATTCCGGCCCCACGTTTTCCACAAATCCTTGGGAATTTCGCCAGAGAAGGGGTTCGGGGGAAGGACGCCGTGGCGCCCTTCCCCCGTGCATGACTACTGCTCCGCCTTGGTGCGCTTCGACCCAGACGGTGGGGCAAATCCCATCGGCGGCTGCTCGGCCTTCGGACTGCGCCGCCGGGGAGCCTTCGGTTCGGCAACCTCGGTGGTTGCCTTCTCGAAGAGAGCACCGATGGCAGCCTTCTTGGCCGTGGCCTCCCGGTCGATGTCGTCCAGGGCCGCAGTGGCTCGCTCAGCCAGATCACCTTCGGCTACCTTGCGCTGCAGATGAGCGTCGATGGCTTCTCGGATCTGGTCGACGATGGTCGTGCCCTCAAGTTGCGCCACAAGCGTGAGCAACTCGGAGACGCCGTCATCGAGGCGGACGGCGATGGTCTTCATGACGCCCTCCTCTGGGCCTGGAGCCGCTGCCAAGGACGGCAGTAGCTGATGGGTGGAACCGGTACATGCATGTGAGGTACCTCCTCGGTGCTGGTGCGGCCGACGATCCCCGGTTGGGATCGTGAGTACGGCCGCAGGACACCGACGAGGCGTCACGCTGCTTCCTTTAGTGGAGGAGGCCTGCGCCCAAGTCGCTTCCAGGCCATGTCGACATATCCGGGGTTGATCTCGATTCCGAGCCAGTCCCGACCCAGGCGCTCCGCAACCGCGGCCACCGTGCCGGTGCCCATGAAGGGATCAAGCACCAGTCCCGGTCTTGTGGCCCCATTGCAGGTACAGCCGGCCTCCAGCGGCCCTGGCTGGCGCAAGACCCGCCAACGATTGGGGTAGCGCCGCACGTGGGTCTCAACGCTCGAGGCTGGTTTGCGCTCGCCCAAGACGAAGGTCTTGCCGGGACCCGCTTTCCATGCGGTGCCGCAGTCCACGCAGACCTTCAATGGACAGGTGGCGAGTAGCGGGCGTTCTACCAAAGCCTGCGGGAAGGTGGCGAAGTGCGCCCCTCGGAAGCTCGCAGTCGGTATGCGCCAGACATCACCGGGGTTCTTTCCCAGGAGGTGCCCGGGTACTCCGGCCAGACGAGCCCGGTGGAGTCCAGAGTTGGACCCAGCCAGCGGTCCTGCCCAATCGGGGCGCTTGACGGGTCCCTGCTTCTCTGACCGAGAACCGCCAGAGGTATGCGGGATCCTTACGGCATCGAGATCGAAGGTGTAGCGGGGTGAGCGCACCAGGAAATAGACGCTGTCGTAGGTAGCCGTGAAGCGATCGGTGACGCTCGACGGCATCGGGTTCGCCTTCGCCCAGACGACCTTGTTGCGAGCGATCCAACCATCTTCGACCAGAGCCAGCAGCAATCGCTCGGGGGCTAGCAGCAGGCTCTTGGCCGCTGCTCCGTAGCGAGGGTGGCGAGAGTACGAGTCCCCGAGATCGATCCAGATCGAACCGGTAGGCGTGAGCACCCGCGCCACCTCAGCAAAGACGGCCCTGAGCTTGGTCACCCAGTCATCGACCGTCGCCTCTAGGCCGATCTGGCCTTTCACGCCGTTGACCACGCTCGCGTAACTCTCCCCAGACCTGCTCATTGGAATTCCCCACCTGTGAACCCCTTGGTGACCTGAGGGTCCACCACCGAGGGTGGTCCCC
>Ga0224557_1001373_pt1 | contig 23758 bp, 30 predicted proteins | sample 714S31014metaG_FD_180677 | JGI IMG/M metagenome (GOLD analysis project Ga0224557, IMG submission 180677) | Peat soil microbial communities from Stordalen Mire, Sweden - 717 S3 10-14 | ecosystem: Environmental > Terrestrial > Soil > Wetlands > Peat | place: Sweden: Norrbotten County, Stordalen... | reverse complement strand
GCAGGGCCATGGCCTGGAGGATCTGGCCGGGAGGGCTGATGTCGACGATCTCGATCCGGTTGATCCGGATGCCCCACTTGTCGGTGACCTGCTCCATCTGCTGCTGCATCGCCGCGTTGATCTGCTCACGGGAGGAGAGCGCCTCGTCCAGGCTGACGTTGCCGAAGGCGTTACGGAGGGTGGTGCGCGCCTGCTGGTCGATGGCGATGAAGTAGTTGGAGACGTTGAAGAGCGCGGCCTTGGCGTCGATCACCTGGCTGAAGATGGTGGCGTTGACGGCGACGGCGACGTTGTCACGGGTGATGACGTCCTGCCGGTCGCCGGTGCGGGGGGTCTCGCGCATGTCGACCCGGACCAGCCGGTCGAAGAAGGGCCAGATGAGGCAGATTCCGGAGCCGACCTCTTTGTGGTACCGGCCGAACCGTGTGATGACTCCATTGAACCCCTGCTGGACCAGGTTCACGGCGGTGCCGAGAACGACCAGCACGAGGAGGACGACGACGCCGAGAGCGATGAACAGGCCCATCCGGTCAGCTCCTCAGATGTTGCTCGGGATCATCAGCGGAACCCGGGCCTATTGCAGACGGGGCGCGCCGCTGGCGCGCACGAGAAGTGTGGTACCGCGCACGGCGGCGACGACCACCGGCGTGTCGGGGGGAAGCGGCTCGGGGGCGTCGGTGATGGCCAACCACCGCTCGTTGCCGAGGGTGGCGTGGCCGGGGTGGCGCTCATCGCCGACCGCGTCGACGGTGACGGCGCGGGCACCGACCAGCCCCCCGGCCAGCCCGGGGAACCTGTACGGGGCCGCCATCCGCCCCTCCATCGCCCGCTTGAGCGCGGGCCGGATCGCGAACACGCCGCCAAAGGCGGCGGCGGCCCCGACCAGCACCTGCAACCAGATGGCCAGGCCAAGGGCGCCGAGCACCGCTGCCACCGCGGCACCGGCTGCCGCGAAGAGCAGGTAGAAGGCCTGCGTGTGGACCTCACCCGCGGCCAACAGCACCGCCGCGACGACCCAAAAGATCCACCACTCCACTGTCGTCGCAGTGTATCCCACCCGAAGGCACCCCCCCAGGGCCTGGCGGATCCAAGCGTCGCCGAACCCGCCGATCGCGCCCGCCGCGATGCCCTGGGCGAGATCAGAGTACGATCCGGGCATGAAGGGTGACCGGGTCGAGATCGTCATCGACACCGGCGGATCCGCGCAGACCTACGAGATCGTGGCCACCCGCGCCGGCCGCAAGGTCGAGGTCAGCACCGCCCGCGGCGTGGTCGAGGTCAGCGAGGTGACACGCGGCGGGCAGGCGGTGCGCACCGGGCGATTCATGGCCACCCGGGTGATCGCCCTGGTCGAGCACCCCGCCAGCGATGAGCCCGACCCCTCGGAAAGCGCCTCCCGGTCGCGGCAACCGAGAACCGAGCAGCTCGAGACCCTGCTCTGAAACGCGCTGCGACTGCCAAGAGAGAACGTCCGACGCCAGGAGGATGCCATCCGTGACCACCGTCAACGAGATCTTCGATGAAGTCAACCGCCGGCTGACCGACCCCGCCAAGGTCGGCACCACCAACGCCGCCTACCGGTTTGACCTGAGCGGCGACGACGGCGGCTCGTACCACATCGTGCTCAAGGACGGCGCGGGCGAGGCGGGGGCGGGGGCCCCCGACAGCCCAAACACCACCATCTCCATGTCAGGGGACGACTTCGTCGGGCTCGCCACGGGGAAGCTCGACCCCACCATGGCCTTCATGACCGGCAAGCTCAAGGTGCGCGGCGACATGGCCCTGGCCATGAAGCTGCAGAACCTGCTCCGCTAGCCGCTGCCAAACTCGGCACCCGACGCATCTCGATTCACCCATGCCGATCCCCGCTCCCGATCGCACCCGGCCACTCCGCTTCGACTACGACGAGGCCAAGCGCGCCCTCCTCATCCAATGGGGTGATGGAACCACCCACCTGATCCCCTTCGCGGTGCTCCGCCGTGCCTGCCCCTGCGCGGTCTGCGCCGGCGAGATGGGCCTCCCGGGTCGGTTCTCCGCCGAGCCGGAGCTGGCCACCGGTGAGGACGAGCTGGCGGACATCGGCCTGGTCGGCGCCTACGGGCTCAACGCGGTGTGGGCCGACGGCCACTCCACCGGTATCTACACCTTCGAGCGGCTGCGCGAGCTCGGAGAGCGGGCCGGCGTCGCCTGACCTCGCCGGCCCGAGCCCCGTCCCCTCTCCGGCTGGCCGGCGCTTGGGCTGCGGTCGGCGGTACCCAGCCCCTCCCCCGGAGCGCTCCCCGGAGATCAGCGGAGGTGGTAGTGGGGTCGGGGGCCCGCGGTATACTCGCCCCTCGCACGCGGGAGTAGCTCAGTGGTAGAGCACTACCTTGCCAAGGTAGGGGTCGCGAGTTCGAGCCTCGTCTCCCGCTCCAGCCTCCTCCCCTACTGCTGATCGCCGTAGTGGTAGCGAGCTTGGAGGACGACGATATCCTCGCCGTCAAGCAGATACACAAGCCGATGCTCGTCATCGATCCGGCGGGACCAGCATCCCTGAAGGACATGACGCAGCTGCTCCGGCTTGCCGATACCGGTGAACGGGTCCCGGATGATGTCCTGCAGCAACCGGTTGATCCGCTTCACCGTCGTCCGATCCGTCGACTGCCAGTAGACGTAGTCCTCCCAGCCGTGCGGGGTGAATACCAGACGCATCAGGCCAGCTCGTGGGTCTGTCGATCTCCAGCGCGGGCCTGTTCCAAGCTCTCCAGTAGCCTCTTCGCGTTTGACGGAGCCCGAAGCAGGTATGCGGTCGCTTCGAGAGCGTCATAGTCGGCTCGGGCCATCAGGACAGCATCGCCACGCTTTGAGGTGATCTCCACGGGCTGCCGATCGTTGTTGACCTGTTCGATCAGAGGAAACAGATTCTTCCGTGCCGCGCTGGCAGTCACAACCACACTCAAAGTCCTCCTGACTGGTACAGCATATGGTACCACTCGGCGGAGTAAGAAGACCGGAGCGCCAGCGTAGGCCCTCTCAGCCTGGCATCATCCAGGCGCGCCGCCTGGTCACGTGGGCCGCCTCCTACCGACTGACGAAGTGCACCACCGCGAGTGCTCTGGTGCGGCTCGTGACCGCTCTCACCGCCATCCGCGACTCCGCTGACGAGCGTCCACTTGGAAGTGGGCCAGCGCTTCGTCAAGACCCGTATGCGCGGTAGTCACCCGGAACATTCGTTGCCCTTGGATGGCGTGGACCTCATCGACGATTTCATCCACCATCCGAGGAAGTTCCAGAACGGACGGCTACAACCTCAGGTTGGCTTTCTCGACCGCGGCGACTGCTTCGTCGGGACCGCTCAGAGCAGCCTCGGCGGCGGAGCGGCGGCCGCCCAGATAGAGCGCAAGTTCGGTGGCGCGGCCTGAGAGGACCGCTGCGGGTTCAGATCCAAATAGTCGGCGTTTGCCATCGTCGCAGACCAGCAGGAGACCGAAGGGCCGCGTCTTGCGTGCAGCGCGGCGGCTGATGAACGCGCTCATTCGCCATGACAGCTCATCGAGATCCGGACGATCCAGGCGCGGCCCAATGCCGTTGGCTCGGCGCGCGTCCTCGTGGTGGATGAGGTACTCGAACCCGTTGAGCATGGTGCGGATGCCAGGAATCCGCCATGGGATCGGGGGCGCCCCCGCTCGCAGCCGGGCGACCAACTCTGTCCATCCCCTCGCCTTCTCTACGGCACGGCGCTCGTCCGGCCAGCGATGAAAGTGCTCTCTGAGAACCAGGTGCGCGGCCAGGTCGGCGGTCGTCCACCCCTCACACAGGGTGGGTGCATCGGGGCCGAGTTCGATCAGGAGATCACAGAGTTCACGACGCTCTCGGGCGTCGATCGGCTCGGCCACATTTCTCACTATACGCCAACTGGTTGACGCGTCAACCATACTGGACACGCCCGCCCACCCCGGGCGGCCTGATACGCGAACGTGTTTGCACAAGGGGCCGGACCGGACTACCGTGACCCCAGGATGTCGGCGCAACTGCCGCGACGGGTTCCTGGTCCCGTCCCTGAGGTCGGACACCGGTTGGAACTGACGCCGTCGGTGCGGCAGATCGTCGCCCTTGCCTCGTTCCAGCAGGAGATCTTCGATCTGGGTTCCGACGTGGGCGAGATAGCCCGCAGGGCCGCTGCGCGGGCTCGGGCCCTCAGCTGGGCCGACGGAGCCGTGGTCGAGATCCTCCAGGGCGACGGCTCGGTCCACCGGGGGGCTGTGGGCGCCGGCAGTCGCTCCCGACTCGCCGCTTCGACGCGTGGCGACCCATGGCACGGCCTGATGGGCGGCACGGCCGAGGTCTGCGACGACACCGAGGACGACCCGCGCGTGGATCCTCTGGTGTGCCGCCGTCTCAGGACAAGGTCTGTCATGACCGTCCCTCTCCACCGCGGGGAAGTGCGCCTGGGTGCGATCACCGTGACCTCTTCCCGACCCAACGCCTTCGACAGCGCCCAAACGGCGGTCCTGCAGCTCCTGGCCGGGTTGGTCACGTCCGCGGCGATCGGGTCGGAGCTGGTCGCCGAGCTGCGTCAGCTCGGGGGGAGCGGCGAGGCCGACCCCGTGGCCAGCGAGACGGGGTTCCGCCGGCTCTTCTTCGAGAACCCTCAAGCCATGTGGGTGCTCGACGCGGAGACGCATGGCTTCCTCGCCGTCAACGATGCCGCCATCGCCACCTACGGGTACTCCGCCGAGGAGTTCGCGGGGCTGACCCTCGCCGAAGTCCGCCACGATGCGACGCACCTCACTGCCGATTTCGGCCGGGCGCGGAGAGGAAGGGCGACATTCAGTGCCCGCCACCACCTACGAGACGGACGGGTCATCGACGTCGAGGTCACCACCACAGCCCTGAATTTCGCCGGGCGTCGGGGGGTGCTCTCGCTGATCCACGATGTCACCGAGCGCAACCGGCTGGATCGCCAGCTGCGCCAGGGCGCTTTGCGCGACCCCCTGACAGGCGGTGCCAACCGACTCCTCTTCGCAGAGCGGGTTGCGCACGCCCTGATCCAGATGCGCCGCCGCAAGGCCAGCGTCGCGATCCTGGTCATCGACCTGGATCACTTCAGGACGGTCAACGACAGCATGGGCTACGCGGCCGGGGACTCCCTTCTCCAGGCGGCTTCAGCGCGGATATCGGCTGCGCTCCGTCCCGGCGACACCGTCGCCAGGCTCGGTTCCGACGAGTTCGCCGTGCTCCTCGAGGAAGTCAATGGTGCCGGCGACTCGCTCGAGGCGGCCCAGCGCCTGAGGGAGGCTTTCCGACCCCCCCTCGAATTCTCCGGTGGCAGCCTGGTGATCAGCCTGAGCATTGGTGTCGCCACAGCGTCGATATCGAATACCAGGGCCGGCGACGTGTTGCGCAACGCCGAGCTGGCGATGTACGCGGCCAAGGCATCCGGCAGGTCCAGGGTGGAGGTCTTCGTACCCAGCATGCTGGCGCCGGCCACCGAGCGCCTCAACTTGGACCAGGACCTGCGTCACGCCACGGAACGCGGCGAGCTGCGCCTGCTCCTCCAACCCATCGTCTCGGTGGAAGGCGGCACCATCGTCGGCTGCGAGGCCCTGGTCCGTTGGCACCACCCCACGCGAGGTCTCGTGCTGCCCGACGCCTTCATCCCGCTCGCGGAGGAGATCGGGGTGATCAGTGAGATCGACACCTGGGTGCTCCGCGCCGCCTGCCTCCAGGTGGCAGCGTGGCGAGCCGCGAGCCTCCCGGGTCTTCTCCTCGCCGTCAACGCGTCGGCGCGTGATCTGGGCCGTGGCGAGCTCGTCGACAGGGTGGCGGCGGCACTTCTCGAGACCGGGCTTCCTCGGGATTGCCTCGAGATCGAGATCACCGAGACGTCTGCAGTATCTCAGCCGACAGCGGCCCTCAACGAGCTGCGCCACCTGCGCCGCGCCGGCGTCACCATCGCCATCGACGACTTTGGCACGGGTTACTCGAGCCTCAGCAAGCTGGCTACCTTTCCCGTCGATCGCCTCAAGATCGATCGCTCGTTCCTCCGCGACATCAAGCACGAGGACGACGACTCGCCGTTGGTGGCGGCGATGATCGCCCTCGCCCACCGGCTCGGTCTGCAGGTCACGGCAGAGGGCGTACAGACCGCCACGCAGTGGGCCTTCCTCCGCCGCAATGGTTGTGACCTCTTCCAGGGGTATCTCTTCAGCCCGCCCATCCCACCCGACCGTTTCGAAGTGCTCCTTCGCGGTCAAGCCGATCGGGCGAGGCCGCCTGGTGGCCCCTACCCTGACTCCTGGAACGTGTGAGCCACTCCTCGGGCAGCTCACATCGTCAGCCAGATGCTCCCTCTGCGTGCTGAGCGCCCCACCGACCCCGAACCGCTGGCCGTGAAGTCGCTCTCAGAAGATCTGGCTGCCCGGCTCCGCACGATCGTCGACGTAGAGCGGCAGAGCCTGGCTCTCGCCGTCCGGGCTCTCCGGGTGGGGGACCCCGAGCACCAGCGCGTCGGAGACGTAGCGGCCGATGCGGCGCGGACCCAGGTTGACGCAGACGACCACATTCCTCCCCACCAGCTGACTCTCCGGAACGAGGGCGAGCTGGCCGACCGACTGCACGATCCCGAGCGGGCCGAGATCGACCCTGATGACCCGAGACGCTGCCCTCGTGCCGATGGCCATGTCGGCGCTCACCACCCGCCCCACCCGCATGTCGACGTCCTCGAAACCGGCAAACGACACCTGCGACCGAAGTGGGGGGACGGCGGTTCCTGACATCAGTCAGCCGACGCTAGCACGCGGCACGGCAGGCTGGGGATGTCCGGGAATCCCCTGACAGTGCCCGCGGGGCATCAGAGATCGCCCGGAAGGTCGCCAGTGCGGTCATCGCGGGCAGGTCAGCGACCGACCTCGCGGACGCGCATCGCCGCCGCGGCGCCCCCGAAGCCCACCACCACGATCGCCACCATGACCCACAACCCGGTCCAGTACACGCCGGTGGTGAGCGGCGTGCCGTAGAGGTGGAAGAGGGAGAGGTCGAGCACCCAGCTGGGCCACTTGAAGAGAGGGCTGAACAGCGGGATGTAGAAACCGGCCACGGCGACCACCGCCAGCACCGGGACGGCGACACGCGGGAGGCGCGAGATGACCAGCGCCCCCAGGGCGCCGAAGGTGAGCGCGAGCAGTGCCAGCAGCGCGGTCGCACCGACGAGCCCTCCGGTGTCGAGATGAACACCCTGGCTGGGCGCGACCGCACCGGTCACCACGGATCCGATCGCCGCGATGACCAGGGCCCCGACGACGAGGGTGACGGCTCGCTCGGCGACAACCCGCCAGCGCGCCATGGGTTGGGCGATCTCCATCTCCAATCTCCCCCCGGCGTCATCGCTCGCCCAGTGCGAGGTCTGGGTGATCGCGTAGGCGGCGACGATCACGGCCGCGATGCTGAGCCAGACGGAGGTGACCACGGCTGTCGCCGCTGAGCTGGTCCCGGCCGCGACAAAGTAGCTCTTGAAGCCGCCGGCCGATTGCAGGAGCTTGCCGGTGCTGTGGGCGATGGAGACGATGAAAGCCGCCCCTGCGACGCTCCCGATCACCCACCCGGCGAGTCCGATCCGCTGCTCCCACAGGGTGCGCAGCACGGGAATCCGCAGCAGGGGGACGGTGGACGCCGACCGCACCGCCCGGGTCTCACCCGCCCGTCGGCGGAGCAACGAGCCGAACAGGTCCCGGCGCTGGAAGCCGAGCGCGGAGAGCGCGATCAACACCACCGCGATGCAGTACAGGGCGAGCGTCGCCGCCCCGGCGAACTCGCCCCCGGGCACGACCGCGGTGGTGAGGTCCGCCAGGTGGAATGGCGAGATCTCCGCCCAGCCGTCCAGGCCCGGATTGACCCGGGCGAGCGCGTCCAGGGCGTAGAGGGCGAGCATCACCACCCCGCCAAGGGCCAGCGCACTCCGGCGCGTGGATGCCAGCTGGGCGGCCGCCAACCCGATCCCGAAGGAGGCGAGGGCCATGCCGAGAAGAGACACGCCCTGCTCGGCCAGCGCGGGAAGCGCGACGGTGGCCTTGCCGGCGGCGATTCCGGCGGCCGTGCCGATGGCGGTGATCACGACCGCTCCGAGAGCGGCGATGGCGAATGCGCCGACGCGGGAGAGGAGCAGTCGCACCCGGCTGAACGGGGTCGCCAGCCAGGTCTCCATGAGGCCGCGCTCCTCCTCGTTGCGGATCAGGCCGGTGGCGGCGGCGAGCCCCCAGACGGCAACGACGATGGACATCCAGGTCAGGCCCTTCCACCAGAGGTACCCGGCGACCGTGTCCGGACGGAGCGGCAGCGGGACCAGGTAGGCAAGCTGCGGGCCAAATGCCAGGGTCTGGCGCCCGAACGAGGCCCGCGCCGCCGCGGTCGCCGCCAGCCCCGCGTACGACGCGCCGGTCGAGTACGGCCCCACGAACCCGATGAAGGCGACGCCGGCGAAGGCCCGGCGGTGGGTGCGCAGCGCGTAGCGGATCATCGTCCTGATGCCGCCGCGCTGACCGCCGACGGCCCTGACCGGGACGGGGGTGTCCGGCGCCGGCGCCGCGGCCGTCATGCGGCCGCCCCAGGAGCCACGGGCGTCTTCTCGGGCTCGTCGCGGAAGTAGGCCAGGAACACCTCCTCCAGAGTCGGCTCGTGAGTGACCAGGTTGAGAACCTGGCTCTGTCCCAACACCTGAAGCAGCGGTCCGAAGCCACCGCGCACGTCGCACGAGAGATGGTGGTCCTCGACGGTGACCTGCTCGACCCCGTCGAGGGCACGCACCGCGTCCACCGGGACCTCCCCCGCGAAGTCGGCCTCGAGGCGGTGATAACGAAGGTGGTGAAGCTCATCGAGCCGCGCCACCTGGACCAGGCGACCGCGCCGCAGGATGCCCACCCGCTCGCAGACCCGCTCCACCTCGGAGAGGACGTGCGACGAGAGGAACACGGTGGTCCCCTCTCCGCGCGCCTCCTCGACCAGCCGGTAGAACTCCTGCTGGATCAGCGGATCCAGGCCGTTGGTCGGCTCATCGAGAACCAGCAGTCGCGAGGGGTGCATGAAGGCGAGCAGCAACCCGAGCTTGCGCTTGTTGCCCGACGAGTACTCGCGGTAGCGACGCCCGAGGTCGAGGTCCAGTCGCTCGGTGAGCAAGGTCACCCGACCAGGATCAATGTGACCGCGCAGGCCGCCGACGTACGCGACGACATCGCGGCCGCGCAGCCCTCCCCACTGGGGCGCCTCACCGGGCAGGTAGCCGACCAGACGCTTGACCTCGACCGGGTGGGACTGGCAGTCGACCCCGAACACCTCGGCGCGTCCGCCGGTGGGACGGATCATGTCCATGAGCAGCCGGATGGTCGTGGTCTTGCCCGCGCCGTTGGGCCCCAGGTAGCCGAAGATCTCGCCGGCCGCGACCTCCAGTCCGAGATCGAAGAGGCCGCGCGATTCCCCGTAATCCTTGGTCAGCCCCTCGGTCCGGATCGCGTTGGCCATGCTCAGCTACCTCCTCACGGCGCCACCACGGCGCCCCTTCGTCTTGATCAATCCACCGGTCACGCGGGTCATCTCGCCGCCCCCGTCAGGAGAACCAGAGCCGCAGGGTGGCATCGTCGATCAGCGACAACGATCCGACCGGAGCCCCCAGCACCCGGGTGAGCGCCTCCGCCAAGCCCGCAAACCGCTCCGCCACGATCTCGAACGGGATCTCGCCCGCCTGCCGGGCGAAGAAGAGCTCGATGGCCATATCCTGGGCTCCGAGGAGCAGGGCCACGACGGCACGGGCGGCGCCGTCCGGGGAGCGCGCGGAGAACACCCCCTCCACTCTCCCCTGCTCGACGATCGTGGAGAGCAGCGGCACGAGGACGGCGACCGAGCTCCGTCGAACCTTGTCGCGGACGATCGCGTTGTCGTCCGAATACCAGACCTCGAGCAGCGCGAGCATCAGCTCCCTCCGCTCGGCCTTCCACCCGGCGATGCCCGAGAAGAGGCGTTCGATCTTCTGCGCCGCGGACAGCCGGGGATCGGCAGCCACAGGGGACACGGCCTCCATGGCAGCCGCGACGATGTGGTCGACCGCGGCCTGGAGCAGAGCGAGCTTCGACGCGAAGTAGTGGTAGAAGGCACCCCTCGAGGCGTCGAGCTCGTCCAGGACATCCTGGATGCTCATCTGCTCGTAGCCCTTGGCCTGGATGAGGCGGAGGGACACCTCGACGAACGCCTCGCGCCGGATGGCGCGGGCCTCGACGTTCACCGTCCGGGGCAAGACTGGCCGCCTCCTATTTCCAGACCGACTGTCGGTCGGACAATACACGCCCCCGCGCGGCAGATCAAGAGCTCGAGCGACCGCTCGGTCCACACCACCATGGCGGGGAGTGCATTGGTAAGTCACCTTGACTGGCGGCTGCAGGTAAGGTACCTTGACAATCGTGGCAGGACGCACACCGCCGGTCACTCCGCGTGCACCGAGGGCACATCCGAAGCGGGCGATCCCAGCAGGCACCGCACCCACCCCTCCGTCGGGAGCCTCCCCGTTGACGTCGGCGGTCGACGTCGATCGCCAGGTGATGGCCCGGATGGCGCAGGCGAACGCTGAGCTGATGGTCCGCGTGCTCCGCGGCGACGAGCCGGTGGAGGGCGACCCGGTCATGGTCGCGCTGGCCGCCGCCCGGAGCCTCGGGGTCGTGGTCGATGACATCCTGCGCGGGCTGGTCGCCCGAGCCCGCCGCGATGGGCGCACCTGGGCGGAGATCGGCGACGTGCTTCACGTCACCCGCCAGGCGGTGCTCCAGCGCTTCGGCGGGCCACCGACCATGACCGGTGCGGCCGCGCCATCGACACAGCCCCTGCCCGCCGCGGGACCGAGGGCCGTCGAGCTCTTCGCCCACTTCTTCAACCGGCGATGGGACGCGTTGCGGGCCGAGTTCAACCAGCGGATGCTGGACGCCTGCTCCGTCCAGCTGCTGTCATCGGTCCGGGCGCAGCTCCCCGGCAAGGCAGGAGAGGCTGTCGAGATGGCCGCACCTCAGATCAGCCGGCTGGGTGACTACACGCTCGTCGACGTCCCCCTCAGCCTGAGGGTGCCGCTCGCGTTCCGGCGCGGCTTCAAGCGGCGGGAGGCGACGGGCCGGGCCACGTTCGATGACGCGGGCCGGGTGGCGGGGTTCTTCATCCTGCCCCAGACCACCCCCCCGTCATGAGCCGCAGCGGGAGGCGATTCGGGTTGGTGCTCCTCATCGCCGATGTCGTCATGTACAGGGTGGTCTCGGCCATGTTCGACCGCGAACGTCTGCTGACCGGTTCCCGGTCCGTGGCTGTGCGCTCGAGTCGGGCCTCCGGCTGACCATGGGCCGATGCGCCATCCTCCTGCGCGGTATCAACATCGGTCCCCACAACCGGATCCCGATGGCCGAGCTCCGCGCGCTGCTCACCCAGGATGGCTTCGGTGACGTCACCACCCACCTGCAGAGCGGAAACGTCGCGCTCTCCCATACCGGGTCTCCCGAAGCGGCGGCGCGGAGGTGCGAGGTCCTGATCAAGGAGCGATTCGGACTGGAGATCCGCTCGGTGGTGCGCACCCATGCCGAGCTGGAAGCGGTGGTGAGCGGGGACCCGCTGCCGGAGGCGGCCGCCATCCCCAAGGGATACCAGGTCACCTTCCTGGAGGCGGCCGCCGACCCGGGCATCGTCGCCCGGCTCGCCGCGGTGGCCACCCCGGAGGAGCGGTTCGCCGTCATCGGCCGCGAGATCTACGCATGGCACCCGGAGGGCATCGCGCGCTCCCGGCTCGCCCTTCTGCTTTCGGGGCCGGGACTCAAGGTCACCGCCACCGCTCGCAACTGGACGACCGTCACCGCCCTCCTGTCGATGACCGGCTGACACCACCCGCGTCAGGGCGGCGCCCGGACCGGCTTCGGAGGTCAGACGGCCCCGAACAAGCCGGCGACTACGCCACTTCGACGAGGGTCTGGGCGCTGCTGGACGACACGGCGCCTCCGTAGCCGACCGCCACGCAGTGACCGGTGCTCATGCAGGTCATCCCCGAGAGCACCTCGCCGCCCGCGTCACCGGTGGGTGTGATGTCGGAGACGATGGCCCACCCGGCTCCCGTGTCCTGCTCTATCAGCGCCGCGGTGTTGAAGCTCTCGTCCCCCGAGAACCCCACCGCCCAGCAGTCGGCGGCGCTGGCGCAGCTCACCCCGTTGAGCGCGCTCTGCGTGCTCCCCGGCGGTACCGGGCTCGGCACGATGCTCCATCCATTCCCGGTGTCCTGCTCGATCAGCGTGGGGCCGGCGTAGTTGACGTCGCCCCAACCGCCCACCGCCCAGCAGTCATCCGTCCCGACGCAGGTCGCCCGCCGCCCAGCAGTCGTCGGCGTTGACGCAGGTCACGGAGGCCAGCTGGTCGGCCATCCCAACGGAGGCGCTCGGACCAGGAGCGATGGTCCAGCCACTGCCCGTGTACTGCTCGATGACCGCCCCCGCGCCGGATGATCCGGTGGCTTCCAGGGCTCCTCCGCCCACCGCCCAGCAGTCGTCGGCTTCGACGCAGGTCACACTCTCGAGATTGAATTGCCCATCCCCCGTCGCGGGGGTTGGGCTGGAGACCACCGTCCAGCTGCCGCCCGTGTAGTGCTCGATCAGCCCGTGGCGGGCCCCGTTCGCGTCGCTGTAGTCGCCGACCGCCCAGCAGTCACCTGCGCCGGCGCAGGCCATGGCCTGGAGCTGGCTCGACGTGCTGCCAGGGACATTGGGGCTGTCCACCACGCTCCAGCCGCTCCCCGTGTCGTGCTCGAAGAGGGGCTGGTTGTCACTCTCGGAGTCGGTGGAATTCCAATAGCCGACAGCCCAGCAATCGTTGGCGGTGACGCAGGTCAGGCCGCCCAGCCAGGCACCCGTGCTCCCCGGTGGATCGGGGCTGGAGTCGGTGCTCCAGGAGACCGGCCCGATCACGGTGGGGCTGGCCGCGACGGATGGCGTCGCGCTGACGGTGGCGGAATGAGCCGGGCCTCCCGAGACCGCCGACTGACCGCAGGCCGCACCGAGGAGCGCGAGCACGACCGCCGCCACCACCCGGGGCTGCGACTTCCTCGAGCCTCCCCTCACGTCTCACACCCCCGTGGGTTGCCGTCCGAGTCAGGTCCTGGGAATGAATATACGGGTGCGGACCGTCCCGAGGGCAGGGTGGTGACCGGAGATGGAGAGGCGCGCGCCGTCAGCCCTCAGCCGGAGTCGCGTCCAGCTCGGCCAGCAGCGCCCGCACACGAACGTCGATCTCGTCGCGGATGCGGCGGACGGTGGCGAGCGGCTTGCCCGCGGGATCCTCCAGCTCCCAGTCCAGATAGCGCTTGCCGGGGAAGAAGGGACAGGCGTCACCACATCCCATGGTGATCACCACATCGGCGGTATGGACCGCCGCGTCGGTGAGCGGCTTGGGGAACTCGCGTGAGATGTCGAGCCCGACCTCGGCCATGGCCGACACCACCGCCGGGTTGAGCTGATCCGCCGGCTGCGATCCGGCCGACCGCACCCGGACCCGACCGGCCGCACGATGGTCGAGCAGGCCGGCAGCCATCTGGGAGCGCCCCGCGTTGTGGATGCAGACGAAGAGCACCTCCGGCACCTGGGATGCGTCGTCCCCCCTCATCGAGGCACCTCCTTCACCCGGCAGTCTCGGTGTTCGCGTCTCGGCCGGCCGCCGGCTTGCGGGCCCGGATGAACGCGCTGACCACCCGCCCGCCACCCTCGTGGACCTCGGCGAGCGCCCGCTCTCCGGCTGCCCCGGCCACCTGGCCGGCGTCCTCGGCCGTGTAGTCGCGGGTCACCTCGAAGGCCACGCTCTCGAACCCGGCACCGACGAGCAGCCCGCGGTAGGTGTCCTCCTCCAGCGCTCCGGCGAGGCAGCCCACCCACAGCTCCGTGCTCCGGCGGACGTCGTCGGGGAGCTCGCCCTGGACCACCACATCGGAGACCGCAAAGCGCCCACCCGGTCGCAGGACGCGGAACGCCTCACGCAGGACCCTGCCCTTGTCGGCGCTCAGATTGATGACGCAGTTGGAGATGACCACATCGACCGCCCGCGCTGGCAACGGGATCTCCTCGATCGTGCCCTTCAGGAACCTGACGTTGGTGGCCTGCGCCTGCTCGGCGTTGTGCTCGGCCAGCTCCAGCATCTCGTCGGTCATGTCGACGCCGTAGGCGAAGCCCGTGGGCCCAACCCTCCGTGCCGACAGCAGCACGTCGATGCCGCCGCCGGAGCCGAGGTCGAGCACCACCTCTCCGGCCTTCAGCTCGGCCAGGGCCGTGGGGTTGCCACAGCCGAGAGAGGCGAGGACGGCCGCGGGCGGCAGCGCCGACACCTCGTCGACCGAGTACAGGTCACGGCTCACATCGGCAGGCGCCGACGGGCTGCAGCACGAGGCCTCCACCGTGGCCCCACCCCCGCAGCACGACGCGCCGGTGTCGGTCGTGGGCAGCACGGACTCGGCCGCCACCCCACGGCCCGTGACCGCGTTGGCAGCCGATGCGTAGCGTTCCCGGACCGCCTCGCGAACCCTCTCCCCCTCTGCCCGGTCGCTCCCCGTGACTCCCATCACCGCCTCCTCACATCGATATATGTCGATCGGTCGCCCGGAGCATAACGGGTCTCATCGACGCTTGTCAATGCGTACAATGGGGCCATGTCCGGCGCCACCGCAACCCCCACCCGTGACCCGATCCCGTTGCGCATCCGGGGCTGCTGCCAGCCGGTGGCGCCGCGCATTCCCGGGCCCGACGCGGAGGAGTGTGCCGCCGTCTTTCGCGCCCTGGGTGACACGACGCGACTGCAGATGATCCACATGCTCGCCGAGGCCACCGACCCAGTCTGCGTCTGCGACTTCACGGCGGCCTTCGACCTGGGCCAGCCCACCATCAGCCATCACCTGGCGAAGCTCCGCGAGGCAGGGCTGATCGTCTCCACGCGCCGGGGCATCTGGACCTTCCACCAGCTGAACCCGGAGATGTCCGCGGCGGCTCGCGAGGTGGTCGACCTCCTCCACTGACCCGGGCGGCAGTTCGCCCCCCGAGGCTCCGGCTCAGGCCGGGATGGAGACTCCCACGCCTCCCCGGGTGGCTCCGCCGAAGCGGGCCTTCTCCGCGGCGATGTCGAGCGGCGCCATTCGTCCGTGGGAGTCCTTGGTGATCAGGGCGGCGGGCACCAACCAGGAGACCTCGAACTCGAGGCCGTCGGGATCGTGCGCGTAAAGCGCCTTGGTGGTGCCGTGGTCGGTCGCACCCACCAGGGCGCCTCGCTCGGCGAGGAGGGTCTCGATGCGCTCCAACTCGTCCAGCGTGTCGACCTCCCAGGCGATGTGGTACAGCCCCACCGTGCTCCGGCCGGCGCCCGAGGCGGCGGCACCCTCCCCCACCGTGAAGAGCCCGAGATCATGATCGTTGGTGCTCGCCGGAGCCTGGAGAAAGATCGCCCCTCCCCCGGCCATCTCCATAACCACCCGGAAGCCGAGCACCTCGCGGTAGAAGTCGGCGGTTCGGGTGGCGTCCCGGACGTAGAGGACGGCGTGATTCATGCGCGTGACGGGCATCGGCTCTATCCCCGCTGTGAGCTCCCCGGGGGCCGGACCGGGCCGACCCAGCATAGTCGCCCGTACTCGCCGCCGCCCGGGGCCGTGCCCCCCGCGAGGGGGGTCCGGCGAGCTGATGGTGGTGCTACCGGGCCGTGGGGTGCCGGGCCGTGGGGCGCCTGGTCCCCGGGCTCAGGAGCCCATGGCCGCAGCCGCCGCGGCGGCGTAGTCCTCGTCGCTGACGTGCTCCATCCAGGTCGTCCCCGGCTCCTGGATCGCCAGGTGGGTCAGGGCGTGCTGGGCCGTGGCCCCATGCCAGTGGCACTCGCCCGGCCCCGCCCACACGGTGTCACCCCTCCCGATCCCCTCTGCCTCTCCACCGACGCTCTGGACCAATCCAAATCCGGCCGTGACGTGGAGCAGCTGTCCAGCCGGGTGGCTGTGCCACGCGGTCCTCGACCCTGCCCCGAAGTGGACCTTCATCAGCTGAACCCCACCCGACTCGTGTGCCGGCGCCAGCTCCTCCATCTCCACCTCACCGGCGAACCAGTCCTCCGGCCCGCGCTCCGCCCTCCCATGATCGGCACGGGTGATGTCCATCTCGCGGTCTCCTCGGTACGGCCCGATCGGTCGGCTCATGGTGGCCGAACGGCACGAGAAAGTGGGGGTTGGACACCAACCCGACCCGACTCCAGGAACGGTCGCAGCCGCCGCTCCGCTACCATCGATCCTGTGTATTCGCCACCACCATGAATGCTCCGCCCCCACCTCCCGCCACCCTCCGCGAGCCCGCGGCCTCCCGCTGCAGAGTGTGCGAAAGGCCGTTCATGGCGGGGACGGCGCGCTGTCCCAACCCGCTCTGCGCCAGTGCCACGCGGTGGTTCCGCTGGAACATCGCGGCAGCGGTACGGTCCGGCCCCGTGGAGGCCGCCCTCAACGCCTACAAGTACAGGGGGGCGCGGCAGTGGGCGCCCGTATTCGGCGGGATGCTAGCCGAGCTGATGGAGAGGCGGCGCCATCTGGTGGAGCCCTTTGACCTCATCACCGCCAGCCCGACCTTCGTGGGACGGAGCGATCGCGACTTCGACCACACGCGATCCATGCTGGTCGAGGCCGCACACCTGGTCCCGTCCGGACGGGCCTGGCCCTTCGACACCGGTCCCGTCCCCGCCATCGTCAAGATGCGGCCGACCCCGCGGCTCGCCCGCCTCGATCACCGGGAGCGCCGCCGGGTCGCCGAGCAAGAGCTCCGCCCCGCACTCGACGTGCCCGATCGGAGCCGGACCGCCGGGAGGCGGATCCTGGTCGTCGACGACGTCTTCACCGACGGCCGGACGCTTGATGAGGTGGCCCGGGCGCTCCGGCTCCAAGGCGGTGCGCGCGAGGTGTGCGGCCTCACCCTCTGCCGTCAGCCCTGGCGTGCCCACGCAGCGGCTGACGCTGCCGCGCTACCGTCTCGCGCCGTGCGTGTGGTCGGAGGCTGATCGGTGCGGCTCACACCGCGCGACCTCGGGGTCCTGCGCTTCACCGTGCGCCACGGCATGGTCACCCCCGACCAGCTCGCCGCCCGCTTCTTCACCTCCGCTCCGCCGGCGCTCCGCCGCCTCCGCGGGCTGGAGGCCGCCGGACTGCTGGTCAGGGAGCGCGTGCTGGTGGCGGCGCCGCCCGTGGTGCGCGCCACACCGGCGGGCACCCGGCTCGCCGGCTGCGACCTGGCGCCGGCCTCGCTCGACCTGGCCCGGATCGCCCATAACGTGGCCCTGGTCGATCTTTCGGAGGAATTGCTGGCCGCCCACCCTGGGAGTGCCTGGACGACCGAGCGGGAGCTGCGCAGGGACCGGATGCGGTCCGCCCGCGCCGGCGGGCGCTGGGAGCGGCAGCGACGGGTTCCGGACGGCCTCCTTCGGCTCGCCGGCGGCACCCGGGTCGCCGTCGAGCTGGACCTGACCCCGAAGCGATCGGCCCGGCTCGACCTGCTCGCCGGCGCGTACGCGGTGGACCGCGACGTCGACACCGTCTGGTGGTACCTCCCGAGCGAAGCGGCCGTGTCGCGGACGCGGATGCTGGTGGCCGCGAGGGGGCTGGAGCACCTGATCGAGCCCCGGTTGCGCCGGATCGCAGCCAGCGCACCGATCGCCCAACGCTGAGCAGCTCGTCGTCCACTGCGGCGATTGGTGCTCTCCCGGAGCGATCGGTCACCGTGAGACGATCCCGCGCCGAATGCCGCCTTTTGGCCATGCCCCGCGGGCTCCGACGCCACCTCCGCCGCCATCCCCTGACGCCTTCGCGCATCCTGCCGGTCACATCCGGCTCGGCGTCGACAGCGTCACCCGCAGGCCCTTCGACATCGCGGTCCCCAGGGGCATGGCGCAGCACGTCACCCTGCTGGGGCTGACCGGTTCTGGGAAGACGACCACGGCCGAACGGCTTGCGGAGGGGGCCGTCGCCTGCGGAGTGGCCCTGCTCTTCGTCGACGCCAAGGGGGCGAGCCTGCGAGCCGCGGCCCGGCGGTTGGCCGCCGCCGGTGGGCTCGACTACCGCGAGGTGGTCCCGGGCGCACCGGGAACGCTCGGCTACAACCCCTGCGCGGTGGGGAGCCGGGCGCAGATCGCGGACAAGCTGGTCTCGGCCTTCACCCACGGCCCGGCCGGCCAGGTGTACCGGGTCATCGCCATGGAGACGATCTCCATCCTGGTGGGCATCCTCCAGGGGCTGGGCGAGCCGGTGACCATCCGGCGGCTGCGCCGCGAGCTCGACCGCACCCGGATGCCGGGCCTGGCCCACCGCGCCCGCGACGTCACCCCCGAACTGGCCGACGACCTGGTCGACCTGGCCAAGCGTGGGGGCGTCACCGCCGATGCGTTCGAAGGGATGCGCAGCCGTCTCGGCGCCCTCCTCCACGGTGAGTACGGGGCCGTCTTCGAGGGCGAGGGCCCGCAGCTGGATCTGCCCGCCGCGCTCGCCTCCCCGGGCATCACGTACCTCAGCCTGCCCGCCCTGGCGGTCAGCCAGGACACCGCGCTGATGGCCCGGGTATTGATCCAAGACCTCAAGCAGGCGGCCTTCGAGCGGCTCCGGCAGCCCGACACGGCCCCGGCCATGCTGGTGCTCGACGAGTTCGCGGCTCTGGACGATCCCGAGCAGATCAACGACCTCCTGCGTCAGGCCCGGGAGGCGCGAGTCAGCACGGTGGTCAGCACTCAGCAGCTCCCGGACCCGCGCACCGCGCACGCGCTGCGCAGCGCCCTGCTGGGTGCCGGCGTCGTCATCGCCCACCGGATCGGTCCCGACGACGCCGAGGCGGTCGCCCGCGTCATCGGGACGCAGAGGGGCGTCCAGGTGACCCGCACCGTGGGGGACGACGGCGAGGCCGCCCGGAGGTCGGTCCGCGCGGTCGATCGCCACACGGTGGATCCCAACGTGATGAAGCAGCTGGCGACGGGCGAGGCGGTGGTGCTGAGCATCGTCGACGGCCGGCGCGTGGCCACCCTCCGGGTGCTCCCACCCGTGTCGGTGGGCGCGACGTGACCTCCCCCATCGGGTCCGCCCCTCCCCTGAGCGCGCCGCCGACGCCACCCCCAGCTGGCGGTCCGTCCGGCCAACCCGGGCCGGCCGGCTGGATGGCGGCCGGGGTCCGCAGGCGCGGTGCGGCGGCAGCGGTCACCCTGGTCTGCGCCTGGTCGGGGGTGTGGCTCGCGGTCTGGCTGCTGGTGGCGGATGCCCTCACCGGCGCGTTCCTCTCCGCCCTCGCCGCCTCGATCAGCGCGGCCCTCATCGGCGGCAACGGCACCAGTCCGGGTGGTGCGGCGCTCTCGATCGTCGGTGGCGTCCTGCGGGGTGCCGCCGTCGGGCTGGTGTCGAGCGTCGTCTCCCTGGTCGTCGATGAGCCCCTGCAGTTTCTCGCCGCACTCTGCGGGGGTCTGCTGGTGACGCTGGCGCTGCTCGCAGCCTGCGTGGCGCTGGAGCCGCGGCTGCTACGGCTCCGCGGTTGCCGCCGCCTGAGCCGGCGCGAGGCGTCGCGAGTGATGCCGTTGCTCGAGGTGGAGGCCGCGGACCTGGGGCTGGCCTCGCTGCCGCTCGTGCTGATGGCGGACGGCGACGACCTGCGAGTGCGGGTGTGCGCCCGCCATCTGATCATCGGGCGCAGCCTCCTCGGCGACGAGATCGGGGATGGGCCGGCCGGGGACGCCGTTCTGGATGCGGTGCTCTGCCACGGTCTCCACCACTGGGCGGCGGGTGACGGCACCGGCGACCTGCTCATCCGTTGCTGCGGTCTGCCCCTGGTGGTCCTCTACAACGCCGCATACCGGCTCACTGAGCAGGGGAACGGGCTCATCGCGCTGGTCGGGTGGCTGGTGCTCTGGCCGGCCTGGCTGCTGGTCCGGCTCATCATCCGGCCGATCGTCGCTGTCGCCTCGCGGGACCAGGAGTACGCGACCGACGCCGCGGTGGCGGCGACCGGCCGGGGCGAGGCGCTCCATCGCGCGCTCAGCCTGCTCGGGGAGCTGGAACCGGGCCAGTCGGGCTGGGATCGGGTCATCGCCGCCACCCATCCGCCGCTCGAGCTGCGCCTGGAGGCGCTGGAGCCACCCGCGTAGGCACGTCGCCGTTCGAGCCCCGGCTCAGCCCTGGAGCGCCACCAGCTCGGAGCCTGAGGTGGTGACGATCTGCAGCGACGAGAGCTGGCCCGGAGAGATCCCGGTGGCCCCGTCGATCTCCACCCCACCGGTGTAGCCCACCTTCCAGGTCCCCGCCACCTGCTGGGCACCGTTCTGCCCGATCGCCACCAGCTCGCACTGATCTCCCGGGGTGACCCCGGAGACGTCGAGGTGGATGGAGGTCCCCCAGCTCTCGGCGTACAGCTCGGCGCTGGCCGTGACCCCACTGCCCTGATCGGCTCCGGACAGATGGGCGACGGCGACGGCCGCCGGAGCTGCCGGAGCCGGCCGGGTGACGACCAGCACGCCGACCGCCGCCGCCATGGCGAGGACGGCCGCGGCGCCGGTCGCCACTCCGAGGCGCCGGCGCAGCCGCTGCCTCCGGCGCCGCCGGCCCAGCTCCGCGATGGTCCGCTCCAGCAGGGAGGGCCGCGATCCGGCGGCGGGCCCGACCCGAACCCCAGCCGGAGCCTCAGCCCCCACTCCCGGCGCCACAGCGGCTCCCGTGCCGGCCGCGAGCGCCTCCGTCTGGCTCAGGCGACCGAGCACCGCGGCCATTCCGACCAGCCCGGCCAGCTCCTCCCGGCATCCGGCGCAGCCGGCCAGGTGGGTCTCGATGGCGGCGCGCTCCTCCGGCTCGAGCGCGCCCAGCGCGTACGCACCGAGCGCGATCCGGCGCTCGCCGCAGCCGTCGTTCATGGTCTCCAACCCCTTTCCTCCAGCGCCAGGCGCAGGGCGCGGAGCGCGTAGTAGGTGCGGGACTTCACCGTCCCCTCCGGGACGCCGAGGGCCGTCGCCGCCTCGGCGACGCTGCGCCCACGGTAGTAGGTCTCCAGGAGCACCCCGCGGTGCTCCTGGCTGAGCGCGCCGAAGGCCGCCTTCACCTCCCAGGCGTCCACGGCACGGTCGATGCCGTCGCCCACCGACCGATGATCGAGCGCCTCGGCACCGAGGAGCTCGGGCCGGCTGCGCCGGGCACGATGGTGGTCGGCGGCCAGGTGCCCGGCGACCGTGAACAGCCAGGGTCGCAGCGAGCGGCCTTCGGTGTCGAGGCTGCCGGCATGCCGCCAGGCCCGCAGCATGACCTCCTGCACGATGTCCTCGGCCCGCCCCGGGTCCCCGACCAGCCGGGTGACGTATCCGAGCAGCGCGTCTCCATGCTCATCCCACAGTGCGGCCACGAAGGTCTCGCCGGGATCCGCGCTCACGGCGATCCGCTCACTCCACGGGGCGGTGGGCTGCACACCTCCAGCACGCTCCACGAACGTCCCCCGTTCATCGGCGGATGAACCGCGGGGTGCGGGCGGTCGTGTGATGGGCATCGGAACGGTCCTCACCGAGGCGGGCTCGCTCGCCGGAGGTGACCAGCGGAGAACATCATGAACGCACCAGCACCGAACGGGCCCCTCTCCGGGTCCATCCTCCAGCCCGACCGCCGGGGTGACCCGCGCGGCCCCTGGCGCCGCCTGGGCGTCTTCGGTCACCACCGAGAGCTCGCCCGGCTCGTCGGAGCCGGCGCCGCCGTCCTCCTGGTCGCCGCCTGCGGGTCGACGTCAGCGTCGAGCGGAGGCGGCAACCCTCCGGCGACCGCGGCGGCGGCGGGAAGCAGCAGCCCCTCCGGTGCCACCTCGACGGTCAAGGTGGGGATGGCGACGGTGAGCGGCAGCTCCGAGCAGGTCCTCACCCAACCCGATGGCTACACCCTCTACTACAACACCGACGACACGTCGACCACCGCGAGCTGCACCGGCGCATGCGCCGGCACCTGGCCGCCGCTGGTGCTCGCCTCCGGGCAGCCGACCAGCGCCTCCTCGCTGTCCGGGAGCCTGACCACGGCGACGACGGGGAATGGACGCCAGGTCGAGTACGACGGACACCCGCTGTACCGCTACGCCGGTGACAGCGGCGCCGATCAGGCCAACGGCGAGGGCAAGGGCGGCGTGTGGTTCGTCGCGACGTCATCTCTCGGCAGCGGCTCCACGGCCACCCCGTCGGCGGCCGCCGTCGTACCCGGGTACTGACCCACCACCCCCTCGGGAGACGCGGACCCGTGCTGCGAGCAGAAGGGGCCGTGGTGCGGGTAGCCTCAGGGGGTGATGACCGAGCCTGAGGCGGATGCGGAGCTGGGCGACAACGACGGATTCCTCGCCGAGCACGGCGCCGCGATCCGCGTGGCGGCATCGCGCATCGCCGGCCACGTGCGCCGCACCCCCGCCCTCCCGGCCGAGGAGATGGCCGCGGGCGTGGCCGTCAAGCCGGAGATGCTCCAGCCGACCGGCTCGTTCAAGGTGCGGGGCGCCTTCAACGCCGCACTCTCGCTGCTCGGCAGCTCCCCGGATGCGCGCGGCGTGATCACGGTCAGCTCCGGCAACCACGGCCAGGCGGTCGCCCTGGCCGCTCGCACCCTGGGTCTCGACTGCACCGTGGTCATGCCCGACGGGTCGAACCCGATCAAGGTCGCTGCGGTGCGCGCCCTCGGCGCCAGGGTGGTGAGCGAGGGGGTGACCGGTGCCAACCGCGAGGAGCGCGCCCGCGAGCTGCAGGAGCGAACCGGGCTGGCGATGATCCACCCCTTCGACGCCTGGGACACCATCCACGGCCAGGGGACCATCGGCCTCGAGCTCCTCGACGACCTGGCCGATCTCGGCACGGTGGTCTGCCCCGTGGGCGGAGGCGGCCTCATCTCCGGCTGCGCCATCGCGATCAAGGCAGCCCGTCCCGAGGTCCGCGTCATCGGGGTGGAGCCCGAGCTGGCGGCGGACGCCGCCGCCTCGGTGCGGAGCGGCCGGCACGAGAGCCTCGCCGCGGCGCCCGCGACCATCGCCGACGGGCTGCGCAGCCTGAGCATCGGCGACCGTGGCTTCGAGGTCATCGTCCGGCGCCGCCTGGTCGACGAGGTGGTGACCGTCACCGAGGCGGAGATGGAGCAGGCGATGCTCGCGGTCTGGACCCGGCTCCACCTGGTGGTCGAGCCCTCCGGGGCGGTCGGGGTGGCGGCGCTCCTGGCCGGGCGCATCCCCCCCTCCCCCGCCGGCTCCCGCACCGCCGTGGTGCTATCCGGGGGTAATGTCGATCCAGCTCTCGCCGCGCGGCTGTTCGCCGCCCACGCCGCCGCTCTCGCCACAGGAGGTTCAGCGCCATGAAGCTGGGTCTGCACATCCCGGACTTCACCTGGCCCGGCGGGCCGGACAGCCTCGGCCACGACCTGGCCAGGGTCGGCCAGGCGGCCGAGGAGGCGGGCTTCGACCGGGTGAGCGTGATGGACCACTTCTTCCAGATCGGGCACATCGGGCCGCCGGAGCACGAGATGCTCGAGGCCTACACCACGCTGGGATTCCTGGCAGCGCACACCGCGCGGGTCAAGCTGCTCACGCTGGTGACCGGGGTCGTCTACCGCCAGCCGGGCCTGCTCGCCAAGGCGGTCACCACCCTCGACGTCCTCTCCGGGGGCCGGGCCATGCTCGGCATCGGCGCCGCCTGGAACGAGGAGGAGGCGCGCGGCCTGGGGCTCTACTTCCCGCCGATCAAGGAGAGGTTCGAGCTG
>Ga0224557_1001368_pt1 | contig 23796 bp, 27 predicted proteins | sample 714S31014metaG_FD_180677 | JGI IMG/M metagenome (GOLD analysis project Ga0224557, IMG submission 180677) | Peat soil microbial communities from Stordalen Mire, Sweden - 717 S3 10-14 | ecosystem: Environmental > Terrestrial > Soil > Wetlands > Peat | place: Sweden: Norrbotten County, Stordalen... | reverse complement strand
CTGCCGGGCCCGTGGTGCGGCGGCCGGAAAAAAGATTGTGGTGGATCCGGGCTACGTGGCGGATCCGGTGCACGATAGACCCGATCCACCGCCAAGCCCGGATCCACCACACAAAACCCGGTCCTGGCGCCGGGAACCAGGCCGACGCTGAGGCAGCCGGGACGGACGCGGCCAGGGGGATGCCAGGGAACGGCGCTCGCCGCCTGAAACGTAGCCCGGCGCGGCACTAGAACTGGGACTTGAGCTCCTCGATCTCGCGGGCTCGCTCGCAGAGCTTGGCGTAGGCGGGCCGCTCGCGGATGCGGGCCAGGGTCCAGCGCACGGCCTGGGCGCGGTTGCCCGCGATGCCCGCGGTGATCAGCGTGTCCAGGGTCTCCAGGTCGGCCGGGCCGAGCCGGGCCATCACCGGGGTGAGCTCGGCTGCCGCCTCATCCTGGGTCGGGAACCGCATCATGAACCGGTCGCGCGGATCGGCGCCGCCGACGAACTCGATCTGACGGGTCTGCGGGAAGCGCTGCCTGATGTGGCGCCGAAGCTGGGCGAACGCCTCCTTGTGGGTCCTCTTGAAGGAGTCAAGGAACTCCTCGTCGCTTCCCGGCCCGGCCGGGGCGTCGATGTCCACCCGGATCCCGATCTCGCCGGGTTCGATGGCCGGGTCGTCACCGTACTGGATCACCGCGACGCGGCCCAGGGGTCCGCCGGAAAAACGACTGTTGACCTCCTGCTCGATGAGGTCGATCGTGGCCTGGTCCAATCGTTCCATGGCAGCCTCCTAGAGTTTCTAGGGAAATTATAGTAACTCCGGTTGCACAAACCGGATGGCAACCGCCTCCGGCGGCTGGGTATAACAGCCGCGAACCCCGACGGGAACGGGTTTTCGTACGCTCCGGCCGGAAGCGACTCCAGACGCCGACGCTAAGCCTTTGACCTGGCTTGACTTGAGCGAACCTCAGTTCGATACTTAGTGAGATGGGGAGCGCGCCTGCCGAAATAAGGCGGATACCGGCCAGGTCGCTTGCGACGTCTGCGGCATCTGCGTCCTTCGGTGCCTCCGGCCTCGGGTCCTTGGGGTCCCCCCCGCCGACGTTGCCGGTCTCGCCGGTCTCGCCGGTCTCGCCGGTCTCGCCGGCGTTGCCGGTCTTGCCTGGGCTGCGTGATCTGCTGCCGCGGGGCGTTCTGGCCTGCGGCTCTGTGCTGGCGGTGCCGGAATTCGGGCTGCTCTGCCTGGCGCTGGCGGCAGGGGCCTCGGCGGCCGGAGCCTGGTGCGGGATCGCCGGGGTGCCCGAGGCCGGCCTGCTGGCCGCGGTGGGCGCGGGCCTGGATGCGGAACGCACCTTGCTCGTCCCGGATCCAGGCAGCGCCTGGCCACAGGTGGTGGCGTCGCTGCTCGACGGGTGCGAGCTTGTCCTGCTGCGGCCGCCTGCGGCGGCGCCGGTCCTCCTCCGCCGGCGCCTGGAGGCCGTACTGCGGCGGTCGGGCGGCGTGCTGCTCGTGGCCGGGGACTGGCCCGGGGCCCAGGTACGTCTGCGGGTCATCACTCAGCGGTGGACCGGCCTGGGCGACGGGCACGGACGGGTGCGGGCGTGCTGCGCGGAGGTGACGGCGGACGGGCGCGGGGAGGCGGCGCTGACGCGCACCCGCTGGCTCTGGCTGCCGGCCGAGGACGGCGGCGTGGCGGTGGCCGACCCGGTGGACATCCCGGGGACCGATGCCCCGCTCCCGCGCCCCGCCGCTGGCCTGCGTGCGGTCAGCGCGGGATGAAAGCGCCCCGGGTAAGGGTGCCCCGGATGGGAACGTCCGGATGAAAGCACGGGGAGCGGACCCGGCGCCGCCGCGGATCATGGTGCTGTGCTGCCCCCAGCTCTGCGGTCCTGACGCCGGGCCGCGGGCGGCGCGATGGTTCGAGCGGGTGATCACCACGGTGACCGGCTTTTGCCCGAACGTCGAGGTGACCGAGCCCGGGGTGTGCGCGTTCGGCGCCCGCGGCCCGGCCCGTTACTTCGGCGGCGAGGCCGTGCTGGCCGGCCAGCTCATCACCGCGGTGGCCGAACTCGGCGTGGCATCCCGCGTCGGTGTCGCCGACGGGATGTTCGCCGCACGACTCGCCGCGCGCCAGGCCCAACCCGGGAGTCCGGCCCTGGTGATACCCGCGGGCGAGACGGTCAGGTTCCTGGCGGCCCAGCCGGTGACCGTCCTGGCCGATCAGGATCTGGCCGGGCTGCTCAAGCGGCTCGGCCTCGGCACACTCGGCGACTTCGCCGCGCTGCCGGCCAGCGATGTGGCCAGCCGGTTCGGTGCCGCGGGCGAAACCGCGCACCGGCTGGCCCGCGGCCTGGACGCCCGGCCGCTTGCGGTCAAGCGGCCGGCCAGTGACCTGTCCGTGGCCAGGGAATTCGACCCGCCGGAACTGCTGGCCGAGCCCGTGGTGTTCGCGGCCAAGGCCCTCGCCGAGCAACTGCACGAAGGCCTGGCCGCCCGCGGGCTGACCTGTGTCCGGGTACAGGTGCGGGCCACCTGGGCGGACGGTCGGGAAAATAGCAGGCTGTGGCGGCATGACGGGCTGCTGACGGCGGCCGGAGTCGCCGACCGGGTCCGCTGGCAGCTGGACGGCTGGCGGCCCGACCCAGGCGAAAACGACCCAGGCGAAAACGACCCAGGCGAAAATGACCCGGGCGAAAACGAGCACGCCGACGGCGGCATCGCGGCGCTCCGGCTGGCGCCTGATCTCCTTGTCCGCGCCACCGGACATCAGCTCGCGCTCTGGGGCGAGTCCGTGATCAGTGACCGAGTGGCGCGAGCCGCCATGCGCGTGCAGGCCATGCTCGGGCACGAGGCGGTCCTGCGGCCCGTCCCCGGCGGCGGGAGGAACGTTTCCGAGCAGGTGAGCCACGTTCCGTTCGGAGAAAAAAGAGAGCCACGCCTGGCTCTGGGGCCGCCGTGGCCCGGACGGATCATGGGGGCGGCACCCGGTGTCGTGTACCCGCTGCCCCGGGAGGCGGAGGTGACCGATGAGGCCGGGCAGCTGGTCACTGTCAGCGGGCGGTGCGTGCTGTCGGCCGCGCCCGCCCGGCTGGTGGTCGAACGCGAGCCGCCGCGCCTGGTCACCGGGTGGGCCGGGCCCTGGCCGCTGTCCGAACGCTGGTGGGATCCGGCCGCCGCGCGCAGGCGTGCCCGGTTCCAGCTGATCACCGACGACGGGCGAGCCTGGCTGGCGGTGGTGCGGGACGGCCGCTGGCTGATCGAGGCGGGCTACTGGTGACGCCCGTGCTGGTGCCCGTGGATATGCGCCCGGCCCGGCCCGCGCCGCGGCGGGGGAAGGACCAGGCCGCAGCCATTCCCTGGGCCGAGCTGCACTGCCATTCCTCCTACAGCTTCCTGGACGGGGTGGCCACGCCGGCCGAACTCGTCGCCGAGGCGGCCCGGCTCGGGTTGGAGGTGCTCGCCCTCACCGATCACGACGGGATGTACGGGGTCCCGCAGTTCGCGCAGGCCGCGGCGAGGCTGCGCGAGACCGGGGTGGCCCTGGGCACGGTGTTCGGCGCCGAGCTCAGCGTGCCCGGGGGGTACGGGGGGGCGGGCGGCCCCCCCGTGCGCGGAGGGCTCCGGGGGGCCGCCCCCCCGGACCAACACAGCAATCATCTGCTGGTCCTGGCCCGGGATCCGGAAGGCTACGCCCGGCTGTGCACGGCGATCAGCACCGCCCAGCTGGCGGGCGGGGCGAAGGGGCATCCGGTCTACGACACCGACGCGCTGGCCGGCGCGCACGGCGGCCACTGGGTGGTGCTGACCGGGTGCCGCCAGGGGGCGGTGCCCGCGGCGCTGGCCGCCGGGGGCCCGGACGCGGCCTGGCGGGAGCTGACGAAGCTGACCGAGAGGTTCGGCCACGAGAACGTGATGGTCGAGCTGAACTGCCGCCGCGATCCGGGCGACGACGAACGCAACGACATGCTGGCCCGGCTGGCGGCCCTGGCCGACGTCGGCGTGGTGGCGGCGGGCAACGTGCACTTCGCGGCGCCGGTGCAGGCGCGGCTCGGCCAGGCGCTGGCCGCGATCCGGGCCCGCCGCAGCCTGGCCGAGATGGACGGCTGGCTGTCCGCGGCGGGCACCGCCTACCTGCGGTCAGGCGCGGAGATGGCCGCGCTGCTCCGGCGCTACCCGGGCGTGCTTGAGCGGACCGTGGCGCTGGGCCGGGACTGTGCGTTCGACTTCAGCGTGATCGCGCCGAGGTTGCCCGACTTCGGTGTCCCGGCCGGGTACACCGAGGCCGGCTGGCTGCGCGAGCTGGTGGCCAGGAAGGCGCCGTCGCGGTACGGGGCGCCGGGGGCCGAGCGGATTCCCGGCGCCTATGCGCAGATCGCCAGGGAACTCGACGTGATCGAGCGGCTGGAGTTTCCCGGTTACTTCCTGATCGTGCACGACATCGTCGAGTTCTGCGAGCAGGAGAACATCTTGTGCCAGGGCCGGGGTTCGGCGGCCAACTCCGCGGTGTGCTTCGCGATCGGCATCACCAGCGTCGACCCGGTCTCGCACCACCTGCTGTTCGAACGGTTCCTGTCCGAGGGCAGGGACGGGCCGCCTGACATCGACCTGGACATCGAGCACCGCCGCCGTGAGGAGGTCATCCAGTACGTCTACCGCAGGTACGGGCGGACCCGGGCCGCCCAGGTCGCCAACGTAATCTGCTACCGGCCGCGGCTGGCGCTGCGGGACGCCGGCCGCGCGCTCGGGTACACCGCGGCACAGTCAGACGCCTGGGTGCGCCCGCTCGGACCAGGGCCGGCCGTCGAGGGGGAGGCGCTGCAGCCCGGCGATCCGGACGGCGATCCGGACGGGGCCCCGGCGGCGGTGATCGAGCTGGCCGCGCAGATGCAGCGGCTGCCGCGGCACCTCGGCATCCATTCCGGCGGCATGGTGATCTGCGACCGGCCGGTGGGGGAGGTGTGCCCGGTGGAGTGGGCCCGGATGCCAGGGCGCACCGTGCTGCAGTGGGACAAGGACGACTGCGCCTACGCCGGCCTGGTCAAGTTCGACCTGCTCGGCCTGGGCATGCTGGCTGCGCTGCACGACTGCTTCGATCTCGTGCATGCCCATCACGGCGAGTGCTGGTCGATGGCCACCATCCCGCAAGAGGACCCGGCCGTCTACCAGATGCTGGCCGAGGCGGACACGGTCGGCGTGTTCCAGGTGGAGTCCCGGGCGCAGATGGCCACCTTGCCGCGGCTGCGGCCGGGCAAGTTCTACGACCTGGTCATCGAGGTGGCGCTGATCAGGCCCGGGCCCATACAGGGCGGCTCGGTCCACCCCTACCTGCGCCGCCGCGACGGGATCGAGGACGCGGCCATGCCGCACGAGCTGATGCGGCCGGCCCTGACCAAGACGCTCGGCGTGCCGTTGTTCCAGGAGCAGATGATGCAACTGGCCATCGACTGCGCCGGATTTTCTCCGAACGAAGCCGACCGATTGCGCCAGGCCATGAGCGCCAAGCGGGCCCCGGAACGCGTCACCGAGCTCAGGCAGCGCCTGCTGGACGGGATGGCCGAGCGCGGTATCGGGGCCGCGGTGGCGCAGGACATCTACGCCAAGATCCTCGCCTTCTCCAGCTACGGGTTCCCCGAGTCGCACGCGATCAGCTTCGCCTACCTGGTCTACGCGAGCGCGTGGCTGAAGCGGTACTTCCCGGCCGCGTTCACCACCGCGCTGCTGCGTAACCAGCCGATGGGGTTCTACGCCCCGCACAGCCTGATCAACGACGCCCGGCGGCACGGGGTCGCCGTGCTCGGCGTGGACGTGAACGCCAGCCAGGCGCTGGCCACGCTGGAAGCCGCCCCGGACGGCGCCCCGGATGCCCCCGATAACCCGGATGCCCCCGATAACCCGGATGCCCCCGATAACCCGGATGCCCCGGACGCCGGGCCGGTCATCCGCCTCGGCCTGGCCAGCGTGCGCAACCTGGGCCGCACCACCGCCGACCAGGTGGCAGCCGGGCGCCCCTACCGTGACCTGGAGGATTTCGCCACCCGGACGCAGCTGCCCGGCGTCGCGCTTGAGGCGCTGGCCACCGCGGGCGCGTTCGGCTGTTTCGGGCTTTCCCGGCGGGCCGCGCTGTGGGCGGCCGGCGCCGCCGCCTCACTGCGCGCGGGGCAGTTGCCCGGCACCACCACCGGGCTGGCGCCGGGGGACGCGCCGCCGCTGCCGGCCATGACCCCGGCGCAGGAGACGCTGGCCGACCTGTGGGCCACCAGCACGTACGGCACGCATCCGCTGGCGCACATCCGGGCCTCGCTGGCCGCGCGGCAGGTGCTCACCGCCGCCTCGGCCAAGGCGGCGGCCGGCGGTTCGGACGTCACGGTGGCCGGCCTGGTCACCCACAGGCAGCGCCCGCCGACCGCCCGCGGGGTGGTATTCATCAGCCTGGAGGACGAGACCGGCATGCTGAACGTCATCTGCCCTCCCCAGGTGTGGGATCGCCACCGCCGGACCGCCACGGTCGCGCCCGCCCTGGTCATCGAGGGCCGGATCGAGCGCACCCGTGGCGCCGTCAACCTGGTCGCCGCCGCCTTGCACCCGCTCCGCGCCCTGTCGTCCTTCCCCGGGGGCACCGTCCCCAGCCGCGACTTCCGCTGACATATAAAGGTGGGGTGCAGCGCCTTCGCGAGATCGTCCCTGGCGTTCTCGTCGCGACGGCCGAGCGGGGCATGACCACGAGCACGGTCGTGGTCGCCGGCAACGGCGGGTGCCTGGTCGTCGACCCGGCGATGACGGCGGCCGATCTCGCCGGGCTGGCGGCCGATCTGGCCGACGGCGGCCTGCGGCCGCGGCTGGGCTTCGCGACCCACCCGCACTGGGATCACGTGCTGTGGAGCCGCGACCTCGGCGACGTGCCCAGGTACGCCGCGCCGGCCGCGGTGCGGCTTGTCGAGCAGGACCGCGATGAGATCGTCAGCTACGTCCGCGACTCGGTGCCAGGGCATGACCTGGAGGTGCTCGGCCGCCTGGTGCCGCTGCCCGTGGGCTCGGACCGCATTCCCTGGGACGGGCCGGCCGCGCAGGTGATCGTGCACGATGGTCACGCGCCGGGGCACGCCGCGGTGTTCCTCCCCCAGGCCGGCGTTCTGCTGGCCGGTGACATGCTCTCCGACGTGGAGATCCCGCTCCCGGACCTGCTCGCCGCCGACCCGTTCGGCGATTACCTGGCCGGGCTGGACCGGCTCGCGGCGGTGCCCGGCGTCCGCTGGCTGGTTCCCGGCCACGGTCACATCGCCGACGCCGGGGAGTTCCGGCGCCGCCTGGGATCCGACTATCGCTACCTGGACCTGCTGGTGGCGGGCGAGCCGTTCGACGACTCCCGCGCCGCGGCGGGCTGGCTGCGCGACCGGCATGCGGAGCACGTGCGGCGCTACGCCTCGGCGTGACGAGGCGCGACGGACTGGTGCTGCATCGGGGCTGAGTTATAAGGAGCTGACCACGGTGAAGACAGACCCGGCGTTTCCACCTAACCTGGTCCAGTTCGTGGACTACCGCACGGAAACGCCTGCCCAGTACGCGCAGCTCGCGGTGACGCCGGGGATGGACAGGCACGCTTCCTGGCCGTCCTGGCTGCCGCTGGTCTGGGTGACCTCCGGGTTGATGACGTAACCCAGCTGGCCGTCGACGTTGTAGGCGAAGACGGCGAGGCTGGAGCCGATCTGGTTGGCGGCCAGCCCGGCCCGCCCGGGAACCTGCACGGTATCCAGGAGATCCCGAACGAGCCTGGCCAGGGCCGGGTCGAATCGCAGCACCGGGTCGCAGGGTGTGCGCAGCACCGGATCACCGAGCTGGCGCAGCGGCCGGACCGTCACGGCCTGGCCCGGTGCTCGCTGCCCGCGGCCAGCTTGCCCACCTGGTCCAGGACGAGCTGGTGCCAGGCCAGCTCGGCGTCCATCCGCAGCCGGGCGTGCGCGACGACCAGGTCGTCGGCGACGGTCTGGTCCGGCCACGCCCGGTCCAGGAGATGATCGAACTGAGCCGACTGCGCGGACAAGGCCCGGACCCGGTCCTCCAGGTACCCGCGCAGGGTGTCTTCGTCCAGGTCGCTGCTCATCGCCAGGGCGAGATCGACGGGATCGGGCCGCAGCCCGGCCTCCTGCAACGCTTCCGCGCGCAGGACCTGAAGCTCGCGGTGGCCCTCCGCGGTGATCGCGTAGACCTGGGCGCACTGGCCGACCGTCGCGGTCTCATGCATCGGGTTCCTGTTCTCGGCCAGGCTGGCGAGCAGGAGGCCTGACTTGGCCAGAGCTAATGCGGCAGGTCAGGGCGGCCGGATCCCGGTGGCAAGCAGGTGCGGGCCAAGGCCGAGCAACTCGGGCACTTTCTCCAGGGCACGGGCGGTTTCCAGGACGACGGCCCGGGCGACCGGGTCGTCGAGCCGTTCGGCCAGGTCATCGAGCAGGAACGCGGGCCCTTCCACGCTGACAAGCTCCGCCACGGTGAGCCCGGCGGCCCGCAACTCGCCGCTGCTGCGGCCGGTGGCTATAACCGCAGAACGAGCCGGGGTGCAGCGCCGGCAGCACCCCGGTCCGCTCGACGTCGCGGCTGAGCTCCCTGATATCAGGGAACCGCTCGTACAGCCTGGTCCGCAGTTCCCCGTCGATCCGCGGCGCCCACCGCGAGATCGCGGCCGCGAACACCGGCCCGCCGGGCCGGACCACCCGTCGCGCCTCGGCCAGTGCCCGCACCCGGGCCGCCGTGACGTCGACTCATTTCCTCAGCGCACCCCCCGCGGCCGGAACTGCACGCTGATCCGCGGCCCGATGGCCTTGGACGTCTTGGGCACGGCGTGCTCCCAGGTGCGCTGGCAGCTGCCGCCCATGACCAGCAGGTCTCCGTGCCCCACCTCGAACCGCAGCGGCCGCTCCCCGGCAGCACCACCTCGCGGCCGCAGCAGCAGCGCTCGCGGCGAACCCAGCGACACGATCGCGACCATGGTGTCCTCGGTCTGGCCGCGTCCGATCGTGTCCCCGTGCCACGCGACGCTGTCCCGGCCGTCCCGGTACAGGCACAGCCCGGCCGTCCGGAACGGCTCGCCGAGCTCCGGCCCGTAGTGCGCGTTCAGCGCCTGCCGCGCGGCGGTCAGCACCGGGTCGGGCAGCGGCGCGTCCTCGCCGTAGAAGCAAAGCAGCCGGGGGACCGCCACCACCCGGTCGTACATCCGCCGCTGCTCCGCCCGCCACGGCACCGTCTGGACCAGGGCGCCGAACACCTCCGCCGATCCCGTCAGCCACCCCGGGCAGAAATCCACCCAGGCGCCGCGGGTCAGCGGCGTCCGCCGCACCGAGCCCCCGAGTGGCCCGAGGGCCGGACCGTCGCTGCCCATGTCCAGCAGTGACTCCTGGACTGAAACACTCATGCGAACAGCTTACCTCATTTCCAAACGCATATTCGAGTATCGAACGCCGCCGCGAAGCTAGGCGTAAAGCGCCGCCACGGCCGCCGCCACCGCGGCCAGGTCGGCACGCACCTCGGCCGGCGACAGCACCTCGACGTCATCCCCGAAGCTCAGCAGCGTCCGCGCGGCCGGCACCGCCGCGAACCGCAGCCCCGCCACGGCCCACCCCGGGTCCGTCCCGTCGCCATCCCCGAGCCCGAAGTCCCCCTCCCCATCGCCCTCCGCCAGGTTCGCCGCGCAGATCCGGCGGAACATATCCAGCCGATCCCGCCGCACCCGGACGACTACAAGCACCCCGGCCGGCCGCTCCTCCACGTGCTGCCGCAGCGCCTCCCACACCTCCGCGAGCTCCACCCCGTCCCGCCGCCGCACCGGCGCCTCGTCCGCCACCGCGCCCGCCACCCGCGACACCCGGAACAACCGTGGCGCCCCGTCCTGGTCCGCCACGAGATACCAGACCCCCGCCTTGGACACCAGCCCGTACGGGTCCACCAGCCGCTCGCTGGCCGCTCGCTGCCCGCTGCTGCGGTACCGCAGCCGGACCCGCCGGCCGGTGAACACCGCCGCCTGCAGCACACCGAGCTGCCCGACCGGATCCGGGCTCCGCATCCACCGCGCGGGATCGACCAGGATCCGCTGGCTGGTCGCCGTAGCCTCCGGCCGGAACGGCTCAGGTACCGCCCGCATCACCTTCAATATGGCCGAACGGGCCGCCGCTCCCAGCCCCAGATCCTCCTGCGCGCCCCCCGTGGTCAGCACGAACAAGGCCCGCGCCTCGTCGCGCGTCAGCCCGGTCACGTCCGTCCGGTAGCCGGGCAGCAGCCGGATGCCTCCGGCTCGGCCTCGCTCGGCGTAGATCGGCACTCCCGCCGACGACAGCGCTTCGGCGTCCCGGTAGATGGTGCGCGGCGAGACCTCAAGCCGCTCCGCCAGCTCGGCCGCGGTCACCTGCCCGCGGGCCTGAAGCAGCAGCAGCATCTCCAGCAGCCGACCCGATTTCATGGTCCCTAAAATATGACGCTCCCTGTCAGCTAAAGACCGTGGCCCTCACCCGCACTCACCGCTGTGCACCCTCGCCGTCATCGCGATCGTGCTGAACCTGATCGGAACGGCTTGGGTTACTGTGGTGCCATGCAGGGCGTTCCCTGGTGGGGCGTGGCCTTCTCGGCCGCGGCTCCGGTCTTGATGGTCGGCGGCTGGACGGTGGCCGCCGACCTGCAGCCACGGTTCGATCCGGTGGCCACCACGGTCAGCGCGCTCGCGGCGCCGGGCGCGACCGACGGTGGGTGATGACGGCGACGTTCGTGGTGGTCGGCATCTGCTACATCGTCACGGCGCTCGCGCTCCGGTCGGCCAGGACCACCGGGCGGCTGGTCCTGATCGCGGGAGCCTGCGCGGGCATGCTGGTCGCGGCCAACCCGGAGCACCCGGGAGTGAACTATCCGTGGCCGCACATCATCGCGGCCTCGATCGGGCTGGCCGAGCGGGTCGCCGGGGCGTCCCAGGCGGTATGGCCGCTGGCCGTGGTGCTCTCCTGTGCCCGGCTCGGCCGGGGCGGCACCAGGCTCCTCGCCGAGCGAGGCCCGAGAGCGCAGGCCGCGTCCGGCCCAGCGGCGCATGCCCGGGCGCGTGACTTAGAACCTGTACAGTTCAGCCGGCCCGATGAGCACCACGTCGGGGTGCCGCTCCGCCTCGTTCGACAGACCATCGGTGAAGCCAGCCCCGCTGAGGCAGAGCAGGCGGGCGTCGGCTGCACCCGGCCGAACCCGAGAACCCTGGGCCGTGAGCAGGCCGCGGAGGCGACGTAGCCGGTCCAGGTGCGCCATGCCCATGACCTCGTTCCACTTGGCCTCGCCGATGGCGATGACGGGTTCGGGTCCCTTGTCGACCAGGCCGAAGACGACGACGTCGAGTTGGTGGTTCGCCATTCGGCCCACATCGTGCACTGTTCCGGCCTCGACCCTGACCGGGATTCCGCCGATCGTTTCTTCCGCGGCGAAGTGGTGCGCCCAGTACCGGCAGACCTGCTCGAAATGCGGGCCGAGCACGTTGCTGGTGAAGCGGCGCTGGCTACGCTGCCACAGGAGGCTGGCGTCCCGGGTGTGCTCAAGATCGGACCAGATGGGCCGCATCACGGCGTGGTAGAAGGTGATCAGCGGCTCCGCGATCCGGAACGTCGAGCGGTTGTCCTTGAAAGCGTCTGGTTCACGCACAATCAGCCCGCAGTCCTGCAGGACGTTCAGCGGGTGCGCGAGGTCGCCCGATTTGCGCCCGATGTAGGAGGCGATGCCTCCCCGGCTGTTGTTGCCATCGGCGATGGCGGCGAGAACCGAATGGTACAGGCCGAGATCCCGCAGGTCAGGTTCGTCGGCCAGCAGGTAGCGCGCTTCCCGGAACAACGGACTGGCCGGGTTCAGCACGGTGCGCTTGACCCAGCCGTCAAAGTCCTCGGGTCCGGCCGGCGTATCGTCGCGGGCGAACTCACGCCGGTAGGCGGGGGTGCCCCCGGTAACGGCGTGTACCTTGAGGGCCAGGACAGGATCGGAGAGGTTCCAGAACTCGGCGGCGCGAAGGTAATCCAGGGTAGGGACGACCAGTTCCAGGCCCGCCCGTCCTCTCAGCGGCGCGTTCCCTGCCAGCAGCCCGCCCATGAACGATAGTGCCGACCCGCACAGCAGGAGCCTCGTCTGGCTCTGTTCGCGCTCCGCTCGCAGCGGCCCGAACGCGTTCTGGATGATGGAGGGCAGTGACGCGTTGGCTCTGGCCAGGTAGGGAAACTCGTCGATAACCACGGGCAAGGGGCGGTCGCGGCCGAGCGCCAGCAGCGCGTCTATTACCTCACGCCAGTTGCCGAAGTCAAGCGGGGCAGGCATGCCTAGGTGAGCGGCGAGATCGGATCCGGCCCGGCGCAGCGACTCGCCGTCGGCCGCCTCTTCCGCCGCGAAGTAGAAACCGCCGGTGGCCTGGCAGAGCGCGCGGAGCAGGAATGTCTTGCCCTGACGTCTACGTCCGGAGACCACGCCCAGGGTGGCTCCCGGCCTGGCGTCGGCAGCGAACATGGCGAGTTGCGCCCACTCGAAGTCCCGGTCGAACATGTCGTCCGGCTTTCGGAAAGTTAGTCCCATCTCATAAGTATAGTTATCATAACTGTGGTTACCATGAATGTCAGAGGAGGCTGGTCCGTGCCGACGCGCCCGAACCGGGCTGACCTGGAGTCGGCCAGGAATCGCACGATCCCCGACGTTCTCCCGGCGCCGGGGGCGATGCTGCGGGTGCTGTTCTGCGGCATCAACCCCAGCCTGTACTCCGCCGCGACCGGCTGGCACTTCGCCCGGCCGGGGAACCGGTTCTGGCCGGCCCTGCAGCAGTCCGGGTTCACCCCGCGTCGGCTGGCTCCGGCCGAGCAGCACCTGCTGCCCGGTTACGGGCTGGGTATCACCAACCTGGCGGCCCGCGCCACCGCGCAGGCCGCCGAGCTCGACGACGCCGAACTCCTGGCCGGCGCCGTCCGCCTGACCACCGTGGTCAACCGGCACCGGCCCCGTATCCTCGCGATCGCCGGCGTGACCGCCTACCGGACGGCGTTCGGTCACCCGCGCGCGGTCATCGGCCCGCAGCCGCCGCCAGCCAGCGGCCCGACGGTGTGGGTGCTGCCCAACCCGAGCGGCCTGAACGCGCACTGGACCCTGGACGCGATCGCCGTCGCCTTCGCCGCTGTCCGAGCCGCGGCCGAGGCGTAACCCACGCGGGGCGGCACCGGTTTCTGGTTTTCTAAAATATGACGTTCCCTGTCAAGTTAATACTGCAAGCTACTCCCATGACGAACACGACAGAACACATGACCGACCCTCGCCAGATCCACCAGCGCGCTATGGCCCAGACCGAAGCGATCGTCGCGGCGGTTCAGCCCGGCCAGCTCACAGCGCCCACGCCCTGTCCGGAGTACGACGTCCGCGCTCTGCTCAGCCACATCATCGGCGGCCTGAACCGGGTCGCGATCGTCGGCGAGGGCGGCGACGGGCTGGCCCGTCCGGCCCGGGCCGACGACGTTCCCGACGACGGCTGGCCGGAGGCCTACCGCGCGGCCGCCCAGCGCGCCCGCGCGGCCTGGGCCGACGACGCCAAGCTCGACGCCCTGGTCGAGGTCCCGTGGGGCAAGATCCCCGGCCGGTTCGCCATCGCCGGTTACATCCAGGAGATCCTCACCCACGGCTGGGACCTGGCTCAGGCCACCGGCCAGCCCGCCGAAGGCGACCCCGAGCTCGCCTTCTTCGCCCTGGCCGGCGCCAAGCGGGTGCTGCCCGCCGAGATCCGCGGCGACGACGACATCCCCTTCGGCCCGGTCGTCGATGTCTCCTCCGACGCCGGCCCCTACGCCCAGCTTGCCGCCTGGCTCGGCCGCCAGCCCTAGCTTTCGATGCCGCCACCTGGGCGCAGCGACCCACCTGCGCCCAGGTGACCCATCGGTCAGGAATCGAGAAGCCCTGGTCACCGAGTCCCGCCTAGCATGACGGTTATGACTTTCATCAACCTGGACGAGTTCGCGTGGGCGGCTGTATAGCTCCGGGCGGAGCGGCCCAGCTCAGCGGTCTCGACCGCGACACGGGCTCGGCATCGACGGCGGCGCGACGTACGATCGTGCGTGTGACGAGCAAACCCGCCGCGGAGCAGCACCTGCGCGACCTCGCGCGGCTGCGCCGCGTCCGCGACCGGATCGACCGGGAGTACGCGCAGCCGCTGGACGTGGAGGCGCTTGCCCGCGGCGCGTACATGTCGGCCGGGCACCTCAGCCGCGAGTTCAAGCTCGCCTACGGTGAGTCGCCGTATAGCTACCTGATGACGCGGCGGATTGAGCGGGCGATGGCGCTGCTGCGCCGGGGCGACCTGAGCGTGACCGAGGTCTGCTTCGCGGTTGGCTGCGCGTCGCTCGGCACGTTCAGCACTCGTTTCACCGAACTGGTCGGCATGCCGCCAAGCACCTACCGGAGCCAGCTGGCGGGCGCGACGCCGGGGATGCCGCCGTGCGTGGCGAAACAGGTGACCAGGCCGGTCAGGAATCAAGAAGCGCCGGTCATCGAGCCGCAGCTAGTGTGACCGCTATGGACATCACCATTCACGCGAGCGCCCTACCGCACGATGACCCGGATGCCTCCCTGGCCTTTTATCGCGACACTCTCGGCTTCGAGGTCCGCACCGACGTCGGACAGGGCAAGATGCGCTGGATCACGGTCGGCCCGGCCGGCCAGCCGAGCACGTCCATCCTCCTGGCGCCGCCGGCCATCGACCCCGGCATCACCGGCGACGAGCGCCGGACCATCGCCGAGATGATGGCTAAGGGCACCTACGGCTGGATCCTGCTGGCCACCAAGGACCTCGACGACACCTTCGAGCGGGTGCAGGCCAGCGACGCCGAGGTCGTGCAGGAACCCACCGAGCAGCCCTACGGCATTCGCGACTGCGCTTTCCGCGATCCCGCGGGCAACCTGGTTCGTATCCAAGAGCTGCGCTGACCCGAGGCCGCGGGCAGGCCGCTATATGCTCCCGGTGGGCAATAGCGCGATGCCCCGCCGCGGCCAGCGCCTGGTCGGAGCGATTTTTGCTGCGACCGTGGAGGCGCCGGTGCCGGACTCACCACCCGCGGGCTCGGGCGGCGATGGCACAGAACCCGATCCCAGGTTCACCTTCGCCAACGAACGCACCTTCCTAGCCTGGAGCCGCACGGCTCTCGCGCTGGTGGTGGCCGGCCTCGGGGTGGTGCAGCTGCTGCCGCCGTTTCCCGGCGTCCCGTGGGGCCGCCATATCCTCGGCGTGCCGCTGATCGTGTTCGGCGCCGTGGTGGCCCTGGCCGCGTACCGTGAATGGGTCAGGAACCAGCGGGCCATGCGTCTGGGCCTGCCGCTGTCCCGATCACGCATGCCGCTGCTGCTGGCCATGGTGGTCGCGGTGATGGCGGTCATCTCCGCCGTCGTGGTGCTGGTGTCGGCCCTCCGGTGACACCCGCACCCGGCGATCCCGTGGACCAAGGCGCAGCCGACCCGCCGCGCCTCGATCCTGGCCTGGCCCGGGAGCGAACGTCGCTGGCCTGGACCAGGACGGCGCTCTCCTTCGCCGCCGTCGGCGGCGTGACGCTGGAGAAGGACGTCATCGCCGGGCTGGTCATCATGTGCCTGGCCCCGGCGGTCTGGCAACTGGGCCGGCTGACCCACCACCTCCCCGGCCGCCTCCAGCTGATCACCGCGACGATCGTCGCCGTGGCGCTGGTCGCCCTGATCGTGGCAGCGACCCACTGACCCGCCCCGCTGAGCGCCGCGACCCCCGCCCCGCTGAGCGCCGCGATCCCCGAAAAGTTAAGCGACTACTTGACTATCGCGCCGGTCAAACAGATACTTAAGTATGTGCCTAACCAATTGGGTTCCCTGGACCAGGTGTTCCAGGCGCTGGCCGATCCGACCCGGCGCAGCATGGTCGAGCGGCTCGTCCGCGGTCCGGCGTCGGTCACCGAGCTGGCCCGGCCGCAGGCCATGTCGCTGCCGGCCGCGATGCAGCACCTGCAGGTGCTGCAAGACTGCGGCCTGGTCCGGTCCGCCAAGGTCGGTCGGGTCCGGACCTGTCACCTTGAGCCGGATGTGCTGCGGGCGGCCGAGAGCTGGATCGCCGCGCAGCGCACGGCCGGGGAAAGCCGCCTGGACCGGCTCGGCGAATACCTGGCCGGGCCGGCCTGAGCACGGCAGGAGTTGATCATGGACCGTTGTGTCACGCACGCCACGTTCGCCCTAGAGCGCGGTTACCCTCGGCGCCGAGCCAAGCGATGCCGACCTACGGAATCAGCATGATGGCTGACCTGCAAGCCGCGATACAAGCGGCGCTCGAGGAGATGGTGGCCTCCGGTGCGGAGACCGGCCTCCAGGTCGCGGTGCTCAGCGGCGGCCGGGTGGCCGCCGAGGCGGTGAGCGGCGTCGCCGATCCCGGGACGGGAGCCCCGGTCCGGGCCGGCACCTTGTTTTACGCCGCCTCGACGGCCAAGGGCGTCGCCACCTCGCTCGCGCATGTCCTGGCGGAACGGGGCGAGCTGAGCTATGACATGAGGGTCGCCGAGGTGTGGCCGGAGTTCGGATCGCGGGGCAAGGAGCAGATAACGCTGCGCCACGTACTGATGCACACCGCCGGGCTGCCCGGGCTGCCGCCGGCCACGACGGCCGAGGACTTGTGCGACTGGGACCGCATGTGCGCGGCCCTGGCCGCCCAGGAGCTGTGGTGGGAGCCCGGCACCCGTTTCGGCTACCACGCGCTGACCTTCGGATTCCTGCTCGGTGAGATCATGCGCCGGGCGACAGACCGGACCGTGACCGCGCTCTTGCGCGAGCTGCTCACCGGCCCGCTGGGCGTGCCGGACGAGGTCTGCTTCGCGGTCCCGCCTGCGCTGCTGCCGCGGGTGGCGCGGCAGGTGCCCGGTCCGGTGCCGGATCCGCCGGAGCCCGGCTCGGCCCTGGACCGGGCCATGCCCCCCGGTGTCCGGCCCGGTGCCGAATTCGCGAACCGCGTCGACGTGCTCACCGCCGACATCCCGTCCATGGGCACTATGACCGCGCGCGGCGTCGCCCGGATGTACGCCGCCTTGCTCGGGCACGTCGACGGCGTGGCGCTGGTGTCGCCGCGGCGGCTCGCCGCCATGACGACAGTCGCCTTCACCGCGATGGACGAGGTGATGGGCTTCCCGGTGTCGTGGGCGTTCGGCTACAGCCCGGACCGCCCCGGCGGGGTTCCGTCCCGCCGTGGCTCCACGTTCGGGATGGTCGGCGCCAACGGCTCGGCCGCCTACGCCGACGTGGACTCCGGCGTCGCGGTGGCGGTGATGCGCAACCGCTTCGCCGCAGGCGACCTAGCCGCGGTCAGCCGGATCGACCGTATCGTGGCCGGCTTCCTACCATAACGCCAGACCCGATCCTGGAGCACCGATGAACGAACCAGTGACCGAACTCGACCAGCGCTTCAGCGATCCCGGTACGGTTGCCACCGGGTGGGAACGGACCCGCCAGGCCCTGGCGGACGCCGAGCTGTTCTGGATCTGCTCGGTCCGCGCCGACGGCCGTCCGCACGTCACCCCGCTGGTGGCCGTGTGGTTCAAGGGCCTGGATGTGGTCGTCGAGGGCGAGGCCGTCCCGGTGACCGACGACGCCGTGCTCCGGTCCCTGGCCCAGGCCTGGACCCAGAAGTGGGACGGACGGTGGCAGTTCCAGGTGCGCGACGGCTGCTTCACGCACGAGGGCGGTGGGACCGCCCTGGTGTTCGCGGTCACGCCCGCCAAGGTTCTCGCGTTCACCAAGGGCCGCTTCAGCCAGACACGTCACAGTTTCCCCGCGGGCTAACTCTGAGGCAAGGAAATGCTTACCGGTGAGGTGCTTGACGCTGCCGTCGGAGGCAACGTGCCTTCAATTCGGACGCCAGGGACTTTAGGTATTTCCGCTTGTTCGGGGTGTTGTGGTCTTCGGGTCCCGTGTCTGTCCTGGTGCCTGTTTTCCCGGTTGCGCTGGCGGTGTCCGGGCATGGCGGATGGGTACGGCTCTTCTGGAGAAAGCCGGGTATCAGGGGCGGGGTCGGCCGTCGTGGTGGCGGCTGAGCGGGCGGCGGCGATGGTCATGGCGCGGGTGACGCTCCCCGGCGTCCATGTGACGTTCCCCGGCGTCCCGCTGGCCGCTGTGGTCCCGGCTGCCCCGCCCGCCGCCGGCTCCCGGCGTCCTGGCCGGGATTTGCGTGGTGGATCCGGGCTTGATGGTGGATCGAGTGCACGGGGATGCACCGGATCAACCACGGAACCCGGATCCACCACGATCTTTTCCCCCGCCGGGCGTCCGCGGTCATGTCGTGGCTCTATGTCACGGCTCGCGCATGTCCGGGCCAGCTCATCTGGTGATTAGTCGCCACAGCCGGCGCGACGGGCGGGGATCTGGACGGCTGACTATCGCCCGCGCCTGGGTCCTTTACCAAATCCGGTGCAAGGACCGCCCGAGGAGCGTCCGCCGCCAGGGAGCAGTCGAGCTGGCCAGATCAGAGCGTGCCACAGCAGCTCCACCTCGACTTCGAAGTTGACGACCTCGACGAGGCCGAGGCGCGGGTCCTTGAGCTTGATGCCGCCAAGCCACAGTTCCAGCCGGGCGGCGACCGGGCGCGCGTCTTCACCGACCCAGCCGGGCACCCCTTCTGCCTGGCCAGGAACCAGTCACCATGAGGACAAGCGCGGCCGGTCCAGTCCGCTGAGTACGCTGGCCTGGCCGCCAATTCCGCGAGGAGACGCTATGGACAAGCTGCTACCCGGCATCACCGCCGAACGGCTCCCGACCAGTCGCCTGAAGATAAACGTGCTGTCTGTGGCCGGCCGCGACGGTGGTGACGCGGTGCTGTTCGTGCACGGCAACGTGTCGTCCGCGCTGTTCTGGCAGCCGACCATGCTGGCCCTGCCGCCGTCGTACCGGCCGTTGGCGATCGACCTGCGTGGCTTCGGTGACACCGATCCCGAGCCGGTGGACGCGACCCGCGGGGTGCGCGACTACGCCGATGACCTGGCCGCCGTCATCGACGCGCTCGACCTGGATGCGGTGCACCTGCTCGGCTGGAGCATGGGCGGGGGAGTGGTGCTGCAGTACCTGGTGGACCGGCCGGGCGCGCACCGGGTCGCGTCGCTGACGCTGGTGGACCCGGTGTCACCGTTCGGGTTCGGCGGGACCAGGGGCCTGGACGGCGTGCTGTGCGACCCGTGGGGCGCCGGTTCGGGCGGCGGCGGCGCCAACCCGGAGTTCATCGAGCGGCTGGCCGGCCAGGACCGCACCGCCGACAGCCCGCTGTCGCCGCAGTCGGTGCTACTGGCCCACTACGTCAAGCCGCCGCACGTGCCCGAGCACCTGGACGTGTTCGTGGAGTCCATGCTGTCCACCCGGCTCGGCGATGATCACTATCCGGGCACCTCGCGGTCCGTGCCGGCCTGGCCCGGGTTTGCGCCAGGTGACCGGGGCGTGCTCAACACCATGGCGCCGACCCACTTCCGGATCGCCGACCTGTCCGGGGTGGAACCCAAGCCGCCGGTGCTGTGGCTGCGCGGCGCCAACGACGTCATCGTCTCCGACACGTCCCTGTACGACCTGGCCTACCTGGGCTCGCTCGGCGTGATTCCCGGCTGGCCGGGGGAGCAGACCTGGCCGCCGCAGCCGATGGTGGCGCAGACCCGGGCCGTGCTGCTCGGCTACGCCGCGGCCGGCGGCCGCTTTCGCGAGGTGGTGATCGAGGATTCGGGTCACGGCCCGCACCTGGATCAGCCGGAGCGGTTCGGCGCCGAGCTGCGAGCGCACCTGGCGGCCGGCTGAACCTCAACGGCCCGGCATCCCTGTATCGGGGGTATTGCGCGTTATCTGCCAAAGGCGTTAGCGTCCGGAGCGTATGGAGCACGGACGCGCTGCCGGCGACCTCAGACGATGCCGCTCCGGTGACGTATCCCTGCCGAATGCCTTGCGCCGTCCCGGCGCGAGAACCATGGGAGGGGTTCCGACATGAGTGTGCTGGTCATCGGGAAATTCCAGGCTGACGTCGGCCAGTTCCGCCAGGCGCTGACCGACCGGGCCGACGAGTTCGTCAAGATCGCCGAGGGATCAAAGTCCGCGGGCGCGATTCACCACAGGTTCGGGATCGGCGACGGCTTCGTCGTGCTCGTCGACGAATGGGAGAGCGTGGAGCAATTCCAGCAGTTCTTCGCCAACCCCGAATTGCAGGCCTTCATCTCCTCGATCGGTGCCGCGCCGGCTCCGCCGGAGGTCACCATTAGCGAGGCGGTCACCTCACAGGACCAGTTCTAGCTCCCGGCCTCCGCCGGCCTGAGCCGGGTGTGCTCGTAGGCCGGGATGCAGAGCTTGCCGTCCTCGACGCGCTAGTCACCCAGACTGCGGCCGGGGCCGGCGGGATCGTGCTGCTCACCGGCGAGCCAGGTGTCGGTAAGACACGCCTGGCCCGGGTCGGAACCGAACGTGCTGCCGGAACGACGGTGTCCTGAGGAGCCTGCCGGGAGAACGAGAGCGCCCCTCCGCTGTGGCCGTGGATACAGGTGATACGTCACCTCGGCGGGCCGGGGAGGAATGCCGAGATCGCCGCCGCCGTGATGCGCGGCGCGGGTGCCCGGTGTGAGCATCGTCGATTCCCCCGGGCCACCCGACAAATCCGAGGTGCCGGGCTTCTTCAAGGCGCTGGGTGACACCTTGCAGATCACCGACTTCACGCGCTGTCGTTCGCGTCGAACGAAACCGACGTCATGGTGGTCACGCATTGGGCCGCGACCGCGCCGGCCACCGGGAAGTCCGTCGCGATGGACATCCATCACTGGTGGCGCTTCCGCGACGGCAAGATCTGCTTCTATCGCGGCACCGAGGACACGGCCCAGACCGGGGCTGTGCTGAGCGCCGGCTGAGGCGGCTCTGCCCCAGGCCCGGCTCCTTCAGTGGTTTCGCGGGTTTTAGTTGCTGCGCTGGGAGGCCAGGATGCGGCGGATGTCCGCGGTCTCGGTGTCGCTGTACCTGTCCAGGATCGCGTGCAGGTCGTTCAGGTCTTCGTCGGTACGGTAGCTGGCGAGTTCGCGCTCGAGCCGGGCGTGCGCGCCGTGTACCTCCCGGCTGTCGCGGAGCTGGTCGCGGACCGTGGTCCACAGGGAGGTAAGCCGGTGAGCCGTTGTCTGCATATCCCTAATTCCTTGCTTGCGATTAACAGTGCTTGCGATTAACAGTGCTTGCGTGACGTGATCCAGTGTGCTTCAGGACGACCTATGCGTCCAATGACTAGGTGGCAATAAAAGCATGAGCTAAAGTCATGGAATGGACACCGATGCGCTGCGCTGGCTCCAGCAGGTGGCCGACGGCACCACGGTCACCGAGGTCAGCGAGCTGGAGACGGTCACCCAGTCCGGCGTGTCCCGGGCGCTGGCCCGGCTGGAGGAGCAGATCGGCACGCCGCTGCTGCGCCGCTCGGGCCGGACGCTGCGGATGACCCACGCCGGGGCGGTGTTCAAGCCGCACTTGGACGCGATGCTGCACCACCTCGACGACGGCATCGCCGCCGTCAGCCAGCTCATCGACCCGGACACCGGCTCCGTGGTGCTGGCCTTCCAGCAGTCGCTGGGCACCTGGCTCGTCCCCGACCTGGCCCGCAGCTTCCGCGCCACCCGCCCAAACGTCCGGTTCCAGCTCATCCAGGTGCGGGACGAGTTGCGCTCGGCGCCTCTGGACGGCGGGCACGCCGACCTGGAACTGGGCAGCCGCCGGCCGGGAAGCACCGGCCAGGACCAGCCCGATGCCATCTTCCACAGCCGGCTGATCGCGATCGAGCCGCTGCGCCTGGCGCTGCCGCGCGATCATCGCCTGGCCGCCCAGCCGCGGGTACGGCTAGCCGACGTGGCCACCGAGCCTTTCATCGGCCTGCGTCCGGTCTCGGCCCTGCGCAAGCGGACCGATGACCTGTGTGACCAGGCCGGATTCCGGCCCACGGTGATCTTCGAAGGCGATGACCTGTCGAACGTGCGCGGGTTCGTCGCCGCCGGGCTCGGCGTCGCCGTGATCCCCGCGCCCCGCGCCGGATCACCGGAGTCGGCGGCCGGCCCGGTGGTCTACGCCGAGGTCGTGGACCCGGGCGCGGTCCGGGAGATCTTCCTGATCTGGTCGGCCGAGCGCCGCCTGCTGCCCGCCGCCGACTTGTTCCGCCGGCACGTGCTGCGCCGGGCCGCCGCAGGCCGGCTCCCCGCCGTCTCACCATTATTTTCCGAACGGGACCGTGGTTATCCGACCCACTTACCGGTCCGAGTGGACCTGGGCGGGAAATACGCTGAAAATGTGTCCATGCCTAGTCAACCCAGTTCTGGATCGCCCGCCACCCGGGGTGGCAAGCCGGCCCCCACCAAGTCGGCCCCGCGACGCCGTGCCGCCGAGATCGACATCGACGAGGCCAGGAAGGCCTTCTTCCTGATGGTCGGGTTCATCGCGCTGATCTGGGTGCTGCAGGTGGTGAACTGGGCCGATCAGTACCGGCTCGACGTCAGCTACGGGATCCTGCCGCGCGACGTGGCCCGGCTGCCGGAGATCTTCACTGCCCCGTTCCTGCATTTCTCCTGGGATCACATCGAGGGGAACTCCGGGCCGCTGTTCATCTTCGGCCTGCTCGCCGCCTACCGCGGCGTGGTCAGGTTCCTCGGCGTGACCGCGCTGGTCGCGGTGACCAGCGGGCTGGGAGTCTGGCTGTTCCAGGGCAACCGCGAGCTGACGGTCGGGGCCAGCGGCCTGATCTTCGGCTACTTCGGCTACGTGCTGGCCCGCGGGGTCATCGACAGGAACCTCATCGACGCGCTCGCCGCGGTGGTGATGGGGCTGTCCTACGCCTACATCCTGACCGTGGCGATACCCGGGACTCCCGGGGTGAGCTGGATCGGGCACCTCGGCGGCTTGGTCGGCGGCGTGGCCGCGGGCTGGATCTTCCGGACCAGGCACGGCGCCCCGGGTCGGGCCCGCCCCAACGGCCCCAACGGCCCCGCTGCGAAGGCCGGAGGATCCGGCCGCGGGCCGGCCAGCGGCACCGTGGCCGTGCCGGTGAGCCCGGGCCACCCGCGCGCTGACCTGTACAAGGAGCTGGATGACCTGGGCCTGTAGGTCCGATTACACCTCTTTAGCCACTCAATTAATGCTAGGGTCCACTCGCCACATTGGCATGAATTGTCAATTTCACGGGGGTGGCTATGGACCGGGATGTGCTCGCCCGAGCCTGGGCGGCGGGCGCGGTCGGTGCCGCGGTGGTCGCGACCGCCGCGGCGGGACTGGCGGTCAGCAGGCCGGGCCCGTCGGCCCTGTCAGCAGCCCCATCAGTCTCGTCGGGCCCAGCTACCTCTGCGGCGGCCGACGTGATCGTCAACCCGGGCACGGTGCAACTCGGCCGGGAGCCGCGGCCGGGGCCGGGGCCGTCGGACACTCAGCAGTGCCAGCGCGTTCTGCGGGTCAACTGCTACGACCCGGTGCAGATTCAGCAGGCGTATCAGCTGCCGTCTCTGTACGCCCACGGCATCACCGGCCGCGGTGCGACCATCGTCATCGTCGACCCCTACGGCTCCCCGACGATCAGTAGCGACCTGCGCACGTTCGACCGCACCGAGGGCATCCCTGACCCGCCGTCGCTGCGGATCCTCCGGCCGGCCGGCCAGGTCCCCGCGTTCAGCGCCGGTCATCAGGGCATGGCCGCCTGGGCCAGCGAGACCACGCTGGACGTCGAGTACGCTCACACGGTCGCGCCCGGTGCCGCTCTCGTGCTGGCCGAGACGCCCGGCGGGGCCCGCGCCGGAGGGGTCAGCATGACCCAGGTGG
>Ga0224557_1001367_pt1 | contig 23797 bp, 20 predicted proteins | sample 714S31014metaG_FD_180677 | JGI IMG/M metagenome (GOLD analysis project Ga0224557, IMG submission 180677) | Peat soil microbial communities from Stordalen Mire, Sweden - 717 S3 10-14 | ecosystem: Environmental > Terrestrial > Soil > Wetlands > Peat | place: Sweden: Norrbotten County, Stordalen... | reverse complement strand
CCTCAGGTTCACCGGAAAGGAGCCCTTCGACGACGTGATCATCACCTCGACCATCATGGCCCGGGACGGAACGCGGATGTCCAAGTCGCGCGGCAACGCCGTCGACCCCCTGGACATCATCGGGCGCTACGGTTCCGACGCCGTCCGTGCCTGGGCCGGGGCGGTCGGCACGAGCGGTCAGGACGTCCGCTACGACGAGGAGCGGGTCGCCAGTTACCAGCGATTCGCCAACAAACTCTGGAATGTCACCCGGCTCCTGGTCACGGCCATCGGTGACGGTGATCGGATCGTGGTGAGGCCGCCGGCGGTCCCGGCCGCGGCGCTCCTCGCCGAGGATCACTGGATCCTCGAGCGTCTCGCCGATGTGGTGGCCACCGTCGATCAGGCCATGACCCAGTACCGCTTCCACGACGCCATGGACCGCCTGTACAGCGTGATCTGGCAGGATTTCTGCTCCGACTACATGGAGATCGTGAAAGTGCGGCTGCGCGACAGCGGGGACGGGCAGGGGAGGGAGGCGGCGGCTGCGACCGCGGTCACTGTGCTCGACTCTGCGCTGCGCCTCCTCCACCCGTTCATGCCCTTCGTCACGGAGGAGTGCGCGCAGCGGCTGCCCGACCCCGCTCCGAGCCTCCAGCACCGCTCCTGGCCAACCGTCCTGCCCGAGTGGGGCGCCCCGGAACGGGCCGGCGCCCGTGACGGTGTTGACGAGCTGCTTCTGATGGTCGGACAGCTCCGCGCCCGGCGCCAGGAGGCGGGCATCAGCGCGGCCGACAAGACCCTCTACCCCGTCGTCATCCGGGGGGGCAACCCCTCCCTCTCGGCCGGCGACCGCCGTCGCATCCTCGAGGCCCTGGTCCGCGTCCGGGTCGCCGATGGCGATGACGGCGGCGAGGCCCAGCTGGTGATCGCCGGCAGCCTCGAGGCCGAGCTGCACCTCGGGGGAGGAGGGGAGGAGAAGCTGCGCCGCCAGCTCGACGATGTCGAGCGCCAGGTAGCCCGCCTTCGTGCGCAGCTCGCCAACACCGCGTTCCGGGAGCGTGCCCCCGAGAGCGTGGTCCAGAAGGCCACCGACCAGCTCCGCGAGGCGGAGCTGCAGGCGCAGACCCTGCGCCGTCGCTTAGGGATCTCCGAATGAAGCTTCTCGCCGACACCAGCGGCTCGCTCATCTTCTTGGGCGTCCTCCTGCTCATCCTCTACGTGGCACTGCTCCTCGTGGCGCTGGCCTACAACGTGGTGCGGGACGCCAGGCGGCGCTCCGAGTCGATCCCCTTTGCGATCTTCGCCTTCCTGCTCGCCTTCGTACCTCCCTTCCTGGGGGCCCTCATCTACCTGGTGATCCGTCCGCCGAGGACGCTCGCCGAGGAGCGCTCCCTGGCTCTCGAGCAGCAGATCCTCGAGGAGCCCCCTTCCGGCACGCCGGACACCCGCCCGTGCCCGACCTGCGGGCGCGACATCGAAGAGGACTTCGTCATCTGCCCCTACTGCCGTACCCAGTTCGCCCGCAGGTGCACCGTCTGCGAGCGGCGGCTGCGGCTGGGCTGGCCGGTCTGCCCTTACTGCGCCGCCGAGGTCGGTGCCCACGCGCTGTCCCCGGCTCCCCCCAGGGCGCCCGCCCCGCACTAGTGCGTGCCCTGCGGGACGCTGACGGGAGACTGCGCCGTTGCTGAGCGTGGGTAACCGGTCCGCCCTGGTCCTCGCCCTACTCCTCGCCGGGGCGCTCGTCGCCTACTTTCTGCCGGCTCCGTGGCGGCGGACGCGCCGGCTGCTCAGCGCCGGGGTCGTGATCCTCGCCGGGTGGGCAGCCCTCAGCATCGCCGCGCTCACGACGAACGGTCCGATTGTCACCACCTTCGGACAGGCGGTGTCCGGGGTCCAGCTGACGCTCCGTGCCGACCGGACCGGTCTGGCCCTGGTCCTGCTCGCCCTCGTGGCCACCTTCTTTGCCCTCGGTGCGGCCGACCGCCGGCCCGGCGAGGAGGCGGCGCTCCTGGTCACCGCCGCCGGTGCGGTGCTCGCCGCGCTGGCCGGCAATGCGGTGATGCTCTTCGCCGGCGCGGAGATCGCCAGCCTCGGCGGCCTGCTGCTGGCGACAGCGGGCCGAGAGCGGGTCAGCCGGGGGGCCGCCGCCGCCTTCACAATCCAGCACGTCTTCGCACTGGGCCTGCTGGTGGGCGCCGTCCAGCTCATCGTGACCACCGGGACGAGCGATCCCTATGCGGTTCCCCCGGGTGCGGCCGGCCTCTCGGTGGCGCTGCCCTGGGGCCTGGCCGGGGCCGGGCGTCTGCTCGCCGCAGGTTGGTGGCCGGGGGCCGCCGGGGGGCGGTCGACCAGGAGCTGGCTCGCCATCGGGGCGGTCCCCTGCGGCGCGGCGACTCTGCTCCGGCTCGGAGCGGCCACCGGGGGCGCTGCGGACCCCGGTTTCACGGTGGTTCTCGCCACCTTCGGGACCGCCGCCGCCCTCTGGGGCGCCGTCGCCGCCTGGCGGTGGAAGCACGAGTCGCGTCGTGCGGGCAGGGCGCTGCTCACCGCCTCGGCGGGCACTCTGGTCGCCATCGCCGGGCTTCCCGGCGGCACCGGCGGGTTTGCGGCCGGGGTCGTGGCCCTCGAGCTGGCCCTGCTGGCGGCGCCCGCCTGGAGCAGGCCGACCCTGCCCACCCGCCGCGGCCGCGCACTCGCCGCGACCGCGCTGGCTGCCGCAGGCGGGCTGCCCATCGGATTCGGGACCACGGCCATAGTTCTCGAACTCGGCGCGGTCTCCTCCCTGGGCCGTCCGTACGCGCCGCTCCTGCTCGCCCTGGGGATGGCCGCCGTGATCGCCGCCGGTGGGGGGTTGGTCGCGGCACGGCAGGCGATCGGGCTCGCCGCCCTCCCCTCCGGGGAGGCTGCGTCGTCGTCGCCGCCATCCGGCGACGGGGGGGTCTCACCCCTCCGTGAGGGTTCCCATGTCGGGGAGGGGGCACCATCCCCGGGACCGCTCCGGCGAGTCGTGCTGTCGCGACCCGATGCCGCCGCGGCGCTTGTGCTGGGGGCTGCTGCTGCGGTTCTGCCGGGGGTCGTGGGCGCGGTGCTGCTGGGTCCCCTGGTGGGCAGCGGCGCCCCCGTCGTCATCGACGCCGCCACCCTGCACGGGCCGGGAGGGCCCTGGCCCGGCGGCTATCTCAGCCTGGCGCTCCTGGTCGTCCTGCTCGCGGTCGTGAGCGGCGGACTTGCCCTCGGAGTCCCCTTCCCCCACCCCGCGCACGGCGAGCGGGGGCCGCGCCCGCGGCCCGCCTGGATCGCCGCCGTCGGGGCCCGTCGGGCTCTCGGACCTCCCGCCCGCGGGCTCGGACGCGGGCTGACCCGCCTCGACGCGTGGTTGGTGACCCAACCTGGTCTCGTCTTCACGGTGGTCGCGGCGCTTGCCGCACTCCTCGGATTCCACTACCTGTGAACCAGCCGCTTCTGGACCTCATCGCCTTCGCCGCCGGGGCAGTCGCCGTCATGGTCGACCGGCGGCGTGCCGTCCTCGTCACCTGCATCGCGGTCGCTCTCGGCCTCTCTCCCGCGGCCGCGATCTATGGCGGCGGCTGGGCCGCGGTCGTCGTCCTCGGAGCCGGTGCGGCCGGTGCCGTCGCCGGCCCGCTGGCCGGGACCATCGCCGGGCGGCTGGGCCCGCGCCCCGGGATCGACCCGCTCCACCCTGTCGCGACGCCGCACGAGGGGCTCTTCGGGCCCCGCAGCGCTCGCGTGGCGGCCGGCGTCATCGCCCTGATCGCGGCCTCGTGGGTCAGCTTCAACGTGCCGGTCGGGTCGGTCGCCCCAGTCCAGGGCGCGCTCTTCCCCGTCGCTTTCATCTTCACCTGCGGTGTGCTCCGCGTCTTCCTCGCCCGCACCGTCACCGACCTCTCCGTGGGCGTGGCCGCCCTCGCTTTCGCGGTGAGCGTGGGCTGGCTGCTCCGGGGAGGGAGCGGCCCCCTTCCGGATGCGGCCGGTGTCATCGCCCTCGCCCCCGTCGCGGCGGCGTTGGAGGGCTGGCTGGCCGCCCGCCACCGGTCCGTGGCCCCCGAGGCGGGTCGATGAACGCCGTGTGGCTGGCCGCGGCCTGGGCCGGCATCGGAGTCATCGCCGGGCTCGGCCCGGCTCGCCTTCGCCGTCCCATCGCCCTGATCGCGCCCCTCCTGCTCGTCGCTCTCACCATCGCCACGGTGCAGGGCGGCGCGCGATCGGACGCGCTGGGCGGTGGTGGTCTGGCGCTGCCCCGCGAAGCCGGCGGACTCATCTCCGCGTCGGCCACCGCCCTCTGGCTGTGCCTGCTCCTCGCCGACCGCCTGGACGGCCGCGAGATCATCGGGATCGGGACCGTCGGGGGGGCTGTGGTGCTCCTCCTCTCGACGGGGTCACCCCTCCTCTTCGGGGTCGCGGCCATGCTCGCCGTCGCCGCCCTCAGCCTTCGCTGGATCTCGGTGGCGCCGGGGCGGGCCAGCCTTGCCGCCGCCCGGGTAGCCGGCACGGGGGCGGCCGCGCTGATCGCGGTCAGCCTGCTCCTGCCCGCCGCCTCCTCCGGTGGCCAGCCGGGTATGGTGGGCGGCCTCTTGGTGGTCGGGGTGCTCGCCCTGGCCGCAGTCGTGCCGCTCGGCGGCTGGGCGGTCGGTGCCCTGGCCGACCTGCCCGCTCCCGAGATCGCCACCTGGCTGGTGCTGCTCGCGCCCGCCGTCCTGCTCTCCGCCTTCGCGATCCCCGGCCCGCTTCCCCTTCTCGCGAGGCTTGCCTTCGACCACACCATCCTGGTGTGCGGTCTGATCAGCGCGCTCTGGGCCGGGGCGATGAGCCTCCGCGTTGGTCCGGCCACCCGCTACGGCCGGGTGGCCCTCGCTGACCTCGGCCTCGTCGCCGCCGGCATCGGCACCGGGGAGACAGCCGCCATCGCCGGCGGGCTGCTGCTCATCCTCACCCACCTGGTCGTCGCCCCGATCCTCCTGCAGACGCCGCGACCTGGCCTGGGCCCACCCCGCCGCCTGGTCTGGCTCGCCATCTGCGGGCTCCCCCCCTCCCCGGCGTTCTGGGGACGGTTCCTCATCCTCCAGGCGTGCGTCGCCTTCAGCTCCGGCGTCGCCGCCGCCTGCCTCGTCGCCGGAGGGCTGGTGACGGTGACCGCCGTCCTCAGCGTCGCTCAGGGCGAACCGGGCGCGGGGGCGCCGGCGGCCCACCACCGGGTCGTCGCCGCCTGGCTGATCGCCGCGGCGGCGCTGGCCGTGGGCCTGCTCCCCATGGGAGCCGTTCACCTCGTCTTCGGGCCTGGCGCATGAACCCGCTGGCGGTGCTGAGCGCGATCGTGGGTGTGGCCATCTTCCCCGGCGCGGCCTACACGGGCCTGGTGGCGGCCCTGGTTGCCATCGGCGGCCGCATCCCCGCCGGGCTCCGCCCCGCCCAGCTCGACGAGCTGATGGTCGCCGTCGGCGTCAGCGCCGCCTGTGGGTTGCTGGCGTTCCCGGGCTCCCCCCTCTTCGGCCTGCCCACGGGCGTGAGCCTGGTGGTGTTCGTCACGGCCCTGGCCGCGGGCATCGCCTGGGGGAGCGTGGAGAGGTGGCCTTGGCAGCGGCTGGCGGCGGCCGCCGCCGCGGTCGCCCCCCTCCTCGGGCTTGCCTCGGTGGCGATGACGCTGGACCTGGGCACCATTGCGGCCGCCGGCGGATCGGTGGGCGCAGCCCGACCCTGGGCCGTCGTCGCCGCCCTGATGGCGCTGCCCGCCCTCGTCCGTCCCTTCGACCCCCACACCGCGCGGCTCGGCCGAGCGGCACTGGTTGCCGCCATCGGCCTGGCCTGCTTCTCTCTGGCCGGGTTCGCGCCTCTCGCCGGATTCTCCGCCCCCGCGGTGGCCGGTCTCGGCGCCCTCGCTGTGCTCGCTTACGCCGGTCTCATCGGGGTGGGCCGCCGCCTGGTGGTGGTCGCCGGGCCGGCCCTGGGACTGCTCGCCCTGGTGCCCGCCGCGATCTCCCTCGCGGTCGCGCTTCACTGAGCCAGCAGATCGGGGGGGCAAAGGCAGAATTAGCGATTCAATCAGCGCAATCGAGACACTCGGGTTCGGCTCACCCCTCAGACGATGGTACGATCGTTCCCGGAGGGGGTCGCACGCGGGGGAGAGGACCGAGACATCACGTACGTTGCTGAGGGGCGCATGACCGACTCCGACGAGCAACTTCCCGGCGTTCGGGCGGCGCCCTCGTTGAGGCACGTTGCACCCCGGGTGTCCAGCGCACCGTCCGTACGCATCGTCCTCGCCTCCTCCAGCCCCCGCCGGCGCGAACTGCTGGTCCGGGCTGGGATCCGCTTCGCCGTCGTCGAGCCCTCACCGGACCCACCACTTCCCCCCGGGATGTGTGCGGATCTCGGCTGTCAGCTCATCGCCCGCCAGAAGGCGGTGGAGGTCGCGGCACGCGTCGAGCCTGGCAGTTTCGTGGTGGCGGCGGACACCGTCGTGGTGGGCCCGCGTGGTCCCCTCGGCAAGCCGGGCACGCCGGAGGCGGCACTCCGGATGCTCACCGAGTTGCGCGGCCGGCGTCACACCGTCCTCACCGGGGTGTGCGTTCTGAGGACTGGCACCGACGTCGAGGCGCTCGCGGTCTCGCGCTCGCTGGTCAAGATGCGCGATTTCTCCGACCAGGACCTGATCACCTACGTCGCGAGCGGCGAGCCCCTCGACAAGGCCGGCGCGTACGCGGTGCAGGGGGCCGGCGGAGACCTCGTCGAGGCGGTGAACGGACGGGTCGACACCGTCGTCGGGCTGGACGTCGCCCTCACCCTGCGCCTCCTCGCCGAGGCCGGCTACCCCGATCCCCTTCCCAGAGCCACCGATGTCCCCCTGACGCCGCCGCGACGCGAGCGCCGCCCGCTGGCGCCGATGCGCGCCGCCCAGAGGGTGTGACCCGCCCCGGTGTGGGCCTGCGGGTCGCGCAGCGCCGGGTGATTTGCGAGGGGGATCCGGAGCCGGCCGGCCGGGGACGTGCCGCGGCCCGTGGTGAGCGTGGCGGATGGGGGCGGAGGCTCTCCTGTCTGCTGGTTCTCCCCGCCGCCCTCGGAGCGATGGCGACCGTCGGCTGTGGCGGGGGACCCACCTCGCTCAGCGTGACCCTGGGACTGCCTCAGGGCGCGAGTCCGATCGTCGCCCCCGGACAGTCGGTCGGTTTCGTGATCACGGTCATCGACACCGGGACGGCGGGGACCGCCGGGCTCACCGTCACCGCCAACCTGCCTGCCGACTTCCGCTACACCGACACGGGCATCCTGTCCGGAAGCGCGGTGCGGACCTCCCCGTTGGACGCCCAGGGGAACAGCCAGCGGCCGACCTGGGGGGTCTGGGAGCTGAGTGGCCATGGGGACTCGGTGACCATCCCGTTCGACGCTCTCGCCGAGGGACCCCAGGGAACCTACCTCATGACGGTGAGTGCCTCCGCCTCCACGGCGGCCACCACTCAGAGCGCCGGGCTGCCCCTCAAGCTGACGGCGGCCCCGCAGCTCTCGGCGGTGGTCAGCGTGAGCCCCAGCGAGGCGGTCCCCGGCGAGGACGTCACCTACAAGGTGAGCGTCATCAACTCGGGCACCGGCCCCGCCGACGGCGTCAGCGTGCTGGTCACCCTGCCACCCGTCTTCATCTACGACGGCGGGGTGGGGATCAGCGGGGACTCCGGCCGCACCGGTGGCACGGACCCGGTCGAGGGCTCAGAGCTCCCGTACTTCGATGGTTTCGAGGTCCCCCCGCAGAGCGGGTCCAGCCCAGGACGGCTCATCATCAGCTTCAACGCCCAGGTGCTCTCCCATGCCGGGGCGCAGGGCACGTACCCGGTCGGCGTCCAGGTGCTGGGCGACAACGGCGTGGAGCGCGTCGACATCCCGGCCAGCTCGCCCGTCCAGGTCAGCTGACCCCTCCTCCTGCCGTACGGCGCTCCTCAGCGGGGTGCGGAAGAACCCTGTCAGCGCGGCGGCGGGTCCGCCGCGACGCTGACGTCGAGAAGGTGGCGGCAGCGAGCGTCGACGGTCATCCTCACGCTCACCCGCCGGACCGGCGTCGCGTTGGAGGTGGGACCGCGTCGTGAGCCGCCCGGACCTCCGGGGCCCCCGGCGCCGGCGGCGATCTCCGTGAAGCCGGCGAGCGCCTCCACCGGTGCTCGCGGGTCGCGATGCCAGCTCACGGCCAGGCTGAGATCGGAGGCGCCGCCCTCCGCCGCGCGGTCGAAGGGCCCCGGAGCCAGGGCTCGGAGACGCCGCCGGGCCTCGGGGGCGGCGTACTCGAGCAGCGGGTTCTTCCCGGCGCGGATGCGGCCGATGTCGTCGATCAGCCGCTCCGTCAGGTCGGAGATGCTCCGCCGCCGCTGGTCGGCCTCCGCGGCTGCTCCCGCCGGCGCGGGGTCCGGCGGCTCACCCGTGACGTCGCCGGTGGCGACCATGTCGCGCAGCTCCAGCACCGAGCCATCGACCACACCCAGCTCTGCGAGCGTCCGCCGGGGTGCGAATGGTGCGCCCCCCACCGGCCCGAGCGCCCAGCGGCTCCAGGGCTTCGGTTCGGGCTCGGCGCGCTCCACCAGCGCCGGGACGATCTCTCCGACCGGGGCGTCGGTGGGGAGGGAGAGGTCCATCCGCGACGTCGGACCGGCGACGGTGACGAGCACGGCGCCCATGGGGGCCCCGGTTCCGGTCAGGCCAGGGCGTGGGCGGGCCGCACCGTGGCCAGCAGCTCACGTGCCGACCTCGCGACGCCATCCGCGTCCAGTCCCAGCTCGCGGAGCAGGAGCGCCTGGCTTCCGTGCTCGACGAAGCGGTCGGGGATGCCCAGCCGGTGCAGGGGCACCGTCACCCCGGAGTCCCCCAGCAATTCGGCGACGGCGCTCCCGAACGCTCCCACGCGCGTCCCATCCTCGACGCTCAGGACGGCGCGGTGCGCCGCAGCGATATCGGCGAGGTGGGGGTCGATCGGCTTGACGAAGCGGGCGTCGACCACCGTGGCGCTCACGCCCTCCTTCTTGAGCTGAGTGGCTGCATCGAGGGCCACCCGGACCATCTTCCCCACGGCCATGATGGCGATGTCCGTCCCCTCGCGCCGGACCGCCGCCCGCCCGATGACGAGCGGCTCGAGCGGAGCCGTCCCGGCGGCCGGCGCCGTCCCCCGCGGATAGCGGAAGGCGAAGGGCCCGTCGTGGGCCAGCGCGGTGGCCAGCATCCTGCGCATCTCGTCGGGGCTGCTCGGCGCCGCCACCACCAGGTTGGGGATGCAGCGCAGGAAGGCGAGGTCGAGCATCCCGTGGTGGGACGGCCCGTCGTCGCCGGTGATGCCGGCGCGGTCGATGACGAAGGTGACCGGGAGTCGATGGAGGCAGGCGTCGCACGCGATCTGGTCAAAGGCGCGCTGCAGGAATGACGAGTAGATGCACACCACGGGCCGGAGCCCCTTCATGGCCAGGCCGGCGGCGAAGGTGACCGCGTGCTGCTCGGCGATGCCGACGTCGAAGAAGCGGTCCGGGAAACGCTCGGCGAAGGCGAGCAGGCCGGTGGATGACGCCATCGCCGCCGTGATGGCGACAATCCGCGAGTCCTCCTCGGCCGCCTCCAGCAGGGCATCGCCGAAGAGATCGGTCCAGGAAGGGGCCTTGATGGCGAAGCTCCCGTCCTTGGGATCGAAGGTCGACACCCCGTGGTATTTGTCGATATCGTCCTGAACTGCAGGGGCGTAACCGTTGCCCTTGTTGGTCACGACGTGGATGACCACCGGGCCTCGGTAGGTGGCGGCGTCGCGGAGGGCGCGCTCCAGGGCGGCCACGTCGTGCCCGTCGATGGGGCCGCCGTACTTGAGCCCGAGGGTCTCGAACAGCGAGGTGGTGGCGACCAGCTGCTTGAGCGACTCCTTGACCCGCTTGGCGGCCTGGTAGGCGGAGTCGCCGACCAGGGGGAGATGGCGCAGGGTGCGGCCGGTGGCGTCCTTCGCCGCCTCGTAGGTGGGGGAGAGGCGGAGCTGGCCCAGATTGGCGGCGAGGCCGCCGATGGTCGGAGCGTAGGAACGTCCGTTGTCGTTCAGGACGATGATCAGCTCGGGCTGGAGGTGGCCGATGTTGTTGAGCGCCTCGTAGGCCATCCCGCCGGTCAGCGCGCCGTCACCGACCACGCAGATCACCTTGCCGGGCTCCCCGGTCAGCTGGCGGGCGGTGGCCAGCGCCACCGCGTAACTGAGGCCCGTCGAGGCGTGGGAGTTCTCGACGATGTCGTGCTCGGACTCGGCCCGGTTGGGATAGCCGGAGAGGCCGCCTCTCTGGCGAAGCCGGTCGAAGCCCGCGAGCCGCCCGGTCAGCATCTTGTGGACGTAGGCCTGGTGCCCGGTGTCGAAGACCAGGGCATCGCGCGGCGAGTGGAAGGTGCGATGGAGGGCGACGGTCAGCTCCACCACGCCGAGGTTGGGCCCCAGGTGGCCCCCGGTTCGGGCGACGGCGGCCACCAGGAACTCCCGGATCTCGGCGCAGAGCCGGTTCAGGTCCTGGAGGCTGAGGCCGCGCAGGTCGTCGGGACAGGTGATCTCGTCAAGCAGCATCCCTAGCCCAGTGTATTCGCTCTGATCCCGCCTTCCGGGCGGTGCGGGGTGCCCGGCCGGGCATCATACCCGGCCATGGAGCGCGCAGACGCCCGCAACCTCGTCCTCGCCGCCGCGGCGGATCCTGACTCCGATATCGCCGAGGCGGCTCTCTGGATCGCCGTCGAGGACTCCCCCTCGGTGGACCCCGGGCCCTGGCTGGGTCTGCTCGACGACCTTGCCGGCCGGGTGGACCGCACTGCGGCGGAGCGGCCCTCCGAGGCCGTCGCCGCCCTGCTCCGCTCCCGCCTCAACCTGCGGGGGGCCGGCGGTGGCGACCCCCGGACCCACTACCTGAACTCGGTCCTGGAGCGTGGGGTGGGCACCCCGATCGCCTGTGGCGCGATCTGGATGGGGGTCGGCCGGCGGGCCGGCATACGGGTCGAGGGCATCGCCCTCCCCGGGCACTTCGCGGTGCGGGTCGAGGGACTGGTGGTCGACGCCTGCTCCGGAGAGCCGCTCGACGACGAGGATCTCCGCCAGGCCGCGGCGCGCCACCTCGGCCGTGAGCCGGAGAGGGTCGAGCCGCGCTGGCTGGAGCCGGCCTCGCCGCGGCGCATCCTGGCCCGAATGTCCCGCAACCTCCGGGGCTGCTACGCGAGCCTGGAGAACTGGCCGCTGGCGCTCCAGGCCGCCGATCGTTGCGTCGACCTCCTCCCCGACGAGCCTGGCGAGCGCCGGGACCGGGGGCTGCTGCTCTGGCAGATGGGGCGGCCCCAGGGGGCGCTCCAGGACCTCGGCGACTACCTCGCTCGGGCGGCGCCGGACGCCCCCGACCGCGGCCATGTCAACGAGGTGGTGGGGAGGCTCCGCTCCTTCCTGAACTGACGCTGAGGCTCCCGGCCGAACGCCGCGCCGGACGATCCGGCTCGTAGAGTAGGTGGCACGGACCTGCGACCAGGAGGAGTGCCGGTGGGCGAGACGACGACAGAGCTGCCCGACTTCGACCTGGCCGTGAGCGGGGGCGGACGGCTCCGGCGTTCCGACCTCCTGGGCGGCCGGGCCGTTCTCTACTTCTACCCCAAGGACGACACCCCTGGCTGCACCCTGGAGGGCCGGGAGTTCACCGGGCTGCTGCCCGAGTTCGAACGTGCCGGCGTGCTCGTGTACGGGGTCTCGCCCGACTCCGGTGAGAGCCACGATCGTTTCGCGGCCAAGTGCGATCTGGGCATCCCCCTGGTCAGCGATCCCGACCATCTCCTGATCGACTTCTTCCAGCTCTGGACCACCAAGGAGCAGTACGGTCGCAGCTACATGGGTGTGGAACGCTCGACGTTCCTGATCGGGCCGGACGGCGGGGTCCAGCGTGAATGGCGAAAGGTCCAACCCCAGGGGCACGCCAGCCAGGTCCTCGTCGCCGTCCAGGGCGCCTCGGACCAGGACTGAGCCACCCTGACCCCTCCCCAGCGTGCGGGCGGGCGCACCCGCCTCGATGACCTCCTCGGCAAGCGGGTCATCTTTGTCACCGGCAAGGGGGGCACGGGCAAGACCACCATCGCCGCGGCCCTGGCGCTGATCGCAGCCCGCCGCGGCATCCGGGTCCTCCTTGTCGAGGCCGACGCCAAGGGAGACCTTCCCGAGGCACTCGGCCATCCCCCCGTCGGCTTCCAACCGGTGGTCGTCCAGCGCAACCTCTCGGTCCTCGCCCTCCATCCCGAGGACTCCTTCCAGGAATACCTGGCGATCTTCTTCAAGGTCCCCCGCTTCACCCGCCTCACCCCCCTGGCCGGAGTCTTCGATTTCGTCGCGACCGGGGTGCCCGGTCCGCGGGACATGCTGATGGTGGGCAAGATCGCCCATGAGGAGCGGCGCCGGGAGGCGGACGGGCAGTCGATCTGGGACCTGATCGTGGTCGATGCGACCTCCAGCGGCCAGATCCTGCCCCAGCTCACCGCGGCCCGGTCGATGCGGCGACTGGTGCGGGGCGGGATGCTCCGCTCCCAGGTGGACTTCGTCGACGCCATGGTCACCGACCACCGCAAGACGGCACTCTGCATCTGCGCCCTCGCCGAGGAGATGGCCGTCGCCGAGGCGCTCGAGCTTCACGACAAGGTGGTGGAGGACACCGACATCGGTCTCGGTCCGTGCTTCCTCAACCGTTGCATCGCCCCGGTGTCCGCGCCGCGGCAGCGCCGCCTGGTGGAGCTGCTTGCCGACCCCGCCACCGCGCGGGCGGCTGCGCCGGTGCTCGGGACGGGGGTCGACGGGCTTCTCGCCGGGGTCCGGCTAGTCGACGACCTGAGCCGGCTCGCCCAGCCTTTCGCGCGCCGGCTCTCCACCCGCATGTCCGTCCCGGTCGTGCCCGTCCCTCTCGTCGCCGCCCGGCCGGGGCTGGCGACCACCCGGGCGATCGCGGCGGCGCTGGAGGCCGCGAGCTGAGATGAGGAAGGCGCCGGAGGAGCTGGTGCGCGCCGCCCGCGGGCGACGCCTCGCCGAGGTGCTCGGCGGCCTCGACGTGGTCATCTGCTGTGGGAGCGGCGGGGTGGGCAAGACCACGGTCAGCGCCGCCCTGGCGGCGGCCATCGCCTCGACCACGGACAGGCGGGTGATGGTGCTCACCATCGATCCGGCCCGGCGTCTCGCCAGTGCGCTGGGAATGGCCGGGATCGGTGCCGACCCGGTGACGGTGTCCGCCTCGCGCCTGCGCCAGGCCGGCCTCCCGTTCCGCGGCGAGCTGGTCGCGGCCATGCTCGATCAGAAGTCGGTCTGGGACCGCATGGTGGAGCGCTATGCCCCCAACCGTCACGTCGCCGAGCGGATCCTCGACAACCGCTTCTACCAGGGCATCAGCGACTCCTTCGTCGGCAGCCACGAGTACGCTGCCATGGAGGCTCTGTACGAGCTTCACGAGGCGGGCGAGTACGACTGCCTGATCGTCGACACGCCGCCGTCGCGCAGCGCCATCGACTTCCTGGAGGCACCGGAGCGGATCTCGGATTTCGTGGGGGCGCGGCTCCTCTCGTGGCTCGCCCACCCCTCGCGGGCCGGGTTCCACGCCATGAACTTCGCCGCCGCACCGCTCCTGCACATCGCCGACCGGTTGCTCGGCGGCGAGGTGCTGGGAGAGCTGGGCGACTTCGTCGGCGACCTCCAGACCCTCCATGAGGGGGTCCAGCGTCGCGCCCGGGCCGTCGGCCGGTTGCTCCGCAGCCCCCGGGTCGGCTTCGTCATCGTCACCACCCTGGAGCCGGCCGCGTTCGCCGAGGCGGAGCACTTCGCCACCAAGCTTCGGGATCTGGCGATGCCGCTCCGTGGCGTGGTGGTCAACCGGGTGCTCCCCGGTTTCCTCGCCGACGAGGCCGCGATCCGGGCCGCGGACGTGCTCGCCGACGACCACCGCGGCGCCCAGGCGCTGAGCCGCGCCATCGGCGCCCCGGTCGACGCCGCCGCCGCCGTGGCTCTGGGACGCAGTTACCGGCTCTTCTTTGAGCTCGCCCAACGGGATGCGCGCCAGCTCGCCCGTCTGGAGCGCATCGCCGACGTCGTCGCCGTCCAGGTGCCGCTCATCACCGCTCCGGTGAGCGCCCTCGAAGGCCTCGTGCAGGTGGCCGCGGCGCTCTGACAGGGTCGTCGGGCACGGCGAGGTCCGGGCTGGACTCCTCGCCCCCGGTGCCGAGGTCGATGACGGCCGTCGTCGCCGGATCGCCCAGTCCCACCAGGGTGGCGGCGATGCCCGGATCGCTGGTGGTGACCACCACCTGGTTGGTTGCGGACAGCTGTGCCAGGAACTCGAGGAGTCCGCGACCGCGGCGCGGGTCCGCGGAGGCGAGGGGCTCGTCGAGGAGCAGGGGCATCGACTCACCGGCGTCGCCGAGCACCTCGCAGAGGGCCAGCCGGAGGAGCAGGGCCACCTGGTCGCGGGTGCCGTGGGAGACGAGGTCGAGGGACACGAGCTGGTCGCGATCGGCCGACGCCAGGGCGATTGCGAAGTGGTCCATGTCGACGTTGGCCTCGGAGTAGTGGTCGCCGGTGAGGAGGGCCAGGCGCTCCGACACCGACGCCGCCAGGCGGGGTGCGAGCCGCCCGTGGACGTCTCGACCTGCGGTCTCGATCATGACGATGGCCCGCTGCAGAGCCTCCTGCTGGTGGAGCGCCCGGTCCCGGGCGGCGGTCACGGTCAGCCGCTCGTCCTCGAGATCGGCGAGGGAGGGGAGGCTGCCGGTCAGCCCTTCGATCCGGGCTCCGAGACTCTGGATGGCGGAGGCCGCCCCGGCGGCCCGCTCCTGGGCGGCCATGGCCTCTCGCTCGAGCCGCGCCAGGCCCGCGGCGTCGGTCGGGACGTCGCCAACAGCCTCCTCGGGGCCGCCACCGCGGCGCCGGAGGTCGGCCACCAGCTCGACCCGCTGATGGGTGAGCGTCTCGATGTCGGAGCCGCCGAGGCGCTGGCGGCGGCGGGCCTCGGCCAGACCGGCGGCCAGGCGGTCGTGCTCGTGCCGGTGGCCGCAGGCGTCGCGGAACGCCCCCACCGCCTCGGGCGGGGGCAGCCCTGGGTCGAGGCCCGCAGCCGTGGTGGCCGCGCGGATCCGGGCCTCCACGGCCTGGGCGGAGGCACGGCCACGGGCCGCCTCCTGCCCCAGCTCGGCGTACTGCGTCTTCCGATCGGCGAGGCGGGCGTCCTCGACCTCCAGCTCCCGCCGCCGGACGGAGAGCCGGGCTGCCTCGTCGACGGTCGCGAGCGCGGCGGCCGCCGTCTCGAGCAGCACTTCGACACGGCAGCCGGCGGGCGGCCGTGCGGGCGCGCTCAGGCCCGAGTCACGGGCCAGGGCCAGGCAGCTGTCGACCGCCGCCTCCAGCTCCCCACGCGCGCGCATCTGCTCGGCGCGGTGCACCTCGACGATGGCGGCCTGCTGCCGGCTCTCCGTGTGGAGGCTGCGGGCAGCCGGGAGGCTGGCCCCCAGCCGCTCCAGGCCGGAGGAGCTGAGGTCCATCCCCGGGAGGCGGTCGGCCAGCTCGGACCTCGCCGTGCTTGCGCTCCGGAAGGCGAAGATGCCCAGGCCCGCCAGGGCTGCCTCTACCAGCAGGCAGCCGGCTCCGAGCAGGGCGGCAGGCCCGGGCCGGCCGGTCGCGGCCAGGGCGGCAGCCGCCGCTCCGCCCAGCACCGCCACCGCGGCGAGCCACCACAGAGTCGCCCGGGCGCGCGCGCCGGCGGTCCGCGCGGTGGTGACCAGGGGCACCACGGCCTCCAGCTCGCTTGGTTCGACACCGCCCAGCCCGGTAACCGCGATCTCGCGTCGAAGCGCCTCGCCACGGGCCGTGGCGGCCATCTCCTCGTCGCGATGGGCGATCGCCGCCGAAACGTCGACCCGGCGCCGCAGGGCGTTCGCCGCGGCGGTCTCCCGCTCGCCGATCGGGCTCGGCTCCGGCATAGCCTGGAGGCCGGCGGAGATCTCGGCGCGCCGGCGGCGGAGGGCGCCGAGCGGTTCCTGGACCGCGGTCCAGCGCGCCTCCGCCTCGGCCGCGGCGCGCGCCGCCTGGTGCAGCTCTCCCCCGAGGGCGATGACCGCGGCCTCGCTCTCGGCGGGGAAGCCGGCGTACGCCGCCTCGGCCTCCAGCGCCCCGGACAGCTCGGCCGCCTCCTCGGTGGCCCTCCGCATCTCCGCCTCCTGGGCGTCCAGCTGGGCGATGCGGCCGCGGATCCAGTCGCGCTGGGCTGCCACGGCCGTCTCCGCGGAGAGTCGCGCCTCCACCTCCAGCTCGCGGAGCCGCGCCTCCTCGCCGGCAAACGAGGCGAGCCGGCGCTCGGCCGCCTCTATCTCCCCCTCGAGGCGGCGCGCCTGGGCGATGGCGACGCCCAGGGGGCTGGTGACCCGCCGCTCCGATCCCACCCGCTGCAGGGCATCGGCCAGCCTCTTGGTCGCCTCGGCCGCGGTCGTGCCCTCGGCGCCGGCGTCGATCAGCCGCTCCAGCGCCTCACGCAGGCGTCCGGCCTGCTGGGGGGCCGCCTCGGTCGAGGACAGCTGCAGGCCCTCCTCACCCAGCCAGGCGGCGGCGCAGAAGACCGCCTCGTCGACCCCGAGGTGGAAGCGGCCCGGGCACACCGTCCGCCCGACCCGAAACTGCTGGGTGACGTCACCACCGCCCAGCTCCTGGACCTGGGCCTGCACCCTGTCCCGGTCGAAGGTCTGGGCCACGCGGAGGCGCTGCCCACCGTCCAGCCGGTAGGTGAGGGTCAGCCCGAAGCGCCCGGACGTCCAGGGGAGCCAGCGCGCCCAGTCGCTCCGGTCGCGGGGGTGGCCGGGCCCGCCCGCCTCCAGGCCGTAGAGGGCGGCGCGGATGGCGCGGTGTAGGGTCGACTTGCCGGACTCGTTGGGCCCGAGCACGACCGTGATCCGCTCCCCGAAGTCGAAGCGGCGCTGGTGCAGCCGCCCAAACCCGGTGACCTCCAGCCGCTCCAGCCTCATCGGAGCCCCACCTCGCCGCCCGCGAAGGCCTCCAGCCCGTAGCGGAGGGCATCGCTCAGCACCGACTTCGCCGCGGGGCTGTCGGCCGCGGTCAGCTCCGCCAGGGCCACGCGCACAAAGGCGCCCCGGGTGGTCCCCTCCTGGGCCAGCGTCTCGAGATCCGTCTCGTGAGTGGTGAGGTCGCGGATCCGCACGGCGGCGACGCCGGTCGCGTCCCGCACCGCGCTCTCGCAGTCGAAGAGGTCGACCCCGAGGCTGGGGGGCACCGTCCCGACCAGGTCGACCCGCAGGGTCGTCCGTTCCAGGGGCAATCCGGCGGTGGCGGTCAGCACCTCGGCGCTCACCCGGTCGACGGTCGCGGTGAGGCTGGTGACCCCATCCATGGGACATTCGATGATGCGGGCGTGCCACCGGTTGGTCTCCAGGGCCGCGCAGCGGATATCGCCGCGGTCGGTGATCTCGACCACCACCGGTCCCCGCGGCTCGCTCTCGTCGAAGGCGAGCGGCTCCGGGCTGCCCGGATAGATGAGCCGGGCGCCGAGGTCGATCCGGCGGGCGTGGTAGTGGCCGCAGAGGGCGAGGTGGTACCCGCGTTCCCGGATCTCGGCGGCCGCGAACGGGCCGTGCACCCCCTTGCCCGCCGGGCGGCTGCCGGTCTCGGCACCGTGGAAGAGGGCGAGGTGGATGCCGTCACGGCTCCTGGCGCGTCGCCCGCCTGCGTCGCCCCCCAGGCCGCCCTCCAGCGGGTTGCCCGTCCAGGCGGGCTCGTGGTGGCCGAGCCCCCAGACCGTCAGCCCTGCGGCGAGCTCGAAGGGCTCCAGGCGGGCACCCTCGAAGAGGTGGACGTTGGCGGGCCACCGGGCGCGCAGGTAGAGACTTCCCGGCACCAGCGGGTCGTGGTTGCCGGGGGCGAGCAGCACCCGCATCGGCTGCCAGGCGGCAAAGGTCTCGACCAGGAACTGGGCGGTATCGGCGCCGGCCCGCTCGTGCTCGAAGAGGTCGCCGGCGATGGTCACCGCGTCGCAGTCGTGCTCCTGGGCGGCCTCGCCGGCCCGGCGGAGGGCGTCGCGCAGCCCCTGGCGGCGGCGCCGTGCCAGCTCCCCGTGGCAGCCCATCTGGGCAAAGGGGCGATCGAGGTGCAGGTCGGCCAGGTGGAGGAGCCGGTACGTCATAGGGTGGCGAACGTCAGTTCGCGATTGACCCTATCAGGGGCGGGGGCCGCGGTCAACCTGCGGGGCGCCCCTGCGGGGTGCCCCGGCTGGGGTCGCGGGTCGTGGGATCAGGCCCGGAACCCGGGCGGCCGTTCCGGACTGGCCTGGCCGAGCGCTTCCCTCACCCCCGCCGCGTCGAGGTCGGTGCCGTAGACCGGGGTGCCCGGCTGCTGCCGCCAGGAGTCGTCGATGCCCCCGGCGTCCACCGGGTCGAATCCCAGCTCGCCGACCAGGCGCATAACCACGGCCTTGGCCTCCGGCTCATCGCCGGCCACGGGCAGCGCGATCCTGCCCGGCGCGCCCGGAGGCAGTCCCCCCTCCAGGAGGTGCTGGGCATAGATGCCGTTGAACGCCTTGACCACCGGGCGGCCGAGCTGGGTGCTCACCCAGCGGCTCTCGGTCATGCCGTCCTCGATCTCGGCGATCCGCCCGTCACGCTGCGGGTAGTAGTTGCCGGTGTCGACGATCGGAGCGCCGGGTGCGGCGCCGTCGAGGATGCCCGGGGGCAGGAAGGGGATCGCCCGCTCCGGGATGGTCACGATGACCAGCTCGGCGCCCTCGGCGGCCACCGCTGCGAGCGCCGCGGTGGCGCCCGTCTCCTCGGCCAGGTCCTCGAGCGTCTGGGGACCGCGCGAGTTGGCGACCACGACCTCGTGGCCCATGGCGGTCAGCTTCCGGGTCAGGTTGCCCCCGATGTTGCCGGCGCCGATGATCCCGATCTTCATGACTGCCTCAGCACCTCCAGGGCGCGGTCCGCGTGGACGCCCATGTTGACCCCGCTCTTGATCACGTCGAGCACGCGCCCGTCGCCGCCGATGACGAAGGTCCACCGCTTGACCGGGATGATGCCGAAGCGGGTGTTGACCCCGAACTGCCGGGCGACCGTGCCGTCGGGGTCGGAGAGGAGGGGATACCCCAGCGAGTGGCGCTCGGCGAACTCGCGCTGCTTGGCCACGGTGTCGTGGCTGATGCCGATCCGCTGACCCCCGGCGGCGGCGAACTCGCCGGCCAGGTCGCGGAAGTGGCAACTCTCCCGGGTGCAGCCGGCGCTCATCGCCGCCGGGTAGAAGAAGAGCACCACCGGCCCCTTGGCCAGGAATTCGGACAGACGGCGCGGCGTGCCCGTCTCGTCCCGCAGCTCGAAGTCGCCGGCCAGATCTCCCTTTTCCATGAGGCTCAATCTAGCGCGCCTGCCCCCGCCGCCGCCGTGGTCGGCGGCGTCGCGGCCGCGGGCGGCCCTACCGTCCCGTGCTGGCAGCTCCCGGGCGCAGCAGGGCGAGCGCCTCCGGCACGCCGGCTGCCACCGGGACGCCGGCAGCGCGGATGGACTCCGAGTCGTGGAGGCCGGCGCCGCTGTCGAGGAGGATGCAGGCGATGCCGGCGCCGCGCGCGGCCACCGCGTCATCCACGGTGTCGCCGACCATCACCGTGCGCGATGGCGCCACACCGAGATGTTCGAGGTGGGCGAACAGGTTCTCGAGCTTGGCCCCGCCCCGCTCCGCCCCGCGCAGCCCGTCGATGCGGACGAATAGCCCCGCGATGCCCTGGCGCTCGACCGCGGGGAGGAGGTACTCCTCGGGCAGCATCGAGCAGACCGACTGGCTCCAGCCCAGCTCCCGGATCTCGTCGAGGACCTCCCGGGCTCCGGCGGCGAGCGTGCACCGATCGTCCAGCCGCGCGTACTCGAGGTGGAAGGCGTGGTCCAGCCGCAGCCACTCGTCGTGGCCGATCGGCCGCCCCAGCAGCCGTTCGTAGAAGAGGCGGATCGGACGGGTGAAGCTGCGCCGGTAGGTGTCCCCGCTCACCACGACGTCGATGCCAGCCTGGCGGAAGGCGACGGTGGTCGCTTCGAGGACTGCCCCCACGTCGTCCAGGAGGGTGCCGTTCCAGTCCCAGATGACGTGGTTCGTGCTCTCCGGCAGCGCTCCTTTGGCACCGCTGGGCTCTGCGTTCACGCTGGCGATCCTACGGTTCCCCGCCGCTCCCGCGACCCCGGCGGCCAGCCCCCCGGTCAGTCCCCGGCGCTGCGGTACCGCTCGGACCGGCGCTGCAGCAGCACGTCGAGGGGGAGCGGGCGGAGGGCGGCGAGGTGGCGGAGCAGGGCGCCCCGGAGCGCTCCCGCCACCACCTGCGGATGGGCATGGGCGCCGGGGGCGGGCTCGGGGATCAGCTCGTCCACCAGCCCGAGGCGGTAGGCGGTGCCGACCCACGGGCGCTGCGCGGCGGCGGCACGTGCCTTCTGGGCCGCGTCGCGGTAGAGGATGGCGGCCACCGTCTCGGGAGGGGCCACGCAGTAGATCGCGTTCTCGAGGGCCAGCACGCAATCGGCGATGCCGAGGGCCAGGGCACCCCCCGAGCCCCCCTCGGAGAGCACGCAGGAGATGACGGGGGTGCGGAGCCGCAGCAGTGTCAAGAGCGAATCGGCGATCGCCCATGCCTGCCCGCGCTCCTCGGCGCCGACCCCGGGCGCCGCCGCCGGTGTGTCCACCAGGCAGATGACCGGGAGCCCGAACTTCTCGGCCAGGCGCATCAGCCGGGTGGCCTTCCGGTACCCCTCGGGGTGGGGCATCCCGAAGTTGTGGATGGCCCGGGAGGCGGCGTCGTTGCCCTTCTCCTGGCCGATCACCATCACCCAGACGTCGGCATCGGGCGTGGCCCCCGACCCGCCCAGCTGCGCGGTCCCGCCGATGACGGCCCGGTCGTCGCCGAAGAGCCGGTCTCCGCGCAACTCGGTGAAGTCGTGGAAGAGGGTTCTCAGCAGCTGGAGCGTGCGCGGGCGTCCCGGGTTACGGGCCAATTCGACCGCGGTGAAGGCCTGTCTCTCCCGCTCGGCGGTGGAGAGGGTGTCGGCGACCGACGGCCCCGGCCCGGCGGGGACGCGCTCCCCGACTCCGGTGGCCGGTGCCTCCGGCGCGTGCGGCGCGTCGCCGCCGGTGGACTGCCCGAGGGCTCCCTCCGCCGCCGCTGCCGCGGCATCGCCACCCGGCGTCTCCGCTCCGGCTGCCGACAGGCCCCGGAGATCGCGGTCGGCGCCCCCCGCGGTCAGGGCGCGAAGCAGGTCGGCGACCAGCTCCCGCAGCTCCCGCCGGTCGACGACCTGGTCGACCATGCCGTGGCTGAGCAGAAACTCGGCGGTCTGGAAACCCTCGGGAAGAGCCTCGTGAGCCGCCTGCTCGATGACCCGGCCCCCGGCGAAGCCGATCCGGGCGCCGGGCTCGGCCAGGATAACGTCGCCCTGGGCGGCGAAGGAGGCGGTGACGCCCCCGAAGCACGGGTCGGCGAGCACGGAGATGTAGGGGAGACCCGCGTCGGCGACCGTGCTGACCCCTGCCGTGCAGCGGGCCATCTGGGCCAGCGAGGCGATCCCCTCCTGCATCCGGGCGCCGCCGCTGCTGGAGACGGCCACCAGGGCGCGGCGCTCGGCCACGGCCAGCTCGCAAGCCTGGGCGAACATCTCACCCGCGGCGGAGCCCAGCGAGCCGCCCAGGAAGCCGAAGTCCATGATGGCGAGGATGGCCGGGGCGCCACCGATGCTCGCCCGGGCGATCAGGAAGGCCTCGTCCAGGCCGGTCTTCTGGCGGGCCTCGGCGACCCGCGCCGGGTACGGGCGCCCGTCGTCGAAGCCGAGCGGGTCACGGTCGGCGAGCTGGATCTCGATCGGCTGGACGCTCCCCGGGTCGGCGAGCTGGGCGGCCCGGGCCGCCGCAGGCAGCTGGCCGTGGTGCCCGCACCAGGGGCAGACCCGGAGCGCTCCCTCGTACCGCTCCAGGACAAAGCGGCGGCCGCACCCTTTGCAGGCGACGCTGCCCGAGCGGGCGACCGGCTTGAGCCGCGGACCGGGTGCCTGAAGCGGCCGCTCTCGGGGTGCCCCCGCAGCGGTGAAGCGTCCCAGCATCAGACCGCGTCCCACTCCCAGGCGACGGCGCCCCAGGTAGCGCCAGCGCCGAAGGCCGCCACCACCACCCTGTCGCCCCGCTTGAAGCGCCCCTGGGCGGCGGCGCCGGCCAGGGCGAGGGGGATCGAGGCGGAGCTGGTGTTGCCGGTTTCCGTGATGTTGACCACCACTCGCTCCATCGGAATGCCCATCCGTTTTGCGGCGGCCTCGATGATGCGCTGATTGGCCTGGTGGGGGACGTAGTGGTCGATGCTCGCCGGGTCCCAGCCGGCGTCGGCGCAGACCCCGGTGGTGACGTCGCAGAAGGTTTCGACCGCCATCCGGAAGGTTCCCTTGCCGGCCATCCGGAGCTTGTCGGGGCTGTTGGTGTCGTCGGGCTTGGGCCCGTAGTAGATCAGGTGTCCCTTGGTCCCGTCCGCCCCCCAGCGCCGGCCCACGATCCCGCCCTCGGAGGTGGCCCCGAGCACCGCCGCACCGGCGCCATCCCCGAAGAGGACGCAGGTGCCGCGGTCCTCCCAGTCGACCAGCGTGGTCATCGACTCGGCGGCCACCAGCAGGATGTGATCCGCGACGCCGCTCCGGATCATCCCCTCGGAGACGATCAGGCCGTAGGTGAAGCCGCTGCAGGCGGCGTTGATATCGAAGGCTGGGATACCGCCCATGTCCAGCTTGCGCTGGATCAGGCAGGCGGCCGACGGGAACAGGGTGTCCGGGGTGACCGTGGTCACCACGATGGCGTCGATCTTGGGCGAGCCCGCCTTCTCCAGGGCCCGGCGGGCCGCCTTGGCACCCATCTCGGAGGTGGTCTCCCCGGCGGCGGCGCGGTGCCGGAGCCGGATCCCGGTGCGTTCCATGATCCAGGCGTCGGAGGTGTCGACCATCGCCTCGAGGTCGGCGTTGCTCAGGATGCCGTCAGGCAGGTGGGCGGCAACCGAGAGGATGCCGGCCCGGCGCCCCCGTGCGGTCACGTCGGTCGATGCCACGGTGGCGGAGAGGGTGGACATCTCAGCTCAGAAGCGCGGGTCGCCCGGCATGGTTACGGGGGCGCCCCGTCGCGATCCGGCGAGACGGCCTGGTAGCCTTGCACCTGGTCCCCTCCGCCTGACCCGATTGGAGCGAGCCTGCGTGCGCAGGCCCTGCGGTCTCAGCCGGAGTGGACCGCGGAAACCGGTGCGTGGCCCGGGGTGTCGGCCCGGGTGGAGGGCGTGGTGGCCAGCAGGTGGACCGAGGTCGAGGTCTACGCGACCTACATAAAGCTCACCGGCGAGGTGGAGGTGACGGGCTCCGATCGCCTGAGCGATGTGGTCAACGGCAGCGGGCGCTACCTCTCGCTCCGCGACACCCGGGCGGAGCCGCTCTCCGTCAACTACCCGGTGCTGAGCCGGGTGGAGCCGCGCACCACCATCGCCAAGTCGGCGGTGATCCTGCTCTGCCCGCTCGAGGAGGCCGAGCGCGAGCGCATCCCCGGCACACACCGCGCCAAGCTCTCCCACCAGGCCGTCTTCAACAGCGTCGCCTTCTCGCTGGTCGGTGACATCCACCTGGACCCGGGTCAGACCCTCGAGCAGCAGCTCGAGGCCCATCCCGGCGACTTCCTCCCTCTCACCAACGTCTCGGCGCTCTGGGTGACCGCGCTCTCCGAGGAGACCAGCGCAGTCCAGCGCGTCTTCGCGCTGCTCAACCCGGCGGCCATCCTCTC
>Ga0224557_1001366_pt1 | contig 23803 bp, 20 predicted proteins | sample 714S31014metaG_FD_180677 | JGI IMG/M metagenome (GOLD analysis project Ga0224557, IMG submission 180677) | Peat soil microbial communities from Stordalen Mire, Sweden - 717 S3 10-14 | ecosystem: Environmental > Terrestrial > Soil > Wetlands > Peat | place: Sweden: Norrbotten County, Stordalen... | reverse complement strand
CTTAAAGCAGGGCCATTGGGCCGCCAGGGCCCTGGCTGGCCAGGGCGTGCCCGCTACGTGCCCGATCGGAGGAGCCACCGCGGACAGTCACGGTCTCTCACGGTTAGCGCGCCAGGAGGACCCGCAGGTCAGCCAATCCGCAGGTGATGGCACTACAGCGCCACAGACTTCCCAAGCTGACAGTGCGGGTTCGATTCCCGTCACCCGCTCCACGGCGAAACACCAGGTCAGCGGCTCACGCTGGTCTCTGGTATCCAGTCCGTTGGTGCGTCGGCGACGACCGCGTGCCACTGGCCCACGGGCACGACGAGGCCGGAGGCGAAGCTCGGGCTCGGGCTGATCTTCATGGGTAATAAGGTCGCCCCACAGTGAGGACCAAAGCCCCTGCCCCGGCCATGCATCCGTGGCGGTACGCATAGGGGTGGAGGTGGGAACTGTGATCACCGTGCTTACCGTTGATGAGGCACTCCAGCACATCTGCGCGATCTTCCACGAGCAGGCTGACCGGGGCGATATCACTCCTACCGAACGTGACCTCCTGATAGATGGCGCCATTCTGCTTGCCATGCACGTCGACGACCAGGACCGGGATGGCCGCGTCGGTTCGGATTCCGGCTGGCCAGAATGGGCGCTGCCGGAACCGGTTGGGCGGCACGAACGACGACCGGCCGCGGCGGCCCGCCTGAACGGGCGCACGCATCGTCCGGACGCTACTCAGCGGATCGTCCGAGGCGGCGAGGAACCTGGTCGGGTTGGTGTGCGGCTGGTTGCTGTGGGTCTGGCTGCCGAGCGGGCGGGGCGCCTCCGGCCGCAGCATCAGCGCTACGAGCTGACAGCGCCGCAGCGTGCCTTGCGTCTGGGCGGGCGGTGGTCTGGGTCCGACCTAACCCCGCGTGAGGAACAGCACCTGGCCGGACTGGATCTTGGCCGTGTCGCTGAGCAGGGTGGCGAGGGAGGTTGTCATCGCGGAGGGAAATCCGCGGTTCTGCGGGAAGGCCTTGGTTGACACCAGGATCAGGCCCGCATGAGCCTGGTCAGCGGCGCGGTAGCGGCCGTCCAAGGGGGCGAAGTCCTTAATGTTGGCGGTGACCAGTGTTCGCCCCTCGCTCGCCGCGTACGCGAGGACCTGGTCATCAGGGAGCCCTACCAGGGCGGGGTCGGCAACAACCGAGATGACGTCGTAGCCCTTGGCGCGAAGTTGCTGGGCGATGTCGTCAGAAAACATCTCGTCTAGCAACAGCGGCTGACTCATGAGCTAGCCGGCCAGAAGTTGACGCTCGCGCAGCCAGGCCTGCTCGGTGGCTTCCTCGGCCGCATCGGCGGCGGCGATCTCCGCGTCGACCTCGCCGGGGTAGGCAGCCCAGTAGCGGACAGCGGTGTCCACCAGGCGCAGCGCTATCCCGGTGTTATCGCTGACCAAGCTAACCAGGTCATCGCGATTCAGTCCGGGCTCGGCCGCATGAGCCGACTTGATGGCGCGGATGACCTCCCAGACGTCCGGGCCTCCGGCCAGGGCGGCGCGGCGCCCGGTAGGACCGGACCGGAAGATAACCCCGGGATGCTCGGCCATCCGCAGGGCCTCGTCAACCAGCCGGTTGGCGGCAGAGGACAATGACATGCCAGGGTTCGCCGCCACGAAGGAGGCGAGTCGGTCTGCCACCGGCGGATCAAACCTGACGGGTGTCGCCGCACGCTTGCTCATGACTACATCGTAGTCGATATGAGTCACGCCAACAATTGATCGTGTCTGCGGCATCGACGCGGATGGTGTGCCATTACCGTGCCATTAACCCCGGCAACGAGGGGTCCCTCACGGTCACTCGCGGATACACCGCACCGCAGGTCAGGCCACGTAGAAGCCGAAGACGTACAGATTCCCAAGCTGATAGTCCGCAAGATGGCCATGCGCCCCTGGGCGTGAGAGACCTAGCTCGTTCACTCGAATCTATGTTCACGTAATCCCTAGGGTTGGCCCTACATTGGCCCTAGGACGGCCGGGACAAGCCGGGTCAATATGGGGGAATTGCCAAGACCGAGCCAGGCTAACCCGCAGGTCAGACGTTCATGAGCACCATCCGGAGTGTCGGACCGACACCCTGACACGGAAGAGGTCACAAGTTCAAATCTTGTACGGCCCACGGCATTTTTCGAAATTGTGTCTACGGATGAAAGCCGCGATGAGAGCCAGCCACCTGCGGTTTTGCCCCTTCGTTGCTGGTCACAGCGTTCTCGTTACGATCCTTGGCAGCAGATCCTTTCCTCCGCCCCACCCGCTCATCGGGCGGATGTTAGTAGCCGAGATCCGGGTCTACCCGGCCCTCTAGCTCATGGCCTGCTGCGAGCCGCCGGACGTTCTCGGCAATGCGGGCGGCGAGGAGCGGCTCGGTCATCTGCTCGGTGTCGGCGGTATGCGGGGTGATCAGGCAGTTCGGGAGATCCCACAGAGGATGGCCCACGGGCAGCGGCTCAGGATCAGTCACGTCCAGGGCCGCGCCGCCGATCTGGTTCGAGCGCAGCGCCCCGACTAGCGCCGCGGTATCGACCAGCGCGCCCCTGGCCACGTTGACCAGCCAAGCCTGCTGGTCCATTACCTCGAGTTCCTTCTGTCCGATCATCCTGCGGCTCTGGGGGGTGAGCGCGAGTGTGAGCACGACCGCCCGGGCACCGGCCAGCGCCTCGCCCAGGTGCAAGGGCGTCACCGTCCTGACGGCGCCCGCGACCGGTTCGGCACGCCGGCGGACGACCGTCACCCGGGCGCGGAACGGCTCAAGCAGGCGCAGGAGCGCGATCGTGATACCCCCACCGCCCAAGACGGTGACAGGCTGGTCGAATAGGGTCCGCGCGGCGGGCTGCCCCCAGGAGCGCGCGCGGGCCCGCTCAGGGAGGTAGCGCAGGCCTGCCAGCAGCAGCGCGAGCGCGTGCTCGGCCACCGGTTCGGCGTAGGCACCCTTGGCCGATGTCCACAGCCGCCGACGGTCGAGAACGCCAGCCTCGGCCACTCGCTCGATACCGGCCATAGGCAACTGCACCCACGAGATCCCCGGATAGGCCCGGAGCACATCCCCGAGTTCCTCCACCGCCCCCGGATCGGTCCACACCAAGCCAGACGGCTTCTCGCCCAGCCCAACCGGCTCCCCGCCACCCCGGCGGATCGCATCCACCGCCCAAGCCGCTTCCCCGGGGGCAACGGCAACCGGGATCCTCGCTCGCTCCATGACCTACATCTACCCGGCCAGGATCGCCCTGTCATGCTGGACGCGGCACACCTCATCGCGGCATGACCGGACGCCGCGAACCGGAGCCGCCGCTGGTCTGCTGTTAGCGTGCATGGGGTCTGTTCCTCCCGCTATGGCGGGCTGGAAATGAGAGCATATGCCGGTGGCGCAATTCATGGTCAGGCCCGCGGATGCCAGCGATTCGCGGGCGATGGCTGAGCTTTTCGCTGCCGTGGCCGGGGAACGCACCGGTATCGCGACAGAACCGCCGGTCGACATCGGCGAGCGCGCCGCACAGTTCGCCCATACCGCCGCCGGGTCGGTCGTCGCGGTGGCCGGCGGCCAGGTCGTCGGAATGCTCCACGTCGAGGCCAGCCGGCACGGTTTCGGCGAAATCGGGATGCTGGTCGACCGCGGCTGGCGCGGCCTCGGGGTCGGCTCAGCGCTTGTCCAGGCGGCGATCAGCCGGGCGCGCGACCAGGGGCTGCATAAGCTTTGCCTCGAGGTATTCGCGCACAATACCGCCGCGATCGCCCTGTACCGTAAGTCTGGTTTCGTTCAGGAGGGGCAGCGCGTCGGGCAGTACAGGCGCGTTAACGGTGAGCTATGGGACTCTATCGTCATGGGCTTGGCGCTTTAGTGAGCCGCAAGCCCGATGACGGCCCGCGCAGCCCCAGGGACTAGCCTTCCGGGCGGGATACTAGCTAGGACGGCCAGGATCACACACTTTCAGTGGCTCGGCCAGGCTAACAGTGGCAGATGGGTGGGCCTGATCAGCGGAAATTGAGGACGTTGCTGCGACTGGCTATGCCAAATCGTCGCGTGCGGAGCGTGGGCGCCCTGGCCAGTAAGGCCCACTCTTCGAACCAGGCGCAGCGGCCGTCACCAGCGAGCCGGAGAACCCACAAGTCGCGGTACTTCTGGCGCGGCGGATCTCCATAGCGGACCTCGGCGCGGACCACCGCCGTCGGACCGTCGACGGCAAGGATGTCTGTGGCCAGGGTGAAGACCTCGTCAGGCCTTCTGTTTCTTCTTCCCACATCCGCTCGATCTCGTCCAGGCCAGTAATGGGCTGTTCGTAGGGGGACTGCAGGTAGGTGGTGTCGCCGGTGAATAGACACCCTCGAGGCTCTCGGTGCCTGGCGCCCGCCAGGCGGCCTCGTATCCGGCCAGCCGTTCGCCAAGCGCGAATTGTATAAATATTCAGCCTGGCTAAACTTCCCGTCAGGTTGCAGCCGGGAACTATTATGCAGGCCAACGACGTTAAACAGTTCTTAATAACGGCGCACCGAAGCATCTCGGGAGCTCGGGATCTCATGGTGGTAGCGCTCGAGATCACGATGTTATGTGTCATCGCGTTGGTGATTTCCGCACGTGCCATACCCGCTGCATGGATGCGCCCGAGTATTGTTATCGGGTCTCTCCTTGGCTCCGATGTGGCTGCCGGTCATGCAGAAGCTGATCTCAGGCTGTATACATCTGGAGCTTTTCGCTCGACTCGCGCAAGCTTACATCCTGCCCAATGGCATCGAGGCTGCTTGATATCATACGGGATGACGTGAATGGCATGGCCTCCAGGGCAGGGCCACCAATGGCCTGTGCCCGTCTCGGCGGACGCGGTGCACGCTATGAGTGGGAAGTGCCGGCAGAGTCGCCTGGCAGCGAGGAGCGGGTGGGGGATAGATGACGGACACCGGCAGCCCTGATCAGGGACGTTCGAGCACAGTCTTCGTAGTCCACGGACGTAACGAGACGGCACGGGCGGCGATGTTCGGTTTTCTCCGGGCGATCGGTTTGTGGCCCGTGGAGTGGTCGGAAGCGGTCGCCATGACCGGTGAGGGCAGCCCGTATGTCGGGCAGGTGCTTGATGCCGCCCTTCGCCGCGCGCAGGCCATCGTCGTGCTTTTCACCCCGGATGAGACGGCCTACCTGCGCGCGGACTATGCCTCTGACGTTGATGACCCAGACATCAGGCCGCTGGGGCAAGCCCGGCCGAACGTGCTGTTCGAGGCGGGGATGGCTATGGGGCGCAGCCCGGAGCGGACCGTCCTGGTTGAACTGGGTCGGCTGCGGCCGTTCAGCGACATCGCAGGGCGGCACGTGCTGAAGATGGACAATGAACCGCAGTCGCGGATGCAGTTGGCCCAGAGGCTGCAGGCCGCCGGATGCGACGTCAACACAGCGGGCGGCGCGGTATCTGGTGGGTGAGGCGGGCATCCGGCAGATCATCGACGTCGGCACCGGGATTCCGCCGCCGGGAACGTGCATGAGGTCGCCGCGCAGATCGCGCCGGGCACCCGGGTGGCCTACGTCGACAACGACCCGATCGTCCACGTACACGCCAACGCGCTGCTGACCGGCAGCGGCACCACCAGCATCGTCTTGGCCGACCTCCGCGAACCCCAGGCCATCCTGGACCATCCGAAAATCGGCGCGGCTCATCGACTTCAGCCAGCCCGTCGGGCTGCTGCTGGTGGCGATCGTGCACTTCCTCACGGACGCCGAGGACCCGGGCCGTATCGTGGCCGCCTTCCGCGAGGCGCTGCCAGCGGGCAGTTACCTGGTCCTAACTCACGCGACCGCGGACTTCTGTCGTTCACGCTCGTAGTGGGCTGGAGCGCAAGGTAATCCAGGCAGAATGACAAAAGGACCCGCCTCCGCGATCGTCGGGGGACCCGGGGCGGGCTGGCCGGCAGGGACTGTCCCGCTCGATGCATGCGGACGCTGCCGGATCGGTGTCACGAGCGTGCCGTGCGCGACGGTGCACTGGGGGTCGCTTGTGCGGTTTGCCGGGCCGCCCGGCCAGGAATAGTGTTCGCCGGGACCCTGTTTGTGGTTCCGGGCAACTGCCGTGTGGCTGGCCCGGGAAGGGGCGGGCTCACCCTGCTGACCTGGAAAGGACTGTTGGATGCGAGCGCTGCAGTTTAAGGCTTACGGAGGTCCCGAGGTTCTCACATGGGCAGACGCTGCTGTTCCGCACGCGGGGCCGGGGCAGATCCGGATCGCGGTGCGGGCGGCCAGCGTTAATCCGGTCGACTGGAAACTGCTGGCCGGGGCCATGTCCGGTGGCCAGCCCCTGGCCGGTACGGGTTATCTCGGATACGACGCCGCCGGCGTGGTGGACGAGGTCGGTGAGGGGGTTACGGGGGTCTCCGTGGGTGATGACGTGTTTGGCCGCGGCCAGAACACTCAGGCCGAGTACGCCGTGCTGGATGCCTGGGCGGCCAAGCCGCCGTCCCTCGACTGGGCGGTGGCAGCTGCGGCTGGCGTGGCCGGCGAGACTAGTGAACGCGGTCTTCGCCTGCTCGGTGTCAAGGCCGGTGACACGATCTTCGTCGACGGTGGCGCGGGCGGCGTGGGAGCGGTCGCCGTGCAGATGGCGGTGGCCCGCGGGGCGAGGGTGATCGCCTCCGCGAGCGAGGCCAACCAGGGCTACCTGCGGGAGATCAGGGCGATCCCCGTGCTGTACGGCGAGGGCGTGGCCGCCCGCGTCCGGGCCGCTGCTGGCGGGCCGGTCGACGCCGTGTTCGACGTGGCCGGCAAGACCCCGGTCGAGGAGCTGATCAGCCTGGTGTCCGGGCCGTCCAGGGTCGTGTCCATCGCCAACTTCGCAGCCGGCCAGGCCGGAGCCCGGGTGACTGGTGGCGGCGCGGACAGCAGGCCCGTGCAGGCGCTGGCAGAGGTCGCCGGACTGCTGGAACAGAACAAGCTCGTGATCAAGGTGCAGACGTTCCCGTTCGACCGCGCCGCCGAGGCCTACCGCGTCAGCCAAGGCGGCCACGTCCGGGGAAAGCTCGTCTTGATCCCCTGACCGCGGCAACCGCGGCCAGGTCGCCCGGATCCAGAGAGGTGACCAGCGCTTCGCTCTGGAGGTTGCGTAACGCCCAGAACTCGCCGTTAGGCGCGTACCCGCGATCCTCGATGATCTTCGTCTGGGGCGTTCAGACTTGGCTGTTCTGGTCCGCCGCGATCTCCGCCCGGGTCATGCCGGGTGACCCGCCCGCTCTTGCCGAGGGGGTGCGTTCGGGGTCTGGGCTCATGCGAGCCTACGGCTAGTTCGGGTATGAGGCTGTTACTGCCTGGCTGGTCGCGGCCCGCGATCGGGGAGCTGGGCGGCACCGCTTGCCGGGATAAGGAGGACAGCAGTGATCGACTCGGCCGAGAACCTGGCTATCGTCTGGGCATCTATCGATCGGCTGTGCTCGGCCTTGCCCGCCGGCCAGTGGGACCTGCCAACCGGATGCCTGGGATGGACGGTCAAGGACCAGCTCTCGCACCTGGTGGACTACGAAGCGCGCGCACTGGGCCGGCCCGCGCCCCGGCACGAGCCTGGCCCGCTGCCTCACGTGAGAAACGAGATGGGCCGGGCGAATGAGGTTGGCGTGGATGCGCGCCGGGCGATGTCCGGCACCGCAGTACTCGATGAATTCCGCCAGGTGACGGCCGAACGGCTGGCGCAGCTGCGCCGGATGACCCCTGACGATCTGGCCGCGCAGACGGTAACCCCAGCCGGCCCGGGGACGGTCGCGGACCTGCTGGTGATGGACAGCTGGAGCCACGAACAGGACATCCGCCGTGCCGTCGGCTGTCCCGGGCACACCGAAGGGCCGGCCGTTGAGGAGGCTGTGGCCTATTTCTCGCGTTTCCTGCCCTACCTCGCCGGGAAACGGGTCGCTGCCCCGGACGGCGCCAAGGTGGTCTTCCGCATCGGCGCCTGGCCGCCGGTCGCTGTGGAGGTGGCGGGGGGCCGCGGGAGGCTCGCGGCCGGTCCGGGCGATGCGACCGTGGACCTGGCCGTTCAGGTGGCAACCTTCGCGGCGTTGGTCGGCGGGCGCGCCGACGTGCCTGCCGATACCGTCATCTCCGGTGATCAGCGACTCGGTCGGCGCGTGCTGGAGTCGATGGCCTTCCTGCCCTGACGCCCGGTCGCGTCCACAGGTCGTGCTAGCCGATGCCGGTGCCGGTGCCGGAATCGCGGTCCACTTCGCCGCCATCGTGTCAATGTGCCATCGCGGCATCCGGCGCGTCGGCCGATCTTCGCTGGCTGATCTGCTGCAGGCGGCCGCGGGTCGGGCCCGAGAGCCACCGCTCGGCAACGTCCAGCACGCCTTGAGGCGCGCGCGGCGTGCGCGCTGCCGCAATGGTGGCCCGGCGCCCTCACGGCGCACCCGGCTGGTGGGTCGGCTCAGCGGCCGTGAAGGATTGTGGTGGACACCCGTGCACGGCGACCTGCGCCGGGCGTGCTCGGCCACCGTTAGCGGGTCACGGCCGCAGGGCAGGGGTGGGTTCTAGCGCGATGACGCCATCGTTTCGGCGAGTTGTTGCCGGGCCGCCAGGTCCCTCGAATAGACTCTTAGCGTTCCGGTTTCGGCACCGGCTGCGGGCCGAGGAGGGAAACCCTGTGGACGACACCCGCCAGCTGCAGGTCAGCCGCATCATCGACGCTCCCCCCGAGCAAATCTTCGCCGTACTGGCCGACCCGGCCCGCCACCGCGAACTCGACGGCGCCGGCATGCTGCGCGGCCTGGACTCCGGTGACGCCCCGATCACCGCCGCCGGCCAGGCGTTCGTGATGAACATGAACCAAGACGGCATCGGCGACTACCAGATGCGCAGCGAGATCGTGATCTACGAAGCCGGCCGCCGGATCGGCTGGGCGCCGGCCATTCATCCGCCGGGGGCGCTGGCCCACATCATCGGCGAGCTCGACCCGAGCGGCCATACCTACGCCTGGGAGCTGGAACCCGCAGGGGACGGCCGGACCAAGGTCACCCACACCTACGACTGGAGCGGCGTCCGCGACCAGAATGCCCTGGGCCTGTACCCGCGGGTGTCAAAGGAACAGATGGAAGGCAGCTTGGACCGGGTGGCGGCGGCCGTCGCCTGACCGCGGCGCTCGCCCGCCCGGCCCCCGCCCCCCCACGTCCGCGGCAAGCTCCGCTAGCGCAGCACTGCGACGCCGACGGTATCGGATGACGTTCGCTCTGTGCCGCCCCCGCCGCAGCAGCCAACGAGCGCGCCGCCTGGGGGTGGGAGCTTCGGCCCGGAAAAGCCCGACCACTACGTCATGCGATGAATCGTCATGCTAAATGACATGCCGTGTCGGCGGAAGCCGTGCCCTGGCGAATACGCGGTCAAGCAGGTCACGCCGAAAACGAAGATGCGCCGTCCCGGCAGTTCATAGCCCACACGTTAGCGCGTGGATGCGCTCAGCCGCGCTGAGCGATCCTGCCCGCAGCGGCCGGTACAGAATCGGCAGGGCGCACATCGCTCTTGCTGCTTCGCTCACGCTATGCGGTCAATTCTAATCTACGGCTGGGTGCTCAGTTGCGTCATTCCGGGCGTCGATCACCGTTCCTGGCCTGCCTGCCGTTAGCTAGTCATGCCGGCGGGGTCACCGGCGTTCGGCCGGGTCGCTCCTGGCCGTAACGTGGGGTCCCATGACCGTTGTCCTTGATCACCTCGCCATCGGCGCCCCGGCTCTTTCGGGCGGCTGGGAGCTGTTCGGCGGCGTCCTGGGCGGAACCTGGGCCTACGGCGGCGACTCCGCCGGATTCTGGTGGGGCCAGCTGGAATTCGCCGCGGGCCCCAAAATCGAGCTGCTGACACCCACCGGGGGGCCTGATGCCGCCTTCCTCGACCGCTTCCTGGCCGCCCGGGGCGCAGGCCCGCACCACTACAACTTCCTCGTCACCGATATCGAAGACGCCCTGGTCCGGATCAGGGCGGCCGGCGTCGAGCCCGTCGGGGTCAACCTGGCCAGCCCGGGCTGGAAAGAAGCCTTCCTGCACCCGCGCGACGCTCACGGCATCGTCATCCAGGTCGCGCAGCAGGCCGGGCCGCCGCCGCCATCCGCGCCACCGCGGGAGCTGCCCGAGCCCGGGCCGCCGGCCCGCCTGGACCTGATCGAGCACCACGTCAGCGACCTGGACGGCGCGGTCAGGCTGTTCCGCGACGTCCTAGACGGCCGGCCCGAAGCGGCCGGCCCCGGGTCCGCCGAGCTGACCTGGCCCGGAGGCAAGCGGATCAAGCTGGTGCACCAGGACGGACTCCCGCCCGGGGGCGCGCTGCACCACGTCCGGTTCACCCGCGCGGCACGATCGTTCAGCAGCCAGGAGCGCGAGCACGCGGGCCTGCTGGCCAGGCATATCGGCCTGACCGTGGAGCTGGCCGGCTAGCGCCAGCGGCCGAGCCAGGCCAGGACGCGTCTCCCGCACCGAGACAGGCACCAGCGCTACCTACCGGGCCAGCCAAGAGTTCCGGCAGATACACCAGGACCAGCTCCCGCTCACGCACGCGTTCCGCGCCCACATTCCCGCCGTTATGATCGGCAACCTGGTCGCCCAGAGGGCCGACTCTGGTCACGCTGGACTTGGCGATCGGTGTCCAGTCTGGGATTCCCGTTGGCAATGACCAGGCCGCCCGCTCATGCCCTGTTGTAAAAGGCGCTTGAGTTCACCGCCGCCGGCACTCCGCCGCATGTGGCTGATGGTCAGCGGAGATCAAGCTTATGGTCGGTCGGAATTCAGCTACCTCTCAGATATGGAGGTCATTGTCTCGCTAAGAAACGTGACCGGGGCTGGGGGTCTAATGGACGGAGCCGGCAATCTATCGTTCGTGGCGGGATCGCAGCGCTCGTCCTGGGGCGGCCGGAGGGCCGCCGGTAACTTCGGCAAGAGCGAGGTGCCAGGGACGCTTGGCTGGGGAGCTGGGCGGCAAGCGGAGCTTCTTCACCCTCGAGGCCGCCCTGGCCAGATCCTGACCGCGATGGCGAGATCTTCGCCGGGCAGTTTCAGCCCGTTCGGGCAGCCGCTGTGCAACGCGGAATTGGCGGCTGACGTCAGCACCTCCGCGCCTGCCGGCTGCCTTGGCATCCCGTCAGCTAGGGCCGCGCCGCTCGCACGGAGCCAGGGCGCCGTCCACGATTTACTGCTTCCACCCGATCCAGGCGGCTACCCGTTCGGGTCTACTGTGGACCTGGTTGCCGGCGTTGAGATGAAATGAGGTAATCGACATTTCAGCCTATCTGCCCGGGGAGCCAAATAACTTCATCGGTCGTGAGCGCGAGCTCGCCGAGCTGCGCCGGCTGATGTCTTCAACCCGGGCGCTGACCCTGTGCGGGCCTGGCGGCATCGGGAAAACCAGGCTTGCGCTGCGTTTGCTCACCTCGCTAGCGGCCGAATTTCCCGATGGGGCATGGTTCGTCGAGCTGGCCGATCTGCGGCAGCCTGACCTGATGATCTCGCGCGTTGCGGCAGCCATCGGCATCAGCGAAGAGCCAGGGCGCCCGCTGCTGGAGACGCTGGGCGACGCACTGCGGCCGCGTCGGCTGCTGCTGGCCCTGGACAATTGCGAGCACCTGATCGAGGCGTGCGCCCAGGTATGCCAGCATCTGCTGGCCAGCTCACCAGGGCTGAGGCTGCTGATGACCAGCCGCGAGCCGGTGCGCGTCGCAGCCGAGACGGTATGGCGAGTGCCGCCCCTTTCTGTGCTGCCCGGGGAGACGGGCCAAGGTGCCGGGGACGCGAATCGCGATGAGGCTGTCCGGCTGTTCGCCGACCGGGCCGCCGCGTCCCGCCCGGGGTTCACCGTCGGCCCCGATAACGCCGCGGCCATCACCGCGGTCTGCCGCGCGCTGGACGGCCTGCCGTTGGCGATCGAGCTGGCGGCCGCCCGGGTCCGAGTGCTGTCGGTGGAGCAGATCGGCGCCCGCCTGGACGACAGGTTCACTCTGCTGACCGATGGCGACCGGTCCGCCGCGCCGCGCCATCGCACCCTGCGCGCCGCGATCGAGTGGAGCCACGAGATGCTCACGGGTCCCCAGCGGACGCTGTTCCGGCGGCTGTCGGTCTTCGCGGGGTGGTCGCTAGAGATGGCCGAGCAGGTCTGCGCCAACGATGACATCCCGGTCGGCGAGGTGCTCGGCCTGACCGCCGCACTGGTGGATAAGTCGCTGGTCGCGCTCCAACCAGAGGCGCTCGGCCAGGCCCGCTACCGGATGCTCGACACGATCAGGGAATACGCGGCTGAACGCCTGGCTGACACCGGGGAGACGGCAGAGTTCCTGCTCGCGCTCCGCGACTACATACTGCGGATAGCGGAGCACAGCCTGGTGATCGGGATGGCACAGGTCCCGGTCCCGTGGCCGGACCGCGTCGACTGCACCCGCAGGTACATCGTCGACGCCGACAACGTATCCCAGGTGCTGGCCTGGTGCCTGGCGCACGACGATGCGGAGACGGGACTGCGGATCTGTATCGCGGTCAGCCCGCGCTGGATCGTTTGGGGTACCTTCGCCGAAGGCAGCGAATGGCTGGACTCATTCCTGGCCCTCGACACGCCCCCTCTATCCGCACGAGTCCGTGGTTCTGCCCTGGTGGCGCGGGCGCAGCTCGCCCTGTCCAGCGATCCCGCCATGGCCGAGACCCTGGCCGGGGCAGGGCTGGAGCTATGCCACGATGCGGCCGATGAGTTCTGGATAGCGGTCGCGCTGAACCTGCTCAGCGAGATCGCGCTGCACACCGGCCGGATGGAGGAAGCGGTGACCCGCGCGGACCAAGCGTTGTCGATCGCGCAGGCCGCTGGTGACGGGTGGAACGAGGGTTACGCACTGGGTACCCGGGCGGCGATCGCGGCCCGGGCTGGCAAGCTTCGGGAGGCCCACCAGCTAGCCAGCGCCTCGGTCAGCGTGATGCGGCGCATTGACCAGCAATGGGGGGTAGCCCGCGTGTTGCTCGGCCTCGGTAACCTGGCCCAGCTCCGCGATCATCCGGGCGAGGCGCACGATCGCTACGTGGAGGCGCTGGCGATCCTGCAGGAAATCGGCGCCCGGACGGAGATCGCGCGCTGCCTGGCAGGCCTGGGGCGGGTGGCCATAGACCTGGGCGCGATCGAGCAGGCAAGGCGGCACCTCACCAGGAGCATCCAGCTGAGCCAGGCCACGGGCACACGCATCGGCGTCGCGCGCGGCCTCGAGGCCTTCGCGGCTCTGGCGGTTCATGAGGACCGGCCCGAGCTGGCCGTGCAGCTTGCTGCGGCGGCCACGGCGCTGCGCGAGACGGCCGGGTTGCCACCGCGGCCGGATGCCCGTACCGAAAACTACCTCGCTCCGGCCCGCCATCTTGGTGGATCCGCCATCGCTCGGCTGTGGGCGCAGGGACTGGCCTTGAGCAGCGAGGCAGCGGTCGCGCTGGCCCTGGTCACGCCGCAGCTGGAGATGACGCCGGAGGGCGGGGCACCGTCCCTGACCGTCGTGGGAGCATACGAGGACACCGTGCAGGCGGACGAAACCGGCGCACCGCCGTAGCCTTGTGCGCCGGGCCACCGGGGAGCGGGTGAAGCAGACGGACGCGGGCGCTCTATCAGCCTTTGCGCCCGACGCCGCAGATCGCATCGACCTCGCGTGGCGGGCTGCTGGTGTCCATCAGGTCGGGCCCCCAGTGGGAGGTGGTGACGACGCCAGGCGGCACCAGGGTCAGGCCGTCGAAGAAGCGGGTGATCTGCAACGGGCTGCGCAGGTGATAGGAATTAGCCGAGTTCTGGTTGTAGATGGCGATCGCCTCGTTCAGCGCGGGGCTAGTGTCGCTGCCGTCGCTGAGCGCCAGGTAACTGCCCGGCGGCAGCGCATCAAGCAGCCTGGTCACCATCGAGGCGGGGCCGGCGGAATCGGGGACCTGCCCCAGGATGCCCAGCATCATCAAGGCGACGGGCTGGCTGAAGTCCAGCGTCCGGGCGGCTTCGTGCAGGATCTCCTCCGTGTCGCGCACGTCGGCTTCAACGTAGCCGGCGGCACCGCCGGGAGCGCTGGTCAGCAGCGCACGGGCATGCACCAGCACGAGCGGGTCGTTGTCCACGTAGACGATCCTCGACTCCGGAGCTACCTGCTGAGCGATCTCGTGAGTGTTGTCGGCGGTCGGCAGGCCGGTCCCGATGTCGAGGAACTGCCGGATCCCGGCTTCGCCGGCCAGGTAACGAACCGCGCGGACCAGGAAACGACGCTGCACATGGGCGATATAGGCGATGTCGGGAAACATCCGCAAGATCATGTCGCCGATCTGGCGGTCGGCCGCGAAGTTATCCTTGCCGCCCAGCAAGTAGTTCCAGACCCGGGCCGAGTGCGCGACGCCAACGTCAAGCTGGGGCGGCGGGATTCTCTCGCTCTTCGGTGAGTTGCTTCGCACAGTACGAACCTCCGCTTTCCGCACCAATTCAGGCCGGATACACCGGAAGCGAGTCCATTGGGACGGCTCCCGGCAGCCTAACAGGCCGCCAGTCGCGTCAACGTAGACGGGCGGGAGCGACAGGTGATTCCCCGGTTGCCCTGCCATGGCTGCTCCGTTCTTCCGCTTATTCGCGTCGTCGTCGTCGCGACCAGTTGAACGGCCTCACCGGAAATCCCCACCCTCCGGAGTACAGGTCCTGCTGAGCCGCCGCGATGATCGCCTCGACGGCCTCCCGCTGCGTTTGATCAACCTGCAGCCAGCCACGAACCGAGACAAACATGCCCATGAGGACAACCTATGGCGTAAGCCCCCAGCGTCCTCATCTGATCGGGTGACCACGTGGGGTGGGCTGGGACTATGTGAAGCTGGGCGATGTGACCGGAGAGCGAGCTATTCCGATCGGCGGGGATTGCAGGCGTGATGCGATCATGGCCTTCCTTGGAGCAGGGCTGGTCCGTCGGCCCTCACGTGCGCAGGCAGGTTCACCACCGCGGGATCCGTGAGAACGCCGCCGTCCGGGCCGTCCTGGAGATCCCTGATTACCGTCATCACGCAGCGCAGGGTTACGCCCTGGATCATCCTGACCGCCTGCAGGCACTCGAAGCCATGCTGGCTGCCCTCAGCTGAGTCCGACATCCGCTCATGCCGCAGATAGCGCACATCACCGTCATCAGGGTGGTTTGGTACGGGCACTCGCGATGCAAGGATGGCCACCCGTCTTTGCTGGCGCGCCGCTACCGGCCACACGGTCACAGCGACGAACTCAGCCACTCGTCGACAGCGCCCGCGAAGTCATCCCAGTCCATGTTCGCGGTGTTCAGGTTGTTTTCGACAGCCCACAACTCCGGCGGAATGCTCCGAAACGGAGGGCCGCCGGTGTCGTCCAGGAGATCCACAACCAATACCGGATGATCCGGCAATATGTACGTGGCACTGTCGGCGATGAAGAGCACCCGCGCGCCATGGCCGTTCGGGGGCATGGCTGCTCTCAGCGCATCCCAGGTGAGATGGTCGAACGCGGGATCGCTGACAGGTTCCAGGTAGGCACGGAAGCCGTCCTCGTTCTCCCGCCGCGCTTCGTCGCTTATCCCTTGCCAGGCATCTTGGCATCGATCATCGTGCGGACGGACCCCGGGCCCAGCTGCTCTGGGTGATCTCCTCAGCCCGGGTCCTGAGATCCTGAGGTCCTGACCGAGCACTACCGCCGGGGCCCATCCCGAAGCGCTCGGCGTCCCTTTTCAGTAGCCCTCCGCAGGCTGCCCGTCTTACCCTGCGGGTACCGTCACCGGGGTCGATTGTCTCGGACGACCTTTCGTGAGCCGGCCCGGAGGGCGCCAGCAGTCACGGAGTGTGGCCATCCCTCGTGAGGGGCTGCATAGAGAACCGCCGTTCTGTCGCCAATCCTCTTCGGTCGGCAGGGCAGCCGCGCCGCGCCAGAACGGGCCATTCTGCGAGATGGCGAGTCCGGTCAAGGGCAGATCCCGCGGGTCTTCGTCGAGACGATCTGCAACCCGCTGCATCATTAGCACGGCCTTTCACTGATAAGTGCCAGACTCCCGCGGCGCCCGGATTAACTGATCCCAGAATTCAGCACCTGTATAGGCCACGTGGCCACGCTATGCCGGACACGCCCCGAACCGTTCCTGTTCGCCGCGGGCATCAAATGCCAGCATCAGCGCCTCGCTTCGGCCCGGCCAGCAGTTGCTGGCCGGTGCGGAAGTCCGGCCGCACCTCACGCCGGCACCCGCGCCATCGAGGTCCAAGTCGGCCCCCCGCACCACTTGGGGTGCGAACCGATCACATCGCTGTCACGGAGGAGAAGGCCGGGCAACCTGATAACCCGCTGGCTGCCGCCTGGTGGCTTGCGGCTGAGCCGCAGGTGCGTCCCCGTTCCCGCGATGGAAGAGGTCGTGGCCTCGTGTATCAGCGCGCCCGGGCCTTCCTCTGTGCAGATAGATGCCCGTCATGCGGACGGGCTTGAGCCCTGTGGGAGGGGACATGTCGTTCTCTTGGGACGTGCTGGTAAATCCGCCCGGGTTCGGGACGAGCACCATGCTGCTGCTCACCGACGGGCGGGTGATCTGTCAAGAAGACGGGACCGCGAACTGGTCGGCGCTCACGCCGGACGCGCACGGCTCGTACACGAACGGGACGTGGGCGCCGATCGCGCCGATGGCGAGTTGGCGGCGGTACTACGCCTCCGCGGTCCTGGCGAACGGGAACGTGCTGGTCGCCGGCGGTGAAGACGCGCCGGCCGGCGACACCAGCGACTGCGAGATCTACGACCCGGTAGCGGATTCCTGGACGGTCATCGCGCCGCCGGCCGGCTGGCCGAACATCGGTGACGCGCCGTGCGCCGTGCTGGACGACGGGCAGGTGCTGCTCGGCAACATCAACATGTCACCCGCCAGCGGCATGGGACCAGTGGTTCGCCATGACCTAGGGACCACCTAGCCGGGTTGCGTGAGCATCATGGCGTGGCTGGGGCGGTGCCGTCAACTGGGGGTGGGGCGGGGCGCTGGCGGCGGCGGTAGGAGTCGCCTTCGACGATGAGCTCGTGGCAGGTGGAGGTGAGCCGGTCGATGGCGGACTGGGCGAGCAGGGGGTCGGTCATGAGGGGGAGCCATTCGCTGGCGTCGCGGTTGGAGGTGACCACGGTGGAGGCTTTGCGGTGGCGTTCGGTGATGATCTCGTAGAAGTCGGTGGTCTGGGCGGGGGTCAGGGGCTGGAGCGCGAAGTCGTCGATGATGAGCAGCTCGACGGTGGTCAGGCGGCGGTATTCGTAGTCCAGGGTGTTGTCCAGGCGGGCGGCGGTCAGGCGTTTGAACAGCTTGTCGGCGCGGGCCATGGCCACGGTGCGGCGGCGGCGGACGGCGATGTGGCCCAGGGCGGTGGCCAGGTGCGTCTTGCCGACGCCGACGGGCCCGAGGATCAGGGCGCCGTGGGGGCCGTCGAGGAACCGCAGGGAGATGAGCTCGTTCCAGAGCCGCTGGTCGTAGCGGATGGCGGCGGTGGGGTCCCAGGTTTCGGTGCGCATGGCGGGGTCCAGGCCGGCGTTTTTTGCGCGCAGGGCGATGGATCCGGCTTCGCGGCGGGCGACTTCGTCGGACAGGATCAGCTGGAGGAAGTCGGCGTGGGGCATGTTGTGCTGGCGGGCGAGGGTGAGGCGTTCGGGCAGGGTGGCGGTGAGCTTGCCGAGTTTGAGGGCGCGCAGGGTGGCGGTGAGGTCGGGGCCGATCGGGTCGGTCAGCGGTGACATGGCGTGGTCCTTTCCGTGGCAGCTGGATGGGCGCGGGCCGGGGCGGCGGCCCCGGCCCGCGGCAGGGGTCAGGGCTGGCTGGCGCTGGGGGTGCTGGAGGTCTTGGCTGGTGGCCGTGCGGTGGCCGGGGCTGCGGGCTCGCCGTCGCCGCTGGCGGCGGGCTGGGCGGCCAGGCGGCGCTGGTGGTCGCGTTCGAGGTCGAGCTGGTGTTCGGCGTGCTCGGCGCGTGCGCGCCAGGTGTCGGCCAGGGCCTGGGCGGCGTGCAGCTGGGCGGTGCAGGCGGCGGCCGCCGTGTCGCGTTCGCGGGCGGCGTCGGCGCGGACGTGGTCGTTTTCGGCGCGGGCATCGTTTTCGGCTTGCCGGGCCCGGCTGATCTCGGTGTCGGCGTGGTGGCGGGCCTGGGCAGCGGCGGCCAGCGCGGCGTCCCGGTCAGCGCGGGCGGCGATGGCCTCGGCGAGGGCGGCGGCGGCTTGCTGGCGGATCTCGGTGATCTGGGCGTCTGCCTGGTCGCGGATGGCTTGCGCGCGGGCTTCGGCGGCGTCCGCGTCGGCGCGGGCGGCGTCGGCCACCTCCAGCGCGGCCTGGGCGTCGTGCCGGGCGGCGCGGGCCGCGGCGGTGGCGGCCTGCTCGGCCTGGACGGCCCCGGCGGCCTGGGCGAGAGCGACCGCGGTTTCGGCCTGGGCCTGGCGGCGGGCGGCGTCGGCAGCGGCCATGGAGGCGGCGACCCGGCCGGGATCGGCGGCAGCCAGCTGCGACGCGGCGGCGCCGGCCAGGTCAGCGGCCTGGGCGAGCAGCTGCTGCAGGCCGGCCAGCGGGCCGCCCGCCGCGGGGCCCTGCTGCTGCTGCCCGGCGGCGCCGGGCGCCAGGCGGTTCTCGTTGTGCCATTTGCGTGAGCACACCGGGCCGCAGAAAAGGCGCGGTGCGCCGCGCCCGGTGGCGGCCGGCAGCTCGGCGCCGCATCCGGGCTGCTTGCAGCGGCGCATGTCGTCCGCGGCGGGCGGGGCGGGCAGCGGCATCTGGTCAGGGATCTGGCTGGTCATGGCAGGGTCCTTTCTTTTTCTTTTCCGCTCGGGAGAAGAAAAGGAATGAAAAGAAAATCAGGGATGAAATGACGGGCCGCGGCGCGCGCCCGGGGTGCTTTTGCGGCGCGTGCGGGACGGAGGGGCAGGTCAGGACCCGGCGCCGGCGGTGTCGGTGCCGCCGTCCAGGACCTGCAGCGGTATCCCGGTCGCGGTGGCGTACTCGGCCGCGTCCCGGGCGAACCGGCCCGGGCCGGCGCCCGGCGCCGCGGCCAGGCCCGCTGCCGGGGTGTTCTCGGTGGCGTTCCTGAGCATCGACTCGATCTTGGAGACGTTGATGACGTCGACGTCCAGGGCCCGCGCGCAGGCCGCCTCGGCGGCCTGCGGGCCGTAGCGTTTGGCCAGCCCGATCAGCCGGTAGACCGACCGCATCATCATCCACGGCGCGTCGCCGTCCAGCAGCCGCCGCGCGTAGAGCCCGGTAGCCGGGCCGTAGCCGGCCGCCTGCGCGACGATGCGGTCCACGGTGCGGGTGGCGTAGCCCTCCACCCCCGGCGGCATGTCCGCGGCGTCGGTGGACCGGCCGCCGGGATGCTTGCGCGGGTGGGTCTTGATCAGCTGGTCCCGCAGGTACACCTTCACCAGGTGCTCATCAGCGCGGGCCGTCACCCGCGCTCCCACGTGCCGCCACGGCACTGAATAAAGCGCCCGTGCCACCTGAATGTGGTAATCGACGTGGACTTTCACTTCCGCCCAGTACGGCACCTGGTATCGCTGCGCCGGGGCCGGCAGCAGGCACGGCGCCTCCTGGGCGGCGAACACCACCGCGGGCACCTGCCGGGTGCTGCCGTGCACCCGGGCGTTCGCCGTCCCCAGCCATACCGTCATCCGGGCCCGCGCGTCGGCCAGGTCCAGGAAGGTCTCCCCGGCGAAGAAATTTCCCTGCACGTATTTAACGCCGGCTTCGACCCTGGGCTTATCCCGTGGATGCCGGACCCGGGCAGGGTCGGTGACGAACCCCCGCGCCTGGGCGTACTCCAGCCACTCCCGGGTCAGCCGCGGGTTGACCGCGTCCGCCTTCGCCACGACCGGGCTCATGTTGTCCGGCACGACCACCCGGAACACCCCGCCGAAAAACTCCCAGGCGTCCTCGCAGCCGGCGATGACCTCCTCCAGCGTCATCGAGAACGTCAGGTAGACGAACATAAACCGGGAAAAGCACGCGGTGAACACCAGCGCGTGCAGCTTGCGGCGCCGGCCCTCACCGGCCGGGATCAGCCCCAGATACCCGAAATCGACCTGCAGCTCACCGCCCGGCGGCCCGTCATCAACCGGCGTGGTCACCTTGGTGCCGCCCGCCCCGCACCGCTCGGCCGCGAACCGGTGCAGCGTCCGCTCCGCCACCACCACGCCCCGGCGGGCCAGCAACATCCCGATCTTCACCACCGGCACGTCGTCCTTGACCCACGCGGCGATCTCCTCGCGGCGGGCCTCCAGCTGAGCCCAGCCCTGGCCGTGCCCGTCCGGGCGCACCGGCCGGACCACCGACACGACCTGCCCGATCAGCTCATCGGTGAGCTGCTCCTCACCTCCCTCCCGGGACAGCCCGGCCGCCACCGCGGCCATCACGTACCGTCTGCTCGTCTTGCGGTCCACGCCGGCCTGCGCGGCCACCGCCCGCTCGCTCTTGCCCGCGAGCCAGGCCCGCAGCACCTCACGGATCTCGATCACTGACACCTCCCGGAACACCATCCCGGCGACCTCCAGTCGCTCGACTGGCGAAGATCAAACCGGGATGACACCGGACAAGCGACGCACCACGCCGCTGGTCCAGTTACTGGCGACCGGGTGGTCCCATGCTCATGGCGGAAAACCCCTCAACCTGGTCCCATGCCGCTGGCGGATGACATCAACACCACGCAGACGGCGATCTACGACCCGGTAGCCGGTGCCTGGACCGGCACCGGACCTAAGGGTGACATCAGCTCGGAGGAGACCTGGACGCTGCTGCGCGACGGCAGCGTGCTCACCGTGGAGTGCAACCCGACGTACCCAAAGGCCTCGCAGCGGTACGTACCCTCGCTCGGTGCCTGGGTCGACGCGGGCTCGACGCAGGTCGACCTCGTGGCGCACGCGTTCAGCACCGAGATCGGGCCGGCCATCCTGCTGGAGGACGGGCGGGTGATCGCGTTCGGCGGTACCGGACACTCCGCGGTCTACGCGCTGGGTCACACCGGGGCAGGCGTCTGGTCGGCCGGGCCGGACTTCCCGGCCGGGACCGACGGGCAGCTGATGATCGCGCGCGACGTGCCGGCCTGCCTGCTGCCCAACGGCCGGGTGCTGTGCTGCGCTGGCACGGCGAGCGGTGGCGGCGGCTGGGGCGCGCCGCCGGAGTTCTTCGAGTACGACCCGTACACGGACGTGCTGCATCCGGTTGCTACGCCGCCGCTCAACGCGTCGGTGCCGTTCGTCGGCCGGATGCTGCTGCTGCCGACGGGCCAGGTTCTGTACGCGTCGGACAACTCCAACATCAACATCGGAACGCCGTCCCTGCGCCAGCGGCGGAACGAGGAGCGCATCGAGCCCGAGATCACCGAGGTCTCCCACGAGCTCATCCCGGGTAGCCAGCACAAGGTGCACGGCCGCCGGTTCAACGGCATGTCGCAGGCCTGCAGCTACGGCGACGACTGCTCCTGCGCGACCAACTACCCGATCGCGCGGCTGCGTTATGACGGCGGGCGAGTGGTGTATTGCCGCACCTACGGCCACTCGACGATGGCGGTCGCGACCGGGCACCGGATCGTGCACACCACGATGGAGATGCCCGCATCCGCACCCTCAGGCCACGCGCACCTGGAGATAGTGGCCAACGGCATCGCGTCAGACCCCGTCGAGGTCCACGTCAAGTGACGCTAAGTCCGGCCGGCGAGCCTGGCGGTCTTCGGAGGCGGATCGCCAGGCTCCGCCGGGACGAGGCGCGGAATCCGATGACTGTCCGGCTGGCTGCCGGCATAGCATCAATGCGGGTGAGCTGGGCCTATTACCCGCCTCGGTAACAGGGGTTCAGGCATGAAAGGACCCCTGAAAAACGGACGCTCAGCGTCTGTGTCCCCGGCGACGATTGCTGAATGCCTCAGTTCCACATCCACCGCTTACCACGAGACGCTGCTAGCCATAGCTCCGAGTGATCCGTTCTGGTCAGAAGCCTGATCCTGACTCTTCTGGGGTATGTGATGCCTCAGGGGCGATGAGGCATGGGGGAATGCACCCCGGACGGTGATCCGCCCGGCCGCCGCGGCGGGCCATCCGGCCCGCCGCTGTCCCATGACACCGCAGATTACTCAGTCCTTGCGACGTGAGGTCGCACGTTGTGAGTGAGTACGTCGAAGGAGGCTGGCTGATGCCAGGGACGTAATCCAGGCAGTGTCCGGGCCTGTCCCCGCCCTGACGTGCGTTGCCGGGTCCCGCCCGGCCGGGTGCGAAGCTCAGGGAAAAGCCCAAGGACCCCGTTCCGCCCGGGGTCACAGGTGAGGGGAAGGCTGGTGTGGGGTGAATGACAGTGAACCCTCGCTGATGCCTCGTCAATGATGCGTCCTGGGGCGGGTTGCAGTCCAGGGCGGCAGGGGCTGGCCGTTGAGATGCGGCAGGCGGCGGCCGGGAGAACTACCGGCCGTGTGGACACCGCCGCCCCCGGGGTACAGAGGGCACCCTGAGCCAGCCGGGTCTCACGCGTGCGGAACATGGAAAACCCGCTCGGGTCCGCGCCGCCTGCGGCGCGGTAGGCCGATCGTAAGAGGGGCGGAATCCCCGGGCGGGACAAGATGCCTCAGGAAGCGAATGCCGGCGGCCGAAAGGCAGCAGGAAACCAGCGCCGTCGTGCCCGGCTCCTCCGCCGGGGCGCTGCATAACTGGCCGGATACCGGGCCTGGTGCCCGGGCGCGAAAGCGCGCTGACGTGAGGCAGGTGAGCCGTTGAAGCGATGCGGTCAAGATCGCCGGAACCGAAGGGCAAGTTAGACGCGATGACGGGTTACAGCTTCTCCACCCCGGTATGGGATGGCGGTACCTGGGTCACCCCTGCGGTGGCCGAGGTGAGGGCGGCCCCCAAAGCGAACGGACCGGAGGACCGGCCCCGTAATGCACCCTCGCAGTGGGACCGGATCGACTGGCGGGCGCAGGAAGGGCAGGTACGGCGGCTGCGGCAGCGGATCTTCAAGGCAGCGCAGGAGCAGGACTGGCCGAAGGTCAGGAACCTGCAGAAGCTGACTGCGCCACGAGGCGCTCTGTTGTATCCCCGGCTCAGCCGGGAGGAATTCGAAGGGAGATTCCTGGGCCTGATGCCTTACCTGGAACTGAAAGGGGAAGGGAACCACAGCATGGCAGAAAACTAATGGCCGTGTCCAGGCGTAAGGAACGGCGCATTAGGGGGCCCGCGCGGCAAGGCCAAAGCTAGACTGCCTGAACCATAATCTCCAGAAGGTGCAACTGCACGCCCGCCGGAAAGACGCCTGAAACCGGTGCCGCATCCTGCGATGGTCTCATTAGCTGGCCATCGCACCCCTCGGGATGCGGAGCGATGCCCAGCGAGGGTATTCAAGGAGATGAAAGTGGAGCCTAAACCGCGCTATCACGTATGACAGGGACGAACGTGGGATCGCCTAAAGGGCGCGAGCCCTATGGCGACACAGGTGCCGTAGTAGTCGTGCGAGTAACGCCGCACCAAGGGGGACGGGAAGGCCGTCCGCAGGGCGAAGGGCACCAGGTGGCTGGATATCCGGATACTGAAAGGGTATGCGAAATGCAGAGCGCCGAAACGGTGCTGGGTGTCCTCCGTGAACGCGGCAGGCGCGGCCTGCCGGTGGATGAACTGTTCCGGCAGCTGTTCAATCCGGAGCTGTACCTTCTGGCGTACGGGAACATCTACTCCAACAAGGGGGCGATGACACCCGGGCCAGACGGGGAAACCGCAGATGGCATGTCGCGGGGCAAGATCGGCCGCATCATCGATGCGATGCGCCACGAGCGCTACCGGTTCCAGCCCGTGCGACGGGTTTACATTCCCAAGAAGAACGGGAGACTCAGGCCCCTC